>Ga0073934_10007649_pt1 | contig 14862 bp, 11 predicted proteins | sample LarsenN4metaG_FD_76834 | JGI IMG/M metagenome (GOLD analysis project Ga0073934, IMG submission 76834) | Hot spring sediment bacterial and archeal communities from British Columbia, Canada, to study Microbial Dark Matter (Phase II) - Larsen... ...
ATGGGAATTGAACTCAGCGACAGCCGGGCCCAATATGCCAGGACAAAACACGGTCTCGCGATCGACAAGCATCCCATCGAAAACGATCACTGGCAAAACGGATATGCGGGTCATTTCGACGCCGTCACGCTTTGGGACGTGATCGAACATGTCAACTACCCCGTACAGACCCTGCACTCTGCGACGAACGTGCTGAAACCTGGCGGGCTTCTGCTGATCGACACACCCTGCCGTGACAGTTTCTATCATCGTTTTGGCGAGCTCACATACAGACTGACAGGCGGCAGGTATCCAACATTTTTGAACGCGATGTACTCCTCGCATTTGTTCGGACACAAGCAGATCTTCTCGACCAGTGAAATGAGAAAACTCTTTGAATCGGTCGGGTTGAAGGTGGTCGACCTGCACACTTTCCATGAACTTTCGTTCCCGTATGAGTTCTATCTGAAGAAACTGTTGAAATCACAGGCAATGGTAAATGTATTGTTGCCGCTCGTTCAGGTCTTTTTCAAGATCTTCAAAATCCAAAACAAAATGCTGGTTATTGGGAGAAAAACATTATGAGTACTGAATACATTCCACAACGCGCAATGAGCATCCATGCCCACCCGGACGATCAGGAATTCAGCGTTGGGGGTACGCTTGCCAAATGGGCGCAGGCAGGCTGCGAGATCATTTCTGTTGTCATCACCAGTGGCGACTCCGGCTCGAACGACGTCACCAAAGATGGAAGTTACAAAAAGGAATTAGCCGATCTGCGTGAAAGGGAACAACTTGCAGCCAATGCGGTTCTGGGCGTCAAGGAGACGGTTTTCCTGCGTTATCCAGATGGCGAATTGGAACCGACCATCGCCCTTCGTAGGGACCTCACCCGCCTCATTCGACATTACAAACCTGATACCGTTACGACGGGGAATCCTGAGGGTTGGTTCTACGGGGATGAATATCTTAATCATCCTGATCATCGCGCGGCGGCACAGGCGGCCTGCGAAGCGGTATTCCCGTCCGCTGGGACGCGGCTCATTTTCACGGACCTGCTCGCGGCTGGGTATGAACCGCATGACGTCAAACGACTCTACATCCACGGCACTGAAAAATCCAACACATGGGTGGACATCACCGCGACGATGGATATCAAGATCAAGGCGCTGCAGCAGCACGTCAGCCAGGTCGATCCAACTGAGGTGGGCAAGTGGATGACCGATTGGGCGGCGGAGGATGCAAAAGATCATGGCATGAAATATGCCGAGAGTTTCAAAGTGATGATCTTGAAAAAAGACCCGGAAGAAGAAGACAGAGCCGGTTAAAAAATGGGCGAAGGTTTAAAACCTTCGCCCATTTTTTAGAAGACCAGATGACCAATCAGCGCAGACACCACCGTCAGGGTGATGTTATCGATATCCTTGAACGGGAACGATTCGACCACTGTGGCGCCAAGCGCGATCCACGTCACTGGCAATAAATAGTGTCCGATTGGACCAGAGAATACGCCTGCCCACACATACACAGCAAAGACGAATATCGTCATCAACCAGCCACCAATAAAAACGCTGATGGTTCCCGCTACGCTTTTATCAGGTGACCAGGGAAGTTTCGCCGAGTCAATGCGCCTGCCGACAATATCGGCGATCCCATCGCCGCCACACATCATCATGAGCGCCGGAATGCCAACCAGGGAATCCTTCCAATATACCAGCGTGATCGCCACGAACATCACCCCGTAAAAAAGCGGACCGCGTAAGATCTCGCGGCGGTCTCCGGTGCGGGACATGGCTTTGACCGCGGCTTCATCTTTGATAATCCCCGTCCCCACCAGCGCAAACTGGACCGTGATCAGCAGAGGGACCAGCGCCGCCAGCCAGCGTGAAATGGGCAGGTCGGGGAACATCAACCAACACAACACAAAAATGGGACCCGTGCCAATATGGATCAGTTTTCGGCTGGTTTTGCTGTCGATCCAACCGCGATGAGCAATAAAATCCATGAGGCGGAGGAAGGTAATGGCGATGGCGAATGTAAGGACGGTGGCAAGGTAGGGATTCATGAAGGTTTCCTATGATGAGTTTTCTGTTTTAACACAAAATGCCGCGTTTCAGTGCGGCATAATGACATTCATAAATCTTCAATCATCAGTAAAAAGTGGGACGATGGGATATTCAACGTCTCATGCGTATTTTACCTCCTATTACACCAAGAACACAAACCATTGCTTGCCCTGAATTTGATCCGGGTCACTGACGAGCGCGGATCAGGGCAGAATATCCGCCTTTCACCTGCCATGTGGGAGAGGCAAGGATCAGCGTCCCACTTGTTTTTCTTGATACTTCGTTTGAAAGAGTATTGGGGCACTCCCCGTTGTGGATTGTCCGCCAATTCGTTTGGTAGTACACAATCTTTCAAGCCAAAACGGTGGAGCCGCAAGCATAATCATTCCATCACTTCGATAAGGAATACACAGATGGCACGCCGCATCTGTCCATCTCTTTACGTATGAGTAAACGAGCAAACCACAACTACCATGTCCTCAAAACGCAATTTAAATTACTTGATCATCCATTGACTTATTTCGTGCTAGATGCACTCCAGCCTCGCCTTCGGTTCTTAGAGCCAGATAGTCTGATGATCCTGCACATACTGTTTGAACGATACGGGGTCGCGCCCCGTTAATCGTTTTACGTCGAAAGTGATCGGTTCTGCCATCCCAAATCGCGTGGATATGTAGAGTCCCATCATGACCAGTGCAAAGACAAATGGTGTTCCACGGCGAACGATCTCGATCAAGAAATAAAATGGGTTCGGATTGCGGTACGTAATCTTGCGTCCCAGCACTTCGCTCATGATCTGTGCTACTTCCCAGTAATCCAGCCCTTCACTCCCGGTAAGATCATAATTCTTTCCAGCGTGCCCATCTTCCAGAAGAGCAATAGCGGCAACCGCACCGACATCGCGCGTATCAATAAAGCTGGTCTTCGCCCTCCCAACTGGAACAAATATCTCGCTGCATTCCTTGATCTCTTTGCGGTGGGTGGTGTTCAAATTCTGCATAAAGAAACTGCAGCGCAGGAAGGTGGTTTGCATCTCAATCTGCTGAAGGTATGTCTCCACCTTGTAGTGCGGAACATATTTCGCGTTCTGGATCCCGATGATGGAAAGAAAGACGGCATAAGTAACGCCAGCGGCTTTTGCGGCATCCATCGAGGGAACCATGTCACGCGGGATGTTCGTCAAATGCGGAGGACGCATATAGAACATGCGCTTCACATCCTGGAAGGTTGACTGATACGTAGTTGGGTCGGTGAAATCGAAACGTACTGCCTCGACCGAATCACCAAACCGTTGCTTGATCCGATTAATGTCAATATCTGCCGCACGGACTTTTCCTCCCCGCGCCAGGATTTCTCGAACCACTTCGGCGCCAACATTGCCCAGCGCACCGATAACCAGAATAGGTGATGACATATTATTCTCCTTACTTGACTATATATAGACCAGTCTGTATAATACCGTTACCACCTGAACTTGAAAAGTGACAAATGACATTGCTTCCCACCACTGGACGGAACAGAAATCATATTCAAAGAGGTATGAATGAGTAATGCCCGCGAGCAAATTTTGCAAACGACTTGTGACCTACTGGAAAAACAGGGCTACCACGGCACAGGCTTAAACGAGATCGTTAAGCAGAGTGGCGCACCAAAAGGATCGCTGTACTACTACTTCCCCGAGGGCAAGGAACAGATCACAGCTGAGGCTGTACTGCAATCCGGGCAGATGGTCTCTGAGCGCATCAGGGTCAGACTGGCGGGCAGCACGAGCGCATCCAAAGCTATACATGATTTTATTCTGCTGGTCGCGGAGAACGTAGAGCGATCCGGTTTTGCCGCAGGCAGTCCGCTGACCGCTGTAGCAATGGAAACCGCGACCCAATCTGAACGCATCAACCTTGCCTGCCGTGCAGCCTACCAAATGCTGCAAGACGCATTTACCAAAAAATTATTGGATGGCGGCATGACACGGGTAAAAGCTGAGGAAATGGGAACCTTTGTCACCGCATCGATCGAAGGCGGCATCATTCTTAGCCGCACCCTGCACACTGCCGATCCGTTGCGAACAGTGGCAAAACAGCTCAGGATATTGCTATCACAATAAACATCCACCAGGCGCTGCAGGAACAGAACGCAAAATGAATACTGACAAGAGAACATGAAAAGGAGAGCTTATGAAGATCGTTGTTTTTGGTGCATCACGCGGAATAGGGTTTGAAGTGATCAAGCAGGCTTTGGATGCCGGTCATACGGTGACCGCATTCGTACGCTCACCGGAAAAGTTCATGCTCAACCACGTCAATCTATCCATCTGCCAGGGTGACTCAATGGATGCTGTTGCGGTCGAGCGAGCTGTCGCCGGGCAAGATGTGGTGATCAGTGCGCTGGGCCCCACTCGCCCGCCGGTTCCAGGCATGATGGAAGCCTCAGCCAGGAACATTGTAGCTGCCATGAAGAAACATGGAGTACCCCGCCTGGTATCCACTACAGGGGCCGGGGTACGGCAGCCTGAGGATCATCCAAAGTTGATCGACTTATTGATCGGTTTATTGCTTAATGTATTGGCGAAAAACGTTGTGCTGGACTCAGCTGCAAATGTGAGGGTCATCCAATCATCCGATCTGGATTGGACTGTCGTACGGTTTCCACGCTTGAACGACGGCGAACATACTCGCAAGTACCGGGTGGGTTATGTAGGAAACGATTCAGGAACCCAGCTTTCTCGTGCCGATGGAGCGGATTTTATTCTCAAGGAATTACTGGAAAAGAAGTGGCTACGAAAACTGCCAATCGTCAGCTACTGATTTAAGTGGCGTGCGATCCTGCCACTACGCGGTTCTGTATTAAACCTACTGTGATCGGGAAATCCGTTGCCTATTGAGTTGTGTTGTTGTCTGGGAATGCTACTCGGAAGCGTTCGGAGCCTGCTCGAACGAAAACCGCAAGCCAAGTAATACTACACAAATTTGGCGCACCATTCAAGATATAAAAGACGAACAAGAGATCGTGAGTGGGCCCAGCAGGATTCGAACCTGCGACCAAGCGATTATGAGTCGCCTGCGCTAACCGCTGCGCCATGGGCCCTTGTTTAATGTATCAGGTGTCAGGTGTTCCGGTGTCACGAGACACTTGAAAACCTGACACCCGACACTTGGTACCTGACACCGTAAATAGAGCGGGAGACGGGATTCGAACCCGCGGATATCAGCTTGGAAGGCTGATGCCTTACCACTTGGCGACTCCCGCGTGCGGCTGGTATTTTACCACAAGAAGGAAAGCATGAGAAAATCCCTACGCTGTGGGGAATGCGGGAAGGTTCAAACACTGGACAGTTCGATTTTGCGGAGATCACATCCCTATTCCTGTTAAATTTCAATAACAGATCAGGCGTCTAATCGGCATAAGGTCTGCCACATCCTGACGCGGCAGATCCGCAGCATTGCCACCGCATCGAGCAACAGGCATCATTTCACCTGCTTTATCTCCCGTATGGATACCAATAAGATTTATCCTCCAACTGAAAATCCCAGTGCACATGCTTGGTTTCACGGAACTCATCGAGTCCTTCAATGCCCAGCTCACGCGCACCGCCGGAATATTTCATCCCGCCAAATGGACCAGCGAAATTATCGGTCAGCGGATCGTTGATCCAGATCGTCCCGGCTTTAACATCCTCGAAAAACGTCTTGATCTTCCTGGGATCCTCCGAAAGCAGGACTGCGCCTAATCCATACTGACAGTCGTTTACTAGGTTAACCGCCTGTTCAAATGATGTATATTCCATCAGGGGCACGGCAGGGCCGAACGTCTCCTCGCGCATGATAAGCATGGAATGATCCACATCCATGAGCACTGTCGGTTCATAGAACCAGCCTTTGGATAGATGCTTCGGGCGCTGCCCACCGGTCAAGATTCTCGCTCCACGCGCCCGGGCATCTTCGACATGCGCTTCGATCTTGGCACGATACGTATCGCCGATCATGGGTCCTACATCGGTACTTGAATCGAGTCCTGAGCCCATACGCAGTGATCTCACGTGTTCCACAATGGCTTCGGTGAATTGCTTTGCCTTCAGTCTGGGAATATAGACCCGTTCCGTGCTGGTGCAGACTTGTCCCGCGTTGATCAAGGCGGCGTAGGCAACTGCTTTCGCCGCCAACTCCGGGTCGGCATCTTCAGCAATGACCGTCGCATCCTTGCCGCCAAGCTCAAGATGCAGTTTCTTCATCATCGGCGCGGCATGTGAGGCGATGCGCTGTCCTGTAGCCAGGCTTCCGGTAAAGGCAATCACCGGTACATCAGGGTGCTTCACCAATGGCTCACCGGTCTCTGCGCCATAGCCCGTCACAACATTGACCACACCCGCAGGCAGTCCGTTGAAACAATGTTCTGCCATGTACAGGGCTGTCAGCGGAGTCATCTCACTGGGTTTGATCACCACTGTATTCCCTGCAGCAAGAGCTGGTGCCACTTTCCACGCCATCAAGAGCAGCGGATAATTCCATGGCACGATACAACCCACCACTCCATATGGTTCCTTCAAAACGAAATTGAATTGCGAAGACTCTCCCGGCGGAATCACCCGTCCACGGTCGTGACGTCCCAACTCGGCGTAATAATCGAACGTGTTGGCCACCCATTCCAACTCTTCATCGTTCTCTGATACAGGTTTTCCCTCCTCTAACGTCAATAAATGGACAATCGATTCCTTATGGGCGCGGATCTTTGACGCCACTTCATGCAGGAGGCTTGTCCGTTCATTAGCGCCCATTTTTCGCCACGAGTTGAACGCCTTTTTGCTGGACCGAACGGCCGCTTCCACATCCTCAGCCGTACCGCGCGGGACGGTATCCAACACTTCTTCTGTCGCAGGATCTGTAACTTCGATCTCCCCTTGCGCACTGCCTGTGGTGAATTTACCGTTGATATACATCCGTCTCATGCTGCACCTCCAATGGTCTTTGCTCAAGATAAATGATTCAGGATATTTTATCAGCAGCGAAAATCAAGGTGTGGGATTCTGTAGCGGGAGAATTCACCATCCATGTTCCCGCGATGTATGTATAAAAACGGTCACCATGCCGTGAAAGGATGGTGACCGTTTTAACATTTTATATTTCAGCAGTATCTGCCGATCGATCACACGATCAAGTTACGGCCCAACCCAGGTAAACCGGACCACATTGAAAGAAATGGAACGGCTCAGGTTTGTCTCGCCATTGTAGTCACTCAACGTAATATATCCTGCTGTACCCTGGTTGAATGTGTAGGTCCCAAGCAACGCCCAAGCATGATCAAGCGGCTTTTGATCGATCACCTTGGTTGTACTTGAACCGGAATAATATATCTTGTAGCGTGCATCTGACGTGTCGTAAGACAGGTAAGAATAGGGAGAGCACGGCCATTTGAATGCGGCGTGACTTCCAATATAAACTTCCACCTTATACTTGCCCGTCACAGGAATTGTGGGACGCCACTTTGCGCTATTGGTTGACTGTGACGACTGGTTTGTATTCATTGTTATGTATAAATCTGTCCCGTTGTAACCTGCACCGGAAAATCTGTACCAGGCGGTGGTACAGGTCGCTCCATACGACGGCGTCAGGGCCGGGTTGACAATCATCGGGGCGGGCGCAGCCTGAAGGACAAAGCTTCGTACCTCGCTCCAGGCACTCTCACGATCTGCGTTACGCGCTTTCACTCTCCATGTGTATGTCCCCGTGGGCAAAGCAGATGCGGTAAAACTGGTCGAGGCGATCCAGCCGGAATTTCCCGTCTTTGCCCCGGAGTATTCCACATAATATTCTGTGCTGTTTGCGGATGTATTCCAACTGAATGAGACACTCGTGATTCCCGTCATGATTGTGTTGTTTGCTGGCAAAACAAGCGTAGGAGTTGCAGGCGTGGACACCACAACAAAGGTCCTTGATTGGCTCCAGCCTCCTTCTCCGCCTGCATTGCGAGCCTTGACACGCCAGGTATAACTGCCTGTCGGCAGAGATTGTAGTGTAAAGGACTGCCCTGCGATCCAACCCGAATTACCCGATGCGGTCCCGGAATATTCCATATAGTATTCCGTTGCGCCAGCAACACCATTCCATTCCAATTGGAGAGTAGAGTCGACGCGTGCCGCATCTGCAGGAGCCGTCAATGCTGGAGCGCCGGGCACACTGCTTTCGCTCTGTACCGTGAACGACCAGACCTCACTCCAATCACTTTCTCCATTCACGTTTCGTGCCTTCACGCGCCACGTATAGAGTCCTTCAGGTAAGCCCGAAGCAGAGTATGTGGTTTCAGTCACCCAACCTGAATCGACTGGTGAAGCCCCACTATATTCGAGAAAATATTCAACATCATTGCCAACATCTTGCCATGCAAAATCAACTGTAGGAAGAACAGCCCCAGAATTCGCCGGCGATATCAGCCCTGGAACAAGCGGGACATCTGTATCAACATATACAGTGAACCCCCAGGTCTCGCTCCACTCACCTTCCCCATTCTCATTCCGTGCTTTGACATGCCAGGTATAAGCCCCAGGCATCAAGGATGATGCCTGAAAAGTTGTGTCAGGGATCCACCCCGAATTCCCCGTCATGGGACCGTCGTATTCCAGATAATATTCTGTCGCCGTGTCCACGACATCCCAAGTCAACAGAACATCCTGACCGGTGGTTGCATCAGCCGGAGGCGAGGAGAGGCTTGGAATACCCGGCACTTCAGGTTGCACGATAAAGGTCAGCGATGGGCTCCATTTTCCTTCCCCGCCGGCATTGCGGGCTTTGATACGCCAGGTGTATGAGCCCGTGGGCAACACTGCGCTATAAGTGGTCGTGCTGATCCAACCTGAAGTTCCAGATACAGGTCCCGAATATTCCAGATAGTAACTGCCAGCCGTATTCCGTTTGTCCCACACAAACACTACCGGGGTGCCAAACGTGGACGAATCACTGAGAGGCGCTCTTTGTACAGGCGGCTCTGGAACCATATAGTTGTAAGAGGTCCAACTTTTCCTGCTTCCAGCCGGATTCACCATGGATGACGAGGATATCGTCGCGCCATTATTATAGATCGTGAACGGCTTGCTGTTCGTCGAAGCTACATTGTTCGATTTATACACACCGAAGTGCAAGTGTGCACCCGTGGACCATCCAGTGGAACCTTCCAAACCAATGATCTCACCATGCTGCACAAGCACTGGCGGTTGTGTTGAATAATTCCTTTTGAATTTATCCGGAAGGCTGTTATACGCCATGTGAAGATAAAATGTCACAGATCCATCACTATGCAGGATACGCACGGAATTTGCCTCCGTCCATGGGCAGGAAGTATTTGAATTTGGATATACCCATCCGCCCGTACAGGAACCGTTTTTCCATGCCTTGCATATACAGGTGGACTTGCCCGTCCACTTTGCATAAATCACCTTGCCGTCAGCCGAAGCAGCTACAGACTCCCCGACATAAGAACCCGGATACTTGCCAAGCAGGAAATCGACATTGTAACCATCGTGATGTCCTCGACTGAGAGCTGCCTTCGTTCCCGCCAGCCAGGGGAAATAATAGGTCGGTGTGACGGCCGCAGTGGTCCCCACACCCTGCAGTTCAGACGCATCCGTAATTTGGCTGCGCAAATACTCCTTCATCTCCAACGAAAAGAGTTCTTCCGGCGCATCACCGATCCAGGTCAGCCAGTCACCATCTCGAAACGTAATTGCCTGCCACCCAAAAGCGGTATCGTACTTTGCGATCAGGTTAAATGCGGTGCTGCCAAGTCCCTCGACTTTGATATTTGAGAGCATGGCATACCCAGCGGCCCAATTCCCTTGAACTTGAAAATCAATGATGTCCCATCGCTCATTCAATCCCGGCTTCTGCGCCCGGTTAAGAGCATCTAGAAATGCGGTTTCCAACTCGTCGGGGAGTTCATCGGATTGAAACGTTGCTTGATGGAAATAATCGGCCAGCGTCGCTGGTGGTTGTTGTGATTCAAGATCTTTTGCCCAGACCGAATCAGGAAATAGAAACATGCTCGTTATCAGGAAAATAACCAGGATCCCAAGGTGAAATCCAGTTTTAGTGCGTTTCATGTTGCCTCCCAGGTGTTGCAATGTGGTTTGTTGTGATTGAAGAAGACTCACTGACTTTCTCTATGAGATGAAAGTCGTTGGTCCTTTAGAGAGCATCTCCGACCTGCTCAACATTGATTATACGGTCGCCATTTGTGAATTACATTACAAGCGCTTTTCAGTTGGATATCAGCTTTATTAGGAACATCGGATGCAATTTTGTATTACAAACTTCCCCAAAAACATATTCGTAAGACTACTTTGGACACATGCAATGAGAAAGTATCCCCCATTTGGCTTTATCCATTTTGCGATGTATTCACCCTCTTAAATGCGAGAACCGCGGTCGCCGTCCGCGGTTCTCCCACAAAAAAGGAGGAGAAGAGAAGTCACCTTACTTCTCTACTTTAACACAAGCATCCAAAATGTACTTGACTCTACGCCTATGATTACCCAACGCTTTATCTACACTCTGCAATGAGCGGTTCTCGCTACTGGCTGGAACGATCCTTTGGAGCCTGTGACTCTTCGATCAATTCCTGCGGGGTCGCCGCACCACAGGCAGGACAGGCATACTCCTGTTCCGCGGGCACATACGACCGTCGGCAATAGGGGCAGTCAATGGCGCGCGGAGCGACCGGTACTTCCACTTCCTTGACCACTTCCCGCGTCACCTCGCGCGTATGTGTCCGCCCGCCGCCCAATGTAACAATGGGACCGATATTCGGCGCACGCCAGTCTCCACCCGATGAGGAGCTTTTTGTCGGACTCAACACCTTGGCACTCCCCGAGGATTTTTTCTTTGAATCAGGCAGCTTTCCACCGGCGCCAAGCACCACGAACAACACAGCAACGATCACCACCGCTGCAGCCGTAACAAAGACAATGATCGCCGTGAGCCTCAAGGCGCGCGGAATGTTATACAGTTCATATCCATAACTGAACAGGAATACCCCACCCACATAAAATGGCGCTAACAGCGCGATCAGAACCAAACCGGTACTTTGCGCAAGCTGTCCCTCAACCCATGTAAGGTATGCAACAAGGATGATGACGCCCAACGAAGCCAGTGCCACCAACCCACCGGGTATGAGAATATGCAATGGCTTGCCAGGCTTGGAATCATCGTGGTCGTAGTCCACCACTTCATGCGTTTTGGCGCTCACCTGTCGGGCACGATATTGAGATTGGGGCATAACAATTACCTCTATAAATAACAGATCTTGGTGTGTCTTCGAAACTGCTGGATATAGTATATCTACGCACCCGGCGCACAAATGTCTCGCCGCGTCTTACGTAAGACAGATCATCAATTACTCAGATCTGTTACCGTCTCATCCATTTCTTTTAAAATTAGCGGGATCTGTCCATCGGTCAGATCGGGGTGGCGGATGGTATCGAACATATCGCGGAAGCCATCCCCAAGCATGACACGCACAACGCGCCACGACGCCAGCTGCGGTGTGAGATGTCCCTTTGGCTGCAGATCCACCGCCGCAGCCCATTGTGGGTGTTCCTTTGCATAATCGGACAGCATGTCCATCATGGATGTACGCAGCGGCAAAAGCCCGGTGCTCTTGACCCACTGGACCTGGTTCTCCGACGATAACATCCAACGCATGAATAACCACGAAGCAAGCTGGGTCACGTCGTCTGCTTCGAACATGATATAGGATGAACCATATAGAACGATCGCATCTCCCTTGTCACCAGGGAAGGGCAGCACGGTCCATTCGTCCTTGCTGCCGGTCGTGAAAAAGGCACGTGATTGATCGGCAAGTTCTTCGAGACCCACCGTGGCAAACAACGCCTGCCGCGCCACGAAACGGTCATATACAGCAATATCCTGAGACGGTACCCACGCACATCCTTTTTGCTGCAAAACTTTTGTGAAGCGGAATGCCGCAATGTTGCTGGGAGTCAGGAAACGATAGCTCTCCTCTTCCTGCACGCCGCCGTCGAATGCGAACATCCACGAAAGCGGCGTCATCGGATTGGTATCGATCATCCAACCACCCAACGGATTATTGTTCGGGTCTTCGTCTGCAGCCAGTGCTTTATTTGCGGCACAGGCCTGCGCTTCGAATTCAGCGGAGGTGGCAGGGGCAGAGTCAAAGCCCAGTTCGCGGGCCCAGGTTTGATTGTAGAGAATGAAGCGGGCTGTCCTCTGCGCGGGAACGCCAAAGCGCTTTCCATTGACGTTGTCCTGGTCCCAGATCACAGGTGGGAAGTCCAAAACATCATTTGTTGAAAAACCATAGACCGGGTCATTTGCATATGTATTCAGGTCTACCACATGCTCATCCCATCCCAGTGCATGCTCAGGGAACGCGATGACCACATTCGGAACACCACCGCTGGTAACTGCCGCGTCAGTCTGATCGAACAATTCGGCGTAGTTGGTTTTGCCCTGCACTGTGACCACAACCCCCCACTCATTCTCCTTATTGAACTTCGAGACCTGCGACTCAAAGAGACTCGCTTCTGAGCCGAACCACGGATGCCAGACGGTTACCTGCGCCCCACGCAGCGCTTCCTGATCGACCTTCAAATTACTGACCGCAGGAACAGGTGTTTTCTCAGCCGGGGCTATCTCCGTCACCTTCGGATGAGGGGTTGCCGTGCCCGATGTGCCAACCGTTGTGGTGCAGGCAGAAACCGTAAAGACCAATACGAATAATACCAGCCAGAATTTTCTCGTTGAGTTCATGTTAATAGGTCACCATTGGGATTGGAGTAAAGATCAGGAAAAAAATGAAAAGCACAAAGAAACCAAGCGCGCGTCGCTTCGAGTCGAGTTCGGTAATGTCGTCAAGTGGAGTGGTGCGCACATTGCCCAGCCAGAACAAAATAAACACCCACAACAACCAGCTCATATTGAACGAGGTGAGGGAAAACGTCATCAGCACCGGCAGGAAGATCAAAGCGATCAAGACGCCCACGGCCACCGGGAAAATTTTGCGCGCCCGGTCGCCAAAGAGACCGTACGCCACGTGTCCGCCATCCAGCGTCCCCACCGGGACAAGGTTGAGCGCAGTCACAAGCAGACCTGCCCAACCGGCAAGCGCCACCGAGTGAAGCTGAACATCCATGCCGCCAAAGGGAATGGGCTGCCCGGTCAGGAAATATTGAACCCAGTACATCACCGGCGAAAGTCCATTCAGGCTCACAGGCTCAGGCAGCAATTTTCCATACACAAGATATTTGGCAAATAAATAGAAAAGTGAATTGCCTTCCAAAAAACCGGATGTGCCCGCCACGGGATGACTTATGGGGCCAAGGTGTGACAGCCATAATCCCAGAAATAACACCGGCACCGTCACCACCAACCCCGCCAGCGGACCAGCAACCCCAACATCGAACAGGACACGTTTGTTCTTCGGAATACCGCGCATCATGATGAATGCACCCAGCGTCCCCAATGGGCTCAAAAAAGGAGCCGGGATAAAGTATGGCAATGTGGCCGGGACGTTGTAATAACGGCAGGCGATGTAATGTCCCATTTCGTGGGTGAATAAAATACCCAGCATGCTCAACGCGAACGGCCAACCTGTAAAAATGTGCTGAATAAAATAGATAAATGGAAATGAACCATCTGTGGGAACCGCTTCAGGCGGCATATCCACGCCCATCAACATCACGCTGAAAACCGTAAGTATGAAAAGCAAAAAATTGATCCAGATCCTGGGCGACTGGGCCGGCATAACCAGGCTGGGCGCCAACAGAATGATATGTCTTCCATCCTCCTTGCGGAACAATGGTGTGATCCCATAGGGGCGTAAAGCATCTGCCAGTTGATCGTAGGCAGCCACTGTATCTTCACCGATCAAATGACCGCGATAACGCGCGATCATCTCCCTGCCGTTGCCTGAGGTCACATCTTCGATGCGAAATATGCGAGATACGTAATTCGTCAATACATCTAATTCAGGAACAGTCATTCTTCTCCTTTGGACGATGGACCATAGACCATGGTCTTATATCCATCGTCTATGGTCCAAACTGTAGGCGAGAGTGGATGGGAGTCGAACCCACCGCGGCCCGCAACGCGACCCGCCACAGGTTTTGAAGACCAGGAAGCCCACCGGGACCTAACCACTCCCACGTGCAAGGATAATCGAAGGAGAAAGGCTTTGCAAGCATCAGAATGATCATGGTCTCTGATTAAGAAAAAGACTCTCGCACGAGAGTCTGGAGTGCTCGGGACGATCTTATGTACCAGCGTGCCAGGCTGGGTTATGGTTGTCCATGCGGTTATGACCCTGCAACACCCGGACACTATGCATTCCGGACAAAATATCTGCTATTCAGCTGGCTATCTCTTGCACACAGATGGGCTTATGGCACAGAATTATTAATGGAGCTATAGGTATTGCCAACTCTAGGTCCTGTCAGTTTGATGACAATGAACACTACCAATGCAACAAGCGAAAGAATGAGAGCATATTCGATCAATCCCTGACCCGTTTCTTTTGGCGCAAACAACATGATATCTACCTTCCTTGAAAGATTGATGAAGTGTATGGCGGTACTATCACGTAAGGCAGGACAAATCAACCTGGCATAAGTTACATGTGTTTGATGTACAGGGTTAACGAATCTATTAGGCGTTAAATCAAAAAGACTCCATTTCTGGAGTCTTTCCTGCCGGGGCAAGGGGATTTGCATCGCCCCCTCAATGGGGAAACAACTGCCTGTTGGAATCAAAAGACTCCATTTCTGGAGTCTTTCCTGTCGAGGCGAGAGGGTTTG
>Ga0073934_10007651_pt1 | contig 14860 bp, 11 predicted proteins | sample LarsenN4metaG_FD_76834 | JGI IMG/M metagenome (GOLD analysis project Ga0073934, IMG submission 76834) | Hot spring sediment bacterial and archeal communities from British Columbia, Canada, to study Microbial Dark Matter (Phase II) - Larsen... ...
AAAGACTACAACGAGGTAGCTCCGCACAGCGCTCTGGGAATGAAATCCCCCGCACAGTTCTATGCGGATTGGATGTCAAAAATCAAGATAATGCCTGTCCAAAATTAGGTGGGGCAGTACAGAGATAGATGATGGCGAAGGAGTCAGCCCCAGCTGCAGGGGTGAAAACAAAACTTTTTTGCAGAAAAGAAAGCCCAAGCGGCATATGGGGACGGCCATCTTGCGGATCGAGTCCAGCCGGCATGGTGTCTGCATAGTTGAAGGTGATTACTTGGGCACCACCCCCAAGTTTTTGGGCCGTTATTTCGGCTGGGTTTGAAGATGGACGAATCTCTCCCTCGTTTGCATCCAGAACCCATCCATCCGTTCCCACCGAAACAAGCGTATCTCCGTCAACAATTCCACCCGCCCAAAACGCGCCTTGGTAGAGGTATTCGATTCTGGAGTTTAGCGGAAATTCGAAAGAGACAGAAAGTGAGCTGTCGAACGAATCGCGAAGGTTTAAATTGGTTTGATTGCCGAAGAGTCCGTAATTTGTTACGGTTAACCCAAAGGTATTGTTGCGGTGGGTTCCTTGTTTAGTGATGGGAACTCCGGCGGTGCTTGCGGTTGAAAAACTTTGAGTTGCCTCCCTTTGACTTTTGGCCGGGATGGCAAGTGAATTTGAGAAGGTGACCAAGAAGATTGGCAACAATAGATTAGACACCTTGCGAAAAGGGTTAGAAATGGGCATAAACACTCCTTCCTGCGAACGCTTTTGGTTTTCCCTAAGAAGTTCGCCCTTGGTTGTTAATATAATAGAAAACAAGTTTTATGCCAGCCCTTAAACTGTAGCAACTTATTGAGTTGCAACAAGTTGAAATGTGAAAAGTTTATTGAATCAACAGTTTTTAGCTGTCTTCGGCGAAAAGCTGACGAAATTGAAATTTAATGTGGAGATTGCGAGAATATCGGGCGGTCGTTTAGTTGCACGGCAAGGGTTGGCCGGGAAAGACATTTAGCAAAAGCCGAACCAAATCAGCCGGAGAGGACTGGCCGTCGCAGTTCAAGTCGGTTTCGCTGGCATCAAAGATGATGGGAAACGGCTCTCCCAGAAAAATCCAGTTTATCAGATAGGTAACGTCTTCGATCGTGCGCACGCCGTCCCGGTCAAAATCCCCTTTGGGAAAAGTTTCCGGCACACCCAAATCAGCCAGGGCCTGGTGGAAGGCCTTTTTGGTCGAGTCCTCTTTCATATAATAGAGCGGAAAGTCAAACCAGACGAATCCCCCGCCGTTGGGGCCGATGTGTTTTTTGGCCACGGCCTTGCCATGCTTCTCGTCCGAATTGCCCAAAAGGGAGTTGAACGCGTACAGGTTTTCCGCGGAATCCCGGCCGATCAGATACCCCACGTTGGGCAGGGTCGGATAAGGATAGCGGGTGAAGCCGCCGGTAGTCGGGGCGAAGTAATCGACCCGGGCGGAATCGACGGTGAGATGGGGATAGGCAGGCCTTTTCGACTGCGCGCCGGCAAAACCCTGTTGGACGGTTGAGTTGTTAAGGATGTGAACCAAGGGATAATACAGGCAGTCAAAACCAAAGGCCGAACGTACCGTGTCCCAGATTTCGGCCGTGGCGTTGGGCAGCAAAACCGAATTGTAAGCGCACAACAAGACCGGGTTGGGTTGTAGGGGGGTCCACTGGGCCTCCACCAAGAGTTTGCCGCCGGCTTTCAAATAATCGGTGAAAAAGGAAAGAAACGACGCGTTGTCGTGGGCCAGCGGTGTATAGAATTCCGAAGAATGCAGGACAATATACGGATAGCGGGCCACGAAAGCCGGGCTTATGGCAAAGCGCACCGTGCAGTCGTCCAAGACAAGCGTGTCAAAGTCAAACCGCCGCAGCATCCGGGCGTGAAAGTTGTAGAACGAATCGGGAGCGAAGAAATAGCGCTTCAGGTACGGGGTGCAATAGGCCGTGCGGTCCACCAAAAGTAGTTTTGGCCCAAACACAAAACGCATCCCCCCGACTTGCGGGGAAAGGAAGCTTGTAAAGCCCGAACTGTTCACGGCGGCGATGCGATAAAAGAATCGTTCACCCGGCACAGAACCGGTGTCGACGTAGGTGCTCTCGCCGGGCCCGGCCGAATCGAACAGGGCGAACGACGCCGTATCGCCGGGCGCCGTGCGGTAGATGCGGAAGCCGGCCAGATTGGTGTCCGGGGGGCGCCGCCAGGCGAGGGTGATATTGCCGCCCTGTTCCGGCTGGAAGGAAAAATCAGCCGGGGTGGCGGGTAAAAGCGAGACCGGTTTCAGTTCAATCGTTCCCAGGTCGGTGGTGTCGTTCAAACGCCCCGCGACCGTGAGCGTTTCGGGGATAAAATCGGCGGAAGAAAATTCCAGCCGGAACGTGCCGGAATCGGTTCTAACCAAAAAATTGCCCGAAGAGTCGCTTTTGGACTGGCGGGGGGTGCCCAGCATGCGAATGGAAACATCCGGCACGGGGTCGCCGGTCAGAAAATTCACGACCCGCCCCTTTATTTGTCCAGCTTTGGCTCCGTTGAAGCGCAAAAGCCACATCCCGGGCGGGGATGAATAGTTGGAGGCCAGAAGGGTACCGGAAGGAAAAAAAGGAAAGAAGTCCCAGCACCCGGCGTAGCCTCCGCTCGGCCCAGCTTGGGGCGCCGTGTCATAATGCCCCACCTCAATCGGCTGGGTTGGGTCTTCAATGTCCAAAATCACCACACCATCGGCGTAATAGGAGATGTAGGCATAATTCCCTTTCACCTGCACGTTATGGATGATGGAGGCAATTCCGGGGGGCATCCACTCCGCAACTTGAACGGGATTGGTTGGGCCGCGGATATCCCAAACCCGCAGGTGGCCGCCTGAAAGCTCATCCGTGGTAAAAAGATACCGTCCATCCTCCGTCGGCCAGCAGTTGTGGGTAAAGGCGTTCGGATAGATGACATCGGCGATTTTTCTCGGAATGTATTTGTTGCTGATATCCACGATGGAAAACCCGCTGGACAAAAAGGCGATGTAGGCGGTGTCCCCTTTCACGTAGCTGTCGTGGGACTGCATGTAGCCGGCGCTTGGCTGGGAGGTCATATACTGGCTTCGCTGCTGCAATTGATAGGGATCCGAAATATCGATGACCCGCCAGCTGTACGGGGAGTTGCCGTTCATCCCCAAATAGGCATAATGGCCGTCGATGTGCACGGTGTGGGCGCCGCCGTGGTTACTTTGCGTGGCATAGTTTGCAAGCGTGTAGGCATTTTCCGGGTCTGTCAGGTCGATTATCTGCAAAGCGGAGTCCTGCTGGTTTACGGCATAGGCGTAATTCAGGTAGGGACGCACCTGCTTCAAGTCCTTCCCGGTTGCCGGGACGGATTGCACCAGGCGCGTGCTTTCCGGTTTGGTGACATCCCAGATTTCCAACCGGGTGTTGGCGCAAATCAGCGCATATTCTTTATTGGTAGCCGAATCGACATATCCCCAGCAGCCCTCGGTTCCGCCGATTGGTTTAAAAGCCAGCGAGTCGATATTGAAATTCGGCCGGGCGTCGGTGTTTGAATGGGACAAAAGGAACAGCAAGAAAAAAAGAACAAAATGGCCTTGTCGGAATAGGGTTTTGGGCATTTTTCAGTCGCAGGGGAGGGGCTGACCGGGGAAGACGTTCAGCAAAAAAAGCACGATGTCGGCGGGGGATGCTTTTCCATCGCAGTTCAGGTCGGCTTCATCGGAATCAAAGCCCGGAAAAGGGAGTCCCTCGAAAACATAATTGACGAGAAAAATGGCATCGGTCAGATCGCGCAGCCCGTCCCGGTTCAAATCCGCTTTGGGAAAATCTTCGGGAAGGCCCAAATCGGTGAGGGAGCGCCGGATGGCCTTTTTGGCCGAATCCTCCTGCATATAGAAGAGCGGAAAATTGAACCATACAAACCCGCTTCCGGTTGCCGGGTCGAAATGTTTTTTGGCGACGGTCTGACCCTCTTTTGGGTCACTTCCGGGAGCGATGGAACCGAAGCGGTACAAATCTTCGCCTGGAGTCGGGGTAGTAAAGTAACCGATGTTGGGAACGCTCGGATAGGGGTACGGCACGCTGGAGGAAAGATAGGCCTTGAGTCCAACGGCTGCCCGGGCGGAGTCCGCCACCAAAAGTGGGTAGCCAGGTACTTGGGAGTGGGCGGAAAGAAAAGAACGGTTGACCAAGCTGGTGTCGTATGGGAAGACTCGCGGAAAAAAGAGGCAATCAAATCCAAAGACGCTTTGCAGAGAATCCCAAAGCGCCGGCGAAAGGGAAAAGGGAGTATCGGAGGGAAAACACTTCAAATAAGAAGCGGCAGCCGTGAAGCCGCCCAAGGGCCAGTGGCCGTCCATCACCAGTTTTCCGCCGGCTTTGAAAAAATCGAAAAAATAGGAAAGAAAAGCCGGGTTGTCCGCCGCGATGGTGCGCAGCTCGGAAGAATGGACAAAAATGAAGTTGTTTTGCGCCGTAAAAGACGGAGAAACTCCTCCTGGAAGAGGATGTGCCTCATCTCGGAGGTTCAAAGTATCGAAATCGTAACGTCGAAGCGCCCGCCGGTAAAAACTTGCTATGGTATCCCGGAAATACCCAAAGGCTAGGGTGCTGGCGGGGCCGGTGCGGTTGACCAGAAGCAGCTTCGGTTGAAAAACGATCCGCATCGACTTCGCCGGGCCGGATTGGTACCCTTCAAAGAGCGCGTTGACGGCGCTTACCCGGTAGAAAAAGCGCTCCCCTGCGACCGTTCCAGCATCTGTATAGCTGGTCTCCGCCGGGCTTACGGAATCGAAAACGGAAAAGGCCGTCGTGTCGGAAGGGGAAGTCCGGTAAATGCGGAACTTTGCCAAACCGGTATCCGGCGATCGGCTCCAGAAGAGCTTGATATCGCCGCCATCCAGTGGCTGGGCCGTTAATCCCTGTGGAATGCTCGGCAGCAAGGAAGTTGGAACCAGACGTACCGTATCGACATCCACCGTGTCATTGAAAACAGCATTGACCGTAAGTGTTTCGGGACGGAAATTGGGATGGGAAAATACCAGCTGGACCGGACCCCCTTCCGTACGAATTAGGTAATTCCCGGTCGAATCGGTCTTTGACTGGCGGGGCAGATTCAAAAAACGAACGGTTGCCTCCGGCAGGGGAAGGCCCGTTTCCAAGTTGGTCACCGTTCCCCGCAGTTTGCCCGCCCGGGTGGTATCAAAACGTAAAAGCCACATTCCCGGTGGGCCGGAAAGATTGGAGGCCAGAAGCGTGCCGGAAGGAAAGTAGGGGAAAAAATCCCAGCAGCCGGCGAAATTGGCACCGGGGGGGGCCTCGAAGGCAACGTCATAATGCCCCACTTCCACCGGTTGGGTGGGGTCTTCAATGTCCAGAATCACCACCCCGTCCGCATAGTAGGAGGCGTAGAGAAAGTCCCCCTTCACCTGAACGTTGTGAATGATGGAGGGGATGCCGGGCGGCATCCATTCCCCCACCTGCACCGGGCTTGTGGGATTGCGAATATCCCAAACCCGCAGGTGTCCGCCCGGAGTCTCGTCGGTGGTAAAAAGATACTGATGATCTTCAGTCGGCCAGCAATTATGCGTAACGGCTTCCGGATAGCAGACATCGGCAATTTGTTTGGGTACCGGTTTTTCCCCTAGGACGACGATCGAGAAACCGGCGCCCAAAAAAGCGATATAACCGGTATCGTTTTTCACATAGCTGTCGTGGGATTGGACGCCGAAGTTACCGCAACCAGGGGCAAAGGTCATATATTTTGTCTTGAAAACCAGACTTTCGGGATTGGAAATGTCAATTACGTACCATTCATCGGCCGCCCCGTTCATACCCAAATAGGCGGAGTCCCCTTCAATGTGTATCGTATGGGCGCCGTTGGGAAGGGTTTGACCGGCTGGAAACGTATCGGGCCAAACGGCCACCGTGCGAGCCAGTATCGGGTTGCTTATATCGATGACCTGCAAAGCCGCGCGCCGCGGGCCGCCGTTCTGGTTGACGGCTATGACGTAATTTTTGTAGGGACGAACCTGCTTCAAATCGGCGCTGAAACCGTTGAGGCCGTCCGAAAAAACCTTTCTAATCTTTTGCGGGCTATTCGGGTTATTCACGTTCCAAATTTCCAACCCGTCTGTGGCGCAAATCAAGGCGTACTCGTTGCCGACCGAATCAACATATCCCCAGCAACCGCGGGTGTCGTTAATTGGTCCGAAAAAAAGCGAATCGATATTGAAGTTGGGACGGGCAGAAAGGGGGGGAGCCCAGAGCAGAAATGAGACAAAAAACAAAAAACGCCGGATAAAGCGGCTACCAATCGTCAATGTTGTCCGTTCCTTCCCTGGCGAATGTCAACCAACCCTACCTGACGCCTCTGAAAGTAAAGTTAAGCGTTTTGGGACTTTCGTCAAGCACTTAGTTTTAAAGGTTGACAATTGGAAGGAAAATGATAGATTAAGTTTCTTTAAAACGGAGGATTTGTGTACGCATTAGTGGAAATCGGCGGGCTGCAGTTTCGGGTGGAAGAAGGGGAGAAAATCAAAGTCCCCAAGTTGGAAGCGGCTCCGCAGGATACAGTGGAAATAGACAAAGTGATGCTCCTTTCCGGCGAGAAGGGGGTTGTGGTCGGCCGCCCGTATGTTTCGGGTGCCAAGGTGAAGGCGACCGTGGCCGAAGTCGGCAAAGACCCAAAAGTCATTGTTTTCAAATTCAAACGGCGCACCAAATACCGCCGCAAACGAGGCCACCGGCAGGATTTTACCAAACTGGCCATTGACAAGATCGTCTGGCCCTAACCAATTTCATTCAAAGTCAAAAAGCCCGTCACCCGCGGGCTTTTTTGCTATTGCCTTGTTTGCTCGAATCTTTATCTTGGAGCGGGTAAAATTTGGACGTAGGATGTAGAAAGGAAGGGAAATGGCGAGCAATATCGTAATTCCGCAGATGGGAGAAAGCGTAGTCGAAGCTACCATCGGCAAATGGCTTAAAAAAGAAGGGGACCCAGTCAAAAAAGACGAACCGGTGGTGGAGATCATGACCGATAAGATTAACGCCGAAATCCCCGCTCACAAGTCGGGGGTTTTGGGGAAAATCTTAATCGGCGAGGGGACCGTGGTGCCCATTGGAGCCGAAATCGGTGTTTTGCTCGATTCCGCCAACGAGCCGATTCCGGAAAAATATTTAAAAGGAAACGGCGGCGGCGTTTCCGCCATCCATTCCGGCGCACCGACACCTTCCGCTCCCTCAGTCGCCCCGGCTCCTTCCGCTCCGGGAGTTGAGGAAGAGGACTTGAAAGGGGTTAAGACTTCCCCTGCCGTGCGGCGCCTGGCGCGGGAACACGGCATCGACTTGACCCAAATCAAAGGGACCGGCGGCGGCGGGCGCATTACCAAGGAAGACGTGGAAGCCTTCATCGCTTCCGGCAAGAAGGCGCCGGCCATGGCACCCTCCGCTCCGGGAAAAGCCCCGGCCGCACCTTCCGGCCCCAAGCAGCCGATTCCATCCGCGCCGACCACTCGTCCTGCGGGCCCCCGCGAAGAGACGGTTCCATATGCCGGGGTGCGTAAGGTCATAGGCGACCATATGGTCAAATCCAAGCAGACGGCGATGCACTATACCACCTTCGACGATTGCGATTTCAGTTCGCTGGTGGAACTGCGCAGCCGGATGAAGCCGCAAATTCTGGAAAAATACGGCGTCAATCTCACCTATCTGCCCTTTATCATCAAAGCGGCCTGCTTTGCCTTGAAGGAATTTCCGGTCATCAACGCCTCCATTATGGGGGACAAAATCGTTTACAAGAAATACTACAACATCGGCGTGGCGGTTGGGCGGGATTCCGGCTTGATTGTGCCGGTCATCAAGGAGGCCGATACCAAAAACGTTTTGCAACTGGCCGCCGAAATCGCCACCCTGTCCGCCAAGGCACATGCCGACAAGCTGACCTTGGACGAAATACAAGGCGGCACTTTTACCATCACCAATGCCGGAATGTTCGGGGCTGTCGCCTCCTCGCCAATTATCAACCATCCGGAAGTGGCCATTCTGGGGGTGCATATGATTCAAAAGCGCCCGGTCGTGCGCAACGACCAGATTGTCATCCGGGATATGATGACTTTTTCACTCTCACTCGACCACCGGCTGGTGGATGGGCATGTGGGGGTCCAATTTTTGCGCCGGCTCATCATCTACCTCGAAAATCCCTGGGAATGGATGATGACGAATGTTTGAGAGGTCTGAATCCGTTTGATTTTGTAGGTGTTGAAAATATTCAGCCCCTACATCTTTCAATGCCGTTCCATGCTTAACGAATTGACCGTTATCGATTTGGGCCGTTTGGCCTACGGGGTTGCTCTCGCCCGGCAGGAGGAGGCGGTGCGGCTGCGTTTAGAGGGAAAAATTACCGACACGCTTTTTTTGGTCGAGCATCCGCCGGTCATCACCTTCGGCCGCAGGGGGAAGGCGGAACATCTGCTCGCCTCCAAAGAGGAACTGGCCCGTCGGGGGGTCGAGCTCTTCAACATCACGCGCGGCGGCGACGTCACCTTTCACGGCCCGGGGCAACTGGTGGCCTACTTGATTGCCGATTTGACCGAGCGCGGACGGGATTTGCACCGGTTTTTGCGCGAACTGGAAGAGGGGGTCATTCATTTTCTGGCCAACTATCATTTGAAGGGTGAGCGCATTGCCGGAAAGACCGGCGTTTGGGTCGAAGGCCGGAAAATTTGCGCCATGGGGATGGCCGTCCGCAACTGGATCACCTTCCACGGGCTGGCGTTGAACGTTTCGACAACGCTCGATTATTTCTCCCTCATCGTTCCCTGCGGGCTTTCCGACCCAGTCACCAATATGGAGCTGGAGTTGAAGGAAAAGGTTGATTTTGAGAAAGCGAAGGAACATTTGGCCGCATCCATTGCGGCTGTTTTTGGATACGAAACAGTTCGAGGAATGGATACAGCCAAGCCCTCTCCAGTTTTCAGCCCGTTGATACCGGCGAAGTAGCCGGCTTTTTTCTTGACTTCGATTTGGTTATCTTTGAAATTGTTGGGCTGTTTTCAAAAAGCCCTGTTTGCGGCACAAAAATTGGCGGAGTAGCTCAGTTGGTTAGAGCAGCGGAATCATAATCCGCGTGTCGGGGGTTCGAATCCCTCCTCCGCTATCTAATACAGAGATTGGAGATTAAAGATTGGAGATTGGCAAAACTACTCGGCCAATTTCTCCAAACGGGGCAAATTCAGAATCAAAATGTGTTTGGATTCGGTGGAGAGAATTTTTTCTTTCTGGAAACGGGAAAGAGTTCGAATGGCGGTCTCCACCGTGGCGCCTACAGCTTCGGCAATGTCCTTGCGTGTCAAAGGGATGTTGATGCGGACGCCCCGCGGCGTTGGGCTGCCGTGATGTTCGGCCAACTTCAACAGCACGGAGGCGATGCGGGCCTCCACCTTGGAGGTGACCAAGCTGGTTATAGTGTCGTGGGCGGATTTCAGCCGGTTGCCCAAATACTCAATCACCGCGCGGGCGACGCCGGGGGCGGCATAAATGAGTTTTTCCAATTCCAAACGGCGCAGGCCCAAGGCCACCGTGGGCGTTTCCGCCACGGCGGAGGCCAGGTGGGTGGGGGAATAGATGACGGACGTTCCGCAGACCTGCCCCGGCGCCACCAGCTCGATGGCCGTTTCCTTCCCTCCGGAGGAGGATTTGACCAGCTTGATTTTTCCCTCGGTAATCACGTACAGCCAGTCCGAGGGATCTCCCTCCCAGAACAAATATTCGCCGCGGGCGATCTTCCTTTCCACCAAAAGCCCGGCGATTTTTTTGGCGTCGGCATCGGAAAGGGCGGCAAAAAAGGGGATTTTGCGCACCAAGTCGCTTTTGTCCAGAACCGGAGCGGCCGTTTTCACAGACCACTTAGATAGCGAAAAGAAGTTGGTTTTGTCAATGGGCTTGCGCATAATCGGCCGATAAATTAAAGGATTGGGTACTTGTTGAAGAGTAGTTAATTTGGAACCACTATATGTACGGTGATAAAATCAAAAAAAGTTGGCCGCGGCGGCTTTCCGGCATCTTTTACAAAATTGTCCTGGTCTATTTCCTTTTAAGTTTGGTTCTGGCGGTGCCGTTCTCCAATCTGCTCTTTCATCCGCCCGCCCATCGAAAAATGATTGATTCCCTCACTCAGCCCGGCGCAGAGAAAGTTCCACTGCTCTGGAAAGAGAAATACAGCGTCAACGTCGATGTACTTTCCGTCACCTCCACGGCCGGGCCGAAGCCGATTCAACTGTCCGCTTGGTGGGTCTATCGCGATTCAACGCGCGCCAAGCCAACGATCGCCTTTCTGGCCGGAAATGCCGGGCTAAACCCGGCCGCCTTCGAAGATGAAATCCGGCTTTGCTGCGAAATGGGGTTTGACTGCCTGCTTATGGACTGGCGGGGGTACGGCGCTTCCGCCGGGGAACTTTTGACCTACGGCTGGTATGACCGCGGCGATTTTGACGCCGTCATTGATACGCTTATCGGCCGCTACGGCATCGATACGTTGCAAATCGGCATCTGGGGATATTCGATGGGGGCTTCCAATGTGGTGACCATCGCCGCTGCTCGGCCGGAAATCAAAGCCCTTTTACTCTACACCCCTTGGTCCGACCCCCTGCCAATGGCCGTGCATTACATCTGGCGAAGCTATTCCGTCCCCAAAATTCTCCTCTATTTCCCCGTCTGGACTGCCATCCAAATCGGCACTTGGCGGAGCAAGGGAGGCGTTTTGGACCCCGCCGAAGAAGCCAAAAAAGTCCGCTGCCCGGTGATGGTTGTTCACGGCGATAACGACGATATCGTCCCACCGGAACTGACCCGCCGGCTTTTCAACTCTTTGGCCGGGCCGAAGGAACTGGTGGTCATCCCCGGCGCCCAACACAACGATTTGTTCCAGGTCATCGGGCAGGAACGGTATTTGAGACAGATGAAGAATTTTTTTCTGCCACTGCTTGCGAACAAAAACCGACCGCATTGACATAGGCCCCAACGAAACCTAACTTTCGGGCTGATTTAGCCGGATTAACTGGCTGAAAAAAACCGGAGGTTGTCATGATTTCGCGGCATTTTAAATCCGGGAGCAAAGTTGTTCTTTTGGCTGCCGGTTTATCTCTTTGTTCCATTCCCCTGTTGTACCCAGCCGAAGCGCCGGCTCCGCCTGCGACCCCCAAAAAGCCGGTAACGGACGAGTATTTTGGCGTGAAGGTCACCGAAGATTACCGCTGGCTGGAGGATTACAAAAATCCGGAAGTCCGCGAATGGAGCGAAGCGCAGAATGCGCGCACCCGGGCCTTTTTGGACAAGCTTCCCGGGCGGGAGCAGATTCAAAAACGGCTGAAAGAGCTCTACGGTGCCCGTTCTTCCAGTTACTTTGGTTTGCAATATCGTAGGGGAACGCTTTTTGCCCTGAAATTTCAGCCCCCCAAAGAGCAACCCTTTCTGGTCACTTTGAAATCAGCCGATGACCCAGCTTCCGAGCAGGTGGTGGTTGATCCGAACGTTCTGAATGCCAAAGGGACCACGTCGATTGATTTTTACTCCCCGTCCCTCGATGGGAAGCTTGTCGCCGTTTGCCTTTCCGAGGGAGGAAGCGAGGACGGCACCGTCCACATCTACGATGTAGCCACGGGCAAGGAGCTCTCGGATGTAGTTCCACGCGTCAATTATCCCACCGCCGGCGGGAGCGTTGCCTGGAAGGCGGACGGCAGCGGTTTTTACTACACCCGCTATCCGCAGGGAAACGAACGCCCAAAGGAAGACATAAATTTCTATCAACAGATATGGTACCACAAGCTCGGCACCCCGACTGGTGAGGACGTTTACGCCATCGGGAAAGAGTTCCCGCGCATTGCCGAAATCGAAATGGAAACCACAGACGACGGGCGCTATGTTTTGGCCACGGTCTCCAACGGGGACGGCGGGGAGTATGCCCACTATCTTTTGGACCCTTCCGGCAAATGGACTCAGATAACCCGGTTTGAGGACCGGATTACCAAAGCGGAACTGGGACCGGATGGAGCTTTGTATATGCTTTCGCTCAAAAATTCTCTCCGCGGCAAAATTTTACGCCTGCCGCTGGATAATCCGGTTTTGGAAAAGGCCCAAGTTTTCGTGCCGGAAGATGCCGAATTGGTAATCCAGAGCTTCCTTCCCACCGCCAGCCGGCTTTACCTTGTGGATCAAGTGGGCGGCCCTTCGCAAATGCGGGTTTTTGATCTAAAAGGGCAACTTTTACCTTCGGTGGAGCTGCCGCCGATTTCTTCCGTCGGACAGGTTGTGCGGGTGGAAGGGGATGAAGTTTTGTTTTCCAGTTCCAGCTATCTTACCCCGAACGCTTGGTATCGCTATGACCCCGCAGCGGGAACGACCGAGCGCACGGCCCTTTTTGAAACCTCCCCGGCCAATTTTTCCGACTGCGAGGTGGTGCGGGAATTCGCCACCTCCAAGGACGGCACCAAAGTCCCGGTAAACATCATCCGCCTCAAAGGCACTAAACTGAACGGCAAAAATCCCACCCTTTTGACCGGCTACGGCGGGTACGGCATCAGCCAGCGCCCGAACTTCAGCGACTCCCGGCGGGTCTGGCTGGAGCAGGGGGGGATTTGGGCGATTGCCAACCTGCGGGGGGGCGGCGAATATGGCGAGGCGTGGCATTTGGCCGGCAATTTGACCAAGAAGCAGAATGTTTTCGATGATTTTGCCGCCTGCGCCGAGCATCTAATCAAGGCGGGCTACACCAATCCTTCCAAGCTGGTCATCGAAGGGGGGAGCAACGGGGGGCTTTTGATGGGGGCCGCGCTGACCCAGCACCCGGATCTTTTTGCCGCGGTGGTTACCCACGTGGGGATTTACGATATGCTGCGCGTGGAGCTGGACCCCAACGGGGCTTTCAACGTAACCGAGTTCGGTACGGTCAAAGACCCGGAGCAGTTCAAGGCGCTCTACGCCTACTCCACCTACCATCACGTAAAAGACAAAACGCCCTATCCGGCGGTTTTCATTTTGACCGGCGAGAACGACGGGCGGGTGAACCCTTTGCATTCCCGCAAGATGGCGGCCCGGCTGCAGGCCGCCACCGGCTCAAAAAAGCCGGTATTGCTTTGGACCTCCCGCTCCGGCCACGGCATCGGCAGTTCGCTTTCGGAAAGAATTTCCCGCAGCGCGGACGTTTATGCTTTTATGTTCGACCAGTTGGGCGTTCCGTATCTGGACAAAAAAACCCATCTCCAATCCACCGAAGTTGAAATAAAGTGAGCCGTTAATCTTGCAGTGAACAACGAGGGCGGCCGGATGGCAGCCCTTTTGTTTTTTCAGTGTTTATTTTCCCTTGAAACAGTATCTTCTCTCATGTGTTTGACGGTAGCGCCATTTCCATCCTCGGCCTTGGATTCTTTTTGGGCTTGAAACACGCCCTCGACGCCGACCATCTGGTCGCCGTCTCCGCCATCGCCTCCGAGCGGAAGGGCTTCTGGAGCTCATCCCTTGTTGGCGTTTCATGGGGACTGGGCCATACCGTTTCGCTATTAGTTGCGGGGTTTTTGGTCATCGCTTTCAATTTTCAAATTCCACAGAAAATCGCTTTGTGGATGGAATTTGCTATCGCCGTAATGCTGGTGGCTTTAGGCGCTAACGTCCTCTGGAAAATTTTCCGCCGTGCCACCTTTCATATCCATGCCCACAGCCACGAAGGGCACTTGCATATCCATCCTCATTTTCACAGGCCGATAGAGCATCAGCACGGTGAACACACGGCCCCCCTCGACGATGCTCGGGGTCTTCGACATCATCATTTCGTTCCCATCGGCAAAAAGCCTTTTTTCGTGGGAATGATGCATGGCTTGGCCGGCAGCGCCGCTTTAATGCTTCTGGTTCTGACCACTATTTCCTTCCGGCCGCTGGCACTGGCCTATATCGGTATATTTGGCTTCGGCTCGGTTGGCGGGATGTTTTTAATGAGCGCGTTAATCGGCTTCCCTTTTTCTTTTACCTCAAAATACGAGCGGGCCAACAAAATTATCCGCACCACCGCGGGAGTGGTCAGCGTTAATTTTGGCCTCTTTTTGGTTTATGAAATCGGGTTTATTGAGGGGTTGTTTTTGTAATCATTTCCGCGAATGGAAGGATTTACAGAAGTTGCTTGAAACGGAATGAATAATTCGGGCAAAAACGCGTCGATTTTCTCGTTATCAGATGGATGCATTAACAGCAAGAACAGAAACAAAGGAAAGTGTTCGCACGAGTGAAAGGTTTGTGGGCATTGTAAAAAACAGACTGTTCTATGTTTCACTTGTGATTTTTTCGGGGGCTTTTTTTTATTTTTTGGCTGGGATTCATCGAGAGGTAAATATCTACGATGAAGGGGTGGTTGTGTATGGAGCCGAACGGGTTTTGCGAGGTGATACTCCTTATCGGGATTTTTGGACAATTTACAGTCCCGGGCAATTTTACACGCTGGCCGCTGTCTTAAAGCTTTTCGGCTCGTTCGTCTTGGTAGAGCGAGTATGGGACCTTTTCGTTCGTTCCCTGCTTGGATTGGCCATTTTTTTCGTAGGTTTTAAGTTAACAGGATTCAAGCCCGCCGTACTTTGCTGGCTTGTTGCGACGTTCTGGTTGGGTTATATCGGGTACTACAATTATCCCCTGTTTCCAGCCATGCTTTTCAGTTTAGCAAGTCTACTTTTCATCATGAATTACTTTTTTAAACCGGATGCCGTGCCCCACTTAAGATTTGGACAGGTATAATTGCATGAGGAGGTTCGATGGAAACAACGACGATGCCTGTTCAGCCCCGAAAGATTTCGGGGAAGAAGCGTTGGGATGTTGAGCAAAA
>Ga0073934_10007652_pt1 | contig 14860 bp, 16 predicted proteins | sample LarsenN4metaG_FD_76834 | JGI IMG/M metagenome (GOLD analysis project Ga0073934, IMG submission 76834) | Hot spring sediment bacterial and archeal communities from British Columbia, Canada, to study Microbial Dark Matter (Phase II) - Larsen... ...
CGCATCTCTGGGCTGGCCAATCGCCGCCAGAGTCCACAAGCGCAGCCGGCGCAGAAGGATCCCGCGCTACGCACGCGGCGGGGAAAAAGAAACGCTGGGCGGTTCACGCGGCGCGAACGCGGAAGAAGCGGCGGCGGACAAAGTCGGCCAGCTCTGCGGGCAGGGGCTGACCAAGGGGCTGGAGGAAACGCGGCTTGGCCGCCAGCAGGCGAGGAGAAACGTCCGGCCAAGCGGAAGCGGAAAGCGGCGAACGAAGCACGAGGGCATCCACCAGGTCCAGGAACCGCCGCGCCGAGGGCTTGAAATCTTCGACGGCTGGATCCAGCACCGCCAGGTAGAGGTCCGGCCAGAAGTATTGCAGCAGCGCATTGCTTTCCACCAGGACGTTGCCTGCGCCGAGCAGCCCCTCGCGCAGCAGGGGGAGCGCCTCAGCCAAGCGTCCCTGCTTCGTGCGCAACCAGAGAGAGCGCACCGCCCCGGCCACCAGGAAACGCGACGTGTCCGTGCGATTGTTGCGGTCGAATTCTTCGTCCAGGGCGAAGGCGTGCTCGTCGGGCGCGCAGCCGCAGGCTTCGCCGTTGATGGAGCAGACGCCGTGGCCGTACTGCGTGATTTTCACCGCGGTCCAGCGGGCCTCCGGAAAAGCGCGGATCAGGTCCACCACCAGCGCCGTCTTGCCGATGTTGCGGCTGTGTCCCCCGACCACCATCGTGCGCATAGGGGGATTCTACCGCCAACGCGACAGGCAAAGCGCATGGGTTGATGGTATCGCGGACAGGCTTACCGTCCGAGGCCCGCCTCGATCTTCTTCAAACGTGCAAAGAGATCCGGCAGCCGCGCCACCAGGCCGTGCAGCTCTTTGAACGTTTCCATCGGGCGCGCCGGCGTACCCCAGACGAACTGGCCGGAGCGGATGGTTTTGCCGGTGGGGACGCCGGCCTGCGCTCCGACGATGCAACCGTCCTCAAGCCTGCAATGGTCGGCTATGCCCACCTGCCCGCCGAGCACCACGCGCCTGCCAATCGTGCAGCTTCCGGAGATGCCCGTCTGCGCAGCAATCACGGTATGTTCGCCGATGGTTACGTTGTGGGCGACATGCACGAGGTTGTCGAGCTTGGTTCCCGTGCCGATGCGCGTGGAGCCGAGCGAGCCGCGATCCAATGTGGCGTTGGCCCCGATCTCCACGTCGTCGTCAATCTCTATGCCGCCGATCTGGGGAAACTTCTCGTAGCCCTCGCCGGCAAAGACGTAGCCGAAGCCGTCGCTGCCAATCACCGCGCCGGAGTGGACCACCACGCGCTTGCCCAGCCGCACCCCGGGGTAAAGCGTTACGCGCGGATGGAGCACACAAGCCTCGCCCACGCGCGAGCCGCGCCCCAGAAAGCAGAACGCGCCGATTTGCGTTCCTTCGCCGATGGCGACGCTCTCTTCAATGACCGCGTAGGGCCCCACAGCCACCCCCGCGGCCAGCCGCGCGCTGGCCGCAATGACGGCCGTGGGATGCAGGCCTTCCGCCACCCGAACCGGCGCGAGCAGCCAAGCGGCCGCGCGGGCAAAGGCCAGCTTGGGGTTGTCGGTGCGGAGCAGCGTCTTGCCCGGCAGTTGCGCCTCGCGCGCCACCAGCGCGCAGCGCGCCGCCGACTGCCCGGCTCGCCGCAGGTGCTTGGGGGCGTCCACGTAGATCAAGTCCTCCGGGCCGGCCCCCTCCGGACTGTTCACGCCACGGAGGGGCAGGTTCGCGTCGCCTTCCACGTGCGCGCCCAAATAGGCGGCCAGTTCACCGGCCGTGCGATGCTTCGTGCGATTCATGGCAGCTCCTCGGCACGCCGCCCGAAGGCAGCGGCAACAGCTAATACAACTCGGACGCGCCGGGTGGGCGCGTCTTCCAGCGCTTGTGCACCCACAGCCACTGGTCGGGAAAACGGCGGGCAAAGCCCTCTATGACCTTTGTGAACCGCGCCGTGTTCGTCACCACGTCGGCTTCTTCGTCGCCGGTGCGCACAACGTCCAGCGGCGGCTCAAAGCGCAGATGATACTTGCGCAGCGCCGGCTCCCAGAAAACATACACGGGCACCACCGCGGCTTCGGTGCGCAGGGCAATGCGTGCCAGGCCCGTGGTGGTGCACGCCGGGACGCCGAAAAAATCCACGAACACACCTTCTTCCGGCAGCGTGTTCAGGTCAATCAGGATGCCCACCGCGCCGCCGCGCCGCAGCACCTTGAAAATCGCCCGCGCCGACTCCTTTTTGTCCACGGGCGTGTTTCCGTGGACGCTCCGGTAACGGTTGATCAGCTCCTCGACGCGGCGATTCGGGATGCGCCGCACGAGAAAGTGCAGCGGATAGCCCTGGAGAGCCTGGCGCATGGGAGCCATTTCCCAGGCGCCCATGTGGCCGGTCAGGTAGAGCACGCCTTTGCCGCCCTGATGTCCCGCGAGGAAGTTCTCCAGCCCGTCTATCTGGATCACGCGGTCCACGTTCTGCGGCGTGTACCTCGGGAAATGCGCGAACTCGGCGGCCTGCCAGCCCATCTGCCGGACAAAACCGCGCAGGACACGGCGGCGCTGCGCGTCGGTCCACTCGGGGAACGCGATGCGCAGGTTGACCAGCGCCGTGCGCCGCAGCGGCGCGTGCAGCCAGTAGATCACCCGCGCCAGCGCCGCTCCCGCCGCGCGAGCTGCGGGCCGCGGCAGCGCGCCCAGCGTCTTCAGCACCAGCCAGGCCACTACGAATTCCAGCCCTTCGCGCACGGCGTGCCATTATGCGCGAAGCTGGCCGCAGGAAACCACATCCTCAAGCCGATGGCCCGGGATGACCGTGCGCGGAGGCAATGCTAGACTCCTCTCGTCCGGTGGGCATGCCAACCTCATCCCCGAACAGCGCGACCCGCACACCGCTCACGCTTGGCTTCGCTGCGCTGTTGTCCGCCCTGGTCATTTATGCCTGCTTCTTCAGTCGGCTGGATGCGCTGGGCCTGGTCGGGCCGGACGAGCCGCGCTATGCCGCGGTGGCCCGCGAAATGGCCACGACGGGCGACTGGGTCACGCCCAGGCTGCACGGCGATCCTTGGCTGGAAAAGCCCGTGCTGTACTACTGGGCTGCGGCGACGGCCCTCCAAGCGCTGGGCGTAACCGAAACTGCGGCGCGGCTGCCTTCCGCGCTGGCTGCCTTGCTGGCCACATTGCTCCTGGCCTGGCTGGCTTGGCGGCGATACGACGTGGCCACCGCCTGGGCGGTGCTCTTCATCTTCCCGACCGCCGCGGGCGTTCTCGGCTTTGCCCGTGCGGCTACGCCGGACATGCTGTTCAGCGCGGCACTGTGCCTGGCGATGGTGGCGGCGGCGCGCGTGCTGCCCGGCGCGGGCAGCTCGCCAGGCTTTACCGTCCCGTGGCAGATACTGCTCGGAGCGGCACTCGCCGCCGCCGTGCTGGCGAAGGGCCCGGCGGCGCTGGTACTCGCCGGTGGAAGCACACTGGCTTGGGCCGCGCTGAGCGGACGTTGGAGCAAAGCGCTGCGACTGCTCAATCCCCGCTCGGTCTTCTGCTTCCTGCTGCTCGCCCTGCCGTGGTACGTGCTCTGCGCGCAAGCCAACCCACAGTTCGTGCGCACGTTTGTCATCGAACACAACGTCGCGCGCTTCTTCACGCCTCTGTTCCGCCACGAGCAGCCGTTCTGGTTCTACGGGCCGATCCTGCTTCTGGGTCTGGTGCCCTGGACCGTGCTGCTGGTGGGCGCCGCGCGTGAAGTGATCGCGCGAAACAGTGCCTGGCGCGACGCCCCGGAACTGTTCTTCGCCTGCTGGGCGTTGTTTCCCGCCGTGTTGTTCAGCTTTTCAAGGTCCAAGCTGCCCGGGTATATCCTGCCGACGGTGGCGCCGCTGGTGTTGCTGCTGGCGCGCCACACCGCCGCGGCAATCGGGCAGCGGGAACCGCTGGGGCGCTGGCTGCTGGCAGGAGTCGGCGGGACGCTGGTAGCCTTGGCCGCCTCGGGGCAGCACTGGCTGTCGCGGCTGCCCGCAGAATCGGGGCTCAACTCCGCTGCGGCGGTGCGTGGCTGGCTCGCGGGGATTGCCGTTGCCGGGGGGCTTGCGGCGTTGCTGGCCATGCGCAAGCGTGAGTGGCTGGCCGTGGCGCTGGTCGCGGTGACCGTGGCCGCACAGGTCGAAGCGGTGAGTCGCCGTCTGGCGCCGCAGCTCGACCCGCATTTGTCTGCCCGGGCGGCAGCAGCGGCGCGGGCCAACCAGCCTGAGGCAGGAGAAGCAGCGGCGTATCGCCTGCACCGTGCCTGGCGCTACGGGCTGAACTTCTACCTCGGGCAGGAGCTCCCCGAGTGGAATCCACAAACCTCCCAGCCCGCCTGGCTGTACACCAGCGCGGAAGGCCGCGCGGAACTCGAGCGCCAAGGGCGCGTGGAGGCTGTGCTCTACGAAGGAAGCCGCGCCGCGCAACTGCTTCGCGTGCGCCCAGCGGCTACCGCGCCCGACTGACCGGCGGGAGATACTGAAGGAACAACCGCAGAACGTTTTTTTCGTACGCGCGTTTGTCGCTATCGAGCAGCGAGACGTAGCCGGCCTTGGCGGTGATCATCTGCTCCCGCGGCTCCGGGGAGCGCTGAAACAGCCGCTCGGCGGAAGCATCCAGCGCTGAGCTGCCGGGCGCGCGGACGAACAGTTTGGCCACGCCCTCCAGCGACGCCATGCGCAGGCCCAGCGGCGGCTCATGGCGATAGCGGGAATAGACCAAACGAAAGCCCCAGCGGCAGAGGGTCTGGATCGCCGGCACACGCCCCAGGCCGGAATGGTCCACCTGGAACCGCAGCATCTCCTCCGGCGACTCGTACACCGCATCGAGCACCAGGACGCGCACGCGCGGATCGCGCGCGGCCACGGCCAGGGCGGCATAGGCGCCGAGGTCGGCACCCCAGAGGCCCAAGCGCGAGCGATCCACATCGTCACGCTGCGCCACGGCCTCGATGGCCGCCGCCAGTTCTTCGGCTTCGCGGTAGCCCAGCGACGTGAAGCTGCGCCCGCTCCCGTGCCCGGAAAAGTTAAACAGGAAGACGTTATACTGGTTTTCCTGGAGCACGGCGGAAAGCGTTAGCAGTTCGCGGCCATGCGAATGGTAGCCGTGGCAGAGGATGACCACCGGGCCGCCTCTGCGGCCCGGATAGAACAAGCCCTGCCGCGTTTCCCCGCTGGGAACCGTGAAGCTGATGTTGGTGGGCGCGCCAAGCAGACTCTGCGCAGACAGCTCGGGCGCCGGATGAGGCCCCAGGATGTGATAAAGCAGGAGGGCGGTTGTGCCCAGCGCCGCCAGCAGCGCAAACAGCGTCAGCGCCAGCAGCGCCGCCAAAATTCGCGGGCCCGCGCTGGCGCGTGACCGCAACTGGGGACGAAACTCCATCTTCGGGCTTTTCGGGCGTTTCTAAACGAGTCTAGCACACGCCGCCGAGGCCCCGGCCCGCCTGTTCCTTACTCATCCAGATGCATGCGAGGCACCACGCGGCTATAATCCGCGGTATGCCGTCCGCCGCTGCGCTCAGGCTGGTGGAATTACGCCAGGTCAGCTCGCGCGCGCTCGAGTTGCTGTTTGCCGAAGAGCAGCAGCACTGGCGGGAACAGCTCTACTGGGACTACCGCCCTTCGCTTCAGCTCATCCGGCGGTTCATAGACGGGCATTCGCTGGCCGGCTACGTGGCGCTGGCCGATGGGCGCGCCGCCGGCTACGGCTTTTACGTGATTGAAGATCACAAGGGGCTGATCGGCGACCTGTTCGTCTCGCCGCAGTACGAGCTGGCGACGGTTTGCGGGCCTCTGCTGCACGAGCTGGTGAGCGCCATCCGTCAGTCCCCCGGCGTGGCGCGCATCGAAGCACAACTGATGCCGCTAGGCTCCGCGCTCAATGCCGAGCTGGCCGCGCAAGGTTTCCGGCTGTACTCGCGCCAGTTCATGCACCTGCCGCTGAGTGGGCGCGCCGCGCCGCCGGAATGGCCCGCCGGACTGCGCCTGGAAAACTGGGATCCGCGCCACGTGGAACCCTGCGCCCGGCTCATCCGGCTGGCCTACGCCAATCACCTGGATAGCGAAATCAACGACCAGTACTGCAGCGAGTCCGGGGCGCTGCGCTTCCTGAGGAACATCACGTTGTTGCCGGGCTGCGGGCGGTTCCTGCCGGAGGCGTCGTTCGTGGTGTACGCTCCCGACCGCCAGATGATCGGTGCCGTAACCAACTCCGAGGTTTCCGAGGGTGTGGCGCACACCACGCAGATTTGCGTGGCTCCGGATTATCAGCGCCAGGGGCTGGGTCGGCGCCTGATGGAAGTCGCGATGGCCACGCTGGCCGCGCGACGATTCCGCGCTCTGACCCTGACGGTAACATCGCTCAACGCAGCCGCCGTGCAGCTCTACGAGCAGCTTGGCTTCCGCACCGTTCACACGTTTGCCGCAGCCGTCTGGCGCGCGCCGGTGGCGGGGCCGCTGGGTTCCCGCCAGTAAGAAAAAAACACTGCTGCCGCGGGCCAGAGGCGCATGCGACTCATGTCTGCCGGTCAGCGGGCAGCCCTATCGTGCAGTGACGATGTCTCCCTTCATTCCCGAGATGGCGCTGAGCACTTCCTGTTTTTCTCTGGGCGGCACGTTGAACTTCTCTAGAGTGGCCACCAGGTGCTTCGCGGCAGCCTGCCAGTCGCTCTCGGTGATGCCCAGCCCTTCGTGCGAGACCTTCATGCTCCGCCCGGTATAGAAGCAGGGCCCGCCCGTGGCGGCGCATAGCTGATCCACGATCAACTGCCGGGTGCGCTTCTTCGAGTCGTTGCTGGCGCCGGTGAAGAACCGGGCAAGCTGCCGGTCGGCAACGAGCCGCCCGATGAAATCGTCCACGACGGCGGCGATGGCGTCGTAACCCCCCAGGCGCTTGTAGAGCGGCTGTGCCGCAGTGTCGGCCATGGGCAGCGGCACGGAAAAGTGATCGTGCACGATGAACCATTCCTTGCCGCGCTTCTCCCAGATTGCCGTCCAGCGGCCATCGAAGGTTTCCTTGGCCCCGCCCTTGGTCACCCCGTCACCACGCCAGGAAGCCGTGACCCAGGCCAGACGGCCGTGCAGGTGGATGCGCAAGTCCGCGCCCAGCGTGAACTTCATCGAAGCGTACTGGGCAAGGAGCTTTTTGGCGCCTTCGGCGTACTCGGCCCAGCCCGTGTATTTCAGCGGGGCAATGTCGAAAAAGACGTGGTCGGCATCCTTGCTGTAGTACGGAGCAGCGTTGGCCGGGTCCAGCGTCTCCCATCCGGCCCACACCTTCTCGATGCGAGCCTTCAGTTCGACCTCAGCGGCGGAAGGTTGCTTCTGTGCCGGTGCAGCGGAAACGATGGCGCCCATGGCCAGCGCTGCAGTCAGAATCACGACAGGAACTCGTAGCCTCATGCCGTCCTCCTCGGGGGTTCGACCTTGTTGTTCTTTGCTCATTCTCGAGCGCGCTGGGGCGGGAGTATATTCGCATTCCGGGCGTGGAGTCAAACAAGGCAACAAGGCGGCCGCCCGAAAAGATTCCGCGCACTTCTTTGCCTCGGGGGCGAGCCTTCGGGCGGGGCCACGCGGGACGTGGCGTTATCTCCTGATGCGTTCCCCGAGCAGGCGGCGCAGCTCGGTCATGAATTCACGGACGTCCTTGAAGTCCAGATATACGGAGGCGAAGCGCACGTAAGCCACCTTGTCGAGTTTTTTCAGCCGATCCATGAGCAGTTGGCCCACCTCGCGCGTGGTACGTTCGCGCTCGGCGGAATCCTGGACGAACCGCTCGGCCTCGTCCACGAGAGCTTCGAGCTTGGCAGTGGGCACCGGGCGCTTTTCGCAGGCTTTCAGCAGCCCGGCAAGCACTTTCTGCCGGTCGAATCTTTCCCGCCGGCCATCCTTCTTGATGACCATGTGGGGGATTTCGTCAATGCGCTCGTAGGTGGTGAACCGGCGGCCGCAGCGCAGACATTGGCGGCGGCGGCGGATCAAGTCGCCGTCGCGCCCTTCGCGGGAGTCAATCACTTTATCGTCGCGGCGCGAGCAGAACGGGCACTTCACCTGGGCGCCTCTCCGGTGCGGGGCGGCGAGCCGGCCAGTTCGATGTGGCCGCCGGCAGCTTCGGCCTGCCGCTCGGCCAGCGCCAGGCGGCGCAACTCGGCCATGGACCAGCCCTCCCTGACGAGCAGTGGGATGCCAGCCAGGCTGCAGGCCGCAAAGGTAATCAGCCAGATCACGATGGCGGCGGCGGCGGCGGGTTCCTTTTCTACTCCAAAGATCACGGTGAAGGCAAGAAAGGTGGCTAGTTGCGAACCCCCGCCGACCGCGGGCAACTGCAGCGTGGAACCCACCATAGTGAACGCCAGCACCAACGCGGTGGCCAGCAGGTCCAGCCGGGCCAGCCCTCCGCCGAAGGCCTGCGCGACCGCGTAGTAAATCAGCACGATCACCGACCAGTGCACCAGGGAAATTCCTGTGGCCGCGACCAGGTCCGCGGGCGAGCGGATGGCCTGCAAGCCGTCACCGAAGCCGGCCGACAGGCCGGCCACGCGCGCCCGCCAGCCGGAGGCGTGGCGCCAGCGCGCGACTCCGTGCTCGAACCGGGGCGCGCCGCGGAAACGGAAATACACCAGGAACGCTATGGCCGCCAGCAGCACGACCAGCAGCAGCACGCCCGTCGCGCGCACCGTGGTCAGCAGCGCAGTGCCCTCCCTGCCCCCGGCCAGCTTGCGCGGCAGAAAGAACAGCCCGAGCCCCGCCAGCACGACCGTGCAGCCCATGTCGAACACCCGCTCGAGCACGTAGATGCCGAACATGCTGGCCACGCCCAGGCGCTCTTTGCGCGCGATGAGCAGCGGGCGAACCGGCTCGCCCGCGCGGCCGAGAAGAAAAATCGCCGTGAAGCCCACCAGGGTGCAACTGTAGACGCCGCGGAAGCTGGCGCCACCCAGATGCCGGCAGAAGCGCACCCAGCGCGCGGAACGCAGCCCGTAGCTGACAAAGATCAGCGCGGTGGCCAGCAGCAGCAGCGGGAAGCTCGCCTGGCGGACGGACTCCTTCAGGCGTTCCCAGTCGAAGCCTTCCAGGCGGATGGCGTGGCGCGTGCGGTACAGCAGGACCGCCAGCACCACCAGCAGCAGGAGCACAACCAGCGTGGAGCGCGCTGCGCGACGCATGCGCAGGGCACGCTAGCAACTCCGCGGCGCAGGTGTCAAGGAAAGCAACCGCCGCCAGGGGCCGCATGGGACCGGCCGATGCTTGTTTCAACCGCGCCGCGCCGTTAAGATGCCTGCGGTGGGCGGTCGGGAACTTTTCATCCCGCCCCTTCGTTTCAGAGAGTGAGGCCGAGAAGCGAAGCAGGTTGAGAGGCGAATGGCGAATTGGAGCCGGATGCTCAACTGGTCCAACGCTGCCTCCAAGGCGACGGCTCGGCTTGGGAGGAGCTTGTGCTGCGCCACACCCGGCGCATCTACAACCTGTGTTACCGGTTCACGGGCAACAGCAGCGAGGCCGAGGACTTGACGCAGGACGTTTTCCTGCGCATCTATCGCACGCTGCCCAGTTACCGGGCCGTGCACGGCGGTTTCCCCACCTGGCTCACCAGCGTGACCCGCAACCTGCTGATCGACCACTACCGCCGCACCCGCCGGGACCGCGCCACCAGCTCGCTGGACGACGCCCTGCCGCAACTGGAGCAGAAGGAATCGCAGGCGCGCCGGCCCGACGAAGCGGCGCAGGTGGGCGAGCTGAGCGAACAACTGCAGCGCGCCCTGACCCGGCTTTCGCCGGAGCTGCGCGAGGCGGTGATCCTGCGCGACCTGCACGGCCTGCAGTACCGGGAGATCCAAGACGTGCTGAGCATTCCCGAGGGAACTGTAAAATCCCGCATCAACCGCGGCCGGCTCGAGCTGGCCCGCGTGCTGGAACAGATGGGCTACCGCCCGGAGTGATCGCCATGAGGTGGACGTGCGAACAAGTCGAGGAGCGGCTGAGCGAATACCTGGATCACCTGCTCAGCGCTGAAGACCGTGCCGGCTTTGCGGCGCACGCGGAGGGCTGTCCGCGCTGCCGCCCGCTGGTGGCGCGGATGGACGCGTTGCTGGCGGCTGTGCACCGGCTCGAGCCGGTGGCCGAGCCGCCCCGTCTGGTGTATCAGATCCTCGACCGCACCCTAGGCCCACGCAGGGAAGCGAAGGGCTGGCGAGCCTGGTTCGGCTGGCTGCGTCCGGTGCTGCAGGTGCGAGTGGGCATGGGCGTAGCCACGGCCCTGATTGCCGTCGTGATCGTGGGGCAGGCAGCCGGAGTCACCTGGGCCGACGTCAGGAACGCCGACTGGACCCCAAGCGGGATCTACCACGCCATTGACCGTCGTGCCCATCTGGTGTACGCGCGCGGGGCCAAGTTCGTGAACGACCTCCGCGTGGTGTACGAGATCCAGTCCCGCCTCCAGCCTGCCACCCAGCGCGAAGCTGAACCGCCCGAGCAGAAACCCGGAGAACCCAAGGAAGAACCGAAGCCACCTCAGCGAAACCGGGCCGATGAGCTCTACCGATACGAACAGTTGCTGGCGTCGCTGGCCCCGGCGCCGGGAAGGAGCCTGCGATGAAGTGCGCCGTCCACACGGAAGTGGATGCCACCGGATTCTGCCGCAACTGCGGCAAAGCGCTTTGCGACGCGTGCCGGCGCGACGTGCGCGGGATCCTGTATTGCGAGGATTGCCTGGCAAGGCTGGTGACGCAGCCGCCGCCAGCGCCCGGGGCGGGCAATCCAGCGCTGGCCGCCGTGCTCGGATTCATTCCCGGCCTCGGCGCCGTGTACAACGGCGAGTACATGAAGGCTTTGATTCATGTGCTGGTTTTCGGGTCGTTGATTGCCCTAGCCAACACGGCCGGGGCGCACGGCGGCGAAGCGCTCTTCGTCATTCTCACCGCTGCCTTCTATTTCTACATGCCGATTGAGGCCTACCGCACCGCCAAGGTCCGGCAGTCCGGCCAGCCGGTCACCGACCCGTTGGCCGGGTTCACCGCCAACAAGCCCGTCGGCGCGATTCTGCTCATTCTTCTGGGCTCAGTTTTGCTCGTGGAAAACCTGTTTCCCCGGCTGCACCTGTGGGAGCGCATCGGCGACTTCTGGCCGGTGATCCTGATCGCCATCGGGGTGTGGCTGCTGCTGCGCCGGCAGGCCCAGTCCACCCCGGGAGGAGGCGCGCCATGAACAACGCTCCACGAAACTGGGCCTGCGGATTGATGGCGCCGGCCGTGCTCATCACGCTCGGCGCGCTCTTCCTGATGGACAAGCTCGACATGGGCCTGGAGTTCGGCGATTCCTGGCCGGTGCTGCTGATTGTCATCGGCCTGGTGAAGGTGCTGCAGGCGCTGGCCGCCTCGCCGCGGCAGCCGGCCACTTCCGGCGGCCCGCAGCCTGGACCGCCGCAATCCCCCTGGCCCGGCAGCGGCTCAACGCCGCAGCCGTGAGGTCACCATGAGCGACGGCAGACCAACACGGCGTTCGATCTTCACCGGCTTGCTGCTGATCCTGCTCGGGGTGTTCTTTCTCTACGGGAACCTGCATCCGGAGCTGCGCATTTGGGACCTGTTTGAACGCTACTGGCCGGTGATCCTGATCCTGTGGGGCATCGCCAAGCTGATTGACTACTTTGCGGCGCAGGCTACCGGCCACACCCCGCCGCGCACCTTCACCGTGGGAGAGTTCTTCCTGCTGCTGCTCTTGCTGCTGGTGGCCGGCACCGTGGCCGGAATTCGCGAACTGGACGCGCACCCTGACATTGACTGGGGCGACTGGCCGTTCGGCCGCACCTATTCCACCGCGGAAGAGCTCGCGCCGCTCCCGGCACCCCCTCATGCCTCTGTTACCGTCCAGGTGCCGCGCGGCGACATCGAAATCCAAGCCGAGGACATTGCCGAGATTCGCGTCCTGGCCAGGAAAGAGGTCACCACGTTCCGGGGCCGCAACGCCGAGGAGTGGCTGAAGCGCCTGGCCGTCAGCGTGCAGAAGGTCGGGGAAAGCTACGAGGTGCGGGCCCAGCAGCAGGGCGAACGCCGCGGGCGTATCGCGGCGCATCTTGAAGTGCATCTTCCGAAGGGTGCCACGGTCCTCGCCAGCACCGGCGATGGACACGTGCAGGTGCGCGGGCTGGGCGGGAAGCTAGCCGTGGAAGCCGCACGCGGCGGCGTTGCTATTAGCGAGGCGGGCGGCAACGTCGAAGTTGAAGTGCGCGGCGGAGAGGTGCACATCTCGGCCGTGCAGGGCAACGTGCGCGTCAAAGGCCGCGGCGGCGACATCGAGCTGACAGACATAAAGGGCATGGCCGCTATCGATGGCGAATTCTTCGGCCCCATCACCGTCAGCAACGCCAGGGACGGTGCCAGTTTCGTTTCTTCTCGCTCAAACCTGACCATCGGCCCACTCCCCGGACGGCTGGAGCTATCCGGCGGGCGACTGAAACTGTTCGACGTCCAGGGCGAGGTCTCACTGACCACGCGGGACAAGGACATCGCCCTCGAGAATATCCATGGGCGCATCCGCGTGCAGAACCGCAACGGGCCGGTCGAAGTGCGCTTCAGCAAGCCTCCGCGCTACCCCATCGAGATCGCCAACGAAAGCGGCCACGTCATCCTGACCCTGCCCGAAAAGTCGGCGTTCGAGATCAACGCGCAGTCGCGCTCCGGAGAAATCGAGTCGGCCTTCAGCGACCCCGGACTGAAGCTGCTGCGGGAGGAGCGCAGCCCGTCGCTCACCGGCAAGGCCGGCGGCGGTGGTCCGTCCATCCAGATCACCAACAGCTACGGCACCATCGAGCTGCGCAAGTCGCGCTAGTCCCTGCCGCAAGCGCGGAAACGATGTTTCGTGTTCCAGCGGAGACCGGCCCCAGATCGGGGCACCCCTTTCTATTTACCCTTGACACAATTTCACGAAACGGGTAATTTCGCCGCGCCGGTTCCCTGAACCGCCTCTGAGGCGTTCCTGTGCCGCGCAGACGAAGAAAGGGCCGCCGTGCCGCCCGCCGCGGTGCCGCCAACCGGGGTGGCCGCCGGCGCGCGCCGCGCCGCACAGGTGCCGCCAAGCGAGCCAAGCGAAAGCCGCGCCGCCCCCGGCTGGAGCTACTGGCCGCAGCAGCGCCACGCTTCGCATTGCGCTCCAGCGTCGGCCTGGGAGCAGTCAATGATCCGGCCGACGTGCTGGCCACCAAGCAACGCCTGGTGGAACTGGGTTTTGAATGGCTGGTCGTGGACAGCACGACGCACGACGAAACCATACGCGCCATCCGGCTGTTCCAGGCCATCAAGAGCGGACACCAGCGCGTCGCCCACCCCGCCAATGACGGTCGCATTGATCCCGGCGGCGACACTTATCTCTGGCTGCAGGCCGCCAATGCGCCGCGCTGGATGCCGATGCCAGCAGGCTCGGCGCTGGCCGGCTTCCGCAACGTCGAGCGCAGCGATACGTACGACCAGCACGACTGGGGCACCGATTGGCTGGCTGCTACGGTCACCGCGGCCGGGGCGGCGTATCGCGACGCTTATCTGACCCGGCGGCCCGGCGCTGCCCTGCTGACTATCAACGATGCCAGCCTGCCGCGCGGCGGCGAAACCCCGGATCACGCCGGCCACCAAACCGGCCTGGCCTGCGATTGCCGGCTGCCCCGTACGGACGGCACCGCCCCCGGCGGGACCACGTTCCGCCACGCGCTGTTTGACCGCGAAGCCACGCGCGCCATGCTTCAGGCCCTGCGCGCTCAGAAGCTCGTTGCGCGCGTCTTCTTCAACGATCCGGAGCTCATCCGCGAAGGCCTGTGCATGCCCGTGAGCGGGCACGACGACCACATCCACTTCGAGATCCGCCCTCCGGCCCGCAGCGGCGCGGAACTCTAGCGCCGCAGGTTCGTCCGTCCACTCCGCGTGGCCTTCGAACGTTGTCATTCTCAGGGAGGGCCTAGTCCCTCCCCCCGGGCAGTGGGGGTCGGGGAGCGAGCGAGGAATCTTAATTGTGGGCTGGGTGGGTGACGACTATAATCGGCGCGGCCGGCAATCTCCGTCGCGAGGTGCACGATGCGCAGGATGGCTGTATGGGTTTTGCTCGTCGGGGCCGGTTTATTCTTTCTGCCAGTTGGCTGCAAGCGGACCGAGAGAACTCGACCGGAGCCCCGGAGCCAACAACCCGCTCTGCTCGGAGACCCCAGTCGGGAGAAAGGCTCGTGGCAGCGTCCGGCGAAGGAACCACCGAACCTCTCCAACTACGTCATCAAGCTCGCGCAGATGGAAACTTTCTACGATGTGCCGGGGGAATACGGCTACCTTTTGGAAGGGCACAAGCATGGATTCGACTCTCTGTCGTTCATCCTCACCGAGACGCATCCAGGAGGTGGGCCACCGCTGCACACGCATGTAACCGAGGAGGCGCACGTCTTGCTGGAGGGCTCGGTGAACTACATCGTGGGGGAAAAAACGTTCACCGCCCAGGGGCCTTACGTCGCGCGCGTTCCGGCGGGCGTCCCGCACACATTCATAAACGCGGGCGATAGGGTTTTGCGGATTGTTGCGGCATTTCCGGACAAGAAGATTTCTTACAACGAGATTGGCAAGAATCCGCTGGTGAAGAAAAATCCCTGATCAACAGGGGACGTGGTCGAGGTTGGCGGAGCGAGCCCACCAAGCACAAAGAGGCGCTCTTTCTGGGACGGTGACATCCCTGGGGTGACGCCGAAAGACCTCTTTCAATCTTCTCGGGAGACGATACTCGCGCGGGATCCTCCCATCTTTAGAAGCTGCCAGGCCCTGTTGGCCTCCTCCGAGACAGGAGCGGACTCCCCAACCGGTAAAGGTTGAAGGCCAAG
>Ga0073934_10007653_pt1 | contig 14853 bp, 9 predicted proteins | sample LarsenN4metaG_FD_76834 | JGI IMG/M metagenome (GOLD analysis project Ga0073934, IMG submission 76834) | Hot spring sediment bacterial and archeal communities from British Columbia, Canada, to study Microbial Dark Matter (Phase II) - Larsen... ...
CTATGCCGAGGGCCAGCGGCGCTATGTCGAGTCGCTGTCGGCCTATGCGCGGCAGTTCCTCGAACAGATGGGGAAGCCGGATGTCGATTCAATCGAAGGCCTCTCTCCCGCGATTTCCATCGAACAGAAGAGCACCAGTCACAATCCCCGGTCCACCGTCGGCACCGTCACGGAAATCTATGACTATCTCCGGCTTCTCTTTGCACGTATCGGGCGTCCCTATTGTTTTCAGTGCGGAGAGGAGATTACCGCACAGACCGTCCAGCAGATGGTCGATGCGATTGCTTCGCTGCCGGAAGGGGAAAAGTTTCAGATTCTGGCGCCTATCGTGCGTGGACGAAAGGGTGAATACCGCAAGGAACTGCTGGAGATGCGAAAGGCGGGCTATGTTCGAGCTCGCGTCGATGGCAAGAGTGTCGACCTTGGCGAAGACATTGTCCTTGATAAACAGAAGAAACACACGATCGAAATCATCGTCGATCGATTGGTGATGAAAGCCGGCGATGCACTTATGCGCCGGCTGGCGGATTCCGTCGAAACGTCGGTCAAGCTGACTGGGGGGTTGGTTGGCGTGTTGACGGAGGATGGCCAAACCAAGCTCTACAGTGACCGGCTGGCTTGCATCAGGTGCGGTGTCAGTTACCCCGAGGTCACGCCACGGGTCTTTTCTTTCAATAGCCCGCACGGCGCTTGTCCGGCGTGCGACGGCATCGGCTATGCCGTCACGCCAGGCTGTCCGGAAGGCGAAGACTTCACGTTACTGGAGCCCTGCTCCGTCTGCCATGGAGCAAGACTGAGGCCGGAAAGCCTGTCTATCAAACTGGCTAAGAAATCGATTGCCGAGGTCACCAGTCTCTCGGTCCGTGCGGCTGCTGACTTTTTCCAATCGCTTAAGTTTACCGACCGCGAATTGGTGATCGCACATCGAATTCTAAAAGAGATTCGCGAGCGATTGGGCTTCCTCGTCAATGTCGGTCTCGACTATCTGACACTCGATCGGGCGGCGGCGACCTTGTCCGGTGGGGAGGGGCAACGGATCCGCTTAGCCACTCAGATCGGGTCCGGCCTGGTCGGCGTGTTGTACATCCTGGACGAACCGTCTATCGGACTTCACCAACGGGACAATCGCCGGTTGTTGCAGACATTGCTGAGGCTAAGGGATCTGGGCAACACGGTGGTGGTGGTTGAGCACGATGCCGAGACTATGATCGCTGCTGATCATATTGTCGATATGGGGCCTGGCGCCGGCTCACACGGCGGGCATGTCGTGGCACAGGGGACGCCGCAACAGATCATGGGCGATCCGAACTCATTGACGGGTCAATATTTGCGTGGGACGCAGATGGTATCGGTCCCGCAGCGGGAGCGGAAACCCAGGGGCATGCTGTCCGTGGTCGGGGCGCAGAAGCATAATTTGAAAAACGTGACCGCGCGCATTCCTCTGGGACTCTTCACCTGTGTCACAGGAGTCTCTGGATCAGGCAAGAGCACGCTCGTCCTCGAAGTCTTGTTCCATTCCCTCTCACAGTTGCTCTACCACAAGAAGCCGAAGATCGATGGGTGCAAAGAGCTCAAAGGTGTCGATGCGCTCGACAAAGTGATCGACATCGATCAATCGCCCATCGGACGGACTCCGCGGTCAAATCCAGCCACCTACACAGGCCTGTTCGGCTACATTCGGGATCTCTATTCGAACCTGCCGGAGTCCCGAGTCCGCGGCTATAAGCCAGGGCGCTATAGCTTCAATGTCAAAGGTGGGCGATGTGAAGCCTGCCAGGGCGATGGGCTCATCAAGATCGAGATGCACTTTCTTCCGGATGTCTACGTGACCTGTGAGGTCTGCAAGGGGCAACGGTACAACCGTGAAACGCTGGAGATTCTTCATAAGGGTAAGAGCATTGCCGATGTGTTGAATATGACGGTGGACGATGCGCTGGAATTCTTTGAACACATTCCGTTGATCAAAGCGAAACTCCAGACGCTACACGATGTCGGTTTGCACTATGTGAAGCTCGGACAATCGGCGACGACTCTGTCGGGCGGGGAGGCACAGCGGGTGAAGCTGTCGCGTGAGCTTTCGAAACGTGCGACTGGGCGCACGATGTATATCCTCGATGAGCCGACTACGGGATTACATTTCGCTGATGTGCAGCGCTTGCTGGATGTGCTGGATCGGCTCGTTGAAGCCGGGAATACGGTGCTGGTGATCGAACATAACCTGGATGTCATCAAGAACGCGGATTGGATCATCGATCTGGGACCGGAAGGCGGGGATCGCGGCGGCGAGATCGTCGCCGAAGGACCGCCGAAAGAAATTGCCAAATCGAAGCGGTCGTATACGGGGCAGGTGTTGAGAGAGGCCGGGGTCTAAGGGCGGATCTTTCGTGCGTCGCCATAATGCGATGAGTTCTGACGGCAGCCGAATCGTTACTCTTGGCCTCTTGCGACTTGAAACCGATTCTAAAACTCCATACCCTCCATCTCCGCTAGAAAAATGGAAGTAGTGGCTGATAGTGCTTAACCATTCAGCTATTCTGATCTTTTGTCCAAGGCGATAATGCCTCCTCTGAAATTGTTCTTAGATCAGTGGGCAATTGTGAATTTACTTGAGAACCAATCGTTCACCGCTCAGCAAAAGAGACTTATTTCCCTCTGTAAGAATGGAGCTTGCATTTTAGTTCTAACGATCATGTATGTGCATGAGGCACTAAGAGACGGCAACAAGGATAGAGCAAAGAGGTTTGTCGCTCAAATTGATGCTCTTTCGAAGCTGATTCCTTGTCTCTGGATTAGGCTAAGAACTGAATTGCAAGAAAACGAGGTGGCCGAAGAATTCTTCAGGTCAATAGGAGCACAATATCAGACGATCAATCCTTTCTGTAAAGAAGTCATTGCCATTTTCCCTAACCACGAAAAACTTCCTGATATCGCGAATGCCAAAAAAGAAGGGTTGCTCTGGTTCTTCAACCGGCCAGATCTTTTCAGTGCGGCCCTCAGCGAACAAAGAGAGTATCCTGCTGTTAAAGCCGAGCTGAAAGCGGCTGTTCAGCAAACGGTTGGGAGAAAAGATTTATTAGATAAGGCAAGGAAGGAATACGTGAGCAAGCTTCTTCCTTCGCGATCTCCAGGTGGGATTGTTATTACCGACGAGTCGAAGAGGCGATTTCTTCTAGATATGGATATCAGGAAGTTCCGAGCTTTATCTTTCGAGGCCGCATTGTCGGCGGCTACAACTGCAGATGCTCAGACGAATGTTACCGAACAAGATCTGATGGACTTGCAACACGCAGTCAGCATGGTTCCATATGTCGATGTTGTGGTTCTTGATGCTAAATTCTGCAAATATGCTTTGACCGTAAGGAGGAATTGGAAAGGTGTAGAGCCGTTGGCCGAATGTTTTGATAATGTTGATGCGGCACTCGATTGGATTGAAAAACATGCCGCCAAATGCTGAAACACAATGTATTGCTCTCTGGGTTCTTTAACCTCCCTGTAGTTCCTTCCGGTATTTGAGCATTTTCTTTTCTGCTACTTGAATTCAAGGGACAATATGCCTCCATTTCTTGGAGCATAAGAAGGAGTGTGTCCGATGCAGACCGTTGCGTTGCTGACGGTTTCGAACGTGTTCATGACCATCGCCTGGTACGGTCATCTGAAGTTCAAGGAATATCCCTTGTTCACGGTGATTCTGGCGAGTTGGGGAATTGCCTTTGTCGAATATTGCTTCTAAGTGCCGGCCAATCGGATCGGTCATGCGCAGTTCAGTGCTGCGCAGCTCAAGACGATCCAGGAGGTCATCACACTGGTCGTATTCTCGATTTTCTCGGTCGTCTATCTGAAAGAAGCCATGAAGTGGAACTATGTCGTAGGATTCACGCTGATTGTGGTGGCAGTGTTCGTGATCTTTAAAGAATGGTGATGATCGACTGCTGCCACCACAGATTTCCCTAAGCTGCCGCTTCTATTTACAAATCAGCCTAGCGCCAAAATCCTTCTCATTAACCAGATCGGTCATCTCCGCTTGAAGCCCATCCGTTAGCCCACTACAATACCGCGAAATTCATTCCGACCGTTGAGCGAAAGGGGATATCGGTATGCCGAAAGCGAAGAAGACTGACTCGAGTGCGAAGGGCGAGAATGTCGCGAAAAAATCCCCGCTATCAGGTACAGCCGCCCAATCCACTGCCGAGGATTTCGAAAAGCTCGGGGTCTTTTATCTTGGACGACCGTACGATCTGGAGGCCAAACAAGCTAAGCCAGGGTGGCTTTTGTACGATTCGAAGGATCTCGTGACTCACGCCGTCTGCGTCGGCATGACCGGCAGCGGGAAGACGGGCCTGTGTCTGGCACTCCTCGAAGAAGCGGCGATCGACAATATTCCTGCCATCATCATTGATCCCAAAGGAGACCTTGGCAATTTGATGTTGACGTTCCCGTCTCTCAGAGGCGAAGACTTTCAACCTTGGATCAACGAAGACGATGCGCGCAAGAAAGGTATGTCACCGGCCGACTACGCCAAGGCACAGGCCGAATTGTGGACAAAGGGCTTGGCGAGCTGGCAACAGGATGGTGCTCGTATTCAACGGTTTCGAGATGCGGCGGATGTAGCGATTTACACGCCTGGCAGCAACGCTGGATTGCCGGTGTCCATCCTCAAGTCGTTCGCCGCGCCGGCGGCCGATATGCGTGAAGATGCTGAGTTGTTGCGCGAACGCATCAGCACGACGGTCACGAGTTTGCTCGGCTTACTCGGGATCGAGGCTGATCCGATCCAGAGTCGCGAGCACATTCTTCTGTCCACAATTCTCGATCACACCTGGAAACAAGAAAAAGATCTTGATCTTGCCGCGTTGATCCAAGCGATCCAATCGCCGCCTGTCTCGAAGATCGGCGTGATGGATGTGGAGTCTTTCTTCCCGTCCAAAGAGCGATTTGCTCTCGCGATGAAGCTCAACAATCTCCTCGCCGCGCCAGGGTTTCAGGCTTGGCTGGAAGGAGAGGCGCTCGACATTCAATCCTTGCTCTATACGCCGGCGGGAAAGCCACGGCATGCGATCTTTTCCATCGCGCATCTCAATGACGCCGAGCGCATGTTCTTTGTCACGTTGCTCTTGAGTCAGATGGTCGGGTGGATGAGGGCCCAATCGGGCACGACCAGCCTGCGCGCACTGCTCTATATGGATGAGATTTTTGGCTATTTCCCCCCGGTCGCCAATCCGCCATCGAAGCTGCCGTTGATGACCCTGCTCAAACAGGCACGTGCGTTCGGGCTCGGGGTTGTGCTGGCGACTCAGAACCCTGTTGATCTCGATTACAAAGGTCTGGCCAACACTGGCACCTGGTTCATCGGACGGCTGCAGACGGAGCGGGACAAGGGGCGGGTGCTTGAGGGATTGGAAGGGGCTTCGACGAGTGCCGGGAAGAAATTTGATCGCGGCCAGATGGAGCAAACGCTGGCAGGGCTCGGCAATCGGATTTTCCTGATGAACAATGTGCATGAGGATGAACCGGTTGTGTTTGAAACACGTTGGTGCCTTTCTTATCTTCGTGGCCCCCTTACGCGAACTCAGATCAAGATGTTGATGGATCCCCGCAGGACTGAGCAGCGAGGACTGAGGACTGAGACTTCTCGCTCAGCACTCAGCACTCAGTCCTCAGCACTGAAATCGCGTCCCATGCTCCCTCCAGATGTTCCACAGCATTTCGTGCCGCGGCGTGGAACCAAGCCCGAGGGAAGTGAATTGGTCTATGCCCCGATGTTGCTCGGTTCGTCGCAGATCCGTTTCTCCGATTCAAAGAGCGGGATTGATATCACTCAAGACATGACTGTATTGGCACCCATGGCTGAGGGTCCTGTGGCTGTTGATTGGGATAAGGCAATAGCAGCAGATTTGGCTGTGGCCGATCTGGAACGGGCCCCTGAAGAGGGAGCTCAGTTTCTAGCGCTTCCGGCGAGTGCCGGTAAGGCGAAGAGCTATGCCGATTGGAACAAGGATTTCGCCGGCTGGCTGTTCCGGACACAGAAAGTCGAGTTGTTCAGGAGCCCGAGCACCAAGGAAGTGTCAAAACCGGGGGAATCAGAGCGAGATTTTCGGGTACGGTTACAGCAAACCGGGCGAGAACAGCGTGATAAAGGAGCTGAATCACTTCGACGAAAGTACGCCCCAAAGATTGCGGCGCTCCAAGACCGTATCCGGCGGGCAGAACTGGCGAAGGAGAAGCAGCAGGCTGAAGCGCGTTCCAGCCAGGTGCAGGCCGCGATTTCCGTGGGAGCCTCCATCCTTGGGGCTTTTCTTGGACGGAAGACGATCAGTGCAACGAACATCGGTCGGGCAACGACCGCGGTCCGCAGTGCCGGCCGCGTGATGAAAGAGTCGAAAGATGTCGGAGCGGCTGAAGAAAATGTCGCAGCGCTCCAGCAACAGCTGGCCGATCTCGAGGCGCAATTCAAGTCCGAGAGCAATGCACTCGCCGCGGCCACCGACCCCATGAATGAAAAGCTCGAAACAGTTTCAATCAAGCCCACCAAGGCTAACATTGCCGTCAAGCTGGTAGCCCTCGCCTGGACGCCATACTGGCGGGATGCGAATGGGACAGTCACCGCTGCCTGGGTCTGAGGGGATGACCGATTGGCTGTTTCCGCCTTACCATTCAGGACTCCATCTGTTATCGCCACAGGAACGGCGCATTGTCCGGTGGGCTGACCGTGCCTCTCACGGCAGTTCGGAAATCATCCCAAGCCAACTGTGATGGAAGATCCAGTTTGCATAAGTTTCCCCTTGCAGCTCGGTAGTAGGTATCCTGTGCTTCCCTCCACAGAGTTCCCATCAAGTTTTCTGACCGAACGACCGAAACAATGCTGAGTTGGTTTGCCGAAGTCATTGAGGTGCATGGGAATTACATGGCGGCTTACCTATCAGGAACCGCCACGGTTTCTCGATGATCCAACGGCTTTGAGAAGCCCTTCCACATGGATATTCCGGGGAAAGTCAGGAATGGCTACGACGCCATCATGGAATTGTTTGCCCTTTCTAGGCTGCATGCGGCTGGTGAAGGAGGCTGCCTCCTCGAAGTCGCGGAATAGGTCTGGAGATCGGCGTCGCTAGCCCGAGATCGGAAAGGAGAACAAAGAGATGGAAATTCACACGCTTGGTTATGATCCTAAGAAACATTGGCCTGTCAAGAACCGACCGAGGGTGGACTCTCGGCGGACGCTGGTCCTGTTGTTCGGGTCATCCAACTTCCTCGATTTTCCCGATCCCATCAGCGAGTTGATCGATGAGTATCGCGAATCGATCGTGATCGGATGTTCGACTGCCGGAGAGATTTTGGGAACGCAGATCTTCGACGAGAGTGTGAGTACCGCGATTGTGCGCTTCGATCACACGGATCTTCGGATGGCCAGCGCTCCGGCTCGGTCGGCGGAAGATTCATTCGCCGCCGGGCGGCAGATTGCCAGACAGCTGAACGATTCGCGGTTAAAAGGCATCTTCGTTCTCTCTGACGGCCTTCATGTGAACGGAAGCGAACTGGTACGGGGCCTAAACTCGGAGGTTTCTCCGTCCGTTGTGGTGACTGGGGGGCTGGCCGGCGACGGTGACCGATTCCGTCGCACCTGGGTACTGCAAGACAGGCGACCCCAACCTGGTTTTGTGACAGCCGTTGGGTTCTATGGGGATCGTATTCGGATCGGTCATGGATCAAAAGGAGGATGGGATCGGTTCGGCCCCGAACGGCGCGTCACGAAGTCCACAGGCAATGTCCTCTTCGAACTCGATGGGCGTCCTGCGCTTCAGCTGTATAAGGAATATCTGGGCGACCGGGCTTCAGGATTACCGGCAACCGGGCTCTTGTTCCCCCTCGCGTTGCGTGCCAAACAAACTGATTCCAAGAGCCTGGTCAGAACGATCCTTGGCGTGAACGAGCATGAACAATCGCTCACCTTCGCGGGCGATATTCCCGAAGGAGCGTATGCACAGCTCATGAAGGCGAATTTCGACAGGCTCGTTCAAGGGGCGTCAGAAGCGGCCACTTTCACGAAGTTGGCGGCTGATGGCGACTCCGCTCAACTTGCCGTCGCAATTAGTTGTGTGGGACGTCGACTGGTATTGGGCGGGAGAACGGAAGAAGAAACCGAGGCCACTCTTGACGTGTTGCCCAAAGGGACAAAGCAGGTCGGATTCTATTCCTACGGAGAAATATCCCCCTACACGGCAGGAACCTGCGATCTTCACAATCAGACGATGACGCTGACGACGTTGAGCGAAGCCGCGTGATTCATCATGCATCCCTTGTTGGTACGGCAACTGAAACGGTTGGATCTTGATGAGGTGCACGCTCCATCGTCGGCAGAGGTGTGGGGCGAGCTGCTGGAGAAAATCAGCCGAAGCTATGTGGAAGCCGATCAAGGTCATGCGCTCCTGGAACGGTCGCTTGCGCTTTCTTCGGAGGAGATGCAGAACCTGTACGCGCAACTCAAGCAGACCAGCGAGACCCAGTTGGCTCATGAGCGCAATAAGCTCCAGGCGGTGTTACATGCACTAGGAGATGGGCTCTGTGTGGTAGACGCCGGCTGGAAGATTCAGATGGTCAACCCCCAAGCTGAACGGCTATTCGGGGAAACGGCTCAGGTACTTGTGGAGCGTCCCGTCTATCGGATGATTTCTCCGGGACCGGAGGAATATCTGGACGACTGTCTGATCACCGATGCCACTCTGCCTCCGCTTGCCTCCGGTGAAACGTACCGCACCGACGATGGATTGCTGGTCACCGCGGATGGTCAACTGCTGGCCATTTCTCTGGTCGTCACTCCGATGCTTTCGGATGGGACGGTCATCGGGGCGGTGCTCGTGTTCAGAGACATCACTCGACAGAAACAGGTCGAGCGGGAACGGCAACAGACCGAATGCGTCCTTCGGCGAATCCAAGCGGGACTGTCCGAGCTGGCAAAAAGCCCCCAGGTCTATGGGGGTAATCTCCAAGAGGCATTTCAAACGGTGACGCGTGTGGCGGCGGAGTGCCTTCACACCGAGCGGGTCAGCATCTGGTTTTTTACGGCAGATCGTTCCGCCATCCAGTGCGTCAATCTGTATCAGTTGGCCACTCGAGAACATTCTCAGGGCAGTGCATTGACGGCGACCGACTATCCGAAATACTTCCAAGAACTTAATAACGAGCGAATTGTGGCCGCCGACGATGCTCAAGCGGATCCGAGGACCGCCGAATTTACAGCCGGTTATCTAGCCCCTCTTGGGATTACCTCCATGCTCGACATTCCGATTCGTTCGGAAGGCAAGATGATCGGGGTGATCTGTCATGAACATATCGGACCTAGACGCCGCTGGACGCTGGAAGAGCAACATTTTGCGGCATCCGTCGCCAATACGGTGGCCTTGGCCATTGAAGCTGCGGACCGCCGGAAGGTGGAACAGGCCTTACGAACCAGCGAAGGACGTCTGACGACGACGGTTCAGAGCACCAACATCGGGATTTGGGACTGGGATCTCAATTCGAACGAGGTGTATCTGTCGCCTGAGTGGAAACGGCAACTCGGGTATGAGGATCACGAGCTAGCCAACACGTTCCACGAATGGGAAAACCGGATCCATCCCGAAGACCACGATCGTTCATTGAGTGCGATCGAAGCCTATTTGAGCGGGCGAACGTCCGCGTTCGAAAACGAGCATCGTCTTCGTCATAAGGATGGCTCCTATCGGTGGATTCTCGCGCGAGGAACTATCATTAAGAATGAAGAAGCGTTGTCGTCCAGGATGGTCGGGATTCATATCGATGTCACGGATAGAAAAGCAGCGGAGGAGGTGCTTCGACAAGCCAAAGAGGCCGCGGAAGCAGCGAGCCGAGCCAAGAGTCAGTTCCTGGCCAACATGAGTCACGAGATTCGCACTCCTATGAACGGAGTGTTGGGAATAGCGGAGCTGCTCCTGCGAAGTCCTCTCGGTGAGAAAGAGCGTCGCTGGGCTGAATCGATTCATCGTTCCGGTTCGGTACTGCTGGCCATCATCAACGACATCTTGGACTTCTCAAAAATCGAGGCTGGGAAGTTGCAGCTGGAGGCGATCCCTTTTGAGGTTCGTCGGACGATTCAGGAAGCGGTTGACGTGGCGATACCCCAGGCCCAGAAGAAGCAGCTGAAACTCTCCTGGCACATCACCGCTGATATTCCTGCCTATTTGCTCGGTGATCCGACCCGGCTGAGACAAATCATCGTGAATCTGGTAGGCAACGCAGTTAAGTTTACAGAGCAGGGCATCATCGAGGTGGCTGTGTCCTTAGAGAGTCAGCGAGGGGAGCTGTTCGGATTGTCGGTTACGGTACGGGACACCGGTATCGGTATCTCGCCTGAAGCTCAGGAACATATCTTTGATGCCTTCTCCCAAGCCGATGGTTCGACGACGAGGAAGTATGGTGGAACCGGCCTCGGGTTGGCCATCGTCAAGCAACTCGTCGCTCTTATGGGCGGACATATCGATCTCCGAAGCGCTCCGAGAGCAGGATCCACGTTCAAGTTTAACGCCTATTTCAAGCGATGTGACTCGGTCCAGAGGTCGCTGTCGTCCTCCACGGAAGAAAGCGGCATCGACGCTGAAACGTTCGTCCATCCGACGAGAGGACCAGAGCAGGTTCATATTCTGCTGGTCGAAGACAACCCGGTTAATCGAGAAGTCGCCTGCGGCATGCTGGAAACGTTCCACTGCCGAATCGATACGGCAGAGAACGGGCGAGAAGCCCTAGCGGCTGTGGAGCGTGCAGAATATTCGCTCATCTTCATGGATTGCCAAATGCCGGAGATGGATGGATTCACCGCGACCCGCTTGATCAGGGAGCGCGAAGCGAGAAAAGCGCAACAGTCCCATGTCAACGTGGACCGATCCGTTTCTCATGTGCCGATCGTCGCTTTAACGGCACATGCTATGCAGGGAGATCGTGAATTATGCCTTGCCGGAGGTATGGACGATTACCTGACGAAACCATTTACACTGTCTCAACTTGAAGAGGTTCTTGCTCGTTGGGTGCCCAAGAAAAGGCTCAGCCAGGTTGATGGGGCTGACGTTTTGTCGAGCGCACCATTGCGGCGGAACGGGAAGCAAGCACAGGAAATATCTCAAAAGGCAGACGTACAGAAGGACGGGAACATTGAACCGCAGATCATTGATCAAGTTGCATTAGCCGCCATCCGTGCTCTACAACGACCAGGCCAACCGGATATTGTCGCGCGTGTCTTAACTCAGTACGTCGACACGTTGCCGGAGTTAGTCAATCGGATACGGCGTGCGGTATTGTCAAAGAATGGACTTGAACTGCGTGCTGCTGCACATCGCCTGAAGTCGAGTAGCGCACAGGTAGGAGCTACGGCATTAGCTTCTGACTGTCGAGAGTTGGAAATGATGGGTGTCGGCCAAGAATTCGAGCGCGCGGATGAAACATTAAAACAACTGGAGCGACACTATGCCGACGCCTGTGCCGCCTTTCAGGACACAATCGGTAAGGGGAAGGCGGCATGATGGATGAACGTCGTCCCACGGTACTCATTATCGACGACGATACCGTCGCACGCTTGCTTGCCCGTGAAGCACTTGAGCAGTCTGGTTGGTCAGTCGAAGAGGCTGACAATGGCCGGCTTGGACTTGAGCTATTTATCAAGCGGCAGCCGGATCTCGTGCTTCTCGACATCTTGATGCCGGAGATGGACGGGTTTACGGTCTGTACTGAGCTGCGAAAATTGCCGGAGGGTACCCACACTCCTGTGCTGATCATGACAGGACTTGAGGACTATCAGTCGATCACTCAAGCCTATGACGTAGGAGCCACTGACTTCATTGTGAAACCGATCAATGGTCTTTTGCTTGGGCATCGGGTGCGCTATATGTTGCGAGCCGGTCAAGCCATGAGAGACCTACGCGATAGCCAGGATAAGTTGGTGCGGGCTCGTGATGCCGCTCTTGAAGGAGCCCGGTTAAAATCGGAGTTTCTGGCGACGATCAGTCACGAGATCCGAACTCCGATGAACGGTATCATCGGGATGGACGAATTACTGCTCGATACAGACCTCACCGCTGAGCAGCGAGATTGTGCTAAGACGATTAAGGAATCCGCTAAGGCATTGCTGGAAATCGTGAACGACATTTTGGATTTTTCCAAACTGGATGCTGGGCGGGTTACGCTTAACCGGGAGAAATTCCTCTTGAATCGAGTTGTCGATGAGCAGATGGCTCTGTACCGAGAGCGAGCAAGAGAAAAAGGTATTACGCTTTGTCAGGACATCGCATCAGTCGTGCCGGCAGAACTCTGGGGAGATTCGGTTCGTCTTGGTCGTCTTCTGTCCATCTTGCTCAGCAACGCCGTGAAATTTACCGAACGCGGTGAAGTCCGTCTCTTTATTGAGCCTGCACCTCATCCGACAGGAACGTTGCCCGGCTTGGTGTCTAACGCTGGCCGAATCCGGTTTTCTGTGACTGATACAGGGATCGGGATCAGTACATCTGATGCCCACCGATTGTTCCAGCCTTTTGTGCAGGCCGATGGATCCAATCGGCGGAGGTATGGAGGTACCGGCCTTGGATTGGCACTCGCCAAACAACTGGTTGAATTGATGGGTGGAACTATCGACTTCGAAAGTCAACAGGGTAGAGGTAGTCGCTTCTGGTTTGATCTAGCACTGGCACGGGTGGGTGATCGTGTGCTGGAACCGGTTGAGCCGCGCTATGCTCTGTTGTATGTGAAAGAAGTAGTGAGTCAGGCTGTCATTGCCAGAACGCTTGAGAAGCTCGGCTATAAAGTTGCGACGGTTTCGGTGGAAGAATTGGGGAATATTGGCCTGGATATTTCACCCACACTGCTGATTGTGGAAGTCGACCTTCTGGAATCCGAAACGGACTGGGCCCACATGCAAAGACTCAAAGAGCGCTTCCCCGGATTGCGCGTCCTTGGGCTGCGGCATGAGCCGATCAGCGGCCAGCGGTCAATACGTCTGCCTTTCTCCGTAGATGGATACCTTGAAAAACCTCTGACGGTCGAAGCGATCAAGGCTGTTGTGGAGGCTCGGGTTTCCGAATCACCACCTCGCTAAGGTCGTTTCGCTCCCGTGGCCAAGCAATCGTCTCTGCCCGATAACTCCGTCCATGAGTTGGACCAGCAGATAAAGAAGGACGTATCTTCCCTGTCTCAATGTTTCCTATCCTTCTGCATGATCTTGTCGGTCCATGCCAGCAAGATAGCGGACGCTAAGAAGGTCATGTGGATAAAGATCTTCCATTTCAGATGTTCCGGATTTTCATTGGCGACGTCTACAAACCCTTTCAACAAATGAATACTGGAAATGCCGATTAAGGAAGCCGCCAGCTTGATCTTAATCGTGCCCGGATCCACGTGGGTCAGCCAGTCCGGCCGGTCCGGATGCTGCTCCAAATCCAGTTTGCTGACAAACGTTGCGTATCCTCCTATCACAACCATGGTCAGTAAATTCGCGACCATCGTGACATCGATCAGTCCTAGGACGCCGAGCATGAACACGGTTTCTTCCATCTTGTTGATATGCACCACCATTTCCCAAAGCTCGATGAGAAATTTGTATGCGTAGAGCAGCTCCGCCACAATAAGTCCGGCATAGAGCGGAGCTTGAATCCATCGGCTGGCAAAGACAATGGATTCGAAAAATGCCTCGGCCTGATTGCTGGCCGAGTGAGGAGGCTTAGAGAATCTATGGGTTTCTCGGGATTCAGGCGAATGAGGATCGGACATCAGACCTCCTAACAGTCCAAGGATGACATACTCGTACGTGACGAATCGACGTGCCGGGCGTATCCTAGTGAGTGAGTTAAGAGCTGTCAATTCAATGCTCCGCCATGTTCCTAGAGCGCGTGAGTGATGCAAAGAGAGATCGGGTAGCGGGAATTTATCTAGGGAAGGTCTGATTTATTCCGTTTCTGAGATGTGCTAAGGATGGCGCCTCACTCCTAAGGAGGCGCACCTGATGCCGCAACAGACCTTTGCCGAGGTCACGTTCGAACAGTACCGTAAGCCCACTCGTCGGGAGCGGTTTCTCGATGAGATGAACCGCATCGTCCCGTGGGCAGACCTCGTGGCCGCGATCGAGCCCGTCTATCCCAGGGCCGAGGGACCGGGGCGCCCGCCCATTGGCGTCGAACGTATGCTGCGCCTGCATTGTCTGCAACAGTGGTTCAATCTGTCGGATCCAGCGGTGGAGGAAGCGCTGTACGACTCCCGCGCTATGCGGCAGTTCGTGGGCATTGATCTGGGCCGTGAGCCTGTGCCCGATGAGACGACCATCTGTACGTTGCGGCATCTCCTGGAAGCTCACGAATTGGGGAAACAGCTTTTTGCGCGGATCGGCACGTATCTAGCCGCCCAGGGGGTGACCGTCAGCCGAGGCACTATTGTGGATGCCACCATTATCAGTGCCCCCAGCTCGACGAACAATCGCACCAAGGCGCGGGATCCGGAGAGGCATCAGACGAAGAAGGGCAACCAGTGGTCTTTCGGCATGAAGGCCCATGTGGGCGTGGACAGCCGGATGAAGCTGATCCATTCAGTGGTCGCCACCGCGGCCAATGTGCATGACAGCCAGATGTTACCGGACCTCCTGCACGGGAAGGAAACGCGGGTCTGGGGTGATGCGGCCTACAGCGGACACTGCGACGTGCTTCAGCAACATGCTCCACATGCCAGGAGCTTCATCCAGGCGAAAGCCCATCGGCATCGGCCACTGAGTGAGAGGGAGCGTGCCCGGAATCGGACCACGTCGAAGGTGCGGGCCAAAGTCGAACATGTCTTCTTGGTAATGAAACAGATCTTTGGGTGGGCCAAAGTCCGCTA
>Ga0073934_10007655_pt1 | contig 14851 bp, 10 predicted proteins | sample LarsenN4metaG_FD_76834 | JGI IMG/M metagenome (GOLD analysis project Ga0073934, IMG submission 76834) | Hot spring sediment bacterial and archeal communities from British Columbia, Canada, to study Microbial Dark Matter (Phase II) - Larsen... ...
CGCCCACCGGCGCCGGGGCCGCCGGGTTCTTGTTGGGTCGGGCGTGAGTACCGAGCCTTACGGCGACGTGGACCTAGCCGACTTCCTCATCTTCCAGCAAAACTTCACGGGGAGCCGGTAGCCGGATCGTTCACCGCAGAGGTCGCGGAGGGCGCCGAGCCGACAAGCCGGTCTCCGTGGTGCGGTCCGCACAGCGGACCCTACGCCGCGGTCTCCGCGATCTCCGCGGTGAGGTCTCCTGACACAGGCTGGCCGGTGGCGCCCGAACGGGTCATCGGCATAGGCTTTCAATCGTCCTCTTCAGGCGCGGGGTCGGGCTCGGCGTCGAGGTCGTCGGGTTCGGCCGGCTCCGCGGCCGGCTCGGAGGTCGCGGGGAGGGACGTGGTTTGTTCCTGGCCGGCGAGCATGGGGATGACCCGCTCCAGCCGCAGGACCACCGGCGGATGGGCCTCGCCCAGGTGCTCGCGGAGAATGCGGGCCGTCAGCTCGCGGCAGGCCGCGGCGGCCTCACGCTGGTCCCGCGACTCCAACCGCTCGGTCCACTCCCGGCCGATCCGCCAGCAGGTCCACGCGCAGGTCCTCTCGGCGACGGCCGCCTGCTCGGGCGTCTTGAAGATCTGTTCGCATCGTTCCGCCAGCCGCATGAGCAGAGCCATGGCCGTGGCATGACGGCCGCCGTCCGAGTCCGGTGCGGCGGCCAGTGCCGCCCGTGCCCGCAGCAGACGCATGAACAACCCGCTGACCGGCTCCAGGACCGGCGCCAGCGTCGGCTCCAGCACGCGGGCCGCGTGATCGGCCTGGCCGGCGCCCACCAGCAGTACCGCCTGCCAAAGCCGGGCCGCTGAGGCCAGCTCCTGGCGCGGGTCGTCCAGATAGGCGGCCAGGTCGGCGGCGGCCACACGGCGGGGCCCGTATGAAGACTCCTCGTCGGGCAGGCCCAGGGCGGCAAAGCACCGAGCGAAGGCCAGCAGCGTCTGGTGGACCGACTCCCACTGGCGGACGCGATCGGCCGGCTCATCCGGGCCTGTCGGTTGGTAGGCCTCGACATCCGCGGCGGTGCGCTCCAGAAGTCGCAGGGCCTGGCCGGCGTTTCCGGCGACCAAGTCCCGGTCCTCGGCCAGCCGCAGGCCGAGGGCCATCCGCGAAGCCGCCGGTTCGATCTGCCGGGCCAGGAGCCAGTTGACCAGGGTGAGGTTGGCCTGGATTCGACTGGCGGCGTCGGGGGCATCCTCAACCGCCCGTACCAGCTTCTCCCGAGTCTCCCCGAGGTAGTGTTCGTACTCGTCTTCACTCCGGACGCCCTCCGGGTATCCCTCCGCCGAAAGGACGACGTCCTCCGAATCGAGTGCCGGCCGGGAAGCCGTGTCCTCCGGCTGCGTGAGGAGCAACGGACCGATCAGCGTGAGACAGACTGCACCCGTGGCGTGAGTCAACATCGGAAACTCTAAGTGGAGACGCGGGATGCATGACCTATTGCGAGCCGCAGCTTGGCGCCTGCGCGGCCCTCCGCGCGACCTGAAGGTCGCGGCCCGGTTGGTCAATCCTTGTGCGTTCCTGGTTAGAGGGTCTAGCGGAATCGCCTCCCGACGACAAGAGATCTCGCTTCGGCGGAAGTATCGAGTCCGCCTATCCGCCGGCCAGCAACCGCCCTCGCCTCCCCGACCCGGACAAGCCCATGAAGTTGTAGAACTGGGTCTGAGTGAGGATGGGCACGGCCAGCACCCGGGCCTGCTCGCGCATGTGGAGATACGAAGCGTGCACCCTGAGCTGCTCTTCGGCCCCGGCCTTGACTTCGGGCGGGGCGTCCTCGGCGAGGGCGGGGCGGTAGGGCTCGGCCCCCAGGACCAGGAAGTCGGTGGTCTCATCCACCAGATCGACGGTTCGCCCGCCCCAGTCCTCGATGATGGCCTGTATGACCTGGGCCCCTCCGTCGTCGGTCGATCCGTCTGCGTTGATGTCGAAGCCGCCGATGACGGCGAAGCGATAGATCTTCTGCCGGTCGTAGACCAGGTTGCCGATCAGATCGCCGACGGTGATGGGGTCGCCGAGGGCGAAGCGGACGACCCGGCATTCGGCGGTGTCCGGGCCCAGGCCGATCACCTCCAGGGTCCCCTTGCCGCTGCCGTCGGGGTTGATGCGTCCGCTGGGCGGATACACCTCAAAGGTCAGACCGGCGATGACCCGGTCTTTGCGCCCGATGTTGATGTAGGCGATCCCGGCGGCGCTGATCACGTCGATCACTTCGCCGTCCATCTTCTTGACCAGAACGGCCGGGTCCTGCTCGTAGAGCATCTTCTGCTGCTCGCGCATGCTGATGATGATGTTGGCCAGCTTCAGAACCTGCTCGTCCAGCTTCTCGTTCTCCGACAGGAGGCGTTTCTGATCGGCGGAGGCCGCCTCCCGCGATTGAGACAGACTCTGCGTGAGCTGGGCGATCTGCTCCTGGCGCTGCTGCACGGATTGATCGTACTCCTGGTGCAGCGCCTGGACGCGCCCCTGCAGGTCGGCGGCGGCGTCCTGAAACTGGCGTTTCTCCTCGGCACTGGCCTGCATGCGCTTCAGGTCTTCGCGCTTGAGCTGATCGTTCTCCGCCTTCAGGCTGGCCAGCAGATCGGCGTTCTTGGTGAAGTCATCGTACAGACGGGTAAGCAGGGAGACCAGGTCGGCATCCGCTGCGTACAGCGAAGCGTCGGTCACCTTGGCCTCGCGGCCGATTCTGGCCACTACGTCGCCGACGAGCTTCTGGGCCGCGGACAGGTCCCCGGACCCGCTGCCGCCGATCAGGCGCACGGCGTCGGCCCGTTCGTCGTTGATCACCCCGACGAAGGAGCGCTGGGGTCCGGACTTGTCGTACCAGGCCCGCAGCGTGTCCAGCTCGTTGCCCCGCACCAGTCGGTCTCGCTCCGCCCGCCACGTGTCGTTCTCCCGCTTGAGCTTGCTCTGGTCGGTGTAGAGGATGACCAGCAAGACCGTGGACACCAGCCACAGCCCCACGAAGATGATGAACCAGTAATGGATCGCCGTAAGACCGCCTCTGGCCTGGGGCCGGGGTGCGGGCATGCGTCGTTACCTCCTGTCCGTGCCGGCGGCTGGCTGGAACTCCCCGGGGGAGGCGCGGCCGCTGTCTGCGTCCGGGCTGGCGGGATCACCCATCATCCGGGGAAGAGAGCCCCGGCGGTCGGCCACGCCGCGCCGCACGGACGCCACCCTGGCGTCCGGCCGACCCCGCGCTGATTGTTCTAGGGGAGCGTGTCCATGTCAAGAAGCCGGACGTCGCCTCAGTCAATGCTGCGCTGGTCGGAGGACGGATGTTCGGGCAGCATCGCGGCGACGCGACGACGGCTTCGTTGCTCGAACGGCGGGCAACCTTACAATCGGACTTGGCCTTGCCGCCGAGGCCGCCACGGAGGATTCGGTTGAGCGTCGGACCTTCAACAGGGGGCTTTTCCGGTCAGCGGGCACGGGCGTGCTTGCTGTGCCTCTGCCTTGGCAGCATGGTCTGTGGCTGTGATAGACGAGAGCGGCCGGCAGCGGACCCGCCGCCACCCAAGCGGGCGGAGAAAAGAGCCGACCAGCCGCCGACCGGCGGCTCCGCCGTCGATGAAGCGATACCCGTGGATGATCAGGATGCCCCCGGCTCCCCGCCGGCTCTGCCGAAAAGCTCCCGCCTGGGCGCCTGGATCAAGGTCCGCCCCGTGCGCCTGGCGGCCGGTGAAGAGATCGGAGCAGCCCTCGGCGATGCCCGGCGGGCCGAGCGACTGGCCGGCTTCCGCGTGGAACGGCTGGCCACCTGCGCCTACCGCCGACGCGGTGATGAGTCGGACCGCACGGCCAACCTCGAGCTGTTCGAGACCGTCTCCGCCGCTGACGCGCTCGGCATGCTGCTGGCCGAATCCTCCGGGGAGAATCACCCGGCCGGGCCGGGCATGATCGGCTTTATTCGCGCTCAGCGCCAGGCCGGTCGTGCCGAGTGGTACGGCTGGCAGGGCTATCACTACGTCCACCTGTGGGTCAACGCGGAGGCTGACCCCGACCTGACCAAGACCGTCGAGCAGTTGCTGGGTGACATCCTTCTGTCTACCCCCGGGGCCCCGGTGCCGGCCTTGCTGGAGTTTCTGCCCCACGACGGACGTCACCCCGGGCAGGTCTGGCTGGTCCGCAGCGCCCGCGCCCTCCGCGGGCCGAGCGGTCCGAAGTTGCGCTGGCCGGATCACCAGGCGGCAGACAAGCTGTTGGGCTTGCGGGGCGACGCGTTGATGGCCCTGGGTGGCTACTGCGTGCCGGGCAGCGAGGAGGTAAACTACGTGTTCGTTGTGCAGTATCCCACGGCCGACGAGGCACAAGCGGCTTTCGGGAGGCTTTCGCATCAATCCGGGCCGCTGGCGCTCCCTTGTCTGTTGACCGACCCGGTGGGCGAGCGACTGGCCGGCTCATTCACGCCGGAGTCGGAGTCAGTGGCCCACGTCTTGCCGGTCGCGCGGCGCGGATTGCTCTCCGCCGAGGGCGGCCAGCCATGAAACAGGCGAGGGCAGGCCGGAAGGGACGGGGGGAACCGGGCCTGATGAGGACCGCGGAGGACGTCAGGGAATGCCAAACGGTACCGAGCTACCATCGCTGGGGGTGGTGGGAAGAGCGTCTGAGTTCCGTCAGCGTTTTGCGACTTCGATGAGACGGGAGGCCAGGGAATGAGTCCGCATGCACGAACAAGGGGGTCCGGATGGTCCAGGCTGGGGTGGACATTCGCCGTGGCTGCCGTGATCCCCTGCCCGGGGGACGTAGTGGCAGAGCCCCCGCGGCTCGGTCCACTGTCGGCTATGGAGCTGCGGCCTGAGTATTGCGCCTTTTGTCCGAACCCCACGTCCAAGGAGCCGGTGACCATGCTGGTGGTCATGCGCAAGGAGCATTCCCTCGCACGCCACCTGCTTCAGGCCTGGCAGGATGCCGCCACGCGCCAAGGCGTCACCTTGCTCGCGCCGGCCAACCTCCCGGGCGACCTCAAAGGGCGGGTGCAGAATACCGAAGCGGCCGTCGCCTCCTGGGAGCGTTTTAACATGCGCAAAGTCGAGTACCGGGTGGTCCTGGGCTATTCGCTGTCCACCAGCCTGGCCATCGAGCAGGCAGTTTCCACGCCGGACATGTGGGCCGGTCTGGCCCTGACACCCACGTGGGAGATCGAGCCATCGCTGAAGTCCGCGCTGGGCGCCCTCAAAGGGATGCAGGTTCTGCTGCTGTATTCCGAGCAGCACCGGGGTGATCTGGCCAAAGCCAAGAACGCCCAGCGCGATTTCGAAGCCGCTGGCTCTGTCGTCCACATCCATGCCCTCAAAGAGGGCGGCAACATGCAGACCACTTACCACAACGGGGATGTCATCATGGCCTGGGTCAGGGAAATCACCCGGGCCAAGAAACAGCAGGCGTCGTCAACTACCCGGCCAGCCGGTCCCTGATCCGCGGCCGACCGGACTGTTGGCCTGACCGCTGAGAGTCGGCCCATTCGGCCGGGCGATCTCCTCCAGGCGGGTGAAGATCAGTTCCCGAGCGTGGACCGACTCCCTGTCGGCCGGCGCGATCACCAGATCGATGGGAACGGCTCGCCCACCATCGATGCTGAAAGCGACCGGGGACAGACCGTCCGCCAGGACCCTCTCGTCTCCGGCCCGTTTCACGGCGATCCTCACTCTTCCTTCGGGAGCCGCGACGGCCGCGTCCCATCGTCCCGGAGGCAAGGCGAAGTTCTTCAGGCCCGCAGGAACCCGGGGGGTGCAGCGCATGCCCAGTCGGCCCTGGGAGTCCAGTCCGGCGATCGACAGATCGTTTCCATTGAGCAGGAAACCTGGTACGGCGATCCGTGCCGGCCAGCGCTGAATCCCAATCTTGCGGCTCTCGCGCAGGACCCAGACGAAAACGCGGAACAGATGGGGGTCGGTCCCTTCCAGCACCACCGGCGTGTATCGGCGGTGGAACTCCGGCGTGCCGTGCATTTCCCGGCCGCTTCGATAGCAGGCCTCGGTGCGGTCTTTCGGTCCGCCCGGCCCGCAGAAGACAACCAGGTCCGGCGACCTGGCCAGCAGGTAGGCGCCGTCGCCCAACTCGTGTCCGAGATAGCCCTCGCCGAAGTCGAGCGGACGATGGCGGGCGATGTGGCGGTCGTTGAGGCCGAGCATGTCGATCGCCGGCAGCTCCGACCAGTAGGGCAGGCAGCCCGCGGAATCGACCGCCAGCAGCGCCTGCTGCCCGCCGAAGGCGTTCTTGAACAGTTTGCCGGCCACCTCTCCATCCCACTCCCAGCGTTCGGCTCGAGCCTCGCGGTTCTCCATGTCGTTGGACTGCGTATAGCCCAACAGCCCCAGCAGGAAGACCGTCCCCAACCAGACTCCGAAGCGTTCCCTTGGTCCCGCGGATGCCCGGAGCCAATGCAAACCCTGCGCGGCCAACATGGCCAGCAGCACGATGACCGGGACCAGGTGCCGTCGCGCGTTGAAGATGTCCCCGCCAATGACGGCGAGGTAGACCGCCCACCCGCAGATGGGCGCGACCAAGAGGAGCGCACGCTTCCGATAGAACGAACCGGAGGCACCGGCCGCCACGCCCGTGGCCGCTAGTAGGATCAGCGGCCCCAGCGTGTACGCACCCCCGCGCAGATAAGACAGCCCCTCACTCAGACGGTTGGGCGAGGGTGAGAACTTGACGTATGCCGTGTTCGGCCACCATTCCCCATAATAAGCCCGTCGAAAGACCAACTGGCCCAGGCAACAGGCGACGGGCAGGAGCGCCAGAATCGCGGCCAGACGAAGGGACCTGCCGCCTGTCCCCTTGGCCAACAGCATGGCCGCGCACAGGGTGGCCGCGAAAACCACCCCGTCCGGGCGAGTGATGCAGGTCAAACCGAGCAGCAGCCCTGGTAGAAGAACCCGGCCAAAGCTCAGATCATCTCGCTCCAGGAGTGGCAGGGACAGGATGATGGCCCAGGCAAGCAGTCCGGCCAGCAGCGGTTGCTCCATGCCTCCGATCGTCCAGGCGGCAATCGGCCCGCACAGACCAACGGCCAGCGAACCGGCCAGCGCGGGCAGTGCGTCAGCCGCGTGTCGAGGGCGGTGCATCCAGACCAGGGCACAGACGGCCGACCCCATCCCCACGAAGCCCAGAGCCCGCGCGGCGGTGATCAGATCGACCCCGGCAAGCCCCACACCAGCGCAGAGCAGAATCCACAGCAGGTTCGAGTAGCCCTCTACGGGCGGGCCGTCTGTCCAAGTGAGCCCATGACCGGAAAGCAAGCGGCGTGCGTAACGCAGGGAGATGAACGCGTCGTCGGGCATGAAGGGGAGGAAGGACCAGGCGTGCAGGCCCAGGGCCGAAAGGGCGATAACCCCAACGGCGATCGCGGGAAACGAGGACGGATTTTTCCAAGGGGCCATCGCTGCCCGGCATTGTAGGCGAAGATGCCTGCGTGGAGCGATGACGCTGCCGGCGGTGGGCGACCCTCCGTCGGTAACTATCGCTGCGACGCCCCAGGGATTGGAAACGCCGCGCGGGTTCGGTATCATTAAGCTCGCAGCGCCGGGGATTGAACTGATGCACCCGGCCCCGGTCAGCTCGTTCCGCGAGCACGGGTCAGTTGCGCACATAGCGCCGTTGGGAGGTGGACGGAGAACCGCCCGCCGGCCGATGCGATGCCGACGGCCTATCTGGCACCATGAACGCGCTCAGACTGTTTGCCGTCTCCGCCCTCATCCTGTTGTCGGAGCTGGTCTTTATCCGCTACCTGGGGACGGAGATCCCCGCCGTCGGCTTCTTCAAGAACCTGTTGCTGGTGGCCGCCTTCCTGGGCCTGGGCGTGGGTCTGAATCTGAAGTGGTCCGTCTCCAAAGCGCTGCCGCTGGCGGCACTGACGGCGCTTCTGCCCACCGTGCTGGTGAAGGTCTCCGTCGGCCGTCGCCTGGTACGAAGTTACAGTGGACTGGGGGAGGGTGAAGCCGTCCTGGTAGGCCAACTGCCCCAGGCCGACCAGGTACTGGGCATCGCTCTGCTCTGTCTGGCCTTCCTGATGACGGCCCTGCCCTTCGTCTTTCTGGGCCGGCTTCTCGGTGCCTACTTTGACGCGTACCGTCAATCGCTGCGGGCCTACGGGTGGAACATCGTCGGAAGCCTGGCAGGTACGGTCCTCTTTTCGGGGCTGTGCGTCCTGTCCATCCCGCCGCTAATGTGGTTCGGCGTCAGCTCGCTTCTGCTGACGGCGTTGGTCATCTCGGAGTTCGCCTCTCTTGGTGCGGGTCGTGCTGGGCTGACCGCCGCCCTGGCCGGCCTGCAACTGGTCCTGACCATCCCCTCGGCCGAGCGCCGCGAAGTCTGGACGCCCTACTACAAGGTCACCCTCTTTCCCATGTCTTACAACAGCGGTCTGGAGGTCGGGCATGGGCTGGAAGTCAACAACGTCTGGTTCCAGGAATCATTCGACATGAGCTACCTGCGGCGCCGCGAGGAGCTGACCGAGCAGGCGGCCCACGCCAGAAATCTTCGCTTCCTGGCCCCCTTCGAGTTGGCCAGGCCGCGATCGGTGCTCGTGCTAGGCTCCGGCCTGGGCAATGATACGGCCAGCGCCGTTCAGTTCGGCGCCGAATCGGTGGACGCGGTAGACATCGACGGGCAGATCATCCGTCTGGCCGAGGAGTTCCATCCCAACCGCCCGTACCGCGACCCACGCGTCCGGACGGTCATCGACGATGCCCGCCACTATCTGACCGCCACCGACCGGACGTATGACCTGATCCTCTTCGGCGTGCTGGAGGCCCGGGCCTTGTTCTCCCAGTTCGCCAACCTCCGCCTGGACAACTTCGTGTACACGCGGGAGGGCTTGCGTGCGGCCAAGGAGCGTCTGGCCCCCGGAGGCGTCCTGTGGATCAACATGTGGGTGCCCAAGGTGTGGGTTCTGGAGAAATTCGTCAAACTCATGAAAGAGGAGTTCCGGGATCAGTTCGCCATCCTCCACGGGGTGGGTTCGGCCCACTTCAGCTTCGTCACCTCGGACCGCTTGCGGCCCGAGCAGATCGCTGCCATGACCAGCTTCGTCCCCGGCGTGCGCTTGATCGAAGAAGACCAAATCCGCCGCAGCGGCCAGGCCGTTACCGTGCCCACCGACGATTGGCCCTACGACTTCTTCCGCTCCCGCGGTCTGCCCGTCTCTTATCTGCTGCTCCTGGGGGCCCTGATTCTGATCTCTCTGGTTCCTCTGAGGCTGGCCTATCGGGAGCTGTTCCGCGTCGAGTGGGGCTTCTTCTTTCTTGGGGCGGCGTTCCTGTTGCTGGAGACCAACGCGGTCACCAGGATCGCCCTGCTGGCCGGGACAACCTGGCTGGTCAACAGCGCCGTCTTCGCCGGAGTGCTGGTGTTCATCTTGCTGGCCAACTGGGCCGCGGCCGGCGGGCACTTCCGCCGCCCCGCGTCCCTGTTCGTGTGTCTGGGGCTTTCCCTGCTGGTCTCCTTCGCCTTCCCCTATTCGCGGCTGCTTTCCCTTCCCAACGGCTGGGCCATTACCGCCGGGGCCGCCGTCCTCACTTGGCCGATCCTCTTTGCCGGCATGATCTTCTCCACCTACCTGCGGGGGGCGTCCGTCCCCAGCCGGGCCCTCGGCTCCAACGTCTTCGGGGCGGTGATGGGGGGCCTGGCCGAGTACTTCTCCATGCTCCTGGGGAACCGGGCCATGACGCTGGTCGCCCTGGGACTGTACCTGCTGGCGTGGCATGCTTTCCGACGGGCGCGGGTCGCTTGAGCTGCCGCTCGGCCTCCGGCGCGGGCGGTTCCTCACATGGCCAGGAAGTTAGCCAGGAGCCGAGGGCCTTCGTCGGTCAGGAAGCTTTCGGGATGAAACTGCACGCCCTCCAGCTTGAATCTTTTGTGGCGAATGCCCATGAGCTCGTCGTGCTCGGACCAGGCGCTGACCACCAACTCCTCAGGCACGTCCTCGCGGCGCACAATGAGCGAGTGGTAACGGGTGGCGGTGAAGGGGTTGGGCAGGCCGGCGAAGATCGTCTTGCCGTCGTGGCGGATGGGGCTGGTCTTGCCGTGCATCAGGCGGGGGGCCCTGACGATCGGCGCCCCGTAGGCGGCGGCGATGCACTGGTGCCCCAGGCACACGCCCAGGATGGGCACCTGACCCGCGAAATGCCGGATGACCTCCATGCTGATCCCACCCTCTTGCGGCGTGCACGGACCGGGCGAGATCAAGATGTGGGCCGGGCTGACGGCCTCGATCTGCTCGATGGTGACCTGGTCGTTGCGGTAAACGCGTATGTCGTAGTAGGGGTCCAGTTCCCCTATCCGCTGGACCAGGTTGTAGGTGAAGGAGTCGTAGTTATCAATGACGACGATCATCGCCGGGAAACTAGTGGGCGCGCCAGGCGATGTCAAACACTCGCTTTGTCCGGCGGCATGTTCGCGTCCTCGCGCCCGGGACGTGCTTGCTCCCCAAAGGGGTCGCCAGCACAATCCGCGACATGGATTGCCTGGGGTTCTTTCCCATCCCGTTCCTGGTAATCGCCGTCCTGTTTTTCGGGCTTCGCCGCCGCAGCCGACGCGACTGTCCGGCCTGCGGGATGAGCAATCCCCGCCGGGCCAACTTCTGCCGCAGGTGCGGGGCCAGCTTGAACCCTTGAAACCCGGTCCCGACGGCTGCCGGTTGGTGAGTGAGCCCGGGCGGGTCCTTGTGCCCGTTATCTGGCTCGGGGAGGCGCCAGGGGGTAGGTGGCGACGGCCGCCTCCCTGACCCCTTCAGGCAGGCCAGGCGGTGCTCCGAAGGGCGACGTGGCGACCGTCCAGGCCATTCCGGCGAGGGCTGCGGCTGGCGCAGGCAGCCGGTGGGCTGCCGCCATAGGGTAAGCCCCTCTCGAAAAATAGGCCTTGCATGGATGGCGACGGGGAGGTTATACTAATCTCCTTCGATGTTCCTGGACCGGAGGGTGCTGGCCGACCGCCAAGCACGGGGGGCTCCCAGGTAAACTTGGGCGAGCAGGCATTGCCAGGCCGAGGAGGGCTTGCGGTTCTCAGCCTCGGCCTCAGGTAAGTATTTGGACTCTCAGGCAGAGACGAAGGAGCGACCATGATGAGTCGAATCGGAACGTTGGCGATTTTGTTTGCCTTGGCGGCGGTTTTCGCGGCGCCGGCCCTGGGGCAGGATTTTTCCACGCCGGCTGGGATGGGCGGGTTTGAGGCGGCCGAAGACCTGGGGCTGCCGACTTCCTGCAACCCGCCCGGCTGTCCGCGCTTTCCCACGCAGCGGTGCGACGGAACGGACGTGGTGCTGGGCCAGCTCTACGGGTTTGTCCAATGGAGCCGCACCGGGACCTTCCCCAACGGCGAGAGCGGCTTCACCGCGGCCACCACCTCCTGCAACAACGGCTGCGTGCGGGTCAACTGGTTCGCCCCCATGGCCGTCGATCACCCGGCCATCACCCTGAACCTCTACCGCTTGACGACCAGCCGGCTGGAGCAGATCGGGGCGCACTATGTCAAGCACGGGTTCTTCGCCCTGAGCAACAACCAGTGCTTCTACGGGTGCGAGGGCAACAGCGGCGGGAGCCAACTGTGGATCGGCTGCTCGGATACCTACGGCACGGGCAACAACGCCGACCGCAACTACCTGGGGCCGCGAAAAGAGTGGAACGCGTTCACCGGCGTGTGGACCTGCGTGGGCTCGCACTTTTCTGGCGGCCAGCCGGATTGCATCCGCCGTCATGGCAGCGGCGGGCACACGGGCGTCGACCACTACACGCGGGTCAAGGACTCCGACATGAACGTTCCAGGCGCTCAATTCTACTACGATGGCTACTACCTGATCCGCGAAGATGTGAACATCACCAACAACTTTGGCTACAAGCCGGTGACCCTTACCTGGAACGGGACTTCGTGGTCGGCCAGCAGCAGCGGTTCGGGTACGCCGCCCACCTACGGGATCATTCTCAACGCGGCCGTCTGGGGGACGGAGCACGTGGACGCGGATACTGCCGGTGAGAGCGGCCAGGTCCACGTGGCGGCGAAAGTCACGGACAACGGCAACGGCACGCAGCACTACGAATACGCCGTCTACAACGTCAGCTACGACCGGCGGATTCGCTCGTTCAGCGTGCCCAAGTCGGCCGCAACCCAGATCACCAACATCGGCTTCCATGGCCCGCTCATGGAAGAGCAGAGTCAGGCTCCCTGGACGGCGACCGTGGACGCCAGCTCGTGCACCTGGTCCACGGAAACGTTCGCCCAGAACCCCAATGCCAACGCCATCCTGTGGGCCTCGCTGTACAATTTCTGGTTCGACGCCAACGTCCCACCGGACACCTCGCAGATCAGCATGGAACCGTTCCTCCCCGGACCGGGCATCGTCCTGACGGCAAGGGTGAGCGGTCCCTCGACCACGGCCATCGGTTGCGGCGACTTCGACGGCGACGGGGACGTGGACCTGACGGACTTCACCAACTTCCAGCTCTGCTTCGGCGGGTCCAGCAATCCGCCGCCGCCGACCTGTCCGCCGGGCGTGGACGCCGACTGCGACGGAGACGGCGACGTGGACATGGGAGACTTCCTCATCTTCCAGCAGAACTACACGGGGTCGCTGAGCGACTGAGGTCGGAGCAACCTGAAAACCTGCCTTGACCGCCGAGCCCACGAGGCGCCCCTCGTGGGCTTGGTTTTTTGCGACCGTCGGGCCCGTCTTCGGCCGCCCGGGCACCGGTGCAACGACGGAAAAATGCAAGGCTCTCCGTGGGCGGGGACATGACTTCGATGTAGGGTCAGGACATGATGCGGTCGGAGGCTAATCGCCAGGCGGGGGTCCCTGAACCGGGTCAGGTCGGCGGCGGAACCGCGGATTTTGCCGTTGAGTTCAAGGCGTCCTTCCGCGCCCTGTGGCTCAGCGCGGTGGGCATCGTCCACGACGCGGCCCTCGCTGAAGACGTGGTGCAGGAGGCCGCCGTCGTCGCCCTGGGCAAGCTGGATGAGTACCGCCCGGGCACCAACTTTCTGGCTTGGATGGGCCAGATGGTCCGCTACGTCGCCCTCAACCGGGTGCGCAAGGAGCAGAAGCGACGAGCCCGGCCTCTGGACCCGGAGGTGTTGGAAGCGGCGTCTTCAGCCGGGCGGCACCCCTCGGCCAACGGGGAAGGAACCTATCACGGCCTGCTCTCTCGGGGGGAGCTGCCCGAGGACCAAGACCTGTTTGATGATCGTGTTCTGCGAGCGCTCAACGAGCTGGGCGAGGTCCCCCGGGCCTGTCTGCTCCTGCGGACGCTGGAGGATCTGGCCTATTCGCAGATCGCTCGGCTGCTGGGCATACCCGAGGGGACGGCGATGAGCCACGTGCACCGCGCTCGTCGCCACTTGCGAGAACGACTGGGGGCAGGGCGAGCGGTCTCGCCCGACCAGGTGAGGACCGGGTCATGAGTGAGACGGGGCGTCCGGAAGTCGAAGATCGCCTGGACGCGTATCTGGACGGGCTGCTCAACGAGACCGAACGCGGGGTCTTTGAGGCCCAGGCCGAGCGCGACCCCGGCCTGAGTGATCAGATCGCCCGCCAGCGGCGGATCGACGGGTCCCTGCGACGCCTCTTCGACCCGCCGCTGGAGAGGCGGAGCGAGGAAGTCATCGCGGCGGCCTGCCGGCGCCGCCAGCAGGGCAGCCGCTCGGGGGGACCGGCGGTGAGGCTGGTCCGCCGCCTGGCCGTGGCCGCCGTGCTGGCTCTGGGGGTCTTCAGCACCTGGCAGATTTATCAGTTCTGGCGGTCGGAGAAGTCGCCGAAGCCGGGCGACCTTCGGCCCTGGCGGAGCCTGGAAACGGTCTATCGCGACGTGGTGGCTGGAGGCTTCAAGCCGGAATGGGTCTGCGAGAACGACCGCCAGTTCGCCACCTTCGTCTGGTCTCAGTTCGGCCAGGGGTTGCTGCTGGCCGCCGCCCGGCAGGGCGTGGCCGCCGTGGGGTGGTCCTACTGTAACAGCCTGACGCCGAATACCGCGGCCTTGCTGGCCCGCGTGGACCGCGAGCGGGTGATCGTGTTCGTGGACCGTGCGGAGAGCGCGTCCCGGCCCTCGGTCTCCGCCGAGAGCGGCCTGCACCTGTTCCATCGGCGGGTGGGGGGATTGATCCTCTATGAGCTGACGCCGCTGGGCGAGTCCCACCTGCTCGATCTGTTCTATGAGTTCGAGCCGCCCGAGGAATGGAAGCAGGACAGCGGCTACGGGACCCTGGGATGAGCGCGGGCCACCACCTGTCCGGCACGCGGGGCCGGGGGCTCCTGCAAGAAAAGTCGCCGCCCGGCACATGTAACTGACGGCGGGGCAGGCCGGCGCGGTGCTCGGGGGAGCGGAAGGGAAATCGACCCAAGGTATCGCCTCAGGAGGGTGGGAAGGGACGGAGCGATCCGTCCTTCCCGCCCTGCCGCTGCCCCGAAGCGCAGCCGTTTTCCGACTCGACCATCGCTACAGTTCATAAAGTCTCTTAAACTTTTCCTCCAGGTAGGCGGTGAAGGCGGCGCTGGACAGCGGCCGCCCGGTCACCTGGGCCACCAGCTCGCCGGCCCGATAGCCCTGACCGTGCCGGTGGATGCGCTGCCGCAGCCAATCCAGAAGCGGCCGGAACCGGCCCCGTCGGATCTGATCGGGCAGGTCGGGCAGCTCCCGGCGGGCCTGCTGGAAGAACTGAGCGGCGTACAGGTTGCCCAGGGCGTAGGTTGGAAAGTACCCGAAGATGCCCTCGCTCCAGTGGATGTCCTGAAGGCAGCCCCGCGCGTCGTCCGGCGGCGTCACCCCGACCAGCTCCTCCATCTTCGCCCTCCAGGCCTCCGGCACGTCCGACACCGAAAGCCTGCCGCTCA
>Ga0073934_10007656_pt1 | contig 14850 bp, 9 predicted proteins | sample LarsenN4metaG_FD_76834 | JGI IMG/M metagenome (GOLD analysis project Ga0073934, IMG submission 76834) | Hot spring sediment bacterial and archeal communities from British Columbia, Canada, to study Microbial Dark Matter (Phase II) - Larsen... ...
CAACGTCGGCGTGCGCGCGCGCAGCGAGGCGCTGGCGGCGCAGCCGGTGGACGTGGTGCTGATCCCCGGCCTCGCCACGCAGGTGACGCCCGAGACGCTGCGCACCATCGGCGTTGCCGATGCGCCCGACCTCGGCCGCGCCGAGGTCACCGGCCGCGCGGCCGACCGGCGGGCCTTCCGCACGCCCTCGCTGCGCAACGTGGCGCTGACCGCGCCCTACATGCACGACGGCTGGCTGGCCACGCTCGACGAGGTGCTCGACCACTACGCCCGCGGCGGCTGGCCGGCGGATGCGCAACAGGATGCGCGCATCCGGCCGCTGGCGATGGACGCGGAAACGCGCCGCGCGCTGATCGCCTTCCTCGAATCGCTGACCTCGCCTGCCGCCGCCGGCCGGTTGCGCGCTGAAACCTGGCCCTGAGCACGAGGCGACCCGCATCGCATAGCATGCCGGCCGTGACGACGCCCGCGACATTTCGCCGCTCCATCGCCACCCCGGCCGCGCTGCTGCTCGTGGCCGCGCTGCTCGCCGGCTGCGGCAGCCGGGGACCGCTGGCCGGGCGCGACGGCCCGGAGGCGAATCCGCCGCCCGGACTGCACGAGGTGCCCGACGCCGTGCCGCGCATCGAGCCGATCCGCAGCGGCGGTCCGAACAAGCCTTACGAAGTGCTCGGCCGCAACTACGTGCCGATGACGCAGGACCGAGCCTTCAAGGAACGTGGCCTCGCGTCCTGGTACGGCAAGAAGTTCCACGGCCGGCGCACCGCCAGCGGCGAGGTCTACGACATGTACGCGATGACGGCGGCGCACCCCACGCTGCCGCTGCCGAGCTACGCGCGCATCCGCAACCCGGCCAACGGCCGCGAGGTGATCGTGCGCGTGAACGACCGCGGGCCCTTCCACAAGGGCCGCATCGTCGACCTGAGCTACACCGCTGCGCTCAAGCTCGACCTGCTGCGTGGCGTGGCGCCGGTGGAACTGGAGCGCATCACCTTCGCCGAGATCCGCAGCGGCGCGTGGCGGCGTGGCGGACAGCCGGTCGACGTGCCGGATCGCGACGAGCCCGACGAGGCCGTCGCCGCGGCGCCCATGGCCGCGCCGGTGCCGGTGGACGTGACGCCGGCGGCCTTGCCCGCCGAGGCCGATGCCCTGGCGCTGCGCCCGCTGGCCACCGCGCCGCGCGGTTACTGGATCCAGCTGGGCGCCTTCCGCCAGCGCGATGGCGCCGAGAGTTTCCAGCGCCGCGTCGCCGACGAACTGGAATGGCTCGCGCCGCAGCTCGCGCTGTTCGTCGACACGCCGCTGTTCCGGCTGCAGGCCGGCCCCTACGCGAGCCGCGAGGAAGCGCGCGCTGGCGCCGAGCGCATCCGCGAGGCGCTGCAACTGGTGCCGGTCATCGTCGAGCGCCGATGAGGCTCACTTGCGCGCGGCGAAGTGCTCGTCGTAGCGGTGCACGAAGTCCTTGTTCGCCACCGGCAGGTGGCAGGCGCGGCAGGTGGTGATGTCTTCGGGCCCCTTGGTGCGGCCGTCGCCCAGGTAGCTCGCGTAGACCCAGTTGCCGTTGCGCAGGCCCTCCGGGACGTCCTGGCCCCAGCCGGCGCCCTTGCCCATCACGAACACGCGCAGCAGGTCGGCCTTGACCAGCTTGCCGTCCGGACCGGTGGCGAGCCGGCCGTCGGTGCTCTCCAGCGCGGCGTAGTTCTCCATCACGAACACCGTGCCGTGGGCGAAGCCGCCGGCGGCCGTGGCGCCCGCCGCGGCCGGGTTCATGTAGATCTCGCGCACCTGCTTGGCATCGGGTCGCTGCACGGCGGAGAGGAACTTGGGCCAGCTCCTGTAGTCGGCCGGCACGGCGAGTTCGCCGTCCTTCGGCGCACCGGGCGCCAGCGCGCAGCCGGCGGCGAAGGTGGCAAGCATCAGCGGGACGATCACGGTGAGGCGCATCGACGGTCTCCTGGTGCGGGCGGCGGTTGACGGTGGTCAGCCGTAGTCCACAGTCTCGACAAAGCGCGGGTCCTCGTGCAACCCCCAATAACCCGCCCGCAGCCGTTTCGTCACGGGGCCGAACTCGCCCGCCGGCCGCCCGCCCACCGCCTGTCCGTCGACGCGGCTGACGCCGATCACGCCGCCGCCGGTGCTGCTGAGGAACACCTCGTCGGCGCGCCGCAGGGCCTCCACCGGCAGCAGCGTCTCGCGCACCGCGAGGCCCTGCGCGCGCGCCAGTTCGATCACCGTGCGGCGCGAGATGCCCTCCAGCACGCCGGCCGCGGGCGTGAGGAGCTCGCCTTCGACCACCGCGAACACGTTGAAGCCGGGGCCTTCGGTGACGTGCCCCGCGCCGTCCACCAGCACGGCCGTCTCGGCGCCACGGTCGTAGGCCTGGAACAGCGCGCCCACCATATCGAGCCAGTGGTAGTTCTTCACCCGCGGGTCCACGCTCGCAGGCGCGATGCGCTGCACGTCGCTCACGTGCAGGTCGATGCCGCGCGCCTGCTTGTGCGGATCGGCGATCCACACGAACGGGATGGCGAAGGCCATGAAGCGGTTGGTGCAGCTGCGCGGGTCGCGCGATCCCGGCGCCGGCAGGCCGCGCGTGCACAGCACCTCGACATAGGCCTCGCGCAGGCCGCTGCGGCGCATGCACTCGTGCATCACGGCGCGCACCTCCTCGCGCGACTTGCCGGGGTTCAGGCGCAGCCGCTGCATGCTGGCGAAGAAGCGGTCGAGGTGGTCGCTCAGGCGGAAGAACTTGCCCTGCCAGACATGCGCCACGTCGTAGGTGGCGTCACTGTGCAGGAAGCCCCAGTCGAAGATGGAGATCTTCGCGTCCTCGGGGGCGACGTAGCGGTCGTCGACATAGGCGCAGCCGGGCATGGCAGGATTGACTCCGGGAACGAAGGCGCCCCAGTATGCGCCGGGCCACGACCGAGCGCTCCATGCTGCTGCACGCCTTCATCGCCATGCCCTTCGGCACGAAGCCCGGCGCCGACGGCGTGCCCATCCAGTTCGATCGCATCCACGCCGAGCTGCTCGCGCCGGCGCTGGCGGCGGCGGGCTACCGCGAGTTCCGTGCCGACGACGAGCGCCGCGCCGGCGACATCCGCGCCGACATGTTCCAGGAGCTGCTGGTGGCCGACCTGGTCGTCGTCGACCTGACGATCGACAACCCCAACGTCTGGTACGAGCTCGGCGTGCGCCACGCGCTGCGCGCACGCGGCGTGGTGCTGGTGCAGGGGCCGCGCCCCACGCAGCCCTTCGACGTGGTCACCGACCGCAAGCTGCTCTACCACCTGAAGGACGGCGCGCCCGACCCCGCGCATCTCGACGCCGACGTCGCCGCGCTCACCGCCGTGCTGGCGGCCACGCGCGACGCCTCGCCCGAGCGGCCGGTGAGCCCGGTCTACCAGCTGCTCGAGCACCTGCGCGAGCCGCCCTGGCGCGAGCTGCTGCTCAGCCAGCGCAACGAGTTCAGCGAACGCCAGCAGCAGTGGCAGGACCGCATGGAGGTGGCGCGCCGCAAGGGCCTGCCCGGCGACATGCTGGTGCTCGCCGACGAGACGCCCACGCAGGCGCTGCGCGTCGAGGCGCGCCGCTACGCCGGCGACGCGCTGCTCAAGCTGCGCCAGGCCGCGTTCGCGCTCGAGCAGTTCGACGCCGCGCTGGCGCTGGATCCGGGCGACCTGGCCTGCCTGCGCAAGCGCGTCGTCTGCCTGGGCCGGCTCGGCCGGCTCGAGGAGGCGCGCCAGGCCGCCGAGGCGCTCACGCGCGCCCACCCGCGGGATGCCGAGGTGTGGGCGCTGGCCGGCCGCATCGAGAAGGACGAGTGGGTGGCGCGCTGGCGCCGCGAGGGCGCGAGCCCCGAGCAGATGCGCGAGGCCGCCGCGGCCGAGATGGCCGTGCTGGAAGATGCGATCAAGCCCTACCACCGTGCCTTCGTCGCCGACCCGGCGCACCACTACTCGGGCATCAACTCGCTGACGCTGCACCTGCTGCTGCGCCACCTCGGCGGCGAGGTGGGCGACACGGTGGTCGACAACCTGGTTGGTGGCGTGCTGTGGTCGGCGCTGTCGGCGCAGGCACGGGACGAGAAGGACTACTGGGCGCGCGCCAGCTACGCCGAACTGTGCCTGCTCGTGAACCCGCTCGCCTCGGTGCAGCGCGAGTTCCGCACGGCGGTGGCGGCAGCCAACCGCGACGCCTTCGCGCTCGACGCCACGCGCCAGACGCTGCTGCTGCTGCGCGACCTCGGCTTCCGGCCGGCCGAGACGGCCGCCGCGCTGGGGATCGTCGAGCGCGAGCTGGCGCGCCAGGCGCCGGCCTTCGAGCCGCGCCGCGTGTTGCTCTTCTCGGGCCACATGGTGGACGCGCCCGATCGCGCGCAGCCGCGCTTTCCCGCGCAGCTGGAAGCGCGCGCCGCGCAGCTCATCGCCGACGAGCTCGATCGGCTCGGCGCCGGCGTGGGCGACCTCGCGCTCACGCAGGGCGCGGCGGGCGGCGACCTGCTGTTCGCCGAAGCCTGCGCGGCGCGCGGCGTGCGCGTGCAGCTGCTGCAGCCGCTGCCGGAGGCGGAATTCATCGCCGCCTCGGTGCTGCCGAGCGCCGGCGGCGAGGCCTGGCGCGAGCGCTACTACGCGCTCAAGGCGAAGCTGGCGCAGCCACCGCGCTGCCTGCGTGACGAGCTCGGGCCACCGCCGCCCGGTGTCGACGTGTGGGAGCGCGGCAACCTGTGGCTGCTCTACACCGGGATGGCGTACGGCTTCGAGCGCCTGCACGGCCTGTTGCTGTGGGACGGCGGCGGCGGCGACGGGCCCGGCGGCACGCGCCACATGAAGCAGGCGCTGGAGAAGCGCACCGGCCGCGTGCGCTGGCTGGACACGCGCGCGCTGCTGGCCGACGCCGGGCGCTGAGCAGCCTCATCAATCGTGGGGGGCGCGGGCCTTCCCACCGTGACGGTGCCGTCCTAGACTGGCCCGGCCTCGAGAAGGAGCCACGCCATGGCCAAGCGCGCACTGTGCATCGGCATCAACAACTATCCGGGCACGCACATGGATCTTGCCGGCTGCGTCAACGACGCCAAGGCCTGGGCCGCCGAGCTGGGCGCGCGCGGCTTCGAGGTGACGCAGCTGCTCGACCAGCAGGCCACCAAGGCGGCGATGGTCGAGGGCCTGCGCCGCGTGATCGGCGAGGCGGGCGCGGGCGACCTGGTGGTGATCACCTTCTCCGGACACGGCACCTACGTGCCGGACATGAACGGCGACGAGGTCGACGGCCTCGACGAGGGCCTGTGCCCGCACGACATCCAGACCGGCGGCGGTGCGCTGCTGGACGACGAGCTGCACGAGCTCTTCGCGCAGCGCAAGGCCGGCGTGCGGCTGGTGCTGATCTCCGACAGCTGCCACTCCGGCACGGTGACGCGTGCCGCGCAGCCCGATCCCGACGCCGGCGACGTCCCGATGCCGCGCTTCCTGCCGATGGGCAACTGGCTGCCCGAGTCGCAGCTGCCGCGCGGCGCGAGCGGCAAGCCGCTGTCCACGGTGGCGGTTTCCAGCGGTGCCTCGCCGTTCGGGCGGGCGATGTCGCGCAAGACCGGCGACCTGCTGCTGGCCGGCTGCAAGGAAGGTCCGAACAACTTCAGCTACGACGCGCGCATCGCCGGCAAGCCCACCGGCGCCTTCACCTACTACGCGCTGAAGACGCTGCGCACGCTGCCGGCGGACGCCTCCTACGCCGACTGGCTGGCGGCCATCACGCCGGACTGCCTGCCCTCGGCGAGCTACCCGCAGGTACCGCAGATCTTCGGCAGCGAGGCGGCGCGCCGGCGCAAGGTGTTCAGCTGAGCCGGCCGCCGCGGCACCGAAAGAAGAACGAGGAGGAGCGGCGATGAGCATCGCGATCGAACTGCGCGGCGTGCAGGCCGGTGAGGCACGCCTGCCGGACCTGTTCGCGCCCGCCTCGCGCGCGGTCGACCCGGCGCGCAGCGAGTTCCTGCCGCCGGGCTACCTGGTGCCGCGGCGCAGCTTCGACGTCGGCCCGTCGGCGCGCAGCGTCACCGAAGGCCAGGCCCCGCTGCGCGTGCAGGCCGACGACGACGAGGTGCTGGTGCTCGAGCTGGCCGACGGCGGCACGCTGGTCACCAGCGCCGCGCGGCTGCGCGAGGCGCTGCGGCGCTCGCATCCGGAGCTGGTGGCTCCCGACGGCACGCTGAAGCTGGAGCAGCTGCGCGAGGCCGGCGCGGCCTCGCGGGGCGACTTCGGCGAGGCCATCGGCGGGCTGGTCAGCAAGGTGTTCGGCTTCGGCGTCGGCGCGCAGGCCGACGACATCCTGCTCGATGCGGCGCGCGAGTTCGCGGTCGACAAGGCCCTGCTGGGCGTCAGCTGGCTCGGCACCAAGGCGCTGATGTGGGCGGTGGAGAAGCGCCTGCCGCGCGGCCCGGGGCTGTACGCATGGAACGGCGGCGACACGCTGGACGCCAAGCCGCTGGCCGCGCTGGACGCGCGCATCGCCGCGGAGCCGCAGAAGCACCCGCTGCTGATCTTCCTGCACGGCACGGCCTCGCACACGCTGGGCAGCTTCGGCGACCTGCGGCAGGCCGGGCGCGACTGGTGGGGCATGCTCGAGCAGCGCTTCCCGGGCGGCATCTACGGCTTCGAGCACCGCACCCTGTCGGAAAGCCCGATCGACAACGTGCTCGCACTGCTGGAGCTGCTGCCGATCGGCGCGCACCTGAGCCTGGTGTCGCACTCGCTGGGCGGCCTGCTCGGCGACCTGCTGTGCCTGGCCGGCCTGGACGAGAAGGCGATCGCGCGCTACCGCCACGACCTCGAGGGCACCGGCGACGCCGACCCGGCCGAGGCGAAGCGCGTCATCGCGCAGCTGGCGGACGCGCACGCCGAGCAGCGCGTCAAGCTCGGCCGCCTCGCGGCGCTGCTGGCCGAGAAGCGGCTGGTGGTGCAGCGCTACGTGCGCGTGGCCTGCCCGGCCGCCGGCACCAAGCTGGCCAGCGGCAACTTCGACCTGTTCCTCTCCGGGCTGCTCAGCCTGGTCGGCAAGGTGCCGGGGCTGTTCGGCAGCCCGTATTACGCGGCCTTCAAGCGCGTCGTGATCGAGATCGCGAAGAACCGCACCAACCCGCGGCTGGTGCCGGGCATCGAGGCGATGCTGCCCGACGGCCCGCTGGCGCGGCTGCTGCGCGACGCCCCGGTCGATGGCGAGCGGGCGCCGCAGATGGCGGTCATCGCCGGCGACATCGAAGGCGGCGGCATGCTGCAGCGGCTGGGCGTGCTGCTGGTCGACCACCTGCTGTTCGAGCGCACCGACAACGACCTGGTGGTCGACACGCCGGCCATGCTCGGCGGCATCGCCCCGCGCACCGCCGCGCGCGTGCGCTTCGACCGCGGCGAGGACGTCTCGCACTTCCGCTACTTCGAGAACACCGACACGCGCGACGCGATGAGCGAGTGGCTGCTGGCGGACGACCTCGCGCAGGTGGCCGCGTTCCGCGCGCTGCCCGCGCCGTCGGAGTACGCCGCTGCGCTGGCCGAGGCAGCCGCCAGCCGCGACGTCGGCGCGGCGGACCGGCCGCTGGTGGTCGTGCTGCCCGGCGTGATGGGCACGCACCTGGGCGTGGGCGACGCCGCGAAGTCCGACCGCGTCTGGTTCGATCCGCTGGACATCGCCGGCGGCGGGCTGGACAAGATCGCCTGGGGCCGTCCCGCCGTGGTGCCGGAAGACCTGTTCGGCATGTTCTACGGCAAGCTGTGCAAGCACCTCGCCGCGAGCCACCGTGTCGGGCGGTTCCCCTACGACTGGCGCCAGCCGCTGGACGTGCTGGCCGACCGCCTCGCGCAGGTGCTCAAGGCGCACCTGGCGATCAGCCCGCAGCCCATCCGGCTGCTGGCGCACAGCATGGGCGGCCTGGTGGTGCGCGCCTGCATCCATCGGCATCGCGACGTCATGGACGCCGTCATGGCCCGCGACGGCGCGCGCCTCGTCATGCTGGGCACGCCGAACCAGGGGGCCTACTCGATGGTGGCCAACCTGATCGGCAAGGGCGACACGCTGCGCACGCTGGTGCGGCTGGACCTCGAGCACGACATGCAGCAGGTGCTGGACATCGTCGCCGGCTTCCGCGGTGCGCTGCAGCTGCTGCCCAAGCCGGGCTTCCGCGACTGCTTCCAGGGCGACCCGGAGGGCGGACAGGAGCACTGGCAGTTCCAGCACGCCGAGACCTGGACCACGCTGGCCCCGAAGGTGCGCGACTTCTGGTTCGGCGACGGCAAGGTCGGGCGGCCGAGCCAGCAGGCGCTCGACGAGGCCAGCTGGCTGTGGAAGCAGGACGGCACGCAGCGCCCCAGCCTGCCGGCCGCCTACGAGGCCAAGAGCGTCTACGTGTTCGGCGTGGCCGCCAACACGCCCTGCGGCTTGCGCGAGGTCGGCGACCGGCTGAAGCTGGTGGGCACCACGCGCGGCGACGGCACGGTGAGCTGGGAGTCGGGCCGCATCGGCGGCATCGGCGGCTTCTACTACATGGCCGCCGAGCACGGCGACCTGCCCTCCACCGAGGAGCACTTCCCGGCGCTGGTCGAGCTGCTCGACGCCGGCCGCACCGAGCGGCTGCCGACGTCCCCCCCCGCAGTGCGCGCCATCGAGGCGGCCGCGCCGGTCACCTACGATGCCGGCCCGCCCGGCGCCGACGATGCCGACACGGCGCAGCGCCGGCTGCTCGGCGCCTCGCCCGCCTGGCGCGCGGGGGCCGCCGCGCCGGCCACGCGCCGGCTCGAGGTGGCGGTGCGCGCGATGGACCTGCGCTTCCTCGCCCACCCCGTGCTGGTGGGGCAGTACGAGCACGACCCGATCGCCGGGCCGCAGGCGCTCATCGACCGCGAACTGCTCGACGGCGAGTTGAGCCGGCGCCGCCAGCTCGGCTTCTACCCCGGCCCGCTCGGCACGGCGCTGGCCGTGCTGCGCGTCCCGAACGAGGTCGAGCGGGCGCGCGACAGCCTGACCGGCGCCGTGGTCACCGGCCTGGGCAGCTACGAGAAGGCCCTCACGCTGGGCGGCCTGACGGACGCGGTGCGTGCCGGTGCGCTGCGGTGCCTGCTGCACACGGTGGACGTGCTGGGCAACGGCGAACGGTCGCTCACGCTCGCCTCGCTGCTGCTCGGCTACAACTCCTCGGCCAACCTGACGGTGGCGGCCTCGGTCGAGGCCATCGTGTGCGGCGTGATGGAAGCCAACGCGCTGTTCGCGGAGACGACGCGCCTGCCGGTGCGCATCCGGCGCGTCGAGATCGTCGAGCTCTACACCGACACCGCCACCACGGCCGTGTACGCGCTGAGGGACCTGGCCCCGCGGCTGGCCTCGGAGGCGAAGCGGCTGCGCGTGCAGCTCGACTGTGCCACCGAGCTCCGGCGCGAGGAGAGCGCGCGCCAGCGCCTGTACGACGCCGGCGGCGGCGCCTACTGGCCACGCCTGGTGGTCAGCGACGCCGACCGTGGCGAGGACGACGGCCCGCGCGCCTGCGGTGAAGAGGCGGGCGGCGCAAGCGCCGCCCGCCTGCCCGCGCGCCCCTCGCGCGCGCTGCTGCCCGAGCGCCTGCGCTTCCTCTACGTCGGCCAGCGGGCGCGTGCCGAGTCGGTGGTGCTGCAGCGGCAACCCGGCCTGGTCGAGATGCTGGTGCGCGGGCAGCTGCACAGCGCGGTGTGGCAGGAGGATTTCGGTCGCATGCTGTTCCAGCTCATGGTGCCGCACGACTTCAAGGACCTGGCGCGCCAGATCGACCGCGTGGTGCTGGTGGTCGACAGCTACACCGCCAACCTGCCGTGGGAGCTGATGCTGGCCGACGACCCGAGCCGGCGCGACGCCGACCGGCGCCCGATGGCGCTGCGCACGGCGATGGTGCGGCAACTGGTGTCCAGCGACTATCGGCGCCAGGTGCGGCAGAGCCTGCAGCGCAATGCGCTGGTGATCGGCAACCCTTCGCTGGAGGGCTTCACCGACGCCTTCCCCGGCCCGGCGGGCAAGCCCTTCGTGAAGCCGCCCTCGCTGCGTGCCGCGGAGGAGGAGGCACAGGCCGTCGTCGGACTGCTGCGCGGCATGCGCTACGAGGTCAAGCCGGTGATCGGCGAGGACCAGCCGGCGCGCAACGTGCTCGCCGCGCTCTACGAGAAGCCCTGGCGCATCCTGCACGTGTCCGCGCACGGCGTGTTCGACCTGCCGCACGCCGACGGCTGCCCCCGCAGCGGCGTGCTGCTCTCCGACGGGCTGCTCATCACTGCCGCCGAGATCGCCTCGATGGAGCTGGTGCCCGAGCTCGTCTTCCTCAACTGCTGCCACCTCGGCAAGGTCGACAGCGTCGAGGTGCGCGACCGCAACAAGCTCGCCGCCAGCGTGGCGCGCGAGCTCATCCAGATCGGCGTGCGCTGCGTGCTGGTGGCCGGCTGGGCGGTCAACGACCAGGGCGCGAAGCTGTTCGGCAAGGCCTTCTACGAGAACCTGCTGCAGCGCGGCATGGGCTTCGGCGATGCGGTGTTCGATGCCCGCCGGCAGCTCTGGACCGAGAACCCGGGCGACATCACCTGGGGCGCCTTCCAGGCCTATGGCGATCCGAGCTGGCAGGCCGAGCCGCGCCGCGACGGCCAGGCTGCGGAGGTTGCCAGGCCCTTCGTGTCGCCGGACGAGATGCTGGACGCCATCGCGCGGCTGCAGCTCGATTTCACGCGCCGCAGCCAGCGGCAGAGCGAGCGGGATCGCCGCGCCGGCGTCGCGGCCCTCGATGCGCTGCTGAAGGATCGATGCCCCAAGGGCTGGGCGCAACGGCCCGAGCTGCAGTCGGCGCTGGGTGCCGCATGGCGCGATCTGGAGGAGTGGGGGCGTGCACGCGAGGCGCTGCTGGCGGCCATCGGGGCCGAGGACAAGCAGGGACGGGTGCCCAAGCGCGACATCGAGCAGCTCGCCAACGTCGAGGCCCGCCTGGGCGAGAAGCGGGACGACGTGAGCCTGATCGAAACCGCGATCGGTCGGCTCGAGGAACTCGACCGGCTCACCGCGGCCGGGCCGCGCACGCGCGGGGCGTCGGACACGGCGCGCACGGCCGAGCGCAGCTCGTTGCTCGGCAGTGCCTGCAAGCGGCTGGCCGGGGTGCAGGCGCGCCGGCTGAAGGACCTGGAGCCGCGCAGCCAGGAGGCGCGCAGCCTGCGCGAGGAACTGCTCGCCTCGCTGGCGCGCAGCCTGGCGGCCTATCGCGTCGCGGCCACCATCGCGGCGCATGCGGCGGCCGACCCCGACCCCTATCACGCGCTGAATGCGCTGGCGCTGGAAGCACTCACCCTGCCCCGCGGTGCGGCCGAACGCGGCCGCGCAGCCGACGCGGCGCGCGCGGCAGGCGCCACGGCGGGGCGCCGCTACGCGGCCCGCCATGACGCCTGGGACGCGGTGGCCCAGGCCGACGCCGCGCTGGTGGCCGCCACGCTCGACGGGCATCTGGCGCGCGACGGCGAGGCCGGCGAACAGGCGCTGGCGGCGCTCGCGAGGACCTACGCCGACGCGCTCGCGGCCGTCGTCATCAAGCCGTCGCAGATCGACTCGATCGCCGTGCAGATGGAACTGCTCGCGCGCATCCGCGAGGCGCTCGCGAAGGCAGCGCCCGCCGGCGAGCAAGCCCCCTTGCAGCGCGAGGCGCAGCGGCTGCAGATCCTGGCTCGACACCTGCGCGGAGCACGCACGGTGCGTCCGCCGGACGCCGGGCCGGTGCCGCCGGCCGGGGGCGAACCGCCGCCCCCCCCGGCCCCTGCACCCAAACCACCGCGCGCACGTGGCGGCGCGAAGCGCCCTGCGCCCGCGCGGCGCGCCAAGCAGTGAAGCGAAGGAGTCGCACCATGGCCAAGCCCTACATCGTCCGCAAGGGCGACACCCTCGCGAAGATCGCCGAGGCCACACTCGGCGACCGCAAGCTCGCGGCCGCGCTGGCCGACTACAACGGGCTGGCCGGCCCGAAGGACATCGTCGTGGGGCAGGCCATCCACTTGCCCGGCGCGAAGGCGCTGCGCGCACCCAAGGCCCCGCCTGCCGGCGCGCGGGCCGGCGTCGCGCCCTGGCCGCCGGCGCCGCACGGCATGGCCGCGATCATCGAGACCTTCGGCGACATTCGCGCCTTCGCACGCGACGACGGCACGCCCGACCCGAAGTGGGAGCTGCAGCACATGGGGCGCGCCAAGCTGCCCTTTCCGATCCCGCTGGACTGGGACACGAGCAAGAGCGCCACCGGCATCCGCTGCCACAAGCTGATCGCGCCGTTGCTGGAGGCGGTGTTCACCGAGGTCGTGCAGCGCGGCCTGCGGGGCGCGGTCAAGACCTACGGCGGCGGCTACACCTGGCGCATGAAGCGCGGCCAGGCCAAGCCCTCCACGCACAGCTGGGGCATCGCCATCGACCTGAACGCGCGCACCAACGCGATGGGCACCGCCGGCGACATGGACCCGGCGCTGGTGGCGCTGTTCGAGGGCTACGGCTTCACCTGGGGCGGGCGCTGGTCGGGCGCCAACAAGGACCCGATGCACTTCCAGTACTGCAGCGGGTACTGACGCCCGCCGGGGCGCCGCGCCGTCAGCGCGTGGCGAAGCAGTAGAAGCGGCCGCTGCCGCCGGTGGCCTTGAGCGCGTCCTGGCTGCAGCCGCGCGAGGGGTGCGAAGCGTTCCACGAGCGCGACAGGTCGTCGTCGCGCAGCCCGATGCGGTCGTGGTGGCCGACCCAGGCCGAGCCTTCGCCGCTCTTCGTCCAGTTGCCGCAGGTGGTGTCGCCGTCGCCGGCGATGGCGCGGCCGTCGGGTGTCGAGCCGGTCAGGATGTCGTGCTCGTTGGGCGTGTCGCCGCGGCCGTTGACCACCTCGCCCTTCTCCGTCAGCGCGGTCTGCTTGGTGAGGCCGTTGTTGCCGTGCAGCTCGGCGACGTCGCTGGCGATGGTCGTGCCCTTGGCGTTCACCCAGGGGCCGCTGCCGATGCGCTCGCGGGCGTTCACGCCGGACGCCCCCGTGGTGCTCAGGTAGGCGCGCCAGCCCTTGCCGCCCGCACCCACCGCGGCGGCGAGCCGCTCGCAGTGCGCGTCGGCGCCGGCCAGGCCGCCCAGGTCCGCGCCCCTGCCGCTGCCGGCGCTGGTGACGAAGAAGCTCATCGGGTTGGACGGCGCGGCGGCACAGCCGGCCAGCAGCACGGCCGCGGCGGCAAGGGGGATCAGGCCTGGAAAGCGCGACATGGGGTCTCCTCTCTGGGTGGTGGCTGGCCGCACGGCGGGCGCCATGCCGGCATGCGGTGTACGCGCCCGCCGGCCGGCTTCTTCCCGCCGCCGCGTCAGCGCCCGCCGCTCACGTCGAGGATCGCTCCGGTGGTGTAGCTGGCCGCGTCCGAGAGCAGCCAGACGATCGCCTGCGCCACCTCGTCGGCGCTGCCGGCGCGCTGCATGGGCACCATCGGGGCCATCTGCCGGGCCCGGTCGGGCAGGCCACCGGAGGCGTGGATCTCGGTCTCGATGATGCCGGGGCGCACCGCATTCACGCGCACGCCCTCGGTGGCCACTTCGCGGGCGAGGCCGACGGTGAAGGTGTCGATCGCCCCTTTGGCGGCGGCGTAGTCGACGTACTGCCCGGGCGCGCCGAGGCGCGCCGCCGCGGAGCTGAGATTGACGATCGCGCCGCCGCGCCCGCCGTGCGTCGTCGACATCCTCCGCAGCGCCTCGCGCGCGCAATGGAAGCTGCCGAACACGTTGATCGCGAACATGCGCTGCAGCCGCATGGCGTCCATCTCGTCGACGCGCGCCGGACGGTCCACCACGCCGGCGTTGTTCACCAGGCCCCACAGGCGCGGCAGCTCGCGGTCGATGCGCAGGAACATCCCCGCCACCTGCGCCGCATCGGCCACGTCGGCCTGCAGCGCGAGCGCCTGCCCGCCGTCCGCGCGGAGCTGCGCCACCAGGGCCTCGGCCGCGGCCGCGTCGCGCGTGTAGTTCACCGCCACGGCGTGACCCTGCGCCGCCAGCCGCCGACAGGTGGCTGCGCCGATGCCGCGGCTGCCGCCGGTCGCCAGCACGGTCGTCGCCTCATTCCTCGTCATCGGATGCCCCTCCTTCGCCGGAAGGATTCTCCTTGGCCTTGCGGTCCAGCAGCGGCTGCAGTTCGGCCAGCCCGTCGACGAAGGTGTCGGCGTCGACCGGCCGCGCCAGGCGCAGCGCGGGCGGATGGAAGCTGCTGAGGTAGAGGTCGCTGCCCAGCCGGTCGTTGCGTTGCTGCTGGTTCCACAGCGTGAGCGCGGTGCCGGCCACGAAGGCGGCGGCCGCCACCGCGCGCATCAGGCGCGGCCGCGCCGGCTCGACACCGAGCAGGTGGTAGTGCAGCGCCGCGGCCGCCACCGCGAAGCCGGCCACGAAGCCGAAGTCCGACACCCAGGGCCAGGACAGCGAGAACGCCAGCAGCCCCGGCAACGCGGCCACCACCATCCAGGCGAGCGAGGACAGCAGGAACACCTTCAGGTGCCAGCCGGCGTGCGTCTGGCGTGTGAACAGCTTGGACAGCAGCGACCACAGGCCGATCCAGATCGCCGCGCCCATCAGCGTGGTCAGCGCCGTGCTGCCCAGCGAGCGCAGGAACACGTCGGGGTCGCTGTCCAGCCAGGTGTTGAAGGCCAGTGCCAGCGCGAGGCCGGCAGCGGCACCCAGCGTCGGCCCGGCGCGCCGCAGCAGCGAGGCGCGCGCCGCGAGCGGCAGTTCGGCGGCGAGCGAGTCGCCCGGGCGGCGCAGCCGCAGCCGCGTGCGGCCGGCCAGCAGCTCGAGCGGGTGGCCGTCGTCGGGCAGCAGTTCGCGCTC
>Ga0073934_10007659_pt1 | contig 14841 bp, 11 predicted proteins | sample LarsenN4metaG_FD_76834 | JGI IMG/M metagenome (GOLD analysis project Ga0073934, IMG submission 76834) | Hot spring sediment bacterial and archeal communities from British Columbia, Canada, to study Microbial Dark Matter (Phase II) - Larsen... ...
CGAGACCGGCGCCGGCACGCCCGACTGTCTTGCCGCCCTCACGGCGCCCCTCCGCGTGGCGGTCGACCGGGGAGACCGCTATGCGAAGGACTTCGCCGCTGCCGGCGCAGCCTTCCACCGCCGCGACCTGGATCGTGACGCTCTGGCCGACCTCGGCCCCTTCGACGCCATCGTGTGTTCCGACGTGTTCGAGCATCTGCTTGACCCTGCGGGGGCGTTGGCGCGCTTGGCCGACGCCCTGGCACCCGCGGGGGCCCTGATCGCCCACGTTCCCAACGAGTTCGGCCTGCGCCACTTGCTGCGCGTCGGGTTCGCGGGCGGGTCCGCCTCGGCCTTCCACACCGGCCAGCCGGAATGGGTCGATCCCCATCTGCGCCGCTTCACCGAGGGGGGGTTCCGGGCCTTCCTCGGGCTGCGCTTCCGCCACCTGATGCCCCTGCACGACCTGCGCTACGGACGGGTGGCCCGCACGCTCGGCGCCCTGGGCATCGGCGTCCCCTACGCCCTGTCGCCCGGGCCCGCCTTCATCGCCACGAACGATCCGGCGACACTCGCCCGCTACGCCGGGGCGAAGCGCGCGGCGGCAAGGCGCGCCGCCCCTTGCGCGGCTGCAGGGCCACCCTAAGATGCCCGCCGTCCCGGTCGGGAGCGCCGGGCAGGGAGGGGCATCGTCGTGAGTGCGGGCAAGGGGTTCGTCCACCCCTACGTGCCCAACGCGGCGCCCGGGCCGCGGGCCCGGATGCTGGCCGCCTTGGGCCGCAAGGACGTCGAGGAGCTGTACGCCGCCATCCCGCCGCCGCTGCGCTTCAAGGGGCGGCTCGACCTGCCTCCGCCGCTGCCCGGCGAGCACGACCTGCGCCAGCACCTGGAGGGCCTGCTGCGGCAGAACCGCAGTGCGCAGGACCTGCTGGTCTTCCGCGGCGCCGGCTGCGCGCCCCACTGGGTGCCCGCGCTGTGCGACGAGATCGCCGGCCGCGGCGAGTTCCTCACCGCCTACGCTGGCGGGACCTATTCCGATCACGGCAAGAACCAGGCGCTGTTCGAGTTCCAGAGCATGCTGGGCGAGCTGGTGGGCCTGGAGGTCGTGAGCGCGCCCACCTACGACTACGGCGCCGCGGCCGACAGCGCGGTGCTGATGGCCTGCCGGCTGACCGGGCGCAAGGGCGTGCTGGTGCCCGCCTTCCTGGCGCGCGACCGCCTTTCCCAGATGCGCGGCTTCGTCAAGCCCGTCGCCACGCTGGCCGAAGTAGCGCAGGACCCGGCCACCGGACTGCTCGACCTGGGGGACCTCAAGAGGAAGCTCGGCCACGACGTGGCCGCCGTCTATGTCGAGAACCCCGGCTACCTGGGCGGCATCGAGACGCAGGTGCCGGCCATCGCGAAGCTGGTCCACGCCGCGGGCGCCCTGCTGGTGGTGGGCGTCGATCCGCTGAGCCTGGGCGTGTTGGCGGCGCCGGGGGAGCAGGGGGCCGACATCGTCGTGGGCGACATCCAGCCGCTCGGCATCCACATGTACGCGGGGGGCGGGCAGGCTGGCTTCATCGCCTGCCGCGACGAGGAGCGCTTCGTGGCCGAGTTGCCCACCACGCTGATCAGCGCCGCGCCTGCGCAGGGCGGCGGGCTGGGATTTGGGTCCTCCACGCACGAGCGCACGTCCTACGACAAGCGGCATGCCGCCACCGATTATTACGGCACCACCCAGTGGCTTTGGGGCATCGCAGCGGCGGTGTACCTGGGTCTCCTGGGTCCCAAGGGGCTGGCCGAGGTGGGGCTGGGCGTCATGCAGCGCGCCCGCTACGCGGCCGAGCGCCTGGCCGGCGTGAAGGGCCTGCAGGTGCCCTCGCTGGCCGGCTCGTTCTTCAAGGAGTTCGTGGTCGACGTGGCGGGTGCGGGCCGCACGCCGGCGGCCGTCAACGAGGACCTGCTGGACGCCGGCATCGTCGGCGGCAAGGACCTGACGGGCGAGTTCCCGGGCCTGGGCCAGGCCATGCTGGTCTGCGTCACCGAGGCCCATGGCAAGGCCGAGATCGATGCCCTGGTGGACGCCGTGAAGGAGTCCTGCCGATGACGACCGGGCCCGCCTTTCACGCGGCGCGCTGGAACGAGCCGCTGCTCATGGAGCTCTCCGAGCCCGGGGCGCGCGGCATCGTGCCGCCCGCCGCCGACCCGGCCATCGCCAGGGCCGCCGGCGACGTTCTCGCCCGCCTGCCCGCGGGCGCCCGGCGCGCTGCCCCGCCCGCCCTGCCCGAGGTGGCGCAGCACCGCATCGTGCGGCACTTCACGCGCCTGTCGCAGATGACGATGGGCTTCGACGTGACGACCGACATGATGGGGACCTGCACGATGAAGTACAGCCCCAAGGTCCACGATCACGTCGCGCGCGACCACCGCGTGGCCGACATCCATCCGCTCCAGGACGAGTCCACCATCCAGGGCCTGCTGGCCGTCCTGTACGGCTTCAACCGCATGATGTGCGCCATCGCAGGCATGGACGAGTTCACCTTCCAGCCGGCCTCGGGCGCCCAGGGCATCTACACCAACGCCTGCCTGATCCGCGCGTATCACGAGGCCCGTGGCGAACTGGGCCAGCGCAACGAGATCATCACGACGGCCTTCTCGCACCCGGCCGATGCCGCCACGCCCGCCGTGGCCGGGTTCAGGGTCATCACGCTGATGCCGGGCGAGATGGGATACCCGGAGGTCGACGCGCTCAAGACCGCGCTGTCGCCTCGCACCGCCGGCCTGATGCTCACGAATCCCGAGGATACCGGGCAGTTCAACCCGAAGATCAGGACCTTCGTGGACCTGGTCCACAAGGCGGGCGGCCTGTGCGCCTACGACCAGGCCAACGGCAACCCGTTGCTGGGCATCGCGCGGGCCGGCGACGCGGGCTTCGACCTCTGCCAGTTCAACCTGCACAAGACGTTCTCAGCGCCCCACGGCTCCGTCGGCCTGGGCTGCGCCGCGGTCGGGGTGAAGGAGCCGCTGCGGCGCTTCCTGCCCCGCCCCGTCGTCGCCTTCGACGGCAAGCGCTACCGGCTGGAGCACGACCGGCCCCACGCCATCGACAAGATCCGCGCCTTCCTCGGCAACGTGCCCACGGTGCTGAAGGCCTATGCCTGGGTGATGAGCCTCGGCGCCGAGGGCCTGCGCGCCGTGGCCGAGACCGCCGTGCTGAACAACAACTATCTGCTCGATAAGGTGCGGGCGATCCCCGGGGTCGCCATCCCGTGGCCCGCCAATACGGCGCCCAAGCTCGAGCAGGTGCGCTACTCGTGGCAGCCGCTCTACGAGGAGACAGGGGTGGCCACCCACGAGATCGAGCAGCGCCTGGTGGACTACGGCGTGCAGCACTACATGACCAGTCATGTCCCCGTGCTGGTGCCGCAGCCCTTCACCATCGAGCCGGGCGAGAGCCTGACCGTGGACGAGCTCGACCGCATGGCCGAGGCGCTGGCCGCCATCGCCCAGGAGGCGCGCACCGACCCCGAGCTGGTCAAGAGTGGCCCGCACCGCGCCTCGATCACGCCCATCGACGCGAGCATTCCCGACGATCCCGCGTGCTGGGCCTTCACCTGGCGCGCCCTGCAGCGCAAGCGCGCCCGCTGGGACGCGCCCGACCGCAAGAGGAAGGAGCGCAGCCACGCCGGCTATTGAGCCCGGCGCGGCGCCCGCGCTGGGCGTCCTGGTCAATCCCGTCGCGGGCATGGGCGGGCGCGTCGGGCTGAAGGGTACCGATGCGCCGGGTGCCGCGGCACGCGCCGCGGCGCTGGGCGCCAGGCCCGAGGCCGCTCTCCGCATGACCCTCTGCCTCTCGGCCATGGCAACCCGGCTTGCGGGCGTGCGCATGCTGGCCGCCCCGGGCGCGATGGGGATGGACGCCGCACGCGCCGCCGGCCTCGATGCCCGGCCCATCGGCGCCCCGCACGGGGCTTCCACCACCGCCGCCGACACCCGCGCCGCCGCCGCCGCCTTGCGCGATGCCGGATGCACGTTGCTGCTGTTCGCCGGCGGCGACGGCACGGCACGCGACCTGTGCGCCGTGCTGGGCGAGGGGCTGCCGGTGCTGGGCGTGCCCGCGGGCGTGAAGATGCACTCGGCCGCCTTCGCCGCCTCGCCCCGCGCCGCGGCGGACCTGGCCCTGATGGCCCTGCAGGGGCGCGCCTCGGCCCGGGCACTGGAGATCATGGACCTGGACGAGGAGGCCTATGCCGCCGGCACGGTTGCGGCGCGCCTCCACGGCTACGTGCGCGGGCCCTTCGCGGCGGCCCTGGCCCAGGGCCCCAAGGTGCGCGGTGCCGCGGGCGAGGCGGCGGCCCTTGCCGGGATCGCCGCTGCCGTCGCCGCCGAGATGGGATCCGGACGCACCCTGGTGCTGGGCCCGGGCACCACGCTGCGCGCCGTGGCCGCCGCGCTGGGCGTGCCCAAGACGCTGCTTGGCGTAGACGTGGTGCGCGATGGCCGCGTGCTGGCCGCCGACGCATCGGAGCGCGACATCCTGGCTGCCCTCGGCGAGGGTGGCCCTGCGGCCATCCTCGTCACGCCCATCGGCGGCCAGGGCCATATCCTGGGGCGCGGCAACCAGCCGCTGAGCCCGGCGGTCCTGCGCCGTGCCGGCCTGGACAGCCTGGTGGTCGTCGCCACTACGGCCAAGCTCGCCACGCTGCACGACCAGACGCTGCGGGTGGACAGCGGCGATCCGGCGCTCGATGCAGCGCTCGCGGGCTGGCGCCGCGTGCTGACCGGCCCCGGCACCGCCGCCGTGTGCCGCGTCGCGTAGCGCCGCTACGTCGCCAGGCCCTCGGCCTTCAGCGCCGCCTGCACGCTGGGGCGGGCGCCCACGCGATCGAAGTACGCCTTCACGTTCGCCCACTTGGCAATGTCGACGCCCACGTACCGGCCCCAGCTGAGGATGGTCCAGAGGTAGGCATCGGCCACGGTGAACTGCCCGCCCAGGACGAACTGCCTGCCGGCGAGCTGCTTCTCCACGTAGTCCAGGCGCTGCGCGAGGCGCTTCCTGACGGTCTCGCGCCAGGCCTCGGGCATGTCCTTGCTGAACAGCGAGCCCATGCCCTTGTGCAGCTCGGCGGTGATGAAGTTCAGCCATTCCTGCAGCCGCGCCCGCTCGACCGTACCGTTGGCGGGGGCCAGCCTGGCGGCCGGGGCCATGTCGGCCAGGTACTGCACGATCGCCGGTCCCTCGGTCAGCACCGAGCCGTCGTCCAGCTGCAGCGCCGGCACATAGCCCTTGGGGTTCACCATGTTGAAATCGGCCCCGGCGGCGGTCTTCTTGGTGCCCAGATCCACCTTCTCCAGGTCGAAGGCGAGGCCGGCTTCGCGCAGCACGATATGGGGCGACATCGAGCACGCGCCCGGGCTGTAGTAGAGCTTCACGGCGGAACTCCCTTGCGGATCAGGGCCGCGATCCTAGGACCGCGCGCCGTGCGCCGCCAAGGCTCACAGGCGATCCCACAGGGGCAGGGCGGCCGCCGAGATCAGCGCGCACAGGCCCAGCGCGGCCAGGCGGTAATGCCGGTCGCTCGCCAGGCGGAAGATGCGCGTCCCCGCCACCATCAGCAGCGAGTAGGGCACCGCCAGCGCAAGCCCGACAACCACGTTCCACCAGGTGAACATGCCGTTCCACAGGAACACCGCGCCACTGACGAAGGTCGTCAGGCCGAAGTAGACGAAGGTGTTGGCGCGCACCTGGATGGCGCCGGCCTGCCCGCCCAGCCAGAACAGGACGATGGGTGGCCCGTACAGGCTGGCGATGCCGCCCGCCAGGCCCGACGACGCTCCGATGGCCGCCGTGGCCGCGAAGCCCGGGTGCCCGCTGTAGCGCCACCCCGAGGCCAATGCCGCCGTGGCGGCCAGGATCGTCAGCGAGATGCCCCAGCGCAGCGCTTCCGTGTCGACCGTCAGCAAGAGATGCACGCCCAGCGGCAGGGCTATCGTCGCGCCCGCGAACAGGGGCAGCACCTCGCGCCAGTTGCAGCGGGGAATCGAGCGCACGATGACGGGGATGGGAATCAGCAGGTCCATGACGAACAGCAGGACCACGGCCTCGCGGGGTTCGTAGAGGGCGGCCGCCACCGGCACGAACACCATGGCGGCACCGAACCCGGTGAACCCCCGCACGAATCCGGCGCCCATCGCCGCCAGCGCCACAAGCGCGAAGCGCTGGTCCAGCGTGGCGATCAGGGCGGCGGGATCGGGCATCGAGCCTGCACTATGCCACGCTCCGCGCAGTCGGAACCCGCCCTCGTACCCAGCCTCGCGCCGGGTCGTCCCGATCCGCGAGGATTGGTGTCGCGGTTCGCAGATCGGGGCGGGACAGGCTCCTCGCGCATCGGGGCGAAACCGGCACCTTGACTAAGCGCGCACCCCCGCGCTCTATCACCCCGCCGCTCAGCCGGAGGCCAGCCATGCCCGATGACGACAAGCCCCGCCGCCAGCTCCGCTCCCGCGCCTGGTACGGCGGCAACGACAAGGACGCCTTCGCGCACCGAAGCTGGATGAAGAACCAGGGCCATGCCGACCATCTGTTCGACGGCCGGCCCGTCATCGGCATCTGCAACACCGCCTCCGATCTCAACCCCTGCAACAATCACTTCCGCGGCCTGGTCGAGCACGTGAAGCGCGGCGTCTACGAGGCCGGCGGCTTTCCTCTCGAGTTCCCCGCGATGTCGCTGGGCGAGACCACGCTGCGCCCGACCGCCATGCTGTTCCGCAACCTGGCCAGCATGGAAGTGGAGGAGTCCATCCGCGCCAATCCGCTCGACGGCGTGGTGCTTCTGGTGGGCTGCGACAAGACCACGCCCGCCCTGCTGATGGGGGCGGCCAGCTGCGACCTTCCCACCATCGCGCTGTCGGGCGGGCCCATGCTGAACGGCAAGTTCCGCGGCACCGACATCGGCTCGGGCACTGCCGTCTGGCAGTTCTCCGAGGCCGTGCGCGCGGGCGAGATGAGCCTGGCCGAGTTCATGAGCGCCGAGGCCGGCCAATCGCGCAGCCCGGGCCACTGCATGACGATGGGCACCGCCTCCACGATGGCCAGCATGGTCGAGGCGCTGGGCATGGGCATGCCCGAGAACGCGGCCTACCCCGCCGTCGATTCGCGCCGCACCCGCATGGCCTACATGGTCGGCATGCGTGCGGTGGCGATGGTCCACGAGGATCTGCGCATGTCGAGGATCCTGACCCGCGAGGCCTTCCAGAACGCCATCCGCACCAACGGCGCCATCGGCGGATCGACCAACGCCGTCGTCCATCTGCTTGCCATCGCCGGCCGGCTGGGCGTCGACCTGTCGCTCGACGACTGGGACGCCTGGGGCCGCGACGTGCCCACCATCGTCAACCTGATGCCCTCGGGCCGCTACCTGATGGAGGACTTCTGCTACGCGGGTGGCTTGCCCGTGGTGCTGAAGGCCCTGGGCGAGCGTGGCCTGCTCAACCGCGATGCGCTCACGGTGAACGGCCGCACGATCTGGCAGAACGTCGAAGGCGCTCAGAACTACAATCCCGAGGTCATCTTGCCCTTCGACAAGGCCCTGACCCAGAGCGGCGGCATCGCCGTGCTGCGCGGCAACCTGGCGCCGGGCGGCGCCATCCTGAAGCCCTCGGCAGCCACGCCGGCCCTGATGCAGCACAGGGGACGTGCGGTCGTGTTCGAGGACATCGAGCACTACAAGCGCCGCATCGACGACCCGGCGCTGGACGTCGACGAGACCTGCGTGCTGGTCCTGAAGAACTGCGGCCCCAAGGGCTATCCTGGCATGGCCGAGGTCGGCAACATGGGGCTGCCGCCCAAGGTTCTGGCCAAGGGCATCAAGGACATGGTGCGCATCTCGGACGCGCGGATGAGCGGCACGGCCTACTGCACGGTGGTCCTGCACACAGCGCCCGAGGCCGCCGCCGGCGGCCCGCTGGCCCTGGTAAGGGACGGCGACATGATCGAACTGGACGTGAAGGGACGCCGCCTGCATCTGGACGTCTCCGACGCGGACCTGGCGAAGCGCCGCCAGGGCTGGACCGCGCCCAGGCCCCCCATGCCGGGCGGCTATCAGAAGCTCTATTTCGACCACGTGCTGCAGGCCGACCGGGGCGTGGACCTGGACTTCCTGGTGGGCAGCCGCGGCGCTGCCGTGCCGCGCGAATCGCACTAGGGGAAGGGAAGACCGCCATGCCGCGCTTCGCCGCCAACCTCAGCATGATGTTCACCGAGCTCGACTTCCTCGACCGCTTCAGGGCGGCCGCGCAGGCGGGCTTCAAGGCGGTGGAGTACCTTTTCCCCTTCGACTACGAGCCGGCCGAGATCAAGCGCCGCCTGGCCGACAACGGCCTCAAGCAGGTGCTGTTCAACGCGCCGCCCGGCGACTGGGCGAGGGGCGACCGCGGGATCGCCATCCTCCCGGGCCGCGAGGCCGAGTTCCGCGCCGGCATCGCCAAGGCCATCGACTACGCGCGGGCGCTCGCCGTGCCCCGCGTCCATGTCATGGCGGGGATCGTGCCGACGGGACTCTCGCTGCAGGATGCCGAATCCACCTATGTCGCCAACCTGCACCACGCCGGCGAGGCCATGAAGCCCCACGGCATCAAGGCCCTCATCGAACCGCTCAACACCCGCGACAACCCGGGCTACTTCCTGAGCCGCACCGAGGAGGCCGCCCGCATCATCGGCCGCTGCGGCAGCGACAACGTCGGCCTACAGTACGACTGCTACCACCGTCAGATCATGCAAGGCGACTTGGCCGAGGGCTTCCGCGCCCACCTGCCCCTCATCGGCCACGTCCAGATCGCGGGCGTCCCCGGGCGGCACGAGCCCGACGTGGGCGAGATCAACCACCCGTTTCTCTTCGACCTGATGGACACCCTTGGCTACGATGGGTGGATCGGATGCGAGTACCGCCCCAAGAACGGCACCGACGCCGGGCTGGGCTGGGCGGCGCGCCACGGCATCCGCAACCCGGTCTGATCCAGGGCATCCATCCCATGAAGGTCGTCATCACCGGAGGCGCCGGCTTCATCGGCCGCCAGCTAGCCGAGCGCCTGCTGCGCGGTAACGCGCTCGCCGGGCCGGACGGCGCGCCCGCCGTAGTCGACAGGCTGGTCCTTCTCGACAACGTTGCGCCCGCACCCACGGGCGATGCGCGGGTCGAAACCGTGGTGGGCGACATCGCCGACCGCGCCCTGGTTGCCAAGGCCATCGGTCCCGACGCCGGCGCCGTTTTCCACCTGGCCGCCGTGGTCAGCGGTCAGGCCGAGGCCGATTTCGACCTCGGCATGCGGGTCAATCTCGAGGGCACCTTTGCCGTGCTCGAGGCCTGCCGCGCCATGCCCAGGCCGACACGGCTGGTCTTCACCAGCTCGATAGCGGTCTTTGGCGGCGAGGTGCCGCCCGTGATCGGCGACGCCACCCCGCTGACGCCGCAGACCTCCTACGGCACGCAGAAGGCGATGGGCGAGCTTCTGGTCGCCGACTACAGCCGCAAGGGGTTCGTCGACGGGCGCAGCGTGCGCCTGCCCACGATCGTCGTGCGTCCCGGCAAGCCCAACAAGGCCGCCTCGACCTTCGCCAGCAGCATCCTGCGCGAGCCGCTGGCCGGCGCCGAGGCGATCTGCCCCGTGGCGCCCGAGGCGCGCATGTGGATCCTTTCGCCGCGCCGCGCCGTGGACTCGCTGCTGCACGCCTACGCCCTGCCGCCCGAGGCCTGGGGGCCGGGCCGCGCCGTCTCGCTGCCTGGCATCGAGGTCGCCATCGGCGAGATGGTCGAGGCCCTTGGCCGCGTCGCCGGACCCGGCCCGGTCAAGCGCATCAAGTGGGAGGCCGACCCGGTCATCCGCAGGATCGTCGCCGGATGGGCCTACCGCTTCTCCCCCGACCGCGCCCTCAGGATGGGCTTCAGCCCCGACGAGTCGATCGACGCCATCATCCGTGCCCACATCGAGGACCAGCTGGGTGGCCGTTACGCCGCCTAGGAGGCCTTGCGCGGTTCACGCAATCGGATAGCGCTTCCGCACTTCCGCCGCCTGCTCGTTCGTCAGGTAGCGCGTCTCGTGGGCGCGCAGCAGGAGGAACAGGCGAGCCGTCTCCTCCAACTCCTCGATGGCGCAGGCCGCCGCGTCGAGCGAGGTTCCCGCCACCACGGGGCCGTGATTGGCCAGCAGAACGGCGGCATGCCGCGCCGCCAGCCGGCCCACGGCCTCGGCCAGCGCCGGGTCGCCCGGCGGGAAGTAGGGGACCAGCGGCAGGGTGCCCACGCGCATGACGTAGTACGCCGTGATGGGCGGCAGCACGTCCGCCGGATCGATTCCAGCCAGGCACGATACCGCCACCGAGTGGGTGGCGTGCAGGTGCACCACCGCCGCTGCCGAGGCCCGCTCGCGGTACATGGCGACGTGCAGCATCGCCTCCTTGGTGGGCGGGTCGCCCGCCACGTGCCGTCCGGCATCGTCCAGCCGCGCAAGCGTGGCCGGATCCAGCCGGTCCAGCGCCACGTTGGTCGGCGTCATCAGCCAGCCGCCGTCGATCCGCGCGCTGATGTTGCCCGAGCTGCCGAAGGTCAGCCCTCGTTCGAACAGCGAGCGGCCCAGCCGGCAGATGCGTTCGCGCGTCGCGGCTTCGGCCGTCATCGCGTCATGGCCAGGGCCTTGGTGAAGAAGTCTCGCCCCCCGAAGTTGCCCGACTTCAGCGCCAGCAGCAATTGCGGGTCCCCTACGCCCGCCGTCCACGGCACGCCTGGGTCGATCTGCGGCCCGATGCGCAGCGCAGCGATGCCCAGGCGCTGCACCACCGCGCCCGATGTCTCGCCACCCGCCACCACCAGGCGGCGCACGCCTGCCGCAACCAGGCCCGCCGCCACCTCGGCCAGCGCGTGCTCGATCAGGTTGCCCGCTCTCTCGCGCCCCAGCGCCGCCTGCACCTTCGCCACGGCCTCGGGTGGAGCGCTGGCATAGATCAGCACCGGACCGCTCTCCAGGCGCTTCCTGGCCCAGGCCACCGCCTCGCCGGCCACGTCGCGGCCCGCGGCCAGCGCCATCGCATCCACCGCGAAGGCCGGGTGCGCGGCCTTCATCGCTTCCACCTGCGCCAGCGTGGCGGCCGAACAGCTGCCCGAGATCGCCGCCGCCAGCCCGCCCACCGAGGGCAGCGCGTCCGCCCCGCCGGCATCGCCCAGCAGTCCCGCCCGGCGGAAGTTGGCCGGCAGACCCAGCGCGATGCCCGACCCGCCGGTCACCAGCTTCAGGTCGGCCGCCGCCTCGCCGATGTCCAGCAGGTGACGGTTTTCCACCGCGTCGACGATGGCGTGGGCGACGCCCTCGCCTTCCAGCCTGCGGAATGCGGCCGTGATGGCGGCCGGCCCTTCGCGCACGGTCTCGTAGGGCACCAGGCCGATCTTCCCCCTGCTCTGCCGGCCCAGCACCCGCACCAGATCCGGGTCGGTCATGGGCGTCAGCGGATGGGTCCGCATGCTCGATTCCGAAAGCAGGCGGTCGCCGACGAACAGATGTCCGCGGTAGACCGTGCGGCCGTTCTCGGGAAAGGCGGGGCAGGCGATGGCGAAGCGCGCGCCCAGCGCCGCGGCGAGCGCATCCGCCACCGGCCCGATGTTGCCCGCGTCGGTGGAATCGAAGGTCGAGCAGACCTTGAAGACGATCTGGCGCGCCCCCGCCCGGCGCAGCACGTCCAGGGCCCCCAGCGACTGCGCCACGGCCTCGGCCGCGGGGATGGTGCGCGACTTCAGCGCCACCACCACCGCCTCGGCATCGGGCAGGGAGGCGGGGACGCCGATGGTCTGCACGGTCCGCATGCCCTGGCGCACCAGGGTGTTGGCCAGGTCGGTCGCACCCGTCAGGTCGTCGGCGATGCAGCCCAGCAACAGGCCGGTCATGGGCCTAGGCGGCGACGCGGGCGACGGCGTAGGCTCCCAGCTTCACCGCACCGCCGCGCGGCAGCGCGCTGCCCTTGCCGGCCAGGAAGGCGGGATCCCGGGCCGCGCGAACGAAGCTGCCCTCGTCGATCGTGCGCACCGTGGCGCCGGTCGGCATCCCCGCCACCTTCACGGCGCAGGGCCCCGCCGTCAGGTTGGCCAGCCACAGCGTCGTGCCCTTGCGGTCCTTCCAGGCCAGCGCCGCCACGCGGGCCGTGTCGGAGCTGGCCACCGGCAGGTGCCTCGCCCCCGCACCGGCCGCCAGGCCCGCCACGACGTGGTAGGCCGGAAACACGCCCTCGGCCAGGGCATCGAACCAGGGCTGGATGAAGTCGGTCTTGCGGTAGACGAGGCCGGCCGGCCCGGTGATCGCGGCGAAGCTCAGCGCCTCTACCTCGCCCGCAAACGCGGCGGCGTAGCCCAGCGTCCACGCGGCACCGAACAGGCCGCGCTGGCGCGGATCCATGCGGCTGAGGCAGACGCGGCCGTTCCCGGGGTTGGGGGCCGAGGCGGCGCCGTAGGGGTTGTCGCGCGCCGCGATGGCGCTGGGCCCCACGCGGTAGGGCCGCCCCTTGGCGATGGCCTTGGCGCTTTCGGCCACATAGGGCAGGGCCTCCAGCGTCTCCATCACCGAAACGTCGTCGGCCGCATGCACGATCGGGCTTGTCGTGTGGCTGACGTAGTCCAGCAGATGCGCGGGCGGGCGGTTGCGGTTGAGCTCGGTGAAGTACGAATACATGCCACCGCCCAGCGGCGTGCGCGGAAAGTGCCGCCGCGCGGCCTTGTAGAGGTCGTCGTAGGCCGGCGCCTTGGGGCCCTGGCTCCCCGGCAGCACGGCCTTCAGGTGCGCGGCCGGCGTCACGAAGAGAGCGGCCGGGCGCAGGCCCGCGGCGTGGGCGGCGGTCGCCACCGGGGCGATCTCCACGCCCGGATCGGACCTGCCCGGGATCACGACCTCCAGCACCACGCCCGCGCCGGTGGCGTCGCCCAGGCGGCGATAGCGCTCGATCAGGGGCTGGATGCCGCCCTTGCGCGTGTCGACCTCGCAGACCAGCAGCTGCGGTCCGGCGGCCTTTACGAGCGGCGCAGCGTCCAGGGCATGGGCCGCCTCCTCGCCCGGCACGCCCACGCCGATCAGCGGCATGACCCCCTTGTGCGTCCGGCCCACCTTCACCGTCACCGGCCTTGCCCCGCCATGCCCCTTGGCCCTGGGCAGCCTGCCCTGGAAGGTCAGAGTCACGGACTGCTCGAACGCCTTTCCCTTCTCCAGCGTGTAGGGCCACGGCAGGGCCAGCGGCCGCACGTAGGTCTTGAACGAGGCGTCCGTCCAGTTGCGATGGTCCTCCATCTCGAAGGTGTCGCCGTCCACGCGGCAGGTGGCCTTCAGGCCCGGTGCGACCTGGTGGGTCAGTGCCCGGATGTCCTTGAACGGCTGCACCGGGTCGATGATCGCGGGAAAGACGCTCCTGACCTTGCGTCCGTCCACGTGCTCCACCTCCACGGGGCAGCGCGCCACGCCCTTCAACGGATGCAGCACCACGAAGCCCGTGCGATTGGTCAGCACGTCGGTCTCGGGCGTGGCCCTGGCATGGAAGCGCAGCGTCCCGTCCGCGTCGGCCTCGATCGTCGCCTTGTACGCGATGGCGCGCCTGGCATCCGCGCAGCGAGCGTCGTAGCTCACCTTGAAGCCGGCCTTGCCCTGGCTGACCTTCAGGTTCCTCAGGACTGGCGCGAAGGTGCCCCAGTTCTCGTCGCGCACCAGGAAGGCGATGGCGCGCAGCACCTCGATCCCGCCCATGCGGATGTAGCGCAACTGGCCGCTCTCCAGCACGGCCGACAGCGCGCCGGCCTTCAGCACGCGGCCCTTGGGGTCCTCCTGCTCGGTGCCGCAGCGCTTGACCGCGCGGCTGGGGGGCTTCACGGCCATGATGCGTCCTCCCTGGCTCAGGCCAGCACGCGACCCGAGGCCGGGTCGATCAGGATGGCGCGGCGCATGTCCAGCTGCAGCTCGATCGCCTCGCCGGGCCGCTGCACCTCGTGCGGGCCCACCTCCACCACGACGGAATGCCCGCCCAGCCGCACCGTCACGTAGGTGCGCGAGCCCGTGGGCTGGATGAGCTCGACCGTCGCGGCGCACCGCTCGTGCCCGTCGCGCAGGGTGCCCTGGATGCGGTGGATGTGCTCGGGCCGGATGCCCAGCACCACCTCCGCCCCCTCCGGCGCGCCGTGCGCGCGGTTGGCCGGCCAGGCCACGCGCGCGCCGTCGCCGAAGGACACGCCGCCGCCAGCCAGCCTCGCCGGCACGAAGTTCATCTGCGGCGATCCCAGGAAGCCCGCCACGAAGCGGGTGGCGGGGCGCTCGAACAGGTCCAGCGGGCTGCCCGCCTGCTCGATCAGCCCTTCTTTCAGCAGGACGATGCGATCGGCCAGCGTCATCGCCTCGATCTGGTCGTGCGTGACATAGATCATCGTCGTGCCGATCTCCTGGTGCAGCCGCTTGATCTCGCCGCGCATTTCGTCGCGTAGCTGCGCGTCCAGGTTGGAAAGGGGCTCGTCGAACAGGAACAGCCGCGCGTTGCGTACGATGGCGCGCCCGATGGCCACGCGCTGGCGCTGCCCGCCCGACAGCTGGCGGGGCAGGCGGTCGAGAAGCCCCTCGATGTCCAGCATCGCAGCCGCGCGCTTCACGCGCTGGCCGATCTCGGGCTCGGGGGTGCGCCGCGCGCGGAGCCCGAAGGCGATGTTCTCGAAGACGTTCATGTGGGGATAGAGCGCATAGTTCTGGAACACCATCGCGATGTCGCGGTCGCGCGGGCGCACGTGGTTCACCACGCGCCCGGCGATCTCGATGGTGCCCTCGTCCGCCTCCTCCAGCCCCGCGATGGTGCGCAGCAGCGTGCTCTTGCCGCAG
>Ga0073934_10007660_pt1 | contig 14835 bp, 18 predicted proteins | sample LarsenN4metaG_FD_76834 | JGI IMG/M metagenome (GOLD analysis project Ga0073934, IMG submission 76834) | Hot spring sediment bacterial and archeal communities from British Columbia, Canada, to study Microbial Dark Matter (Phase II) - Larsen... ...
GACGGCCGGCGTGGTGCCGTCGTGCTACACGGATCGTGGCGAGCGTCGCCTCCGCGAGCCGGACCTCCGACGGGGAGGCAGCGTGAAGGTAGTCTCCCAGAGGAATACCCGTGCCGTCGACCAGTCGCGGTAGGGACGCCAGTTGACCTGGCGCCCCCCGCGCAGATCCGTACGTGCAGGACTGCTGCATACGGCTCCTACCTCAGATACCTGGCGTCGAAGCGCAAGTCGGGACGTGGATGTAGAATCTTCGCACTTGGAATCCAGCGAGCGACCAGTGGCCCGAACCGCTCCCAGGTCATGCGGCTCTTCTGGCCCCGCCGCCGAAGCGCGCGGTACCATCGCCAAATCACCTGGGCCCGAAAGCTTTTCAGACTGTCCATGTTGCCGGGTACCGCGTGGTAGTTGAGGTAGCCCTGTACGACCGACCTCAACCACTTTCCGACCTCGGCCACTGGCGCGTGCCAGCGTCGCCGAAGCTCCTCCTGCAGCTCTTTCAGCTTTGTGGAGAGTCGCTTCTGGACCGTCTTGCGTTTGACGGTAAACCGACCGGTTTTCCAGGTCTTCCCGCAGATATACGTGAAACCCAGGAAGTTGAACGTCTCCGGCTTACCCTCGCCTCGCTGCTTCCGGTTTTCGGCTGCGTACCGCCCGAACTCAACTACGCGCGTCTTGTCCGGGTGTAGTTCCAACCCGAACTTCCGCATGCGTGCCTTCCATTCCTGAAGGAACCGCTCGGCATCGTTTCGCTGCTCAAATCCCATGACGATATCATCGGAATATCGAACGACGATGGCGTCGCCCCTGGCATGATGCTTTCGCCAGCGCTGTGCCCAAAGGTCGAACGCGTGATGGAGGTACACGTTCGCGAGCAGGGGCGAGACCACTGCCCCTTGCGGAGTACCTACTTCCGTCTTCGACCATTGGCCTTCCTCGAATACTCCGGCCCTTAGCCACTTTCTGGTTAGGCGAAGTATCCTTCGCTCGCCGATCCGGTGCTCAACGAACCTGATCATCCATTCGTGGGAAATTCCATCGAAGAACCCACGGATGTCGGCGTCAAGCACCCAGTTCACCTTCTTCCGCACGATCCCGACCCAGAGCGCGTCCAACGCATCATGCTGGCCTCGCCCCGGTCGGAACCCATACGAGAACGCCAGGAAGTCCTCCTCGCAAATCTGATTCAGGACTGTCACCGCCGCATTCTGGACGATCTTGTCCTCCAGGGCAGCGACGCCCAAAGGGCGCTGTCGTCCATCCGCTTTGGGGATGTAGGTTCTCTTGGAAGGTTGCGCTCGATACGTGCCCCGGTGCACTCGACTGTGCAAATCTGTCAGGCGCTTATCCAGGTCCGTCTCGTACTCTTTCCACGCGACTCCATCCACTCCCGGTGCAGCGTCCCGCTTCAGAGCGTAGAAGCTGTCCCGGCGTAGAGGAACCGATACGTGGTGGAGTAGCGCGGTGAACCGTGTCTGCTTCTCCCTTCGTGCTACCTCCCGCACACCGAGCAGGCCGTTCGACGCGCCGGTCCGGCTCTGGGTCCCGGGCGCGGTCGTCTGCCCGGTGCTCTCCTTGGTCGGTCGCCTTCCCTCCGTGCCCTCCGCCAGCGGTTCCCCGCCCTTGTTCGGACACTTCGTTGGTACTGTACGACCGTCCGACTCCCCACCAACGTGCATGCTGGACTTCTGGTTCATAACCTTCTCCAGCCGGCCCGCGCACCCCGACGTGTCGGGCGTCGATGAGGTCTCCCGGTTCTCGCGCGTGGAGTTTCCATACATGCCTGGGGTCTGTGACTGCGCGGAGTCCTTCGGAGGCTCGCGTTCACGCTTCCGTCGGTGTGGCCTTCCGCCTTGGTGGACGACGTCGGCACTCCGGACGTGTTGATTTCGCAGCTCAATGCCCTGCCTGCATGTGCCCCTGTCAACGCTTCGCACCCAGCCTCACGGCTGGCCACGCATGACTCGGGGTCAGGATGGCTCGCTACGCCTTTCCTGTAAGACTCTTTCATCCACTGCTCCACGCCGGTTTATCCCGGCGCACCCACCATCCACTTCGTCCCCTTGCTCCGCTTGGTTTTGCCGACTCCCGAGCCCCTTTTTTCGCTGGAGCGAAACTGCCCTCCAGAAACGCTTCGCTCCAGTTTAACTGCTGGCGTTCATCCAGTTCGCCCAGAAACGCGCGCCACATCTCCTGCTAAATTCCTTACTCCTCCCAGTCCCACAGTCGTCGCCAGCAGGTCGACGGCGACGGAAACTCCTCCGGCAAATCCTGCCAGCGCGCCCCACGGCGCAGCATCCATAAAATGCCTTCCAGCACTTTGCGGTCGTCGGCCCGAGGCCGCCCACCGAGCGGGCGCTTGGGTCGTTTGGGGAGCAAGGGCTGGATCTGGGCCCACTGGGCGTCGGTCAGCAACCGACCGTATCGCGCCATCCACCCTCCCCTTGGTGCTACTAACCTCCATGATCCCCCACCCACCAAAAACAACTACTGCAAAATCAGCCCCTTGTACAGGGTTTTGAAATGGCTTCTAGAAAGATCCCGCGCCCCGAATGGTTCCTCAACGCTCCCTGTGCGTAATGCACAAGCGTTGGACGCCCTCGGCAATTACCTGACTGCGCCGGAGTGCCTGCACCTGGAAATCGTAATAAGTGACTTCCCCCAGCGTGGGAAGGTGAACATCGACGTAGAGAGAGCCCAGCCCGAGAGGCGGCCTCTTGACGTAGTCCTTGTAGATAACCTGGTTCTCCCCGTTGACCCGCGACACTGTGACGCGGTACCGGTCTGCCCCAGGAACCATCCACCATTGGTGCCTCACCGTAATCGGACCGGGCAAAACAGTCCGTTGGCGTTGGATACGAACCAAACCAGGCAGAGTGGCTAACTGGCCATCAAAGGCGCGAGTGGATTCTTGAGGCTCATGTCCTTCCTTGTCGATGCTGCAGGCTGCAATGCCTAGCAGCAGCGCCGTGCAAAGCATGCGTCTTGAAATCATATCAATCGCCTCCCCTTGTCCGCTGGCCGAGTCCTGATTCCACCGCAGCGCCAAAAACGAGCGCCCCAACGAGAGCATAGATAGTGTCGTCGCCTGCGAACGTGATGAAGCGGGCCATGAAGAATTTCGAAAGCGCCCCCAGCCAAAGGCCGCCAGTGATCGCCACGACTGCGTACCAGTGCTCAAGCAATATCCTTCGTCCAAACGGCCAAGTCGCCAGTGACGCAAGAAAAGCCGTCAGAATTGCGGCCACGAGCATGGGATGATCACCTCGCCCAATCCTTGGGCATCTCGCGCGTCAGCCGTTCTACTCCCTTGACGCCAGCAGTGAGCCAAGCGCTGCGAGAATCAAAATCACGAACACTATCGACTTGTACGCAGCCAAGTCACCGACAAGCATCGGCAGTGTCGACCGCTCCAGCAACTGCCAGACCCAACCGAGGTAACCCAGCAGCAGGACTCCCGCGAGGATGGCAGCGATCAACAGCATCACGGTTCCACCTCCGCGGAGGAGCGATCTCAGGAGTCGGCCTCCTGTTGCCACGATGGCGAACATGACAAGAAGCGCCAGAAGTACGAGCACAAGGCTCATCATGCAGGCTCACCTTCTCTCCGGCGACGCCTCGCTGGAATAGGCGGCAAGCTCGGCGCCGGCCTCCTTGAAATAGCGCATCCAAAAGTCGCGTACTGCGTTCCAGGTGCCGGGTGTCAAACCCAAAGTGGATGCTCCGAAGAAGGAGACGCGAACATTTTCAAGAGGTACAAGCAGTCCATTGCTCTTGGTGAACTCGATCATCCTCTGCGTGCCGAGGGGCAACAGTGCTGGCATGTCAAAATCGCGAGTCTCCTGAACTCCGTCGCTGAAGATGAAGAGTTCCTTTACTGCTCCCTTCGGCGCAGATTCGAACGCGGCTCTGACTCTCCACAGCGCTCCGAGGATGTCCGTTCCAGACGCTGAAGGCGAGAGGCTCCCGGACTTCGATTCGAACGCCGAAACGAGCTGCATGCGGGCGTTGGACAACTGGTCCATGAAGATTCCGCGTGCTGCCGGCGTGTGGCCCCTCAGCAACGTCGGAACCGACCCGAACGACTCGGTTGAAATGGCAAAGACCCAAACGCACGTCTCGCCGGGTACTGTCTGGAGAAGACGCTTAGCGCCAAGGAGGTAGCTGCGGAAGAGGTCGGTTCCAGGGGCCTTCTTTGCAACCGAACCGCTTATGTCAATGACGATTCCCTCCAGCCGCTTGCAGTTGGATTGAGCGCGGGCTGAGGGGGTCAACAGAAGCAGTGCGATGACCACGGGGATTGCCTGGAGGTAAGGCTGGTGGCGGCGCCGCAGAAATTGCAGACCCTGCTCGATGCCGATGAGCATCTGCCTCTTGGCTACTTCGATCACAGAGATCAGCCTGCGGAGCTTCTTTTCACCTCGGCGGATCTGCCAGCCCAGCCAATGACCCGTTCGCCATCCGCGAAAGTCCTCATCGGTCCAGATGCCGACCATGAGTGCGAACAGCAGGCCAACCGCAAGATCTGTCGCAAGCATCACCTTGATGGAGAAGCTTCCGAGCAGGTCATTCACAGTCTGCTCGAGGGATTTGCTGGACTCAAGTTTAGCCCCAGGGCTGGTGGTCAAAGGCTCAGCTGAGTCGACATATTGCTCGGATACCTCGCGGGCAGGATAAGCCTGCGGGAGATAACCACGCGCCTTGTTGAAGTCGAAAAGACCCCAAAACAGCATTCCCGCCACGAGAAGTGCCGTCAACGCTCGGGCGAATCTGTTCTTCAGAAGCTCTGCAAACGCCACGGCTCCCGCGCCGGTAGCTGTGAATGATAACGCAACGCCTAGAACCGCAGCCCAAACAACGGGGACGGAAAACATCGTAAGCGCTACGACGTTGGTGGCTGCCGAGACAAGGAAGGTTGGAGCAAAGAGTAGGGTGAGAATTGTCAATGCGGCAGCCATGGCCAGGAGCCTGAGATCGCTGGCCGGCATGGGCCGGTCGTAGAGCTGCGAGTGGATGGCCCCATGCTGTGCGGTGTTGGTTCTTATCCGACGCTCTAGGTCCCGGATTTGGGGATCGAGGCTGTGCTGAAGGGATTCCAGCTCCAGGTGGCAGATCTGGCCGGCTCGCTCCGCCGCCGGACTCAACTGCGACCTGAAAGCCGAACTTCCTGTAATTTTTTTGCCTGGTGAGGGGTTTTTTCATCAGATGCTCCTTTCCTGGCCGGGTTCGGTTCCGCTTTAGGTGGGGGGGGAACGCATAACAAACTAATTGGGGCCGGTGCGGTGGCTTCACGGTCAGCCCTCGTCCGCGGAGGCCCGACCAGGTCTTCTCCGGGGGCGGCCGGCCCTCTATAACGCTCCGATTCACCTCGTACTAACCCGGCCAGCCTAAAGCCAAACTAGTCGAGAAGGCTCGTGCTGGCCACCCTGTGGCCACGCTGCTGACATCGATTAACGAAAGCTTCTGACCTGCGGCCGTTGCCGCAGCCGACATCCAGAACTTCATCAGGGAAAACAGATAGCTCAGTGAGCGCCTCGGTCTCTGCGCTGAAGTCGTTGATGAGGAGCGAACCCGAGTGAATTGCGACCGTTGTGGGCCAGAAGTCGAGATTACTTGTCAGGCGCGGGTCAAGCCTCTGTGGGGGGAACCTGCCGGATATCCGGACGATGTATGACGGCGGTTCACGCCCGACGCCACATTTGACGGTAGCGAACGGTTGCCGGGTTGCTGACGCATGTCCCGCATTGGTGGTGAACTCCAAGCGTGGCCCCCCCTTCCAAAGTTTATTCGGAGAAGCATTGTGAACCACACCGGAAGCTTCGTCAAGCAAAAAGTGAACCCGAGATTTACCGTTGATTAAACGAGGAAAATGTGGTTCTTAGGAGCCTTTCAACCGTGCGCTTCCGGAAGGCTGTTCCCGTGTATAAAGACAACTTGAGTTGCACTGCCTCGAGGTCGACCTCCGACGAATCCTCAATGAATTCTCGCAGATGCCTGTAGACGTGCGCTCGCAACCGAGCGCGCTCACGGTAACCCGAACGCTGATAATAGTCCTTCGAGCGTGCATTTGCCCTGGCCCTATCCTTCTCCATTAGGCCACCAATGGTCAAGGCCCTGGCATTGGCCTGGAGTGAGCCACCTGTAAATTGTTGACGTACTCAGCCCCTCCTCCACGGCGATCAACCTATGTGCTTGATACCTCGAAAGACCACGCCCGAGAAAAATCTCTTCCCGCCTACGCCATTCTTCAACTCTAGTTCCCGCATGGGGCCGAATTCCCGTACTGACTTTCATAGTTAATCATCACCACGAACAGTTAAATCCCTTTCGCTGGTCCCGTCCCGATTCCTGTAGAAAAAGGAATGGCGTATTCTCCTGAAGGCCATTGAAAGAAAAACCTGACGAGCCCTGGAGGGCGGTCAGGACCAGGAGGAATACGCCATGAAGGAGCCTAACACGGTCGAGGTTGTGGGCCAAGCAAGTCCGTCGAAGGAGGGCTTGGAAGCAGCGATCCGGGAACGGGTGCGAGAATTGATCGAAGAGATTGTCCACGAAGAAGTGGAAGAGGCCCTGGGAGCGAGACGGAGCCAGCGCGCTGCGGGGCGTTGCGGTTACCGGCATGGGAAAAAGGTGCGAGGGCTGGCGCTGCGGTCGGGAGCCGTGACGCTGGCGGTCCCCCGGGCGCGGTTGGTCGACCTCCACGGGGACCAACGCGAGTGGCGAAGTGCGCTGTGGCCCCGCTATCGACGGAGTTCGCCGGAGGTGGAGCAAGCCGTGCTGGGCATGTATCTGTCCGGGGGCAACACGCGACGCATCCGGGGAACGTTAAAGCCGCTGCTGAGCGGGGCGCCGCTGTCGAAAAGCGCGGTGTCGCGGCTGGTGAATCGGCTGGAAGAGAGTTACGAGCGGTGGCGCCAGCGGGACCTGGCCGAGGAGCACATCGTCTATCTTTACTTGGACGCGATCTATCCCAAGGTGCGCAGCGGGGGTAAGGTCGTCTCGCTGCCGGTGCTGGTGGCTTTGGGCGTGAAGGACACTGGGGAGAAGCTCTTACTGACGATGGCCACCGGGGGGGCGGAAACCGCCGCCGCTTGGCAGATGATGCTGGAGGACTTGGCCGGGCGGCATCTGGGGCGACCGCAGCTCGTCATCAGCGACGGCAACCCGGGGCTGAAGAGCGCGCGGGAGCGGATCTGGCCGGGCGTGGCGCATCAGCGTTGTACCGTGCACAAGCTGCGCAACTTGCTGGCCAAGGCGCCCGAGCACGCCCAGGAAGCGGTCCATGAAGGTTACAACCGGATCGTCTATGCTGCGAATCGGGCGGCGGCGGAAAGGGCGCGCGACAGCTTCCTGACGAAGTGGAGGAAGCCGTGCCCCTCGGTGGCCGCCAGTCTGGAAGAGGCCGGCGAGGAGTTGCTGACCTTCTACCGCTTCCCGGCGAGCCAGCATAAGTCCTTGCGGACCACGAAGGCCATCGAGCGGCTGCAGGAGGAGTTCCGGCGACGCGTCAAGACGCAGGCTTCGCGGCCTTCGGAGAAAGCGGCCTTGCTGGTGTTCTGTCTTCCCTCAGCTGAAAATGGAGAGTCCTCCCGTTAAGATAGCTACAAGCGAGAGGACCCATGGCCAAAAAGGAGCGCAAGCGCTTCACACCGGAAGAGAAAGTTTCCATCCTTCGCCGGCACCTGATTGAGAAGGTTCCGATTTCCAATCTCTGTGAGGAATACGGTCTTCATCCCACGGTGTTCTCCCGCTGGCTGAAGCAGTTCTTCGAGAATGGCGCGGCGGCCTTTCAGAATCATCGCCCGGGTATGGACCGGCAACGGGGCGCGCAGCGCACCGCGGCCCTGGAAGCGAAGTTGCGGACCAAGGATGAGGTTCTGGCCGAGCTGATGGAAGAACACGTGGCGCTAAAAAAAGTCTTGGGGGGATTTGAGAAGCCGATGGGTTCCCCACGACACCGGCGACCAGGTGATCGACTTCGTGCGCCGCTGGGGCGCGAGGACGGAGATCGCCACCCGGACGTTCGTCCGTTGGCTGGGCGTGGCGGCGAGCAAGTTCTACGCCTGGCGGGCCCGTTACGGCCGGGTGAACGAGCCCAACGGCTGGGTGCCACGCGACTTCTGGCTGGAGGCGTGGGAGAAGCGTGCCCTCCTGGACTTCCACGATCGCTCCACCCTGGAAGGGTATCGCCGCTTGACCTTCATGATGCTGGATGCGGGCGTGGTGGCGGTGAGTCCGGCCAGCGTGGGGCGGGTCTTGCACCAGGCGGGCTGGCTGTCGCCGTGGAAGTCCAAACCCTCGGGCCAGGGGAAAGGTTTCCAGCAGCCGCTGGGCCCGCACCCGCACGGGCATGTGGACATCTCCTACGTGAATCTCGCGGGCACGTTCTCCTACCTGTGCAGCGTGCTGGACGGTTACAGCCGGTACTTGGTGCACTCGGAGATTCGTGAATCGATGCGAGAGGCGGACGTCGAGATCATCGTGCAGCGGGCGCGCGAGGAGTTTCCCCAAGCCTCGCCCCGGATCATTTCCGACAACGGGCCGCAGTTCGTCGCTCGCGACTTCAAGGAATTCATCCGCCTCTGCGGCATGACGCACGTGCGGACCTCGCCGTTTTATCCGCAGTCGAACGGCAAGATCGAGCGCTGGCACCAATCGCGGAAGGGGGAGTGTCTTCGTCCGGGCGTACCGTTGTCGCTGGAAGACGCGCGCCGCTGGGTGGGGCGCTATGTGGACTACTACAACCGGGTGCGCTGGCACAGCGCAATCGGTTACGTGACGCCGCTGGACAAGCTCGAAGGTCGAGAGCAGCAGAGCTTTGCCGAACGCGATCGCAAGCTGGAAGAGGCTCGACGGCAGCGGCGACTCCGCCGTCAGGAGGCTTTACGGAATCTGTTGCCGAAACCGCTGGCGATGACTGGCGAATCGTCGGCCCTCGGTCTAAACTGAACCGGCCGGGTGAAACGGAAGCCGGCGCGGCGGGGACGCAACCGTGCCGAGGGATAACCCGGTGGAAACTCATCGAAGACGATGAGCGGGGGACGGCTTCGACCGCCGTCCTTCCCTTCCTCATCGGCTTCGATAGATTCCCCCATGCCTTGAAAATCCCCGCCCCGAAGGGGCGGAATTCTAGCTACAGAAAAACGGCGACTCTCCATTTCACGCTGAACCAGGACAGTTCTTCGGCTTGTTCGCTAGCGGCCAAGTGAAGATGTGGCGCATCCAGGGGTGGTTCGACCTGGGGGACGTCGCAGCCGAGGTGGCCTAGATGAACCTTATGGCTTCGCAAGAGAAAATGCGCTATCTACTTTTCCACAGAATTCGGGACACAGCCGATTCGCTTGCCCGAAGTTGGTCATGCGATGCGTACCACCTCGTAGCACATACAGCTACATACGACTCGACCGGAAAAAGAGTGTTCGGATATCACCGCTCTTGCCCATTCCCGAGAGCGGGCGTCGAGGTTTCGGAAGTCAGTGTAAGAGAGAAATGATAAGATCAAGTCCCGCTCTTTGCCACCCAAACGAAAGGGATCCATTAAATGCGTTTCGAACCTCGTCATCTCCACGGAATAACGATTCGTTCGCGCCAGCGATTGGATAACCTGATGAGCCTGAATCAGTCGCGTCCAATATTTTTGCGCTGTGACTTTCCACAACTTTGTAAACACTGATGTCGGTTCGTCCATTACCACATACAAGGGCACATCGCGAGCTGTGCGTGTCAGGAGGCAATTGGTCTCGCTTTTCTTGAGGAGATACACAAGGTGAACAGCAAGCGCAGCATCAGCGTCTCGAGTGACCTCTCCGACAACCTCTTCGGCCCGCCCAAGAGTTGCCCGTACGTCCCGAACTGGCTCTAGCCCCGCGACCCTATCCTTTGCCTGCTTGAGCAATTCCTCGTCCGGGTCCACTAGGTGGACTAGAGGGATGGGTTGGTTACATTCCAAGATGAGTGCTTCGACGAGCGTACCGTCGCCACACCCGAAGTCCACCAGTCGAAGTTCGCCAGCGTCACGCGGCCATCGCGGCCGAGATAGGATATGCCGGGCAGTCAATTCATTCTCATCTGACATCGTGCGGAAAAGCTTCCATGCTGAGATATAGGTGTCCATGGGCCATTCCGCCCGAGGACTCACATCAGTCGAGGCCGATTGGGTTATACCGGATGCCGTGATCATAGTGATCCACACCTTCGAATTTCTTGAGAAATGAAACAGCAGCGTAAGTCAAAGGAGTTGCCACAATCTCGTATGCAACTTTCAAGACATAACCTGAAAGGGCAATATAGGCCACTTCCCGCAAATGGAAAACGCCCGCGAACGCAGAAAAGTTGAAGATTACGGAGTCTATTCCTTCCCCCACGATCGTGGAGCCGATCGTGCGCATCCAGAGATGCCTGCCTCGGAACAAGATCTTCATGCGCGAGAGGACGATGGAGTTCGAGAATTCTCCAACGAGATATGCAATAAAAGAGGCAAGGGCGATGCGGGGAGACAACCTGAAAAAGCGAGCGTAACTTTCCTGTGCCTCCCAGAACGGCGCTGGCGTCAATAGAGTTGAGCCCCAATAGAACAATGACATGAACAATAAGCAAAGGAAGCCCGTCCAGATCACAAGCCTCGAACGCCTAAATCCATAGACCTCAGTGAGAATGTCACCGAAAATGTAAGTTACCGGAAAACACAGAATTCCCGCTGGCAGGAAAAAACCCCAGATTTCAACTATCTTGACAGCGATGGTATTCGAAATCAGAAGAAAGGCGACAAAAATCATACCTACGACGGGAAACAATCGCGGCACCATCGCTCCACCCGTGCTTACTTGAGATACCGATCCCTGACGTCTTTCCATGTCACGCGCTCCAGGCCTTCAAGTTGTTCGGCCATTATCGGGTTGGAGTAGACTTTGATCCACTCCACCAAGACATCCCTACTCATCTCCACTAAGTGTTCTGGAAAGTTGGGAAGATACCAGATCCAGCCTGACGCTTTCTTGGGACTATCGCAGTCGAAGACAACCGTTGGCTGAACACAGTAAGAAGGCGGAATCGTATAGACTTTGAGGGTCTCATGCTCTTCGAGCGAGTTCAGCTGGTTTATGGCTTTCTCCCTCTTGCGTTCTCCGGTCTGGCGAGGCAAGAGCCTCTTAAAGAAGCTCATCCAAAGGAGGATTGCGGTCGACTTGTCGGCGACGCAGAACACATGCGGCTTCCCGCGCTGCAATGCTGTTATGGTGTCTGCTGCGAAGTCTCTGGACATTTCCTTTGCTAAGTCCGGCTCCAACTCTATCGGCGTCCTGTTGATGATGAATATAGTTCGGGCCTTGTCTTGCCTGTTCCACATCTCCTCGAAGATCTCCGCCCGAGTGACTTTCATGGCGGCCGGAGATAGAAGGTGATACTCGGGAAAGGTCTTCTCATTGTGAGCCTTGATTGCCTCAAGAAGGATCGTTCGGACGTGTTCGCGCTGCTCGTCGGTTGAGAATTTACCAGTTACCACACGCAATATACAGTCGGCGAGATTCCCCCTACAAGGCCGCCGCCCGGTCAGGACTTGACTGAGATAACTGCGCAAGCTTAGTTGCTCCTTGTACGGTGAGTCCTTCAATCTGAGGATACTCAGGACAATTTCCACCTGACTCTTGAAGAGAGGGGAGCCGGGGATGTTGGGGTTCCTCCCCAAAAGAAGGTCAGCAACTGGGGTTCGCAGGCGTCGTGGCATTTCTTCCCCGCCCCTCAGCTTAATTAACACATCAACTTCATGCTAACTTTGAACCTTGGCCGTGTCAACAGGTTGTCTGCTTAAGCTAAGCTCCGGGAACTTCGTAAGCGATTATTTGGCGGCGAAGTTAACGATTTCTCCACACAAGGCAACCTTACGTGCTTCCCTTCCCGTCCTTCAGGTCTTCGGACACGGGTAGGGGGATCGAGCCACTGGCACTGAGCGGATGAGGTCCTAATTGGACGAACCCAGAGCCCCCATTCGTCGGCGGACGCGACGAGTCGGTGGGCGTTGCTAAGGTTGGGGCGGAGGCCTAGTATCTAGTGGTTTAAGTAAGCGTACTTATGTTTGAGGCTAATCGGGTGCAGATAACGCTTGGTCCATTCGAAGGGAGCGGCCTGGGCATTGTAGGCCGCGATGAAGGCGTCGATGGCCCGCCGCAACTCATCGACACTGGCGAAGCTCGCCCCGCGCAGCGCCTGTCGCGTCAGGGTGCTGAACCAAATCTCGATCTGGTTCAGTCAGGAAGCGTGCATGGGGGTGGAGGCAAGCGAACGGGGCGCTGCGCGACATGGTCTGCCGAGGGCTCCTGCTGGGGCTTGACCGGGCCGGCGAGATCGAACTGCCGACGGCTCGCTGGGAAGCCCACCCGCCTCGGAGGAAGCGTCCGAGTCGGGAACCGGAAATTGCGACGACGCCGCTGCGCACCGAGTTGAGCATGATCCGGCCACTGGAGTTTCGGCAGTTGCGACGCACGCCCAGTTCTCCCTGCCGGCGATGAATCGCCTGGCAGAAGGCGCCGATCTGTGCTCCGGCGCGCTCGGCCCGCGCCAGCAACTGCAAGGTGCCGAGCGGCGTCCGTTTGGGGGAGTCTTCCGGGTTGATCCGATAACCACCCCGTTTGTGGCGGACATGCTCCCGCAAGAGCTGACCGGTGCGGGGGCCAAGCAGGCGCACATAGAGCTCATTCCACTGCACGTTGACCAACCGCCCGATCCAGCCCGGAGGCGCGCCACAGTAGGCCGCTTCGACCTCAACGAAGCCATCCAGATGTACCGTGCGCTGGCCGTACTGGTAGTAGCGGAAGGGTTCTAGCGGCAACGGCAGGAAAGCCGATTTCTCCTCAGCGAACAGGGCGGTCACTTGCCGCTTGGGAGTGCCATGGATGCGGGTGTCGGCCCAATGGGCTTCCCAACGATCAAGATAACTTTGGGCTTCTTCCAAGATCTCGAAGCGCAGGCCCTTCAGGGGTGTGCGTTGTGCGTGGCCAAAACACTGGCAGACGGACGGCCTTGCGGCTGTACCCGAGCGTCATCACGAACAGCCGCGTGCGCCGATACTTGCCCGTCTGGGGATCGCGCACCATGGGGCCCGTGCCGTAATCGACTTGGGCTTCCTGGCCCGGCTCGGTCACGAACACCGGGTGGGCTCCAGGCACCTGCGGGCCGCGCAGCTTGCCCACGCAGCGCCGCACGCTCTGATAGCCACTGGTGAAACCAGTCTCCGACACCAGATCTTGCCCGATGGCCCTGGCGTTGCGGCCGCGGGCGAGCGCGAGTTCGATCAGCTCGCGATAGGCTTCGCAGGCACTGGCGGTCAGACCCCGAGTCGGACGGTGGGAGTCGGTGGTCACCTCCTTGGCCGGTTTTGAAACGGCCCGCCGTCCCCACCTGCCCGGCCGTCGAACCGTCACTCCGGCCGCTTTTAAATAGCTGCTTGCCGTCTCTCGACGGACACCCGTGGCTTGCTCGATCTGGCGCAGCTACCAGCCGAGACGCCCCAAAGCTAGGACTTGTTGTTTTTTATCCTCACTCAAGACATTGGCCATGCCGACCGAGAGTACAAACCCTCGCGCCGGAGTCAATGTCCCGGAGGTGATCTTCGTTGGCCGGTTTTCAGGTGACCACCGAGGAAAACACAAAACAGGTGCCATTGATATCGATCTTGAGTTCGAGGGGTTCGCGCCCCGACTGGTGTGGAGTCTGGCGAACGCTTTCAGGTCGGTCTAGCTCTTTCTACCTCGGGACAGCGCCCAGCAGCCCCTGCTGGATGCCGTGCTCAAGTCACTGGAACAATGCGAGAAGCTGTATTCCCAAAAGGAGTTCAACACACACAGGGGGCAGGACGGTCTAAAGTGTCGGCCCGAACCGCATTCTCACCTTGGGCCGCCCATCGGGGGTCATCCACTGCGGCGTCTATTTCTGAGCCGAGCAGACGCGCTCGGCGCTGGTTCTCGGGCAGTCCTCGAATGAAGTCTTCCAGCTCCCGGCGGAGCTCGGTAGGCCAATCAGGATACCCCCCGAGCTTCTCAAGGCACTGTTTCAGCCGCTGGGCGGTTGCAATATCACGTGACATCTGTTGATAAAGGACTTCGTTCAGATCGGCGGTTCCGAACCCAAGACAAACAAGGTAGCGGCCCAACTCACGTTTCAACCTTAGTCGAGCAGCTTCGACTTGGCGTTCACGCATTTTTTGCTCGCGTTCACAGGCGCGCGTCTCCAACAGCTTTACATGCTTCGCAGCGGCTTCCTGCGCATCTTGCTCTGCCCGTTGCACCAACTCCGGGGTTGGGTAGGTTCCATCCCAAGTTTCAACGCACCGCGAAAGGTCATCCATCGAATTCACGGGAGCCAGCGCGCCCTCCCCAACCCAAAAGGCAACTGAGGCACGGAAAGTGCCTAGCTGACACGAGCCAATCACGAGCGGCAGGCGTTCGCCGGGCCGGGAAAGGGCGTCTAGCGTCCTCCTTAAGAGGGGCTCCAGGGGAGACAGAGGTAGCACGTTTCGGTCCCGCTCCAACGCCTCGACTTGGCAGGACACGATGCTCCTCGATACCCCAAGTCCCGAGAGCACATGCGTCCCCAACTCCCTGGTTGATCTCACATTGAAACCGAACTCACTATTCAGATAGCCCAGTGCGGACTCGATTTGCCGGCGGCTCAGGGGAGACGCCACATCTCTAGTTGCCTCTACAGCACTCTCAATGTAGGTTTCGTGGGCCATTGGATCTCGTTCGACCTGGGTTGCGGTTGCCCGAAGATCTTCAGGGTTCGGAGCCTCTTGGCCAAGGAGCATCCGTCGAGCACGCGCTAGCACCGGTTGCATGGCACCAACGA
>Ga0073934_10007662_pt1 | contig 14833 bp, 9 predicted proteins | sample LarsenN4metaG_FD_76834 | JGI IMG/M metagenome (GOLD analysis project Ga0073934, IMG submission 76834) | Hot spring sediment bacterial and archeal communities from British Columbia, Canada, to study Microbial Dark Matter (Phase II) - Larsen... ...
GAGATCGGCGTCGCCTCGACCAAGGCTTTCACCTGCCAGCTTGCGGTGCTCGCTTGCCTCGCGATCGCCGCCGGCAAGGCGCGCGGCGTGATTGGGCCAGAGCGCGAAGCCGAGCTTGTTCAGGCGCTCGGCGAGGTACCGCGCCACATGGCGACCGTGTTGAGTAACGAAACCCCATACGAGACGCTTGCGCACAACCTATCCAAAGCACGCGACGTGCTCTATCTCGGGCGCGGGACAAGCTACCCGATCGCGCTGGAAGGCGCGCTCAAGCTTAAGGAAATCTCCTATATCCACGCCGAAGGCTACGCCGCGGGCGAACTCAAGCACGGCCCGATCGCGCTGATCGACGAGAACATGCCGGTCATCGTCATCGCCCCGCGCGACGACCTCTACGACAAGACCGTCTCCAATATGCAAGAAGTCGCGGCACGGGGCGGACAGATCGTGCTTGTCAGCGACGCGGACCCCGCGAGTACCGGCTGCGCCATCGCCACGTGCCTGCATGTGCCAAGCGTCCACCCCTTCGTGGCACCCCTGGTCTATGCCCTGCCGGTGCAACTGATCGCCTATCACACCGCGGTCTTCTTGGGCACGGACGTCGATCAGCCCCGGAACCTCGCCAAATCCGTCACCGTGGAATAGAATAAAGCCTCGGATTTGCCCGATTTTACTGGTTGAGCAAGGACATGGCGGATCAACGGAAGTCCTTCCGGCCGCGCCGTCTTGCTTTCGGGGGGCGCAAGTCTCCGCTCGCCCTCATTTTTGGCGCTTCTCTTGCTCTTTGCCTGGCCGTCACCCCAGCACATGCCGAAAGTGATGGGCTGAAGAACGGCGCCGCTTCTCTTGCCGCGGGTAAATATGACGCGGCGGTGCGCCAGCTCTCTGCCGCCATCAATTCCGACGATGTTTCTCCGTCCGAGGCGGCCAAGGCGCTTTATCTGCGCGGGCTCGCCTATCGCAAAATGGGAGAGCCCGCGCGCGCAGCTGCCGATCTTGGCGCCGCCGTCTGGCTCGGGCTCCCCGAGTCGGACAAGGTGAAGGCTCTGGTCAATCGCGGCCTTGCCTATCAGGCCGCCGGGCTCAGCAAGGAGGGCGAGGCGGAATTTGCCGCGGCACGCAAGATCGGCGACAGCACGGTGGAGACCCTCATCGCCGAGGGAGGCGGCTTGCCGCAAGATACGACCGCGATTGCCGCCTTCAGCACCGAGGTGCGTCCGGAAGAACAGGCCGCGACGAGTGCGAGCGCGCGAGCACGCGCCGAGCCCCTGCCGAACTTCAGCACGAGCGTGACTGGCGGCGACGCGCCGGCGCCGCCACCGCCGCAAGCCGAGCCTCCGGCAACGCGCACAGCCGCCGCCTCGCCAAGCGGTTGGAACACTTCGGTTGCCGATGAATCGCAAGCGGCAAGCAGCAACAGCAGCGGTGGCAATCGTCTGACGCGCTGGTTCGGCTCTCTGACCGATTCGTCGAGCTCGGCTGCCAGCGCCCCAGAGCCGCCGGCGGCTCCAGCCTCTCCGCCGCCGCAAACCACGCAAGTCCCGCGCCAAGCGCCGCAGGCCTCCGCTGCGGCCGCAAGTTCGAACTGGTCCACCACCACCGAGACCGAAGTCGCAGCCGCCGGCGAGACCGCGAGCGGTGGTGGCGGCAGCCGCTGGACACGGCTTTTCAACCGCACGGCCGAAGCCGATCCCCAACTGCAACCCGCCGTGACGCCAAAGAGCGCCGGCGCCTACCGTCTCCAGCTCGCCACCAGCCGCTCCGAAGAGGAAGCCAAGGCGCTGTGGAAGAAAGTGTCGCAGACGCAGAATCTGCCCGGAATACAGCCTGAAATCGAACGGGTCGAAATCGGTAGCTTCGGCACATTCTACGCTTTGCGCATCGGACCCTTCCCCGACAAGTCGGAAAGTCTTAAGGTCTGCAATGCCTTGAAGCAAAGCGGGATCGACTGCTCGCCCGCGGAGCAATGAGTGCACATGTTCGCGTGAGGCGTTGAGGCCCGGCCCGCGTCGCGCGTTATCAAGCCACCTCACATCTTTAACGAGGATGTGGTAAGGCGCGTCCGATCCCGAACGCGTCGCAATGAGTTGATAGAGTTGGATCGTTCTGACGTGCCATGAAGACCAAAGACAAACCGGCACCCGACAAGAATGCCGCACCCGAGCCGCTGCAAGACAAGCTCGTGCTGCTTGGCGCCGAGGAGCCGCATTCCTCCCATCTTATGGCGCGGCTGCGCGGCTATTTTCTCACCGGCCTCATCGTCGTGGGGCCGGTGGCCATCACCATCTATGTCGTGTGGTGGTTCATCAACTTGGTCGATAGCTGGGTGAAGCCGCTCATCCCCAAGGCCTATCTGCCCGAGACCTATATTCCCTACAACGTGCCGGGCGTGGGCCTCATCGTCGGCATCTTGGCGCTCATCGTGATCGGTGCGCTCACCGCCAATCTGTTTGGTCGCACCCTTGTCAGCTATGGCGAGATGATGCTCGACCGCATGCCGGTCGTGCGCGGCGTCTACCGCCTGCTCAAGCAGATCTTCCAGACGATCTTTTCCAGCACCGGACATTCTTTCAAGCGGGTTGGGGTCATCGAGTTTCCACGCAAGGGACTGTTTGCGCTTGTCTTCATCTCCGGCGATCCGCCTGAGGAGGTGAAGACCAGGCTCGGCAACGGTGAGGCACTAATGACGGTATTCATGCCGAATGCACCGAACCCGACCACGGGCTTCGTAATGTTCATGCCGGCCAAGGACGTCACTCTGCTCGACATGAGCATCGAGGACGGCGCCAAGATGGTAGTCTCGGCGGGTCTCGTCACGCCACCGCAGGACAAGCTGAAGAAGCTCGTGGATGAGGCCAAGGCCAAGAAGCCGACCCCCGAGGAGGAGCCCGTCATCTAGACGCGGTGCTCTATTCTCAGCTCGTGTCTGCTCGCTTTAGCGCCGCTGCCGGCAAAAGCGTGTCCCTAGATCGAAGAGCCAGGGCATGCCATGATGGTTTATGGATCTGGAAGTCGCGCGGAAGTCCTCGTCGAAGCGAAGCGCGTTCTCCGCGAAAAGGATCGCATTCGCTGCCATCGCCGGCCTGGTGCTTGTCGCGGGCGTTGCCTTGCGCGCGAGCGACTACTTTGGCGAAACCTCGCCCGAAAGCGAACCTGCTCCGGTTGCAGCGCCAGCGCCTGCGGCGTCGCCGCCCGCAAAGGCGAGCGAATCCGTTGTCAAAACGCCGCCGGTCACACAAGAAGCCGCACCACCCGCACCAAATGAGCCTGCCGCCACGCAGGAAGCCGTGCCTCCACCGCCTGCGCCGGCCGAATCCGCCGGCAACATGGCGGAGCAGGCCGCGCCGAATACGCTTGAGCACACCGAGCAGGCGGAGTCGCCCGGCTCCGGCATGATCCTCGTCTCTAGGAGGCCCGTCGAGGTACTGGCAGGTCCTTCAGCCTCCGCACCGGCCATGTACGGCTTTCCGGCCGGCCGCCCATTCCGTGTCATCAGTCGCCAAGGAGGCTTTGTGCAGATCAAGGACTTGAGGAGCAGCGCAAGCGGGTGGATCGATGAGACCGCGCTGGCGGCGCCGCCGCCGCGTGCTCCGGCCGTCACGGCGCCGTCTCAATCGAAACCGGGCATCCGGAAGCCCGCAACTGCGTCGGCCGACCCGAAGCAAAAAGCTGCCAAGAAGGGCGCTCCGGCTGTCGCTGACTCCGAACCGGCCGCGGACGGTTCCAATCAAGCGCGCAGACCCCCCGCTTTATTCGGCCGAGGCGGGTTCTTCGGGGGGATCTTCGGCAACGACTAGCGTCGAGTTGCCGCTTGCGCTGAACAGGCGTCAGCCCGCGCGCATCAGCCTCACGGCATCGTCGCGCTCGAACACATAGAGCAGGAGTCTGAACCTCTCTGCGTCCGCCCCCTGCAACTCCGGATCGCGCGAGAGAATGAGCCGCGCCTGATCGCGCGCCGCTTCCAGCAGGGCCTGGTGCTCCGGCAGGCTGGCGATGCGGAAGGCAGGAAGACCGCTCTGCCGCGTGCCGAGCACCTCGCCGCCGCCGCGCAGCCGTAAGTCCTCCTCGGCAACGATGAAGCCATCGTCGGTCCGGCGCATCACGTTGAGCCGCTCGCGCGCAGTCTCTGACAAAGGCTGGCGGTAGAGCAGAACGCAGGAACTCTCCTTGGCGCCGCGCCCGACGCGCCCGCGCAACTGGTGCAATTGGGCAAGCCCGAAGCGCTCTGCGTGCTCAATGATCATGATTGAAGCGTTCGGCACGTCGACACCGACCTCGATGACGGTGGTAGAGACCAGGATCGAGAGCGCGCCGGAGGCAAAAGCCTGCATCACGCGGTCCTTGTCCTTCCCCGCCATTCTGCCATGCACGAGGCCGACCCGATTCCCAAACCGCTTGACAAGCTCGGCGTGACGCGCTTCGGCCGCGGCGATATCAAGCACCTCCGACTCTGCGACTAGCGGGCAAACCCAATAAATCTGCGCACCACCTGTGATTGCGCGCGCGATGCCTTCGACCACCTCGTTCAACCGCTCAAGCGGCACGGTGCGGGTGGCGACCGGTTTCCGTCCCAGCGGCTTCTCGTCGAGCCGGGAGACGTCCATGTCGCCATAGCTCGTGAGCAAAAGCGTGCGCGGGATGGGCGTGGCGGTCATCACCAACAACTCGGCACCCGCACCAGTGCCCTTCGCCTGCAAGGCAAGCCGTTGATGCACGCCAAATCTGTGCTGTTCGTCGATGACCACAAGACCCAGATCCTTGAAGACAATGTGCTCCTGAAACAGAGCATGCGTGCCGATCAGGATGTCGATTCGGCCGTCCTTCAGCGCCTCGACAATTTCGGTGCGCTCGCGCCCCCGCTCGCGCCCGGTAAGTAGAGCGATGCGGAGCCCCGCGCCTTGGGCGAACGCCTTGATCGTGGCGAGATGCTGCCGGGCCAATAGCTCCGTCGGCGCCATCAGAGCCGCTTGCACGCCGGCTTCGACCGCAGCCGCCATGGCGAGCAGCGCCACTACCGTCTTGCCGGAGCCGACATCGCCCTGCAGCAACCGCAACATGCGGTGCTCGCTCTTGAGGTCTGCATCGATTTCGTCGAGCGCGCGTTTTTGCGCGCCGGTCAGCGCGAAGGGAAGGGCGCCCAAGACGGCTCTGCGGATTTGGCCGGTGCCAATCAGCCGCCGCCCGGCGCGGCGCTTGAGCCGCGCGCGGATCAGCGCGAGCGCAAGCTGATTGGCAAGCAGCTCGTCATAAGCGAGTCTTGCCCGCGCTGGCACGGATGGCAGGAGATCGCCGTCACTTTCCGGCGCGTGCAACCTGGCAATCGCATCGCCGAAGGACGGCCAGGCGTTCTTGGCGCGAAAGCCTGGATCAATCCACTCGGGCAGAGCAGGCAATTGCTGCAGGGCTTCGCCGATCGCTTTTCGTAGAGTCGTATTGGTGAGGCCCGCGGTGAGCGGGTAGATCGGCTCATGCAAGGGAAGCGCGCTTGCGCCTCTTTCATCCACCGCCGCGACATGGTCGGGGTGGGGCATTTGCAGCCATCCGTCATAAGATTCAAGCTTTCCGGAGATCAGCCGCTTGCTCCCCACCGGCAAGAGGCGCTTGAGATAGTTTGGCTCGGCATTGAAATAGACGAGTTCGAGCGCAGCCCCCGCGTCGTCCTCCACCAGCACGCGATAAGGCGCGCGCGGGCCCGCGTGCCTCCGCCCGCCGCCGGGCCGGTGCTCGGTCACCGTGACTTCGAGCGTGGCAAGTTCGCCGATCCTTGCCTCGGCAATACGAGGAATCACGGGCCGGTCGATCACCGCGACCGGCAAGTGCCACAGCAAGTCGATCACCCGCGCATGCGCTCCTTGGTGGAATGGCGCGACAAGCTTGTTCAGGAATCCCTCAACCTTCGGGCCCACGCCCTTGAGCGAGCGCACGGTGGCGAAGAGTGGGGCTAACCGCGTGGGGCGCATGAGGTTACAAGAGGAAGAGGATCCCTTCTATAAATATCACCCGTCATGCGCCGCCTGCCCGCGCTGACATGCGCCTTCGGAGGCGCACTGGAACCCTGGGAGTCGAGTGCCTAGTCCAAGAAATCCGGCTCGCCATTTAATTGAGGAGGCTTTGCATGCAGATAACCCCCAACACGATCCACTTTTTTATCAGTTATGCGGTGGCGTTTCTGGTCTTTGCCCTCATTGCCAAATGGTACCTCTGGCCCGCCATCAAGGATCGCGCACTCAAGGCCGCGCTTACCCCACTTCTGCTCTACGCGTGTTTGCGCGTAAACGGCTTGATGTTCCTAATGCCGGGGCTTGTTTCGCCAGAGCTACCCAGCGCTTTCGCCGTTCCAACTGCGTATGGAGACCTAATTGCCGTCCTTCTCGCGCTCCTTGCGCTCGCTCTGGTTAGACTAGAGAACCCGTTGTCGGTGCCCGTACTGTGGTTGTTCAATTTTGTCGGGCTTCTCGACCTGATCTACAGCAATTTTGCATCGTTGAAGGACCAGATCGATCCCGCCCTGTGGGGCACCGCCTACTACCTCGTGGTTCTCAATGTGCCGGCTATGATCGTTGTTCACGTGCTGATGATTGCCTATTTGCTGAGGCATCGCGTGGTGAAGTGAGGTCGTAAAACGATTTCGTCCAGCGCAGTAGATGGACGTCCTTGACATCGTGCGGGGCCTCGCTCTAACCCAAAAGCAGCGGCACGGGAAAGCAGGCCTGATGTCCAGCGATCTTGGCATGCGCCGCCGCCGGGCGCTGTGGCGAGCGACACATCGCGGCTCCAAGGAAATGGACTTCCTGCTCGGCCGCTTCGCCGAGCATGCGCTCGACAGCATGAATGCAAGCCAGATCGCCGTGTTCGAGCGACTGATCGACACGCCCGATCCTGCCATCGAGAGCTGCGTGCTCGAAGGATTCTCCTTGGGCGAACCCGACCTGGACGAACTGATTGAACGCTTAAGACGTTTCCACGGCCTGACAGCGACCGACTGACCTTCCCGCCAAATGTCCCCCGAGCCGAAGCTTCCGGTTTTGCCTGTCGAGCGCCTGCTTGCGACGTCCCCGGCCACCGCAAGTGGCGTACCGGAAGGCCTCGATGCCCTGGTTCTGGCCGAACTCGCGCGCCATGCCGGTGCAGCCGTCCTGCATGTCGCCCGGGATGGGACGCGCCTTGCGACCTTGCAGGACGCGATCGCCTTCTTCGCGCCCGACGTCGAAGTGCTGTCCTTTCCCGCCTGGGACGGCGTGCCTTACGACCGGGTGGCACCCAATGCCGAGACGATCGCTCAGCGCATCGCCACGCTCGCCGAGCTGACCCAGCGCACCCCTGACCACAAGCAGCCGCTGATCGTGCTGACGACAGTCAATGCCATCGTGCAGCGCGTGCCCCCGCGCGACTTCATCGCCAATGCGAGTCTCAAGCTCCAGCCGGGCAATGTCATGAGCATGCAGGAGCTGATCGGGCGCCTGGAGATCTCCGGCTATGCGCGCTCGGGCACGGTGACGGACCCGGGTCAATATGCCGTGCGCGGCGGCATCCTCGATCTGTATCCGCCGGGCGGCCAGCCGGTGCGGCTCGATTTCTTCGGCGACACTTTGGAGCAGATCAGGGTCTTCGATCCAATTACGCAGCGGACGGCTGCGCGGCGCGATGCGGTGAAGCTCCTGCCGATGAGCGAGCTTGCGCTGACGCCGGAAGTAAGGCGGCACTTCCGCCAGCGTTATGTCGAGCTGTTCGGCCCGGTGACCGGAGACGACCCGCTCTACGAGTCCATCTCCGCGGGACGGCAGCACCAGGGCATGGAACATTGGCTGCCGCTGTTCCACGACCGCCTCGACACACTGTTCGACTATCTGCCCGGCGCCGCCGTCACGCTCGATCCCTTGGTCGACGATGCGCGGGCGCGGCGGCTTGAGCAGGTCGCCGATCACTATGACGCGCGCACGCAGGCGCTTGAGCGCAAGGCCTTCGGCGCGCCGCCTTACCACCCCGTGCCGCCTGAGAGCCTGTTCCTGACCGAAACGGAGTGGCAGGCGAGGCTTTCCGGCCGCCAAGTGATTGCGCTCGACCCGTTCGAGCAACCGGAAGCGGCGGGCATCGTCTCTTTCGGCGGCAGGCAGGGCCGCTCCTTCGCCGCCGAGCGTCAGACCGAGGGTGCCAACGTATTCGATGCCGTTGTCAGCCACGCCAAGCGGCTCCGCCGAGAGGGCAAACGCGTCATCGTCGCCTGCTGGTCGAACGGCGCGCGCGAGCGGCTAGCCACCTTGCTCGCCGAGCACGGCTTGGGCGAGGTCAAGCGCATCGCAAGCTTCGCCGAGACGGAGGCAGCGGAACCCAACGGTGCATGCGCCGCCGTGTTGCCGCTCGAGACCGGCTTCGAAGCGCCTGGCCTTGCCGTCATCGGCGAGCAGGACATTCTTGGCGACCGCCTCGTGCGCAAATCGCGCGCCAAGCGCGGCAGCGACGTTCTCACCGAAGTGTCGAGCCTCACGGCCGGCGACCTCGTGGTGCATTCGGACCACGGCATCGGCCGCTTCGCGGGGCTTGCCACTATCGAGGCTGCCGGCGAGCCGCATGATTGCCTCGAACTGCATTACCAGGGCGGGGACAAGCTCTATCTGCCGGTCGAGAACATCGAGCTCTTGAGCCGCTACGGCTCCGACGAGGCCGGCGTTCAGCTTGACCGGCTGGGCGGCGTCGCCTGGCAGCATCGCAAGGCCCGGCTCAAGCAGCGCATCCGCGATATGGCGGAGAAGCTGATCAAGGTTGCGGCCTTGCGCGAGCTGCGTCAGGCCCCGATCCTGAACCCGCCCGACGGCGTTTATGACGAGTTCTCCGCCCGCTTCCCCTATGAGGAGACGGAGGACCAGGAGACGAGCATCGGTGCCGTGCTCGACGATCTGGCCTCAGGCCGCCCGATGGACCGGTTGATCTGCGGCGATGTTGGCTTCGGCAAAACCGAAGTCGCGCTGCGCGCCAGCCTGATCGCCGTCCTCGCCGGAAAGCAGGTCGCAGTGGTGGTGCCGACCACTTTGCTCGCGCGCCAGCATTATTACACCTTCACCGAACGCTTCCGCGGTTTCCCGGTGAAGATCGCCCAAGCCTCGCGCCTCGTCAGCGCCAAGGATCGTGCCGAAGTCAAGAAAGGCCTGAAATCCGGCGACATCGATATCGTCATTGGCACGCACGCCCTGCTCGGCAAAGGCATCGAATTCGCCGATCTCGGCCTCCTCATCGTCGACGAGGAGCAGCATTTCGGCGTGCAGCACAAGGAGCGGCTGAAGCAGCTCCGCGAGGACGTGCATGTACTGACCCTGACCGCTACGCCGATCCCGCGCACCCTCCAGCTTGCACTCTCGGGTGTGCGCGAAATGTCGCTGATCTCGACTCCGCCGGTCGACCGGCTTGCCGTACGCACCTATGTGATGCCGTTCGATCCCGTGATCCTGCGCGAAGCGTTATTGCGCGAGCGCTTCCGCGGCGGGCAGAGCTTCTTCGTGGTGCCGCGCATCGCCGACCTCGACGATGCGGCTGCCTTTCTCAAGGAGCACGCGCCTGAGCTGAAAGTCGCCCGCGCCCACGGCCAGATGGGCTCGCGCGAGCTCGACCAGGTGATGAACGCCTTCTATGACCGCCAATATGACGTGCTGCTCTCGACCTCGATCGTCGAGTCCGGACTCGATATTCCCTCGGCCAATACGCTGATCGTTTGGCGCGCCGACATGTTCGGGCTCGCCCAGCTCTATCAGCTGAGGGGCAGGGTTGGGCGCTCCAAGGTCAGGGCCTACGCCTATTTCACCATTCCCGCCGAGGCGCGGCTTACGCCCGCCGCCGAGAAGCGGCTCAAAGTGCTGCAGTCGCTGGATACTCTGGGCGCAGGCTTTGTGCTGGCAAGCCACGATCTCGACATCAGGGGCGCCGGCAATCTGCTCGGCGAGGAGCAGTCCGGCCACATCAGAGAAGTGGGCTTCGAGCTTTACCAGTCGATGCTGGAGGAGGCTGTCGCTGCGCTGAAAGGCGGGGAGGGTGCGGTGATCGAGGATCAATGGAGCCCGCGCATCAATCTCGGCACTTCAGTGCTGATCCCCGAGGACTATGTGCCTGACCTGCAAGTCCGCCTCGGTCTTTACCGCCGGCTGTCGGGCGTCGAGACCCGCGACGCCATCGAGGCGTTCGCCGCCGAGCTGATCGATCGCTTCGGCCCGCTGCCGCAGGAGGTCCGCCATCTTTTGGACGTGGTCGAGATCAAGGGCCTTTGCCGCCAGGCCGGCATCGAGCAGATCGACGCGGGACCAAAAGGCGCGGTCGTCGCCTTCCGCAACAAGAGCTTCGCCAACCCGGAAGGCTTGATCGATTTTATTCGCGAACACGACCGCCGGGTGAAGCTTCAGCCCGACCATCGGCTGATCTACTATGCCAATTGGGAAACGCCCGAGGCGCGCCTCGACGGCGCCCGCGATCTGCTGCAGCGCCTCGTCAAGATCGCCCAAGCCGTCAAGCAAGCGGCCTAGATGGCTAGCTACCTCCCGGAGCGAGCGGTAGGAAAGCCGTCGCGATCGAGAAATAGATCAGAATCCCGACGATATCGGCGATCGAGGTGATTAGCGGCGCGCTCGCCGTCGCCGGATCCAGCTTCAACCGAGTCAAGACGAAGGGAAGCGAGAGTCCGATCAGGCTCCCTACCAGCACGATGAGGATCATCGCCAGCGAGACGACAATGGCGATTTCCGGCCCGGCGCGGACGAGGCCGATCACCGTGACGGCGAGGGCCATCGTCACGCCAAGAAGGCCAGCAACCAGAACTTCGCGGCCGATCATCCAGCCCCAATCGGCAAGCCGCACGTCTCCGGTGGCAAGCGCGCGCACCATCAAGGTGGCGGACTGCGAGCCGGCATTGCCGCCGGAGGCGATGAGTAACGGCAGGAAGAAGACGAGCGCGATATAGGCCAAGATAGTGTCGTCGAAAGCGGCAACGCTGGCGCCGGAAAAGATGTTGCCGAAGACCAGCACCACCAGCCAAAACACGCGGGCGCGATAGAGCATCCAGACGGTCGCATCGCGCACATTGATGATGGTCTTCGACACCGTGCCGACGAGATGGAAGTCCTCCGTGGCCTCCTGCTCCAGGACGTCGAGTGCGTCGTCGTAGGTCACGATGCCGACCAACCTGTCTTCGGCATCGAGCACGGGGATGGCCACCATGTCGTATTTGGCGATCTTGCCGGCCACCTCCTCCTGGTCGTCGTTGACGTGCACCGCGATCGGATTGGGATCCATGATCTGCGCCACTCTGGCGCTTGCCGGCGCGAGGATCAGGTCTTGTAAGCGCAGCGAGCCGATCAGCCGCCGCTCGTCGTCCGTCACATAGGCGCGGTTGATGGTCTCTTTATCGGGGGCTTCGCGGCGCAGCCGCGCTAGCGCCTGGGCTGCGGTGAGGTCCGGCGAGAGCGTGGCATATTCCGAGCTCATGATGGCGCCGGCCGTTCCCTCCTTATAGGCCGCCAGCCTGCGGATATCTTCGCGCTCCGCATGCGCAAGCGCCGGTAGCAGCGCCTCTTGCTCCTCGTCGGAAAGCTCCTTGAACAGGTCCGCGCGCTCGTCCGAGTGCATCTCCGTAACGATGCGCGCGAGCTTGCCTCGAGGCACCGTGCGCGCCAGCTCCACTTGGTTTTCCCGGGGGAGATAGCCGAAGACCTCCGCCTGCTTCTCCAGCGGCAAGAGATCGAGCACGGTCCAGGCACCGTGCGCGTCAAGCGTGCCGATGAAGCTGGCAATGTCGGCCGCGTGGCCTTTCTTCAACGCAGCTTTGATTGGAGCGAGCTTGTGCTTCTCCAGAAGCTCGCGAAGCACCTCAACGGCAATCGTCGCTGCCGGCGCCTCGGGCGCTGGGGCGTGCTCGGGGGTGTGGCTAGGCGCGAGCTGCGGCCGGCGCACGGAACCCTTTGCGAAAGTGGGCTTCCGTGTGCGGCGCGGCTTTTTTGCTGCAAGCTTGTCCATCGCTCACCTCCTTCCGCCTGCGCAGCGGGCGGCGGGCGAGCGCTTTGCCGATCCTAGATCAGAAAATCGCTGCGACCCGCGCCCGAGGGCACGGTCATCGATTGCAGGGGCGCTGCCAAGTGCCGCCATTCGCGGCCGTGCCAGCACCCGGATCTAGGGTAGCTGTCCATTACGATTTCGATTTGCAGAAACGCGGGAACGAAACTGTCCCGCGCGATTTCGATGCCGCTGTTGCGCTGCGGAGTCAAGCCCAATTGGGCGCAGTCTGTTCCGGCTAGACTTGGCGCAAGATCTCGTCCCGCAGCACGCGCCCGTCGGCGTCTCGCGGAATCTGCTTCACCACGAGGAGTCTGTCGGGGAATTTGTAGGGAGCTACACCCCGCTCCTCCAGAAAGCGGTTAAGCTCCTCGAGCGAGACCGGCTCGCCCGGCTGGGGGAGCACGGCGGCAAACACGCGTTCGCCCATGACCGGGTCGGCAAGCACGAAACAAGCGGCATCGAGAAAGCCCGGATAGCTCCGATAGAGCCCGTCGAGCTCGCTCATGGCAATCGCCATGCCGCCATGGCGGCGAAGCTCCGCATCGCCCTTGAGCCGCAAACCCATGCCGCTCTCACCGAGCCTTGCCCAAAGTCCCGTCGATACAAAGCCGTCCTTATCCGCCGCAAGGGACCCGGCAGGTGCCCGCGGCACGATCGGCCCGCGCAGGAGGAGCTCGCCATAACCCTCGTGGTCGCGGGGGAATGCCAGTCTAGTCTCAGCGAACACGGCATCGCCCCCATCCTCATCCAGATGGACGGGCCCGAGCGGCACCGGCTCGGGCCGGGTTCGCGCTTCCCGCCGGAGCACGAGACTGGCCAGGTCTCCCAGCGGGTAGAGGTCGAATAGAAGCGACGCTGTGCCGTCAAACGACGGCGGCAGAGTGGTTTGTTCGGGCGATGGCCACACAGTTCCGACCCGCCTCAGCAGACAGGTTGGGCGGCGCAGCACGCCGTCCTTATCGAGTTCGGCGAGAGCCGGCGAGGGCAGCGCCGTCACCGTCGCGCCCGTAGCGAGAAGCTGCTCGACGAACACGGCATAGTCGAACGGGTGATGCTGCGCGAGCGTGGCTCCGCTGATTAGCCAGGGCGTCAGCCCAAGCGCAAGTCCGGCCGGCCCGGTCAAGGGATAGGGATTGAGGATCACGTCCTTCCGGTCAAGCGAGAGCGCGAGCACCGTCATTGCCCCTTGGGCCAGAAGCTCGTCCTCGCCGCGTGTAACCGGCAAAAACGGAAATCCGGGGCGCGCCGTGAAGGTAATCAGCGCCGGACCCTTGCCGCCATTTGCGCGCACATCTGGCGCCAATGTCGCGCCGCCCACGGCAATCGCGCTGTCGAGAGAGGCGACACCGTCGGGCAGGTCGGGGCCGAAGCCGAGCACGAAGCGGACTGCAAGATTTTTGGCGGCAACTGTACAAAGCCTCTCGGCGTGACGCTCGCCGCCGAAATGCGAGACGCCGATCAGCGCTTTGGGAGCGATTGCTTCGCAGGCCGCGCCAATCTCATGCTCTCGCCAGAGCATCGGCAGCGCCGCAACCGTGAGTCCGGCGCGCCATGCCGCAAGCAAGGTCAACGGACCCAAGGCAAGGTTTGGAAGCTGCGCGGCGACAATGTCACCCGGCACAAGGCCGAGGGCCGCGAAATCGGCGGCAAGGCAATCGACCGCTGCGTCGGCCTCGCGATAGCTGAAGGACCGCGGCATTCCCAGGCCAAGCGCCGCCACATTGGGCGGATCGCTCAGCGCCGTGACGCCAGGCCTCTGCTCGGCCCGCCGCCTGAGCAACCCTTCCGCCGTGAGCGGGAGGCTCTCCTCGTTTCTCTCCAGGCTTTCGGCGGGAAGCGTCATGGCGGTTTCAATGCTTCTGCGGGGCTTCGCCTTCGGCTCTCGCGCCTTCCGGCGCAAGCCACCAGGTGTTGATCTGATAGCCGTATAGCGGCGTCCTCTCGGGCCGCTTCAGGTCGCTCCAACGCGCGACCCATTGGCGTGGAAGATAAAATAGCGGAATGATGTAATCGCCAGAGAGCAGCACGCGATCGAGCGCCCGCACCGCCGAGACGAAATCGCTGCGGGACTCCGCCTTGAGCAGCGCCTCGATCATGGCGTCGACGGCCGGGTTTCTCACCCCTGCGAAGTTGAACGAACCTTCGGTCACCGCCGCCTCGCTCCCCCAGCGAAACGATTGCTCATTGCCCGGCGACAGCGACACTGGCCAGAAATACTGGATCATGTCGAAGTCGTAGGTCTGCTTACGCCGTTGATATTGGGCCGAATCAACTTGCCGGATTCGCGCCTCGATTCCCACCTGTTTCAAGGCGCGCGCAAAGGTCAGCAAAAGACGCTCTTGGGCGCGCGTTGCGGCGAGGATCTCGAATTCGAACGGCTCTCCGGTCGCTACGTTGATGAGCTTGCCCCCAACGAGCTGGTAACCCGCCTCTTCGAGCAACGCGAGCGCCTCGCGCCGCCCCTCTCGATTCTCGCCGGACCCGTCGCTGACGGGGAAGGAATAGCTTCCGTCCATGATCGCCGGCTTCACCTGGTCGGCGAAAGGCTTGAGCAGCGCGCGCTCCGCCTGGTCGGCCGGCTTTCCGTGCGAGGAGAGTTCCGAGCGCGCGAAATAGCTTTCCGTGCGCGCATAGAGCCCATGATAGAGCGTGCGGTTCACCCATTCGAAGTCGAACAGCTTGATCAGCGCCTGGCGAACGCGCTGATCGGCGAAGATCGGACGGCGCGTATTGAACACAAGCGCCGCCATACCGGCCGGCGTTTCGATCGGCAATTCCTCCTTGACGACGCGCCCGTCGCGGA
>Ga0073934_10007663_pt1 | contig 14833 bp, 12 predicted proteins | sample LarsenN4metaG_FD_76834 | JGI IMG/M metagenome (GOLD analysis project Ga0073934, IMG submission 76834) | Hot spring sediment bacterial and archeal communities from British Columbia, Canada, to study Microbial Dark Matter (Phase II) - Larsen... ...
CAGCAAGTCGGCCGCGCTCGAGCTCACCTCGATCTCGGTGGAGATGAAGGTGCTGATCGAGCAGATGCGCGAGCAGGTGCAGAACATCGAGTAGGGTTTCGGGCGGTGATCCAGGCGCGTGGCAGAAGGTGCCTTGCTCGGTGAACACGGCCTGGGCGCTGCTGGAACCCGAGTTCAGCAATCTGTGCCGCGGCTACCCCAAGCTGGCGAAGACCATCCACATCCAGCACCTGGGGACGCCGGGAACGGGCAACCGCTTCATCGAGGTCTGCCTGGACGAGGCGGGCTTCGTCTGGTGCATTCTGCAATCGGGCCCACGCGGCGTGGGCAACTTCGCGCGATGTTCATCGAGCTGGCCAGGTGGCCGCGCCGGGCGCGATGTCAAATCGGCGGCGGGCGTTCGTTGCGCTGCAAGCGCGATTCGATCGCGTCGAGCACGCCGGGCAGGTCGGCGACGGTGTCGATCGCGTAGTCGGCCTGTGCCGGCGCGAGGCGCTCGCGGCCCAACGCGCGCCAGCGCTCGCGCTGCGTCGCGTTCGCGTCGTGCCATTGCGCCGCGGTCAGCCCGAGCTCGTTGCCGCTGGCGAGCACGGCCACGGTCCAGCAGCCCGCGTGACGTCCCTCGAGCAGGCCCGGCACCGTGTCGTCGACCTTGACCACGCGACAGGCCGGCCACACGCCGAGGTCGAGGAAGCAGCGGTACATGCCCAGCGGCGCCGGCCGGTTCTCGCTCACGTCGCCGGCGCAGACGAGGTTGTCCGGCGCGAAGCCCTGCGCGGCCGCCAGCGGTGCCAGCACGTCCATGATCTCGCGGTTGTAGCCGGTGGTCGATCCGATCTTCAGGCCGCGCTCGCGGAGCCGGCGCACGAGCTCGGGCACGCCGGGCACCAGCTCGGCGTGCCGCGGCACGGCGGCGCGGTTCATCGGCGTGAACTCGGCGTACAGGCGGTCGACGTCGGCGTTCGTGAAGGGCCGCCCGTGCGCGGCCTGCCAGGCCGCGGCCACGCGGAGCTGGCTGCCCAGCGCCTGGATGTGCTGCCACTTCGGCAGCCCCATCGGCAGCCGGGCTTCGGCAACGCTCACGTCGACACCGTGGCGCGCGAACAGCTCGACGAAGGCCCCCATCGGCGCGTGGCTGCCGAAGTCCACCACGGTGCCGGCCCAGTCGAACACCACCGCGGCCACGCGGTGCGCCTCACCAGCCATCGAACACCTCCTCCGCGATGCCGAACGCGGTGCTCGCGCCGGTGCCGCTGGTCACGACGACGACACGCGTTGCCGCGTCCGGGGCCTCGATCACGCAATCGGCCGCCGCGCCGGTCGGGTAGACGCCGGTCCAGCGTTCGATCACTTCGCACTCGGCAAGGTCCAGCGTCTCGCGCAGGTGGCGCAGGATCAGGGCGTCGACCGCGGCGGACGCGAACGGCTCGGGCGTCGCGTCGTCGTGGTGCGAGTCGCCGACGACGAGCGTGCCGTCGGCGCTCTGCACGACGATCAGGTGGATGCCGGCCGCAAGACTCGCTGCTTCCTCGTTCGCGAGCCGACGGCGCAGCGCGGCTGCCGCGGGCAGCGCCGCATAGCCCCCGTAGCGCACGAGGCTGAGGTCGCCCATCACCGCGCCGTGGAGCCGGAAGCCCGGCTCGGGCCGCACCCGCAGCATCTGCAGCCGCGTCAGCCGCAGGCCCACGTGGCGCGCGAGTGCCGGCGCGGCGACACCGGTCAGCTCGCTGCCCGGGCACAGGATCACGCGGCCGGCTTGCAGGTGCCGGACGCTCGTGCGCACGCGGCCGGCCTGCGCTTCGAGCACCGCCTCGCCGAAGGCGAAGTGCACGCCGTGCCGCTCGGCCAGCCAGGCCGCCAGACGCGGGATCGCCTGGCGCGACTCCACCCGCAGCTCGTGCGGCGAATACAGCGCCGCCGTCGCGCCTTCGCAGCGCAGCTCCGGTGCCAGCGCCGCCGCCTCGGCAGCGTCGTGCAACACGACGCCGGTGGCCATCTCGGTATCCATGAACTGCTGCAGCACGGCGGCGGCCTCGGGCCGGCGGGCGAGCAGCCACAGGCCCCGATGCTCGATCGCGATGCCGGCCTGCGGCGCCACGTCGGCCCAGATCGCGCGGCTCGCCACGGCGCGCCGCCAGGTGGCGCCGGCCGGCTGTCCGGTGACGGTGACGAAGCCGAAGTTGCGGATCGAGGCACCGACGCAGCGATGGTCGCGCTCGATCACCATCACGCGCAGGCCGCGCCGCGCGGCCGCCAGCGCGTGCGCCAGGCCGACGATGCCGGCGCCGGCGACGATGACATCGAAGGTGTGGGTCACGCCGGCGCCCCGATGAAGTTGCGGCCACGGCTGCTGGCCAGCGCCGCCTGCAGCCGCGCCGCGCCGTCGGTGATGCCGAACGCCTCGGCACCGGCGGACACGCCGAGAGCCTCGAGCCAGCGCCGCAGCGCACCGGCGCCGGCGGCGGCCGGCACGTCGAACACCTGCGCCAGCAGCGCGTCCAGGCGCGGCTCGCGCCCCACCGCCAGTTCCCAGGTCGTCGGCAGCCAGGCCGCCACCGCCAGCCCATGGGGCACGCCCTGCTCGAGCGTCAGCGCGTACGACAGCGCATGCGCCAGCGCCGTCCGCGTCTGCGCGAACGCGAGCCCGGCCTGCAGCGCCGCCAGCGCCAGCTGCTCGCGGCCGGCCGCGTCGTCAGGGTGCCGCAGCACGCCGCTCAGGTGGTGCACGACGAGCCGCGCCGCCTGCACCGCGAGCGCGTCGCTCACCGGATTGGCATGCCGGTTCCACAGCGCCTCGAGCGCATGGCCCAACGCATCGAGGGCGCTGTCGCGCGTCACGGCCGGCGGCGCCGTCGCGCTGAGCACCGGATCGACGAAGGCGCGCTCCGCATGGCCCCAGGGCTCGTCGAACGAGCGCTTGACGGCCAATTCGCCGTCGGTGTCCCAGAGCGTGGCCCAGCGCGTGACTTCGCTGCCGGTGCCGGCCGTCGTCGGCACCAGCCACAGCGGCGCCCGCGCATGGGGCGGCCACGCGGCGCTGCCGCGAAGCGCGGCGCCAACCCCTTCGAAGGCCTCGGTCGCCCGCGCCGGCGTGTCGGCATCGAGCGGTCGGGCGCGCAGCAGCTTGGCGAGGTCGAGCACGCTGCCGCCACCCAGGCCGACGACCACGGTGTCCGGGTCCGCAGCCAGCAGCGGCCACAGGCGGGCGGCCAGCGTGCGCGCCAGCGCCAGCGTCGACAGGCCGTCGGGCACGTCGATCCAGCCGCGCAGCCGTGGTCCCAGGCGCGCCGTCCAGGGCGCGCGCAGGCCGAGGGGGCCGGCGGCCGCGAACGCCAGCACGCAGGCGGGCCGGTCGCCGAGCTCGTCGGCGATCGTCCTGCTGCAGCCGGCGCCGAAGCGCACCTGCACCGGCTGATGCCAGTCGAACGCCGCCGGCATCGTCAGATGAAGCGGCTGCGCAGCCGCGCCGACAGCAGGTCGATCAGCGACACGCTGACGACGAGGATGATCAGCACCGCACAGGTCTGCGCGTACTGGAAGCCGCGGATCACCTCGAACAGCACGACGCCGATGCCGCCGGCACCGACCATGCCGACGACGCTGGCGCTGCGCACGTTGCTCTCGAAGCGGTAGAGCGTGAAGCTCAGCCACAGCGGCATCACCTGGGGCAGCACGCCGTAGACGATCTCCACCAGCTTGTGCGCCCCGGTGGCGCGGATGCCTTCCACCGGCCGCGGGTCGATCGCCTCGACCGCCTCGGAGAACAGCTTGGCCAGCGTGCCCGTCGTGTGCACCGCGAGCGCCAGCACACCCGCGAAGGGCCCGAGGCCGACCGCGACGATGAACAGCATCGCGAACACCATCTCGTTGATCGCGCGGCAGGCGTCCATCAGACGCCGCACCGGCTGGTGGATCCAGGCCGGCGCGATGTTCGCGCTCGACAGCAGGCCCATCGGCACGGCGGCCAGCACCGCCAGCAGCGTGCCCCAGATCGCGATGTGCACGGTGACCAGCATCTCGCGGGCGTAGATGCGCCAGTCGCGGAAGTCCGGCGGGAAGAACTCGCTCGCGTAGGTGCCGATGTTGCCGCCGTCCTTCAGCAGGTCGAGCGGCCGGATCTCGGCCCCGCGCCAGGCCCAGGCGAGTACGCCGAGCGCGATCGCCCAGCCGGCGTAGTACAGCCAGCCCGGGCGCTCGATCGCGGCGCGCGCCGCGATCCGCTCGAGCGCAGCGGCGCTCGGCGCAGCGAGGGCGTTCACGCGGGGTACCGTCGCGCCGCCGGCATCACCGGCCGCTCAGCGCCGCAAGCCTGCGGTCGATCTCGGCCAGCTGCCGGTTCTTCTCGTCGGCGGCCAGCTTGTCGTCGGCCGCCACCTTGGCGCGGTCGCGGAACAGCTCGAGCTGGCGGATCGGGATCAGCTGATCGTTGTTGCTGTCGCGGAAGCCGCCATAGTTGTAGATCACGCCGAGGATCCGCTTCTCCTCGGGGTCGGTCTTCGCGTAGTTGAGGACGAAGTTCTTCAGCTTGGCCTTGACCGCCGGGTCGAGGTCCTTGCGCCACACGAACGGATCGCTCGGGATCAGCGGGCTGCGCCACAGCACCTTGAGCTGGCTGTAGAGCTCGGGCTTGGTCTGCTGCAGCTTGCCCATGTCCTCGGTGTTGTTGGTGGCCACGTCCACCTGCCTGGCGAGCACGGCCTGGAGGTTGGCGCCGTGGCTGGCATTGCGGATCGTCTTGAAGGCCGTGCGGTGGTCGACGTTGTTCTTGGCGAAGATGTAGAACGTCGGCACCAGGAAGCCCGAGGTCGAGTTCGGGTCGCCGATGCTGAAGTTGATGTTCTTGCTGTTCTTCAGCACGTCTTCGACGCTGTTGTACGGGCTGTCCCTGTGCGCGATCAGCAGCGCGTGGTAGCCGAAGCTGCCGTCGGCGTACATCACCTGGGCGAAGATCTCGCCGTTGGCGCGGTCCACCGCCTCCATCGCGGCCTTGTTGCCGTACCAGGCCACCTGCACCTTGTTGAAGCGCATCGCCTCGATCACGCCGGCGTAGTCGGGCGCGTAGAAGCTCTTCACCGTGAGGCCGGTCTTGCGCTCCATGTCGCGGAAGAACGGCTCCCAGCGCTCGCGCTGCGTGCTGGCACTGTCGGTGGCGATGACGCCGAAGCTGATCTCCTGGGCCACGGCGGCGGCGCTGGCCAGGGTGGCGGCCAGCGCGAACGTCGCGACGGCCAGGCGGCGGGTCAGGGACATGGGCTTCTCCTCGGGTGATTCACGGGCGGATGGGTGGGTGACGCGAGCCGGATGACAGTTCAGGCCGCTCAAGCCTCTGAGGCCGCTGAAGCCGCTCAGGCCGCGGCCGCCAGCGGCTGGCCGACGAAGACCGTGGGCCGGGGTGATGGCAACGGCGTGGACGGCTCGTCGGCGTCCTCGAGTTCCTCGATCGCCGTGCCGTACAGGTCGCGCAGGAAGTCCGGCGTCAGCGCGCTCGTGGGGCCGTCGAAGACGAGCGCGCCGTCGCGCAGCGCCAGCACGCGCTCGCAGTAGCGGCGCGCGAGCCCGACGTGGTGCAGGCTGACGAGCAGCGTCAGACCGCGCTCGCGGTTCAGCGCCGCCAGCAGTTCCATCACGCGGCGGGTCGACTCGGGGTCGAGCGAGGCCACCGGCTCGTCGGCGAGCAGCACGCGCGCACCCTGGATCAGCGCGCGGGCGACGGCCGCCCGCTGCTGCTGCCCGCCGGACAGCGTGCTCGCACGCTGGAACGCCTGCTCGCCGAGGCCGATGGCTTCGAGCGCATCGAGCGCGCGCGCCTGCTCGGCGGGGGCGAAGCGGCCCAGCATCGCGCGCCACAGCGGCACTTCGGCGGCCAGCCCGGTGAGCACGTTGTGCAACACCGGCAGACGCCCCACCAGATTGAACTGCTGGAAGATGATGCCGACCTGGCGCCGCTGCGAGCGGATGTCCGGCGCGAGCCGACCGCCCGCCTGCAACGTGCGGCCGAGGACTTCGACGCGCCCCGGCCCGCCGTCGAGCGCCTCCAGCCCGCACAGCGTGCGCAGCAGCGTCGACTTGCCGGAGCCGGAGGCCCCGAGCAGCGCCACCCGCTCGCCGGGCCTGACCTCGAAGCTCACCGCGCTCAGCGCGCGGCGCCCGCCGGCAAAGGTCTTGCTCGCCTGCTCGACGCGAACGGCCACCGGGGTTGCGGACTCCATGGCCGGAACGCTATGCCGCACGCATGACCGCGCCGTGACAGGCCGCCGCGCGTAACCTGCGAGTCATGAACCGGGCGGACACTGCCCGCCCATGTCACCCGAAACGATCCTGGCGCTCTTCCGCGAGCGCGGTGCGCTCGCCTACGAGGGCGAAGGCATCACGCAGCTGCAGCACGCCTTCCAGTGCGGTCACCTCGCCGCGGCGGCCGGGGCGACGCCGGCGCTGCAGCTCGCCGCCTGGCTGCACGACGTCGGCCACCTGATGAGCGGCCTGGACGGCTCACCGACCACGCGTGGCATCGACGACGCCCACGAGCACCTCGCGGCCCGCGCACTGCGCCTCACCTTCGGCGACGCGGTGGCGGAGCCGGTGGCGCTGCACGTGCAGGCCAAGCGTTACCTCGTGGCCACGCATCCGCCGTACCAGGCGCAGCTCTCGCCGGACTCGCGTCGCAGCCTGGCCCTCCAGGGCGGGCCGATGGACGGCGACGAGGCGCTCGCCTTCCGCGGTGGGCGGTTCGCCGAGGACGCGCTGCGCCTGCGGGCCTGGGACGAGCGCGGCAAGCGGCCCGACTGGAAACCCGACAGCGACGACGCAGCCCTGGCCGAGCTGGCCGAGCTGATGTCGAGGGTGCAGGCGCAAGCCGCCCCGCTCACGCAGCCCTGATCGACGCGCAACCTCGCTCAGGGCGCCGGCACGGCGACGCGGTTGCCCGGCACCACCACCGGCTGCACCGAGAACACCTCGCGGCTGCGCGGGTCGACGTCGACCTTGACCCACTGCACGTCGTTCGTGCCGTTGCCCGGGTTGTTGCCGAAGGTCTCGATGCGCGTGAAGTTCTCCAGCCGACGGCCGTTGGCGTCCAGGAACGGCTTGTCGACACGGAAGTAGTGCGAGTCCCCGTGCACGTAGGCCACCGGCCGGCGGAACTCGGTGACCTCGGCACGCAGCGCGAGCAGGAAGTCCTTGAAGCCGTCGGGCTGGCCGTCGGCCTGCGCCAGCGTGGCCGGGTTGCGCAGCGGCGCGCGGGTCGGGTCGCTGGCGTCCCAGCCGGGGTTGCCCTGCGAAATCAGCATCACCGCGGCGGAGCCGCGCGCCTTGGCCAGCGCGAAGGTCTGCTGCAGCCAGCGGATGTTGGCCGCGTTGCGGGCGGCGAACTCGGCGGCGTCGGGGCTGGTGTCGCACAGGTTGTTGCAGGAGCCCTGCACGTTGAGCGTCGCGTAGGTCACGCGGCCGACGGTCCAGCGGCGGTTTTCCACGCACGGCACCATGGCGCCACCGAAGCCCAGGCACAGGGGCTCCGTCTGGACCTCCTGCAGCAGGCGGCGCTGGCCCATCGAGTACGGCGAGGCGAAGAAGATCGCGCGTTCGCGGTCCAGCCGCTCGAGCGAATTGAAGCCCCCGTTGGACGGCCGATCGCAGTCGGTCCAGTCGTTGTCACCCGGGGTGAACATCGCCGGTGCACGAAGCTGGTTGAACCAGCCCAGCGCGCGCAGGTACAACCCATCGTCGCACGGGCTGTTCGACCCCTGCTTCAGGTCACCGTTGTGCACCGTGAAGGCGAGCCGGTGCGCATTCATGTCCGCCAGCAGGTTCGGCAGCCCGACCCGTTCCTGTTCCGGCGAGTAAGGCAGGTCGCCCCACAGGCCGATGGAGTGGGCCTCGCGGCCGCGCCCGCTGTCGTCGCTCGCGTCGTTCGAAGCCGCGGCCGTTCCTGCGGCGAGCGCCACGGCAAGCACGGTGACGACAGCCGTCAAGCCCTTGTGGGCCGCGACGGACGGGTTGAGCAGCGGTCGGTACATCGTGGATCCCGGCAGTGAGAAAGACAGGCGCGGAGTGTCGCGGCGTGGTGATGACGCGTCGATGAAAGCGGGCGGGCGTCAGGCCGTCACGGCGCCAGCGGCGGCGCGGACGACGGCGGCTGGGTCTGCGCCGAGGGCTGCAAGCGGTTCGTGCCGTGGCGCACCTCGAACGCGGCGCCGAAGGTCTGCAGCGGGCTCGGCACCTGCACCGTCTCGACGTACCACCACTCGCACACCACGCGCTCGCGCGTGACGTCGAGGAGCATGTAGCCGCGGCGGTTCAGGTCGATGAACTTGAAGTGCGGGTTGATCGATCGCAGCAGCGCGGCAATCTGATTGCCTTGGTCGGTCACGCCCGGCGAGGTGATCGACGTGCCGACGAACTCGACCGCCCGAGACCCCAGCCCGGTGGCGGGGTCGTAGCCGCCCGCGGCGACGACCGGGTTGTTCGGGTCGCGGCTGAGGTCGGCCGCCCACGAGCTGTGGATGTCGCCGGTGAGGATCACGACGTCGCTCACCGGAGCCTGCGTCGCGTCGCCCTCGAGCACCGCGTAGACGCGGTCGCGCGCCGGCTGGTAGCCGTCCCACTGGTCGCTGTTGAGGAACACGCCGCCGCCCGCGGCCAGCGGCGCGCCCTGCAGCTTGAGCTGCGCGAACATCACGCCCTGGCCGACGAACTTCCAGCGTGCGTCGGAGGTGCGCAGCCGCTGCGCCAGCCAGGCCTCCTGCTCGCTGCCCAGCAGCGTGCGCGCCGGATCGGCGAACGCGCCGGCCTGCACGAAGCCGTTGCCGAACGGCGTGGGCACCGTGGTCGGCAGCTGCTGCGAGCGCGCGCCCAGCCGCTCCTCGAGCATCACGAGGTCGATCAGGTCGCCGACGCGGAACGCGCGCTGGTTGCGCCGCGGTTGTGCCGGGTCGGGCTGGCGCACGGGCATCCACTCGTAGTAGGCCTGCAGGCCCTGCAGCACGCGCGCCGGCCAGCTGCCTTCGGCGCCCTCGGTGTGGTTCTGCGCGCCATCGCGCCAGGCGTCGTTGGTGATCTCGTGGTCGTCCCAGATCGCGATGACCGGGTGCTGGCGGTGCAGCTCCTGCAGGTCGGGGTCGGACTTGTACTGCGCGTGGCGGCGCCGGTAGTCCGACAGCACCACCATCTCGTGGGGCGGGTCGGGCTCGCGCAGGCTGCCGAACTCGTTGGGGCCGTATTCGTAAAGATAGTCGCCCAGGTGCAGGACGAGGTCCAGATCCGCACGCTCGGCGATGCGCCGGTAAGCGTTGAAGTAGCCCGCGGCATGGTTGGAGCAGCTCGCCACCGCGATGCGCACGCGCGCCGTCGCGCCGACCGGCAGCGTGCGCGTGCGGCCGATCGGCGAGGCCACGCCTTCGCAGATGAAGCGGTAGTAGTACGTCGCGCCGGGGCGCAGCCCGGTGACGTCGACCTTGACGGTATGGTCGCGGCTGGCGTCGGTGCGCACGACTCCGCGCGCCACGGGGCGCGCGAGCGCGGCGTCCGCGGCCATCTCCCAGCGCACCTCCACGGCGCGGCGCGGGCTGGCCGGCGTGATGCGCGTCCACAGGATCACGCGGTCGGCCAGCGGGTCGCCGCTGGCCACGCCGTGCTGGAAGAGCGGCTTGTCGCTGGCCGCGCTGGCCAGTGGCAGTGCCGCGGCCAGCGCCGCTGCGCTGCCGGACTGGCGCAGGAAGGTGCGACGCGTCGCGCCGGCGCTGCGTCCGGGGGGTGACGAGGGACGACCCATGGGGTGCTCCGCGATGGTTGAACTTGGCCGAGGACGGTAGGGGCCTCGCGTGTCCGCGCCGTGTCAGCGGCGTGCCGTCACGCGGCGTCCACCTGAAGCCCAGGTGCTGCGCGTGAAACCACTTGGCCGACACACGCAGGAGCGCCGCCGCGCCCGGCTTGCCGGCTGCGCCGAAGCGGCAGTCCAGCGTGACATCGCCGCCTTCGCCGGTGGTCAGGCAGCCCCCTCGCGGCGGCGCAGCGCGTCATGGCATTTGCCCGCTATCTGCTCGAGGGGACGCGTTCATGGCCGCAGTCGGCTTGGCGGTCATTGGCGCGCCGTGCCTGAGCCGGTCCAGACGGTTCAGCAACTCACTCGGATACTCGACTTCAAGCTGCGCCGCGCCAGCGTAGACGAGGCCTTCGTTGCCGTCGAGCGTGACCAGATCACCCTCGCGCAGCACGGTCCGGCCGAGCTGCACGGTGCGTGCCGTCTCGTCGATCGACAGGTCGGCGCATCCGACGAGGCAGACCTTGCCCAACTGCCTGGCGACCACCGCCGCGTGCGAGGTGCGCGCGCCGCGTTGCGTCAGCAGTCCTGTGGCCAGTTCGAGGGCCGCCACGTCGTTCGTCTCGGCATCGCGGCGCACCAAGACCACCGGAGCCCCAGCCGCGTGGCGGGCTTCGGCGCGCGCTTGGTCGAGCGCAACCTCACCGATCGCCACGCCGCTGCTCGCGCTCGCCGCGCGTCCCAACGGCGACAGTGGAGCGCCACTGGCGGCGACGACGCGTGCCTGCGCGAGCGCATGCCGGTCCAGGCCGGCCGTGCGCTCCAGCGCCATTCCCGCGTCGATCAAGCCTTCGTCGAGCAGATCCAGCGCAATGCGGGCGGCGGCCCGTGGCGTGCGCTTGCCGGCGCGGGTTTGCAGCAAGAAGAGCTGGCCGTTCTGGACCGTGAACTCGAAGTCCTGCATGTCGGCGAACGCATGCTCGAGCTGCCGTGCTGCTTCGGCGAGGTCGTGCCAGACCTCCGGCAAGACGGCCGCCAGCTCGTCGTGGCCGTTCGCACTGCGCCGACCGGAGACCACGTCCTCGCCCTGGGCGTCGAACAGGAAATCGACCCAGGGCGACGGCTCGCCGCTGGTCGGGTCGCGCGTGAAGCCGACGCCGGCGCCCGACCGGCCACCCGCATTGCCGAAGACCATGCATTGCACGGTCACCGCTGTCCCGATGGTTTCGTCGATGTGGTTCAGGCGCCGGTACTCGCGCGCCTTGGGTGACTGCCAGGAGGCAAACACCGCCTCGATCGCGGCGCCGAGCTGCTCGGCAGGGTCCTGCGGGAACGGCCGCCCTGCGGCGGCGGCATACACGTCCAGAAGGCGCCGCGTGAGTGAGCGAAGGTCGGCGAAGTCGAGCTCGCGCTCGTCGCGGCCCGCGAGCAGCTCGTTGGCGGCATCGTCGAAGCTCGCGGCAGGCAGCCCAGCGACCACCTCGCCATAGGTAGCCACCAGGCGCCGATACGCGTCCCAAACCAGCCGCGGGTTGCCCGTCTGGCGCATCAGGCCGGCGACGGTGGCGTCGCACAGGCCGATGTTGAGCAGCGTCTCCATCATCCCGGGCATCGACACCGGTGCCCCCGATCGCACCGACAGCAGCAGGGGGCGGCGGGCGTCGCCCAGCACCCGTCCGGTCGAGCACTCCAGCGCGCGCAGGCCCGCGCTCCAGAGGGCGGAACGCCCGGCGCCGGCGCGCTCGGCGGGGCGCATGCAGTAGTGCGTTCCCATCACGAAGGCTGGCGGCACCGGCAGCCCCAGTCGGGCCATCCGCAGCAGGTTCCAGGCCTTGAAGCCCATGCTCTGCGCGCAGGCTCGACCCTGGAGGACATCGCCGCCGCCGCATCCGATCGAGTAGACCTCGGGTGGCAGGGGTGTCGACGCGTCGGCATGCGCTTCGCCGGGTTCGACGGCGACGGATTGCCGTTCTGCGTGACGGTCCCTCCGATGCAGCTTCATCCTCGCACCCCGGCCTTGTCAAAGGCCAGGTCCCGCAGGCTGTAGGCGGCGACCAGCAGGCGGTCCGAGGCCAGTTCCAGGGTCGCTGCCAAGTCGTTGGCCAGCATCAGCGAAGGCGCGTCCCGCACCGCATCGAGAATCACGCGCCGCGCATCGCGCAGCAGGGCATCGCATTGCCGCTCGGCCTGCAGCACACGCCAGGTGGCACGCAGGAAGGCATCGTTGTCGACCGCTTCGCTGTGGCTGCCCAGCGTGCGCGCGATCGCCAAAGCCTTCACCTGATCCTGCGTTGCCTGAAGCACCGTGGCCGCCAGGTGAGACAGCGCCTTGCGAACGTGATCGTCCCAGCCCTGGAGGTGATGGCCTGCAATCAGGCTGATCAGGAACGCGGCTTCCTCGAGCGCATCGGCCACGTCATCCGACTGTTCGATCAGCCGGGCCACGGAGCGCCAGCGGGGTTGATGCTCCGCTTTCTCGCGCGCCTGCATCACCAGGTGGTCGGCCTTGCGCTCCCAGGCTTTGGAGCGCGCGGCCAACTCGGCCGCGGCCTGGCGCGAACGTTCGGCGCCATGCGCCAGGCCGTCGCTGACGGCTTGCGCCAGCGCGTGGCAGTACGACGCATGCTCGGCCAACAGGTCGAACTCGCTTGTGCGTCGCCGAACATGCTGCGCCAGCAGCATGCGGGTCTCGTCGGCCACGAGGGCCGCCGGCTGGTCGCGTCGCAACGCGTCGCAGGCCAGCCGCATCACCGCCAGCAGGAAGGCATGCGCATCGGCGGCGCCGATGACCTCGTCCAGGCGGTCGCCGATGCGAAACGCGCCCTCGCCCGCCGCCTGCATGGCCGCGAAGATCAGCTGCTCGCCGCCGACCTGCAGCCAGGCCCGGTGGCCGACATCGAGCCGTGCCGCATCGGCCAGGATGGCGATTGCGTCCTCCTTCTCGACGAAGGCCCGCAGGCGCTTGCGCGCTCGGTTCCAGTCGATCAGGAAGACGATGCGCGAGCCGATGCCTTCGAGCGCGGCATCGACGGCAGCTGCATCGGGGCAGTCGAACACGGCCGTGCCCACCGAATACGCCGCGCCCTGGTTGAGGTCCGGGTTCGTCCGCGACTCCAGACCCGACCATTGGGCGCCGAACGGCTCCAGCAGCGCCTGGAAGAACTCGAGACGAGCGCGGTGCAAGTCGGAGTACGTCAGCGTGATCGCATGCCCGGTCACTTGCAGCACCAGCACATGCGCGTCGTTGGTGCCGATGTCGTTCTGGATCAGCAGGCGCTCACCGTCTCGCGTGGCGGCAGTGTCCAGGCCCGGGTGGTCGAACTTCAGCCCAGCCGTTCGATTCAACCCACGCATGAAGGCGGCCACCCGCGCCCGGTCACCGGATTGCAGTTCCCACACGTTGGCGCCGGCTATGACCTCGCTGGCCAGCTCGCCCGAGAGCCTGTTGATCTTCTTGTGCAGGTCCATCACCAGCAGGTGCAAGCTGTCGCCCTTGCCGTGGCGGCCGTGAGTGAGCTCTTCGAGTTGCTCCACGGCGAGCCGGTCCTTCGGCAGTGCACGCAGCCACTCGAGTCGAAGCTGCACGCGACGATGCAGCTCCCCGCCGGTCGGCGTCGTCTCGAGCACCGGGCGGGCCATCGTCGCGAGGTCGTCGGCGATGGCCTTGATCAGCCTGGGCATCTCCTGGATGAACAGGTCCTCGTCAACGCGCCGTGCGACGGTGGCCACATCGTGAAGCCACGCCGCGTTCAGCCCGGCCGCGGTCATCTCCTGGCTCAGATCGGGCACATCGCGATCGGGGTGCGAGGCGTGCGACCAGGCCGACTGCAACACCGTGAGGAAGACCTTCAGGCGGTCGTTGGCGGACAGGGCCGCCTTGACCCATGCCGGCAGCATCAGCCTGTGCTGGCCCAGCGAGGCGACTGCTTGGGTCTTCTGCATGATTTCGTGACAGCTTCGAGCGACTGGCCAAGTCTTGGCAAGCTGAATGACAGTCGTGTGGCAACTCCCGCAAGCGCGTGCGAGGAGATTGATGTGGAGCAATCGATCCCACTGGCCGGCTGCCTGCAGACCCAGCCGGGCCACTCTTGTCTCTCTGTTCCCCGATGCTCGATGGGCGCTTCGGCCCGAACGCCGGTGCCCGGCGTTTAGGCGGGCGCGACCCTGGCAGTACGGCTCTACAGCCGCAGACAGTTCTTGGTCGGAGCGGACACCTCCTGGCCGTGCGCCACGGACAAGCCCTCCGCCCCGAATCCAGCCCCGCACCTCACAACCCGAGCTCCGACAACCCCGGGTGCTCCTCGGGCCGCTTGCCCAGCGGCCACAAGAAAAGGCGATCCTGCTCGCCGATCGGCAGGTCGTTGATGCTTGCGAAGCGGCGCCGCATCAGCCCTTCGGGCGTGAACTCCCAGTTCTCGTTGCCGTAGCTGCGGAACCAATGGCCCGAGTCGTCGTGCCATTCGTAGGCGAAGCGCACCGCGATGCGGTGGTCGGCGCAGGCCCACAGCTCCTTGATCAGCCGGTAGTCGAGCTCGCGCGACCACTTGCGCTGCAGGAAGGCGCGCACCTCCTCGCGCCCGCGCGGAAACTCGGCGCGGTTGCGCCACTCGGTGTCCACCGTGTAGACGGCGACGACGCGGTCGGGGTCGCGCGTGTTCCACGCGTCTTCGGCCAGGCGCACCTTCAGCGTGGCGCTCGCAGCGTCGAAAGGCGGCAGCGGGGGTCTTGATGCAGCCATGCGTTCTCGCTCCCTCGTTCAGCGGTTCATCCAGCCCATCGCCGTCGGCAGCCAGGTGGCGATGGCGGGGAACAGCATCACGATCAGCACCGCGCCCAGCTGCAGCCAAATGAAGGGCCAGACGCCGCGGTAGATCTCGCGCGTCTGCACCACGGCCGGCGCCACGCTGCGGAAGAAGAACAGGCTCCAGCCCACCGGCGGGGTGAGGAAGCTCGTCTGCAGGTTGATGCAGATGAGCGCCGCCAGCCACACCATGTCCACGCCCTGCGCCACGAAGTACGGCAGGAAGAGCGGCAGCACGATGTAGCTGATCTCGGCCCACTCGAGCAGCACGCCGGCCA
>Ga0073934_10007664_pt1 | contig 14831 bp, 11 predicted proteins | sample LarsenN4metaG_FD_76834 | JGI IMG/M metagenome (GOLD analysis project Ga0073934, IMG submission 76834) | Hot spring sediment bacterial and archeal communities from British Columbia, Canada, to study Microbial Dark Matter (Phase II) - Larsen... ...
GAACGTCATCGGCCGGAAGTTCAACGACCACGCCGCGACGGAAAAGGACCGTGCCCGCTGCCGGCGGATCTTCGTCCGCGGCCTCACGCACGACACGCACGGCAACGCCACCGGCATCGGTTTGGCGGAGTTCACCAACCAGCGGACGATCGACAGCGTGGATCGCAAAATCACGGCCATCAACTGCCTCACCGGATTGCATCCCACCGGGGCCATGTTGCCGATCGCGTTCGAGACCGATCGCGAGGTGGTGCAAGCCGCATTGGCGACGGTGGGGCTCATCGAGCCGGCGGCGTCGCGCGTCATTCATATCGCCGATACGCTCCGCCTCGCCGAATGCCTGGTCAGTGAAGCCTACCTGCCCCGGATGAAGGAGCGCCCCGACCTCGAAGCGCTGGAAGAGCCGCGCGAGATGGCGTTCGACGCGCACGGCAACTTGCCAGACGTCCTGCCGGCGCATTGATTTTCCACGTCCGAGCCCCGGGCGCTGACGCGAGCCGGCTCGCCAAAAGGCACAAGTCGCGCGCAACCCCTCGCGTCAATGCAGAAGCTTCTAGACGGTCCGGGACGCCGGGCCAGGTCGTCCGTTTCCTCGAACCCCGAATGGGTCGACCCGCAGTTTCGCGTTCGATTGTGACGGGATGAACAGCGTTTCCCCGGCGGTCCGATGGCCGCCGGGGGACGCCTTTCCCGCTGATTTCCACCGCACATGACCGCCGCTTGGGCAGTCAAACCAGGCCGCGACACGAGGACCGGCTGAAGTCCGGAGTCGTCTCGTCGTGCGTGTTGGCGGGCGGCCCTGCGCGCCAACGGCAACACTTGCCGAATCGACGGTGATTCGCCCGGCGCGGGCAAAAAATCGGCTGGCACACCGCCAGTTGGCCTTCGCGAATCTTCGTGCCGGCGCTACCTTTCGGCGTGTGAGTCTTTGAATTCTGGAGCCTTGCTCCTCCCCAGAGGAGTTGCCCCATGCGTCGCCGGACCCATTTCGCACTCATCTTGCTGCTGGCCTGGCCGTTAACAGGCTGCGCGCTGCTGTACGAATTGCAGCCGCATCGGCTGCGGCAGTGGAACCGCGGCCCGGCCCCGTCGATCGATCCCGACTTCACGACGATGAAAAACGAACGCATCCCCGCAGCCATCGCCGCCAACGGGAACGACGCCCCGCACAGCGCGCGGGCGCAGCAGTGATGTCGCGAGGAGCCGAGGTTCAGATCGAGCGCGGCGACTGGTCGGCGCTGGTCGGCTCGGGGGATGAGACGCCGTCGTCGTTGGAGCCGCTGACGGGAACGATCGCCTGTTCGGCCGGCGTCGGTTGTTCCACTCCGCTCTGCTGTGAGAGGCCGTCATCGATCGGAGTCTCCGACGAAGTGTTCTCCGCGAGCGCGGCTTCCGGCAGTTTCGGCTGCGGGCGTCCGTTCTCCAAGGCATCTGCCATGTCCAGGTAGTACTGCACCAGCAGGCGGTTGCGGTCTGCGTCGGCCCCCTCGCCGCTCAGCCAGGGCAGCCAGTGATACTTAGTGGCGAGGAGCAGATACTGCTCGCTAATCGTCGCACGCTGCCGGCGATTCAGCTTGTCGAGGTGGTCGACCACCGGCTGCAACTGGTCCCGGTTGCGCTGGGCAATGAAGTTCCACTCGTCGATGCCGACCTGCGTCCGCTTTTCGGAGACGTCGCGCCACAGCCTGGTCAGCCGCTCGTGATAGGTTCGTGCGTAGTTCGGCCGTGGGTACCATATAACGCCCGCTACAAGCAGCAGCATCGCTGTGAGGCCGGTCACTACGTACCGCCACTTCCACGCCCGCTGCCTCAAAGGCACGGTGGCCAACGCCTGAATTCCCGCGGCCCGTGTCGGGAACTCCTCCCACTGGTCGTCGAGTTGCATCAACCGCAGGACCGAGGACATGTCGTCGGAGACTTCGCAGATGCCGGTGCGTCCGCCGCGGCTGCGGACCAGTTGGGCCAGTTCGATGAGATCCCCGATTACCATCGACCCGAAGTAGCGGTCGTTGCCGAGATCGATCAGCAGGTGGCGGACCTTGCCGGAGAGAATGAGGTCCCGCACGTGGGCGAATTCCACAGAGACGAGATGCATGGCGAAGCCGGCGGCGTCGCCACGCGGCCGAAGCACGGCCGTGTCTCCGAGGACTTCGGTGGGATAAATCTGGTGCAGCAACGATTGCCCGTCGCGTGTCATCGGAGGAACCTCCTGCGCGGCCCGACTGGCGAAGTGTTGATTCATTCTAACGGCGGCGCGGCGGAGATTCATCGGGGCACTTGCGTCCTGACCGGGTTGGGCCGTTGCATCCCACGCGGCGGCTGCTATACTTTTCCGCTTCAATCGGCCTGAAGATGTTGTGGAAACCTGGCGAGACAGTTGGACTAGAGACATGAAATTGACGACGAAGCAGAAGCGGAACCGCCGCTGGAAGATCAAGCGCCGCCGGATTCGGGTGGCTAAGTACGGTCGGTAGCGCTCGCGGGAAGCCCAGGGATAGCGATCCCTGGGCTTCGATGCTACGACAGCAGCAGTTGCAGGTCTTCCGCGGTGAGGGCCTGCAACATCGAGCCGTCCTGCTCCAGGATGGCGTCTGCCAGTTCGCGCTTCTGCTGCTGCAGCGCCGCGATCTTTTCCTCGACGGTGTTGCGGCAGATCAGCCTGTACGCGAACACCTGCCGCACCTGACCGACGCGGTGTGCGCGGTCGATGGCCTGCGTCTCAACGGCGGGGTTCCACCACGGGTCGAGGATGAACACGTAATCGGCCGCGGTGAGGTTCAGACCCAACCCGCCGGCTTTGAGGCTGATGAGGAACACGCCGCACTGCGGGTCGGTCTGGAACCGTTCCACGCGCTCTTTGCGGTCGCGAGTCTGCCCGTCGAGGTACTCGTAGACAATCCCTTCCCGATCGAGATGCTTGCGGACAATGGCCAACATGCTGGTGAACTGCGAGAACACCAGCGCCTTGTGGCCTTCGTCGAGGAGTTCCTGCAACTGCGGGCAGAGCGCGTCGAGCTTGGCGCACGGCTCGTCTTCGTGGCCGCGGTGCAACAGCGCCGGATGGCACGCCGCCTGCCGCAGCCGGAGCAGCGCCTCCAGCACGTGCATCTTCACCTTGTTCAGCCCCTGCTCGTCGATCAGGCCCAGCAGTGAATCGCGATAATGATCGCGCAGCTCGTTGTACAAGCGCTCCTGCTCCGGGCCCATTTCGCAGTAGATGGTCTGCTCGAGCTTTTCCGGCAACTCGCTGGCGACGCCCTGCTTGGTGCGACGGAGGATGAGCGGCCGCAAACCGTCGGCGAGAATCTTGCGGGTCTCGCGATCTTCGGGGTCGGCCGAGTGCAATCGGAACGCCGAACTGCGGCCGAGCATGCCGGTGTTCAGGAACTCGAAGATCGAGCACAGATCGCCCAAATGGTTCTCGATGGGCGTGCCGCTGAGCGCCACGCGGTGTTCTGCCTTGAGCAGCCGGGCCGCCTTGGCGACTTGCGAGCCGGGATTCTTGATGGCCTGGGCTTCGTCGAGCACCACGTAGTCGAAGGCCACGTCTTTGAGCGCGAGGATGTCGCGCCGCAGGGTTCCATACGTCGTCAGAATCAAGTCGTATTGCGAGAACGTGTCCCGCAGCCGGGCGCGCTCCAGCCCAGCATATTCCAACACCTTAATGGCCGGCGTAAACCGCTCGCACTCCTGCCGCCAGTTGAACATCACCGACTTCGGCACCACGATCAGCGACGGCTGCTTCGGCTTCCGCTTTTTCCGGCGCAGCTCGAAGAAGGCCAGCATCTGGATCGTTTTTCCGAGACCCATGTCGTCCGCGAGGCAGCCGCCGAACTGGTAGTCTTCGAGGAACTTCAGCCAGCCCAGGCCGTCGCGCTGGTACGGCCGCAGTTCGCCGTGGAACGTCGGTGGCTCCTTGACGGGCGAGACCCCTTCGAAGTTTGCCAGCTTGTCGCGCAGTTGCGAGAACTTTTCGTCGTAATCGACGGAGGTTTGCGTGGCGAGCAGGGCGTCGAGCAAGCCCACCTGCACGGCAGAGAACCGCAGATGGTCCCCTTCCGTCGTGCCCAGTCCTGCGAGCAAGCCATAGCGCCGCATCCAGTCTTCGGGCAGGATCCCGAGCGAGCCGTCGTCGAGCACCACCGTGCCGTCGCCGCGGGCGAGCGCCGACAACAATTCCGGGAACGACACGCGGCTGCCGTCGAAGTCCACGTCGGCGTGCAGCTCGAACCAGTCGATGCCCGACTTCACCTGGAAGCGGATGTCGAGCGGCTGTCGGACGCGCTTGCCGTCGGCGCGGATCTGCCATCCGTCCTGGATGAGCCGGCGGACCGCGGTGCCGAGGTCGCGGGCTGGGATCTCCACGTCGTGCGGGCCGCGGCGATGGTCAAGCAATCGCCGGAAACCGCTGTCCTGCACTTGCGTCCAGAAATCGGCCTCGCGCGCCGAGTCGCGAACCAGGCAGCGCCCGGCCGCCCGTTGCACGATGGCCCATTGCCCGCTCGAGCCGCGCACCAACGCACCGTCGTAATCGAAGAATACTTCCCCCTTCAGCCGGTCGTTTTGCCATCGCGACTTTGCCGGCGGATGCACCATCAGCACCGGCTTCGGCGCCAGCATCACTTCATCGAGCTGCAGCTCCGGCGGCAATTCGAGCCGGGGCAGGGCGGGCATGTCGAGCAAACGATCGACGAGGTCGTGCTCTTCGCCATCGGCCACTTGTAGCTCTTCGCCGCGGCGCAACAGGCCGATCCACGGAAACGCGTCGAAATCGTGAAACGGCGCGATTGTGGTGCGGCTGACGAACAAGCCGCCGGGCACCAGCAGCACCGGCTGGCGGACCGAGATCCGCTGGTCACCGCGCGTCAGGTGCCCCTTCAGCTTCCACATCGCGTCGGCGATGTCGTGCTCCACCGTGAGGCATAGCTCCCACGGTTCGCCGCGGTCCCACTCCAGCACGTCGGTCACGCGCTCCTCATCGCCGGCCAGCCGCAGCCGGCCCGTCGCCGCAATGGCCGGCAGCAGCATTTGGCACAAGTCGAACGGCACCCGGTACCGATGCACTGCCGCCCACGTTTCGCCCGCCTGGCTCGACCAGTTGCTGCGGTCGGGGGTGCCACCGATCAAGTGCGCCAAAATGCGGCGGTCCTCTTCATCGTCGATTTCGTCAAACCTGCCGGGGCGCAGCTTGAGCGGTTTGAGCTTCCCCCACTCGCCGTTGGAGCGCCGCTGCCGCTGCGACGTTTGCACGATGAGTGTGCCGGCCTCTTCGCTGGCGGCGGCGTCAATCTCGTAGAACACCTGCCGCTCGCGACCCGCCGCGGCACCGGCGACGTCATCGTCTTCCATCGTCTTCCGCAGTTCGCTGAGCCGGTTCTCCCAGTCCTTTTGCGGGGCGGATGGCGCTTCCGGCTCGGCACGGCGCGTTCGCGAAGACGGCAGCCTTCCGAACGGGTCCTCGGTGAAATCGTCATCGCTCCAATCTTCCAATCCAGTCAGCGACAGCGATTCGGACTGGACGGCGAACGGAGGGATGTAGCCCGGCTTGACGGAGCTGCTGACGTAGTGCCCGGCGTCGGCCGCGAGAATGGTGGCCCACACGTGCTTGCACTGCATGTTGCCGCTGACGGCGTGCACTGCCTGGCCGCAATCGCAGGCGAGCTTGAGCGTGCCGTCCTGACGGCTGAGTTGCGTATGGTACTCAACGCCGTCGCGGACCACGCCGAACAGGTGCTCTTCCGTGACGCGCACCACCGACACGCGTTCAGCCTGCAGATAGGCCGCACCGCGAAACCGCACGTCGCCGCGAAATCTGCTCTCCAACAACTCCGCCAAAGTCATGGACGGTTCCCTGTCCCTCGCTGTCGCACCCGAATGTTGAATCAGGTTGTTCCGCCGTCGCCGCCGAAAATTCGGCGCAGCGTTCCAAGTTATCCGATGTTGTGCGCGCTGCCTACCCAAGTTGCGGCGAAAATCCGCTAAGCCTCAAGCGGCCGCTTGCGGCTTAGCGGGTTTCGGGCGTTTCGCAGCGGCGGACGGCGCGGGCGAAGTGGCGCGGGGCCAGCCGCCACAGCAGGCACGCCGTACCCAAGTAGAACGCCATGTGGGCCGAAAGGACGTACAGCAGCTCTTCCGGAAACGCCGGGCCGCCGTAACGGTCGCGTCGCAAAGACACGTCGACCGACGTCAACGGCAGCAACGGCTTCAACAGGAGCCCGAGGTTGCCCTCGAGCAATGCCCCCCCGTGAGCGCCAGCGACCATTGAAGCGCCATGGGCAGCACTGCCACGATTAGCACCAGTCCTAACGCCATCGTCAACGCTTGCAGTTGCGTGCGAAACCACAGCCCGCACTCGTAGCCCATCAGCGCAATCAGCGGCCAATACACCAGCACCGCGAACGCGGAGTGCATGAGCGCATAGAACTCAAAGACATTCGCACCGCGATACTGCGTGCTCGACAGCCACCACATCCGCACGATGACCGCCGTCGCATACGGCACCGCCAGCACGGCCATCAACCGCCACAGCCCCGCAAATTTTTGTCGCACAATGTCGCGCGGCGACAAAGGCGTGGAGAGGAGCACATCAAGCGTCTGCCGCGAGCGCTCGCCGGCCACCAGCGACGTCGATTGCGCCAGGATCAGCATCGTGCCCAACCACCACACGACCCACTGCTCGATCTGGCCGGGAATTGGCCCTTTGGGAATGTTGCCAAATTGACTCCAACCGGCTGTCGCAGTCAGCGGCAGGATCAACCAGAACAGCAGCGGGACTTCAATCGCCAGCAGCAGCCGGATGAGATACCGAGCCGTGCCAAACGAACGCCGGCTGGTCTCGCGCCACGCGATAGGGCGGTCGAACGGCAGCGTGGCGTGGTCGCGAATCAGCACCTTGCCCTTGGTGAAGCGATTCTGGTTGAGCCGGTGGAACACGCCGTCGATGAACTGCAACAGCTTCAATATGCGGTTCTTTGGGCGAAGGAAGGCGCGTTCCCAGAGGGCCATGCGGGCGAAGATCAGCCACACGAGGATGGGCGCCGCCATCACCACGGGATTCATCGGTACGCCGGCCGAATGCGCATCGGCAAAGAGCCAAGGGCTGCCCAATAGCAAGAGGCCTGAGTCCCAGGATGGGAGTTCGACAATCGCAACGGGTGTCCCAAATGTCTGATAAGACTGTCGCTGCGCGAACATCTCCCGGGCAAAAACATCTCCAGGGGGAACGGACCACCGCTCCGACAACAACCAGCGCGTCACGCAATAGGCCGATCCGCCGACGACGTACGTCATCACCAGCGCCTGCGAGGTCGTCCGGCACCATGCGGAGCAGAACACTGCCAGCGCCGCGACTTGCAGCACGCACACCGTCAGCGCGATCCCCGCCCGCAGCACCGCGCCGTTCTCGACGCCGCCGAGACTGTAGGCCACCGCCAACAGCGGCAGCGACATCAACAGGTACAGCAGCATCGGGATCACGCGACTGAGGTATTTCTCCAGCACGATCGTCCACGGCCCCAACCGCGTGATGAGCAGCAGCCCCAGCGTGTCGCGCTCTTTCTCGGACGTCAGCACGCCCGCCGTCAGCACCGGAACGAAGGCGTACACCGCTGCCAGTTGGAAGTACAGCACCGCCTCGAACAGCCGCCCCCCGGTGCCGAGCATCGTGAACGCGCCGTCCTGCCAACCCACCTGCCAGCCGAACAGGGCCAGTGCGCTGCCGTAGAGCAGCACGGCGTACAACGTGCGCAGCTCAAACGTCCGCCGCTGCGCCGATTGCTCGGTGAGCTCCTTCGTCAACAGCGGCAGAGCCGGCGTGAGCCGCATGTGTCATTGTCGTATGGGAACGAGGATTCGCCGGAACAGTTGCGCGCGGGCCCACTCTTCGAATGCCGCGAACAGCGCTGCCGCATCGGGCGCCGATTCGTTGGGTGCCACTGGCGACAGTGCTGGGCCGCCAGTGTCATTCGAATCAGGTTGCAACAGCGATTGGGAAGAACTCTGGCGAGCGAAGACGCTCGCCAGTGGCACTCGCTGCAACGCGGCGCCGATCGTTTGCCCCGCGTGCAGCTCCCGCAACAGCGCAAACTGCCACGCCGGCGCTTCCCACCGGCGGACGACGTAATCGCGGCGATGCACCACCAGCCGCACCTCGCGCGGGGTCATCGGCGGCGGCTCGCGGTCGTGGCGCACCGCGGTGACGTACTCGTGCACCGGAAACGACAGCGCCAGCAATCGCACGCAGGGATAGAATTCCAGCCGGCAGTCCGCAAACTCATCGGGCGATAAACCGGCCAGCGATTCAACGGTTAATGCGCATCCAGCGGCCGGCGAGCCGCAGCGCTCCGGTCCTTCCGCGTCGAACGCTTCATTCACCGTGCGCTCGTAGGTGGCCAGTTGCACCAGGAAATCGGCGAAGTCGGGGCCGTTCCCGTCGCGCGGCGGGCGCAGCGCCGCGAGCGTTTCGGCAAACTCGGCTCCCAACCGGCCGAGCGTATAACTGTGCGGCGGATGCCGCTGCAGGTGCGCTGCCGCGAACTGCAGGAACGCGTCGTTGCCGACAGCCCGGTTCACCGCCGCGAACTCCGCCTGCAGGCATTCGACCAGCCGCGCCACATACGCGTTCTGATAGACCGACAACCGTTCCGCAGGCGTGCGCAACAGGGATGGCTCGATGACGTCGTCAACCGACCAGCCGGGCGTCGCTTCACCGAGATTGGTGAGCTGCTCCTGAAACCACGCCTGCAATTGCGATAGCGGAGCGGCCATGGCGCTCACTCCACCTCGGCGGCGGCGAACACCGCCGGCTGCGGAACTGCCTGGTGAGGCCGCGGGGCGACGTCCCCTCGGTCAGTTGTTTGGCAAGCGTCATTGAAAGTTCCGCGGGGGCGTCGCCCCGCGGCTTCCTGGACAAAGCCGCGCGCACGGTCGAGTTCTGACTGCAATCGCTCGAACGGCGGGATGTGTGCGTCCCATTCCAACAGCGTGGAGGGGCCGGCGAAAATGTGTCTGGGACACTCGGAAGTGTCCCGGACACTGGCCACGTCCCGGACACGGGTCAGCTCCCACGCCAGTCGGTACAGCCGCCACACGGAGTCGACCACCGCGTGATCGTGCGTGTCGATCACGTGCGTTCCCAGGTCGGTGTGGCCGGCGAGGTGAAACTGCACCACGCGCTCCGCCGGGACGCCGCGCAGGAACTCCTCCGGGTCGAAATCGTGATTCCGCGACGACACGTACACATTGTTCACGTCGAGCAGCAGCCCGCAGTTGGCGTCTTCCGACAGCCGCGTGAGGAACTCCCATTCGGGCATCGTCGACTGCCGGAACGTCACGTAGCTGCTGGGATTCTCCAGCACGAGGGGACGCTCCAGGTAGTCCTGCACGGTCCGCACGCGCTCGATGACGTGCTGGAGCGAGTCTTCCGCGAGCGGCAGCGGCAACAAGTCGTGCGTATTGCGGCCGAGCACGCCGGTCCAGCAGACATGATCGGAGACCCACACGGCCCGGACCGTTGCCGCGAGCTCTTTCAACTTGCGGAGATAGTCGAAGTTCAATGGATCGGTGCTGCCGATCGACAGGCTTACGCCGTGCAGCACGATGGGATAGCGTTCGGCGACCTGCTCGAGCACACTCCGCGGCCGGCCTTGCGTATCGAGATAATTCTCGGAGATGGCCTCGAACCAGTCGACGGCCGGCTGCGTTTCGAGGATGTGCCGGTAGTGGACCGTCCGAAGGCCGACGCCGAAGCCCAACGCAGGCAAACCGAGCCGAGGTGCGACCATGGTTGTAAGCGTGCGAAAAAAAGCGCCGCACACGTGCAGTGTGCGGCTAAGCGATTGATCCCGTTCGATTGTGAAACATCACGCCTTGGCGGGAGCGGCGCCAAATTCTTTGCCCGCCTTTTTCATCGATTCTTCGAAGGCGGCACGGGCTTTGGTCCAGGCTTCGTCCATGAGCGGCACGTGACAGCCGCCCTTGCCTTTGCACTCGTTGGCGGCGGGGTTCTCGCCGCAACCCCCCTGGCCCTTGCACTCGTTCATGCCGGCGCACTCGTGAGCCGCCACGGTAGCGCACGTGCCTTGACCTGCGCAAGCGTTGTCCTTGCTTGCTCCCTGGCCTTTGCAGGCGTTGAGGCCGCGGCAGGTGTGCAGCGCGGTTTCGCCCCCTTCTGCAGGAGCGGCCTCGCTGCCCTGGGTCATTTTGTCTTTGTACTCGCTGCTCGACGACGGTGCCGGCGTTGAGGGCGGCGCTGCCGGTTTGCCGCAACCGGCCGTACCCGACGCCAAACCGGACAGCGCGGCCAGCGTGATCTTGTGAAACTCGCGGCGATCCAGACTCATTGTGGCACTCCGATGTGAGTACGACGCGGACGTTCCCACGCCGCCGACCTGTTTCAGCGACGTCCTGCCCACGCATGATAGCGGTTTACGCCGCCGACTGCACACGACTCGCGATGGTCCGGGCGAAGTGCCGGTTTGTTTCAACCCGCGTATAGCGCCTCGATCGGACGGCCGGACGTCAATTGGAACTGCTGTCCTGCGCGGTTGGTGAAGTGGCCCTGCGGATCAATTGCCAAGGCGGCGAGCATCGTTGCGGTGAGATCCCACGGGCCGTATTTCTCGGTCACCGGATAGGCCCCGCGGCTGTCGGAGGCGCCGAGAACCAGTCCGCCGCGCACGCCCGCACCGGCACACACGATCGAATAGCACGCCCCCCAGTGCTTCCGACCCGGAGATGCCCCCGCGAACTTCGGCTCCAGCGCTACGAGCGGAGCGCGGCCGAACTCTCCCGCGCACACCACCAGCGTCTGCTCCAGCAGCCCACGTTGCTCCAAGTCTTCCACAAGCGCGGAGAAGCTGAGGTCGAACCGCGGCAGCAGGTGTTCGCGCAGCGCGTAGGACAAATCGTTGTGCGTGTCCCACCCGTATTGCTGCGTGTCGTGGGGCGCGAGATCCTGGCCGCGGCCGGAGTGGTTCCAGAACACCGTGACCCACGTCACGCCGGCCTCCACCAGCCGCCGCGCGAGCAGGCACGCCTGCCCCGACCGATCCAAACCGTACCGCTGCCGCGTGGCCGTCGACTCCCGATCGAGCTCGAACGCGTGCTGCACCTCGGGCTGCGACAACAGTTGGTACGACCGCTCCGCCAGCACGCGATATTCGTAGGTCGACCGGCTCGCAGGTCCGGGACGCAGTTGCTCCTCCAACTGCTGCAGCAGTTGCCGCCGCACGTCACGGCGATAAAGTGTCACCTCCGGCAGCGCGGCGAGTCCCGGCAACACCATCGATTCCGCCGTGACGTCGCCGAGCAGCATCGGCGAAAAGTCGGGGCCGAGGAACCCACCGTTCTGTCCGGGACCGGGGTTCGCCGGAACGAGCGCCGGACCGTTGACGTGGATCGCCGAGTCGATGAACTGGCGACCTGGCCGGAGCCGTTTGACGACGGCGGCGTGCGTGGGCCAGTCGGTCTCCGCGGGAGCAGGGTTGGACGATCGCCGCGCGTGATACTGGCCGGTGAGCGTCAGATACAGCGCCGAGCCGTGGTCGAGGTCCTCGTGAGACATCGTGCGGACCAGCGCGAACCGATCGGCAATCTTCGCCATGCGCGGCAGATGTTCGCACAGCAGCGTGCCGGGCACCGCGGTGGGAATGGCGTGAAACTCGCCGCGAATTTCCACTGGCGCGTGCGGCTTGGGATCCCACAAATCGATCTGGCTCTGCCCGCCGTTGGCGACCACGAAGATCACGGACTTCGCGCGACCAAAGCCCGGCGACCTGTTGGTTCCCTCTGCAGTGGAAGCCGTTCGCGCCAGCGCCCCCAGCCACATCCCGGACGCCGCCTGTAGCCAGTGGCGGCGCGAAAACAGCATCGCCGATGTCAGTGCCAGGGTCGTCATGCATCCGTCCGGATGAAGGACACTCTATGGTACTTCGCGGACGAGCCTCTGACGAGATGTCAGCGAGCCGTCAAAGTCGGACCGGGACGTCGTCTCCGGCGCGGACACTCGTTCGCACCACGTTGCCGTCGACATAGAGCTTGGCAAGCGTTGTCGTGGATGAGTTCCAGGACAGAACGAACCGGCCGCGACTGTCGGTGGTCGTAGGGCCGATCATCCCCCCAAGCATTCCTGCAGCCATGCCGGACACCCGCCGACCGCTCGCCGGCGACCCGTCGCTGTGATACACCGTGCCGCTGATCGATGGCATGTTGACAACTTTGGATCGAATTGTCTCAGGGCCGAATGCCTGAATTGCGAGGCCAATATCGCCGTCATGTCCGGCCGTGCAGGTATTCCTGCAGGTAATGGATTTCCACTTCCTGGTTGTTCGTGAGATAAGCGTTCAGGTCGCCGATGGAGATGACGCCGCGGACTTCGCCGTCCGCGCTCACGACGGGCAGGTGTCGGATGCGGACCTGCCGCATGACGTGGCGGGCTTCGTCGATGGACGACTCCGGCGTCACGCAGGTGATGTTGCGGGTCATCACTTCTTCCACGCGCACGGTGTTGGGCTGTCGCTCTTCGGCGACCACGCGGCGGAGCACGTCGCGCTCTGTGAAGATGCCCACCAGCCGCGAGCCGTCCATCACCAGCAGCGCCCCGACGCTGTGCTCGTTCATACGCTGAGTGGCCTGCAGCACGGTTTCGTCGGGCCGCGCGGTCAGGAGTTGCCTGTCGGACTTCTGGCTGAGGATCTCGCTGACGGCGCCCATCGCGTCCTCGCTTTCTCGGAGAGTGGGGATATCAAAAGTCTTTGTTTAGCCGCGACCCGCAGGGGAGCGTGTCTTCATTCGGCGGAGAGCGCTCCCCTGCGGCTCGCGGCTAAACGGGTGAATCAATCGATGCCTTTCGTCACGCAGGCCACAGCGCGCTCAGCGGCGCCGCAGGAATCAACGGAATAGTGCGTTCGGCGACGGATGCGGTCGCGGCCTGGCCGTCGATGCCGAACCAGGCCAGCAGAGTGGCCGGAATCTGTGCGGGGGAGACGGGATCGCTGACCGGCATGGCCGCGGTGGCGTCGCTGGCGCCGACCACCGCCCCGCCGGTCACCCCGCCGCCGGCCACCAGCGCCGACCAACACCGCGTCCAATGGTCGCGGCCGGCATTGCCGTTGATTCGCGGCGTGCGGCCGAACTCGCCTGCCGCCACCACCAGCGTGTCGTTCAGCAGACCGCGTTGTTCCAGATCGTCGAGCAGGGCCGCCACCGCCCGGTCGAATTGCGGGCACAGCGCGTCGCGATAGTCGAATAGCGTGGCCGGTCCGCAGCGGTCGCCGTGGCAGTCCCACGTCACCTGCTGGTGCAGCGCGTCGAACAGGTTCACTGTGACACAGCGCGTGCCGCGCTCGACCATCTGCCGCGCCTGCAGAAGCAGTCGGCCGAATCGACTCTCGCCATAAGCGTGACGGATGTTCTCCGGTTCCTGCGCGACGTCGAGACCGACCTCGGCAGGGTTCCACTCGTCGCCCAGCAACCCGCCCGATTGACCGTGCAGCCGATGCACGCCGGTGTCGCTCAACACGCGCGGCAGGACGGCATTGGCAGGAACGGGGCTCTGGAATTCGTGGGTGTGGGCAATCACGCTGCCGAAGTGCGGGAACCGCACGCCGCGCTGCACCACGCGGCCGGTTTGCAGGAGCTGCTGGCCGGTTTCGTGGATGGGGGTCCAGTCGTGGCACAAGCTGCGGATAACCGCGCAGCGATCGAGCCGTTGGGCCAGCATCGGCAGCGATTCGCTCAGGAACACGCCCGGCACGCTGGTGGCAATGGCCTTCAACGGACCGCGAATGGACGCCGGCGCGTCTGGCTTCGGATCGAAGGTTTCGAGCTGGCTCGCGCCGCCGGCCATGAGGATGAAGATGGCCCGGCGACGGTGCGTCCATGCGGTGCGGGCCAGTGCCGACTGCTCCCCCAGCGACAGGCCGACCACACCCAATCCACCGACGCGCAGAAACTCGCGCCGGGAGACGACTTCCCCGACCATCGGCTGCACCGCGGCAGACATGTCCGACCCTTCTGGGGGACGGAATTCCAATCCGTCCTTCTGGGCGACGTGGAAACCGACCCTCCGTGACACACTTTACCAACCGCGCCGTGCAACGGAAAGAATGTTTATTCGGTTAGCCGCAATGCGAAGACGTTGCGAGCGGAGCGCTCCGCTTGGACGATCTCGCGTCGCGGCAAAGCGGGACCAAAGGGCCGGCGCTGTCGCCGCCGGTGAATTCCGCGTATCTTGTGTCATCGGATCGGTGGTTCTCGATGACGGGTTGACGCATGATTCTCGACCAATTCCGCCTCGATGGCCGTGTGGCGCTGGTGACGGGGGGCACCCGCGGGCTGGGGCAGTCGATTGCGAAGGGGCTGGCCGAAGCAGGGGCCGACGTGGTATCGGTCTCGCGGTCGAGCGACGATCACGAAACTGCCCGCCTGGTCCAGTCGTGCGGCCGCCGCTTCTGGTCCTTCCCCGCCGACCTGGGGAAACCGGAGGACCGCCGCGGCCTTATTGACCGCATCCTCGCGCAGACCGCCCGGCTCGATATTCTCGTGAACAACGCCGGCATCTCGCATCGCCATCCGCCCGAAGACTACCCGCTCGCCGAGTGGTATCAACTGCTGGAAGTGCACCTGCACGCGGCGTTCGACCTCTGTCAGCAGGTCGCCCCGCACATGCTGGCGCGCGGGCGCGGCAAGATCATCAACATCGGCTCGGTGATGACCTACGAAGGGGGCCTCAACATCCCCGCCTATGCCGCGGCGAAGCACGCACTGGCCGGCTTGACGAAGTCGCTGGCAAATTCGTGGAGCAGCCGGGGGATTAACGTGAACTGCATCAC
>Ga0073934_10007665_pt1 | contig 14831 bp, 14 predicted proteins | sample LarsenN4metaG_FD_76834 | JGI IMG/M metagenome (GOLD analysis project Ga0073934, IMG submission 76834) | Hot spring sediment bacterial and archeal communities from British Columbia, Canada, to study Microbial Dark Matter (Phase II) - Larsen... ...
CGAGCGAGGCCAGGGCCGAATGCAGGCCGTCTTCCTGCAGGCGCACGTTCTGCGCGGCCTCCAGCACTTCCAGCGGCTCGGCGGCCGAGTCGGCCAGCCAGTGGATGGGCGCCAGACGGGCACTGTCGCGATCGTCATCCTCGCTGCTGCCTTCGAGCGCGACGTCCTGCCCGGTCAGACGGGTTTCCATCTCGACCACTTCTTCCGGCTTTACGCCCAGCGTCTTCGCCACTTCCCGCACTTCGGCCGGGTTCAGCGTGTTGCTGCTGCTCTTGAGGCTGCGCAGGTTGAAGAAGAGCTTGCGCTGCGCCTTGGTCGTGGCAACCTTGACCAGACGCCAGTTGCGCAGGATGTATTCGTGGATTTCCGCCTTGATCCAGTGTATCGCGAACGACACCAGACGCACACCGCCGTCCGGGTCTAACCGCTCCACCGCCTTCATCAGGCCGATATTGCCTTCCTGAATGAGATCAAGGAATTGCAGGCCCCGGTTGGTGTATTTCTTGGCGATGGAGATCACCAGCCTGAGGTTCGCCTCGACCATTTCCTTCTTGGCGATGCGCGCCTCGCGCTCGCCCTTCTGGACCATGTTGACGATGCGGCGGAACTCGGTGAGGCTCATCCCGGTTTGCGCCGCGATATCGGCGATTTCCGCGCGGATGCGCTCGATCGCGGCTTCCTCGCGCTCGGCGAAGGCGGCCCACTTCTTGTCCTTTTGCGCGCGCGCCTTGATCCAGGCATCGTCCAACTCGTTGCCGACATAGGAATCGAGGAAGTCGATGCGCTTGATCTTGTGGCGCTCGGCCAGACGCAGCATCTGCCCGCCCAGCGTCGTCAACCGGCGGTTGAAGGCGTAGAGGTTGTCGACCAGGAACTCGATCTTGGTGGCGTGGAACTGCACGCTCTCGACTTCGGCCGTGAGCTCCTCGCGCAGCTGTTCGTATTTCTTTTCCTTGGCGGCGGGGAAGTCGTTGCCCCCGGCAAGCGTCTCGACCCGTTCGGCCTGGAGCTTCTCGAAGCTCTTGAACAGCTTGGTGATGCGGGCGAAGCGTTCCAGCGCTTCGGGCTTCAGGGCGGCTTCCATCTGCGCGAGGGAGAGGGTGTTGTCCTCCTCGTCATCGTCCTCGCGCTTGGCGCGGGGCTCGCCGTCTTCGTCCTCGTCCTCGTCGCCGGGCTCGTCCTCGACCTCGTCGTCCTCGCGGATGGTCGGACCGGCGGTCTCCTCGGAGATCTCGCCGTCATCATCATCGGCATCTTCCGACATCTTGTCGGCCGGGGGTTCCTTGGAGAGCATGGCGTCGAGATCGAGGATCTCGCGCAGCTGCATGTCGCCGTTGTTGAGCGCTTCGGACCACTGGATGATGGCGTGGAAGGTGATCGGGCTCTCGCACAGCCCCATGATCATCATGTCACGGCCGGCTTCGATCCGCTTGGCGATGGCGATTTCGCCTTCACGGCTGAGCAGTTCCACCGCACCCATTTCGCGCAGATACATCCGCACCGGATCGTCGGTGCGCTCGCCGGTGGCGAGTTTCTTGTTGCCCGCGCGCGCGTCCTTGGCCGGACCCTTGCGATCGCCGTCCTCGTCCTCGTCGTCATCGTCGTCGACGCCGACCGCATCGACCCCGTCGCCGTCCTCGTCACCCTCGGCCTCGGCTTCCTCGTCGCTCTCGACGATCTGGACGCCCATTTCGGAGAGCGCGGTCTGGATGTCCTCGATCTGGTCGGGGCTCATCTCGCCCGAGGGCAGCGCCTCGTTGAGCTCGTCATAGGTGACATAGCCGCGCTTCTTGGCCTTGCTGATCAGCTTCTTGATCGAAGCCTCGTTGAGATCGATCAGCGGGGCATCTTCCTTCTCGGCCATAAAGTTCAATCAATCCGTTCCCGGGCAACCGGTGCCTGCACGCGTGCCAGACCACCGTCGCCAGCCTATCCCATGTCCTCCGCCACGGCGGAGTCGTCACCCGTGGCCGCCGGAGCAGCCTTTCTGCGCCCGAAAGCCTTGAGGCGCTCGTTCACTGTCATGAGCTGTGCGCGCAGTCTGGTCTGTTCGGCGAACGATCCTTCGGGATCGTGCGCGAAACGGGCTATCGTGGCCGCAAGCGCAGCCTCAAGCGCCGGCCTTTCGACCAGCAGCGACACAGCTTCGGCCAGTTCCTCGCACGCAGCGCCGGTGGATGTGCCTTCATCAAGGAAGGCGTAACGGATGTCTGCCGGCGGGGCAGGATGACCTAGCGAATCGCATATGGCGCTTGGGGGGCCCGAATCAAGCGTTTCTGCAAGCTCGAACAGCGATTCGATCAGCGGCGCGGCTTCGCGGTCATGCCGGGCAAGCCGCGAAAGCGCCTCGGCATGGCGGGTGATTTCCTGCGGGAAGCGGGCCAGCCCGGCAATCACGGCGTGGAGCAGGCCCTGCCGCTGGCCGCCCGCCATCAGGCCCGAAAGCCGCGCACGCGCCTCCTCCGACAGGCCCGGCGGGGGTAGCTGCGACCCGCGCCAACCCGGTCGCTGGCCGCGCTGCTGCGGCACGAAGGCCGGGCGCGGCGGGCGCGGGGGATAGGCGAAGGCCGAAAAGCGGTCGGAGAGTTCGCGGCGGTAAAGCGCCTTGATCTCGGGATCGGCGATGGTCTCGACATGTGCCATCAATCGCGCCTTCAGCCCCGCCTTTGCCTCGGGAGTGGTGAGGGGCTGGGCGTCGCGCTCGAACTCCCACAGCGTGTCGATCAGCGTAGAAGGCGCGGCGAGCAGCTTTTCCATCGCCGCCTTGCCCTGCGCCTTGATCAGATCGTCGGGATCGAGCCCCGCGGGCAGCCGCACGATAGCGAGCGAGCGCATCGGCGCGAGCAGCGGCAGCGCCCGCGCAATCGCCCGCATCGCCGCACGTTGGCCGGCGGCATCGCCATCGAAACACAACACCGGGGCGTCGGTCATGCGCCACAGCAGTTCGAGCTGCATTTCGGTGAGCGCCGTGCCGAGCGGGGCGACCACGTCGGCAATCCCGACATTGGCGAGCGCGATCACATCCATGTAGCCTTCGACCACCACCACGCGCCCGGACTGGCGCGCGGCGGGTGCGGCGCGGTGAAGATTGTAGAGCGTGCGGCCCTTGTCGAAGAGCTCGGTGTCGGGCGAGTTGAGGTATTTCGCCCCCCCGTCCCGCTTGTCCAGGATCCGTCCCCCGAAGGCGATCACCCGCCCGCGCGCGTCGTGGATCGGCAGCATGACGCGCCCCCGGAAGCGGTCGTAGCGTTCGCCCTGTTCATTGGCGGCGCGCATTCCTGCGGCCTCGAGCATACCCTCGCCGAATTGGGCGAGCGCGCGCGGGAGCGCCTGGCGTTCGTCCGGTGCCCAACCGAAGCCGAATTCGCGCATGATTGCCGGAGAGAAGCCCCGCCGCTGCAGATAATCGCGCGCCGCTTTGCCGCCGGGCGCAGCGAGGCTCTCGATGAAGAACCGCTGCGCCGCCTCGGTCACGTCGATCAGACTGGCGCGCTGTTCGGCCTTTTTCGCCTGCACGGGATTGGGGGCGGGGACTTCCATCCCGGCCATGGCTGCCAGTTCCTTGACGGCATCCATGAACGGGAGGCCCTGTTGGTCCACCATCCAGCTAATCGCATCGCCATGCGCCCCGCAGCCGAAGCAGTGGTAGAACTGCTTCTGGTCATTGACGTAGAAGCTCGGCGTCTTCTCGTCATGAAACGGGCAGCATCCCTTCCACTCGCGCCCGGCGCGCGTCAGCTTGACCGACCGCATGACAAGCGCCGAGAGCGTGATCCGCGCGCGCAGCTCGTCCTTCCATTGCGGGGTGATGGCCATGCGCGTCTAGGTGCGCCCGATTGCGCCTGCGTTCAAGCGCGCCCTGTGGAAGGCTCTGTGGCTTAGGCCGATGACCCGATCAGGAGAGCGCCGCCTTCACCAGCGTGCTGGCGAGCTTGCCGTCGAGCACCGCGCCGTGACGCGCCTTCAGCTCGGCCATCACCGCGCCCATGTCCTTCATCGTGGCGGCACCGGTTTCGGCCTTGATCGCCTCGATCGCGGCCCTGGTCGCCGCCTCGTCCATCATCTGCGGCAGGAATTCCTCGATCACCGCCAGTTCGGCGCGTTCGACCGCGGCGAGTTCCTCGCGTCCGCCCTGCTCGTACATCTCGATCGATTCGCGGCGCTGCTTGGCCATCTTCTGGAGCACGCTGACCACCAGCTCGTCGTCCGGAATCTCCTTGCCGCTGGTGCGCTCCTCGATGTCGCGGTCCTTGATCTTGGCGCTGATCTGGCGGAGCGCGGCGGTGCGGTCCTTCTCGCCGGCCTTCATCGCGGCGATGGTGGCGGCCTTGATATCGTCACGGATCATGGGTCTTTTCCTGTGGATGGGGTTTCGTGGGCGCGCCCCTAACGCAAATCAGCCGCCACGCCTAGGTTGACGCGAAGGGGCGAGGGGCCTAGCGGACAAAACTTAGCACCCACCGCTGGAACCCCTGTAACGGAGCGCCCCATGGCCGACCCCGCATCTTCACGCGCGCAACCTTCAGGCGCAACCGGCGTTCTGGTTCTGGCCGATGGCACGGTGATCTGGGGCCGGGGCTTCGGCGCGGTGGGCAGCGCGGTGGGCGAGGTGTGCTTCAACACCGCGATGACGGGTTATCAGGAAGTGATGACCGATCCTTCCTACGCCGCGCAGATCGTCACCTTCACCTTCCCCCATATCGGCAATGTCGGCGCGAACGGCGAAGACGTTGAGAGCAAGGTCGAAGGCGCCGTCGGCTGCGTGGTGCGCGAGGATGTGACCGAGCCGTCGAACTTCCGCTCGATCGAGCGCTTCGGCGAATGGCTGGCGCGGAACGGCAAGATCGGGCTGTCGGGGGTCGATACCCGCGCGCTCACCCGCCGCATCCGAATGAGCGGCGCGCCCAATGCGGTGATCGCCCATGCGCCCGACGGCAATTTCGATATCCCCGCGCTGCGCGCGCGCGCGCAGAGCTGGCCGGGTCTGGAAGGCATGGACCTCGCAGTGCGGGTGACGCGCGGGACTCAGGAAAGCTGGGAGGGTGGCTACTGGCGGCTCGGCCACGGCTACGGCCGCGCGGCCCGCGATGCCAGCCCGCATGTGGTCGCGGTCGATTATGGTGCGAAGGACAATATCTTCCGCAACCTGGTCAAGGCGGGTGCCAAGGTGACGGTGGTGCCGGCCAAAGCTTCGTTCGCGGACATCATGGCCCTGAAGCCCGACGGCGTGTTCCTTTCCAACGGCCCGGGCGATCCGGCGGCGACCGGCGAATATGCCGTGCCGGTGATCAGGGCGCTGCTCGATGCCGACGTGCCGCTGTTCGGCATCTGTCTCGGCCACCAGCTGCTCGCGCTCGCTGCGGGCGCGAAGACGATCAAGATGCACCAGGGCCACCGCGGCGCGAACCACCCCGTCCAGCGCGTCGGGGAAGGGTGGGGCGAAACCACCGGCCTCGTCGAGATCACCTCGATGAACCACGGCTTTGCGGTGGATGTCGACACGCTGCCGGAGCATGTCGAGCAGACCCATGTGTCGCTGTTCGACGGCACCAATTGCGGCATCGCGATCAAGGGCAAGCGGGCTTTTGCCGTGCAGTATCACCCCGAGGCATCGCCGGGGCCGCAGGATAGCTTCTACCTGTTCGAGAAGTTTGTCGGGGGGCTGTGATGCTTGTTCTTGAAGCTATGGCATTGTTTTTGGCCACATCCAACGCAGCGCAAGTTGGTGACTGGAAGGTGCAATGCACCGACAGTCTCGGACTTGGCGACGGCGCATATGACGAGTGCCGCATGACGAAAAAGACAGGTGGCTTGGAGGTCGAGATCGTCCGCACGGTCAGGGGCACGGCGACATCGGTCAAGCAGAAGGGCTGCAAGCCGCGGGAGGCCATTCCTCCGACCGAGAAATCGCAAGCAGAGCTCGCGGAAAACCCCGATGTTTTGAGCGGCAGCGTGGTGATGAATCTCATGGCCAACCAGATCGCTTGCAAGGCGCGTGGTGGAGCGCTTGAGCTGCCCTTGAAGGAGGGGGAACCCTCCGACCTTCTCGCTGCAACGGCCAAAATCCGGGGGCTCTGACGCTGTTTCGGCTCGCCACCCCTCTTGCCTTGGCCGCCGCCCCGCTGGTTGCCCAGAACCCGGCTATGACCCCGCGCCCGCTGGCCGAATGGCCCGGAGCGGAGATCGCCGAGGGTGTGGCGTTCCAGGGCGATGGCTCGGTCACGCTCGAAACCTCGGCCGAGACCGGGCTGCCGATTGTCACCTTCTGGCGGCCGGTCCTGCATGACGAGGGCACGCGCTACCCGGTCGCGGGCCGCATGGATTGCCGCGTCGTCGCCGCCGAAGGGCCGTTCGAGGAAGCCGGCTTCGATCCTGCCGCGCGCCACGCCGCGCTGGCCGAGGCGCGCAAGGAGCAGGGCTTCATCGACATGGAGCGTCTCGCCAGCGGCACGGACAACGTTAAGCAGCTCGACGTGATCGGCCGCCGCAACGCCCCGCGCACCCACTATGTGCTGAGCTACATCATGGTCCGCGATGGCGAGCGCCTGATCGACATCCGTCGCAACTGCACCTTCATCTTCGGCAGCGGCGCCTCCAAGCCCGACGTGCTGCCACTGGTGAACCGCTACACCAAGATCACTTTCGCCTTCGCGCCCCCGTCATCCGAGCAGGATTCCTGATGCCCAAAAGAACCGACATTTCCTCGATCCTCGTCATCGGTGCCGGCCCGATCATCATCGGCCAGGCCTGCGAGTTCGACTATTCCGGCACCCAGGCGATCAAGGCGCTGAAGGAAGAGGGCTACCGCGTCATCCTCGTCAACTCGAACCCGGCGACGATCATGACCGATCCCGAGTTCGCCGACGCGACCTATATCGAGCCGATCACGCCCGAGATCGTCGCCAAGATCATCGCCAAGGAGCGCCCCGATGCGCTGCTCCCGACAATGGGCGGGCAGACCGCGCTCAATTGCGCGCTCAAGCTCGACGAGATGGGCGTGCTTGCCGAATACGGGGTCGAGATGATCGGCGCGAAAGCGGACGCGATCGACAAGGCCGAGAACCGCCAGCGCTTCCGCGAGGCGATGGACGCGATCGGGCTCGAATCCGCGCGCTCGGGTGTCGCCAACACGGTCGAACAGGCCTTCGCCGTGCTCGAACGCACCGGGCTGCCCGCGATCATCCGCCCCAGCTTCACCCTAGGCGGCACCGGCGGGGGGATCGCCTACAACAAGGCCGAGTTCGAGCGGATCGTGCGCGAGGGGCTCGACGCCTCGCCCACCACCGAAGTCCTGATCGAGGAATCGCTCCTCGGGTGGAAGGAATTCGAGATGGAGGTGGTGCGCGACCGCATGGACAATGCGATCATCATCTGCTCGATCGAGAATGTCGATCCGATGGGGGTGCATACCGGCGATTCGATCACCGTCGCCCCGGCGCTGACGCTGACCGACAAGGAATACCAGATCATGCGCTCCGCCAGCATCGCGGTGCTGCGCGAGATCGGTGTGGAAACAGGGGGTTCCAACGTCCAGTTCGCGGTCAACCCCAAGGACGGCCGCCTGATCGTGATCGAGATGAACCCGCGGGTCAGCCGCTCCTCGGCGCTGGCGTCCAAGGCGACCGGCTTTCCCATCGCCCGCGTCGCGGCCAAGCTGGCGGTGGGCTACACGCTCGACGAGCTCACCAACGAGATCACCGGCGCGACGCCTGCGAGCTTCGAGCCGACCATCGATTACGTCGTCACCAAGATCCCGCGCTTCGCCTTCGAGAAGTTCAAGGGCGCGGCCACGGATCTGTCGACCGCGATGAAGAGCGTCGGCGAGGTGATGGCGATCGGGCGCAACTTCCAGGAATCGATACAGAAGGCGCTGCGCGGGCTCGAGACCGGGCTCGACGGGTTCAACCGCGTCCCCGAGCTGGAAGGGGCGGGCAAGGACGTGATCACCGCCGCCCTCTCGCGCCGCACGCCTGATCGGCTGCTCAAGGTCGCCCAGGCCTTCCGCGAGGGGTTGAGCGTCGAGGAGGTCGCCGCGGTGACCTTCTACGATCCGTGGTTCCTGCGCCAGATCGAGGGGATCATCGCTGCCGAGCGCGAAGTGCAGAAGGACGGCCTGCCGATCGATGCCGCGGGTCTCAGGCGATTGAAGGCGATGGGATTCTCCGACCGCCGCCTCGCCACCCTCGCGGTGCGCTCGGTGGGCGTCGCCGGCGGGCTCGCCGAGACCCAGGCCAAGCGTTCGGGCCTGCTCCACGATGCGCTCGTCGCCATGGCCGGGGCGACCAGCGAGGAGGAGGTGCGCGCGCTGCGCCACAAGCTCGGCGTGCTGCCGGTGTTCAAGCGGATCGATTCCTGCGCCGCCGAGTTCGAGGCGATCACGCCCTACATGTATTCGACCTACGAGGCCCCGAGTTTCGGCGAGCCCGACTGCGAGGCCGCGCCCTCCGACCGGCGCAAGATCGTCATTCTCGGCGGCGGACCCAACCGGATCGGGCAGGGGATCGAGTTCGATTACTGCTGCGTCCACGCCTGCTTTGCGCTGGGCGAGGAATGGCACGGGCCGGCCTTCGAGACGATCATGATCAACTGCAACCCGGAAACCGTCTCGACCGATTACGACACCTCCGATCGGCTCTATTTCGAACCACTGACCGCCGAGGACGTGCTCGAGATCCTGCGCGTCGAACAGCAGAACGGCGAGCTGGTCGGCGTGATCGTGCAGTTCGGCGGGCAGACGCCGCTGAAGCTGGCGCAGGCGCTGGAGGATGCGGGGATTCCGATCCTCGGCACCTCGCCCGACGCGATCGACCTTGCCGAAGACCGTGAACGCTTTGCCAAGCTGGTCAGCAAGCTGAAGCTCCGCCAGCCCGAAAACGGCATCGCCCGCAGCCGCGACGAGGCCGCAGCGGTCGCCGCGCGCATCGGCTATCCGGTGTTGCTGCGCCCCTCCTACGTGCTCGGCGGCCGCGCGATGGAGATCGTCGACAGCGAGGCCCAGCTCGACGATTACATCGCCACGGCGGTCAACGTGTCGGGCGATAGCCCGGTGCTGATCGACCAATATCTGCGCGACGCGATCGAATGCGACGTCGACGCCCTGTGCGATGGCAATGAAGTGCGGATCGCGGGCGTGATGCAGCACATCGAGGAAGCCGGCGTCCACTCGGGCGATTCCGCCTGCACCCTGCCGCCCTATTCGCTGCCCGCCGAGATCATCGCCGAGATGGAGCGCCAGGCCGAGGCGCTCGCCTTTGCGCTTGGCGTGAAGGGGCTGATGAACATCCAGTTCGCGGTGAAGGACGGCGCGGTCTACCTGATCGAGGTCAACCCCCGCGCCAGCCGCACCGTGCCTTTCGTTGCCAAGGCCACCGGCCAGCCGGTCGCCAAGATCGCCGCGCGGGTGATGGCGGGCGAGCCGCTCAGCGCCTTCGAGCCGTTCCGGCGCGATCTGCCCTATATGTCGGTCAAGGAGGCGGTGTTTCCCTTCAGCCGCTTCCCGGGTGCCGACCCGGTGCTCAGTCCCGAGATGAAATCGACCGGCGAGGTGATGGGGATCGACACCAATTTCGAGGCCGCCTTCCTCAAGTCGCAGATGGGCGCAGGGATGAACCTGCCGCGCGGCGGCACGCTGTTCGTATCGGTCAAGGATACCGACAAGGCCCAGATTGTCCCGGCGGTGCGGCGGCTGATCGAACACGGCTTTCGGGTGATTGCCACCGGCGGCACCCAGACCTGGCTCACCGAGCAGGGCCTGCCGGTCGAGCGGGTCAACAAGGTCGCCGAGGGTCAGCCGCATATCGTCGACAAGATCATCGACGGCGAGATCGCGCTGATCTTCAACACCACCGAAGGCTGGCAGTCGCTGATGGACTCGAAATCGATCCGTCAGGCGGCGCTGGCGGGCAAGGTTCCCTACTACACCACGGCTACCGCATCGCTCGCCGCGGCGGCCGCGATCGCCGCTCTCGGACCCGAGCAGCTTGAAGTCCGCTCGTTGCAAGACTATTATGGCGGATAACTGACCTCGCTCTCCCCGACATTCCCAATCCGTCGCGGCCGCGTTTTTGCAGAAATGCGGCTTTTGCGTGATGGACTTGTCGTCTGCCGGGAAGGGCCAAGAGCACACAGGAAGAGAAACAGGTAATGGCAACCATGGAAAAGGTCCCGATGCTGGCCGAGGGTTACGAGCGCCTCACCGCCGACCTCAAGGTCCTGCGCGAGGAACGCCCCAAGATCGTCGAGGCCATCGAGGAAGCCCGCGCTCACGGCGATCTTTCGGAAAATGCCGAATACCACGCCGCCAAGGAGCGTCAGGGACAGGTCGAGGCGCAGATCGCCGAGCTGGAAGACAAGGTCAGCCGCGCGCAAATCATCGACCCCACCACGCTCTCGGGCGACAAGATCATCTTCGGCGCGACCGTGACCCTGCTCGACGAGAACGACAAGCCGGTGCGCTACCAGATCGTCGGCCAGACCGAGGCGGATGCCAACAAGGGCCGCATTTCCTACAACTCGCCGCTCGCCCGCGCGTTGATCGGCAAGCAGGTTGGCGACGAGATCGAGGTGACCGTCCCGTCGGGCGAAAAGTTCTACCTCGTCGACAAGATCGAGTTCATCTGACGCGCGCAAGCGTCGCGATGGCCATGCCGCCCGTGGCACCGATTGCCGAGCGGAAGCTGGCCGCGCAGTTCCTCGATCAAGGTGCAACCAGCCTTGCCGATGCGGTGCCCTTTGCCCCGTCGCGGCCGGCCCAGCGGCGCGCCTTCGAGCGGCTGAAGGGCGCGGACGTGCTCAAGACCGATGGGCTTGGGCGCTGGTATCTCGACGAGGCACAGTGGCGCCGCCACCGCTCGAACCGCCGCACGCGGGTGATCCTCACAATGCTCGCCGTGGCCGCCGCGGGTGCTTTCGCGGCGCTGCGCTGAGCGTCAATCGAGCCGCTTTTCCATCGCGTAATTGTGGATCGCCACCGGTGCTTCGGCCGGGCCGATGGTGAAATCGCGTCGGTGCAGCAGGGCATAGCCGGTGCGTTCGAACACCGGGCGGGCAAGTTCGCTCGCCTCGGTGAACAGTCGGCCCATGCCGCCCGCGCGCGCGACGGCCTCTGCCGCCGGGAGTAGCGCCCCGGCGAGCCCGCGCCCGGCATGATCGGAGTGGCAATAGAGCATGTCGAGAGGCCCGTCGGGTTCGAGCAGCGCATAGGCGAGGGGAGCATCCCCGGTATCGACCGCGACGAGAATCGTGTCGCCGCGGGCGGCGCTGGCGACGAACCGTTCCGGACCGGGATGGCGCGCTGCCCATGCCGCGACCTGCTCGGAAGAATAGGCCCGCGCCCCGATCGCGCGGATCGCGGCACCGGTCAGCGCGGAAAGCGCCGCGGCGTCGCTCTCGCGGAAAGCACGGATCGCGGGGGCCGGATCAGCCACCGTGCGCCCTATTCCTCGGGGGTCAGCAGTCGGTGGATGTGGACCACGACATACTTCATTTCGGCATCGTCGACCGTGCGCTGCGCCTGCGCGCGCCAGGCGTCGACCGCGGCGTCATAGGAACTGTAGACACCGACGACGTGGATGCTCTCCGGATCCTGGAATTCGAGCCCGCGCGGATCCTTGACACGGCCCCCCATCACGAGGTGGAGCCGCTGGGTGGGGGTGGTTTCTGCCATGTTTCATGCCCTTGGGGAGGAAGGATGGGCGCCGCCTTAGCGGCCTCAGCGCCGAGGGCAAGACCCGATCAGCGCTTGACCTTGTCCAACGCGCTGCGGACCGCGCGGGTCGCCTTGCGGCGGGTCTTGCGCGCGGCGTGGCGGGTGGTGTCGGCCGCGGTGCCAAGGGCATGGCTGGCCTCGCGCCGGGCCTTGCGCGCCGCAGCCTCGGCCTCGTCTCCCATATCCTCGATCCGCTCCTGTCCGCTACGGGCGGCCTCGAGCACGTCGTCGACCAGCTTCATCCCGTAGGCGAGCACCGCCTCGCTCACCAGTGCCCCGAGGCGCGAGCGGGTGCCGCCGGTGAGCCCCTTGACCCCGGAGGTGGCCGAACTCGCGGCGCCCGAGGCCGCTGCCCCAACCGCACCCACGGCGCGGGAGGCGACACGGCGTCCGGGTCGGGTGGCCAGCCCGATCAGCAGGCCCAGCGCCAGCGCCCCGCCGATCACGGCGAGGGGGTGAGCGCGGGCATAGTCGGTGGCGGCCCCGGCCGCGGCGCGGGCCTGATCGGCAAGCGTGCGTTCGGCGTTGCGGCGCTCGGCCGCCTCGATCCTGGCGCGCAGGGCATCGCGTTGGCCGTTGGCGAAATCGGTCATGCTGCATCATCCTCGTTTGCTTGGGGGAGGGCGTCGCCGGTGGGGGAAGGGGCTGCAGCGCCCGTTGCGCTGGCAGGCTGCGGCTCTGCGTCCTCGGCATCGCCTGCGGTGATGGCCTCGATCAGATCGAGGAGCGGGCCGCGCAGCAGCCATAGCAGGATCGCCCCGACGAGCAGCGCCAGCACGCCGCGATGATCGCTCGCCTGCTGCCTTGCGATGGCGAGCACATCGTTGGCCCCGGCGCGGATACGCCCCGAGATGGTCGCGCCGACGCTGGTGGAGACGCGACTTGCCACGCCCTGCTGATCAAGGCTGGCGCGGATCCGGGCGACATCCTCCTCCAGGACAGCGCGAGCGGCATCGCGCAGGCGCCGATCCTCGACGAAGCGGGCGGGCAGGTCGGTCATGCGCCGCCACCCCGGTCACTGCCGAACAGCGCGCCAAGCAGGAGGCCGTCCCGGCGCGCGGCCAGCACCAGACCGGCCACCCCGGCGAGCATCGCCCCGACCACGATGGCGATCGCACCCCACACGCTCACCAGCGGGGTCAGCGCGATCACCGCGCCCACCGCCAGCGCGATCAGCGCGATGTGGAGCAGCACCAGCGCCAGCACCAGCAGCACCAGCGCGCGGCCGGCGGTCTTGCCGGCTATCGCCGCACGGGTCTTCTGGAACGCGACCTCGGCCTCGGCATAGGTGCGCGCGTCCTCGATCAGCACGGCGATCTCCTCGCGCAGCGCGCTCAGCGAATCCGCGCCCGGTGCATCATCTGCCTCGGGCGCACCGCCAAGTGCGGCCGCCTGCGGCGCATCGAGGCCGGGCTCATGGTCTGGCATTGGCAATTTCCGCTCGCGACAGGGGCCTTAGCCCCGCCGGCCGCCCAGCAGCCGCGCGAGGAAGAAGCCGACCACGGCGGCAATGCCGACGGCCATGCCGGGGCTCTTGCGCACCATTTCGCGCGCGTCCTCGCCCAGTTCCTCGACGCTCTTGGAATCGAGCTTGGCCGAGGTCTCGGCCAAGGTGCGCGAGGCCTTGCGGGCATAGTCGCCATATTGCTCGCCGAGCTTCTCGTCGATCTGGGTGGCGCTCTCGCCCACCACCTTGCCGAGCGAAGCGATCGCTTCGCTGGCGGTCTTCTTGCCTTCGACCGCGAGTTCGCCCGCCTTGCTCAGCGCCTGTTCGCCATAGGTCTTGGCCTCGGCGACAATATCGGTGCCCTTGCCCTTGGCCTGTTCGCCGACCGTGCTGAGGCGGGTCTCGGCCTCCGCGCGCAGCGCGGCGGCGCCCGCCTTGGCTTCCTCGAGCGCGGCGTTGAAGCGGCTCTTGGCCTCGGCGGTGTGACTGGCCGCGATGGTTGCGGCCGCCTGCGGAGCATCCTCGCCGCGCGCGGTCGCCGCGGTCTTGCGCGAAGCGGCCTTGGTCGGCCCGGTGCTCTTGCTCGTCGCGCCCTTGGCGGACTTGGCCGGGGTCTTCTTGGTCGGGGTCGTGTCTGCCATAGCGTTGCTCCTTGTCCTTCCTTCGGTGCGATCCGTTCCGTGCGGCTGCGGGCCGTCGCCCGCTTGCACAGGCCGGTCCGCGCGCATAGGGACGATCCGCGTCCAGCGCTCGCGCCCGGCGCCTGCCAGAATCACGCTGTCAGCAGTATCATATCGACCGAGTGTATTGACAACCTAAACCACATTACCGCCGGAGCCAAACATGACTGCCATCATCGACCTGCATGGGCGCGAAATCCTCGACAGCCGCGGCAATCCGACCGTCGAGGTCGACGTGCTGCTGGAGGACGGCAGCTTCGGCCGTGCGGCGGTGCCCTCGGGCGCCTCCACCGGGGCGCACGAGGCGGTGGAACTGCGCGACGGCGATGCTTCGCGCTATCTCGGCAAGGGGGTGCTGGGGGCGGTCGATGCGGTCAACACCGAGATCCGCGACCTGTTGATCGCCAAGTTCGACGCCGAGGACCAGCGCGACATCGATCTGACCCTGATCGCCCTGGACGACACGCCGAACAAGGCCCGGCTCGGCGCCAACGCGATCCTCGGCACCAGCCTCGCGGTGGCCAAGGCGGCGGCGAATGCCCGCGGGTTGCCGCTCTATTCCTACCTCGGCGGGGTTTCGGCCCACGTGCTGCCGGTGCCGATGATGAATATCATCAACGGCGGCGAGCATGCCGACAACCCGATCGATATCCAGGAATTCATGATCATGCCGGTCGGCGCGGATTCGCTTGCCGAGGCGGTGCGCTGGGGCGCGGAGGTGTTTCACACCTTGAAGAAGGGCCTCGCGCAGAAGGGCCTCGCCACCAGCGTCGGTGACGAAGGCGGCTTCGCCCCCGATCTCGCCAGCACCCGCGCGGCGCTCGATTTCATCATGGAGAGCATCGGCCAGGCCGGCTTCACCCCGGGGGAGGACATCGTGCTGGCGCTCGACTGCGCGGCGACAGAGTTCTTCAAGGGTGGCAAGTATGAGATTTCGGGCGAGGGCCTGAGCCTCGCGCCCGCCGAGATGGCGGATTACCTCGCCAAGCTCGTCGCC
>Ga0073934_10007666_pt1 | contig 14830 bp, 12 predicted proteins | sample LarsenN4metaG_FD_76834 | JGI IMG/M metagenome (GOLD analysis project Ga0073934, IMG submission 76834) | Hot spring sediment bacterial and archeal communities from British Columbia, Canada, to study Microbial Dark Matter (Phase II) - Larsen... ...
CCCCCCCAGACTGGCCCGCCAGCCCCCGTCGATCCAAAGCTGATATTCCATTTTTCACATTCCTAGCGTCCGCCGATCACGGCGATGTAGTTCGTTACCCATTCGTGGTATGGCACGCAGTCCTGGGTCCCGTCGCCGCAGTCCGTGGTTGGTGTGCGCCAGAACCAGATCTTATCGAAGTTTCCCATACCATTTGTCTCACAACCCGCGTCCCCGAGCAGTTCGTTGCCCGTGCAGGCGTCCGGGACGGCTGGCACCGATCCAAACCAGGCAGCCAGATCGCCCTGCAGCTTGGGATTGAGGGAATGTTCCAGCCACATGTAAGCGCAGTTCGGGTGAGGCGCATCGACGTGCATCATGGTCGTATCCGCCCAGCCCGTGGTCCCTTCCACCGGGAAGACGCTGGAGATCGGCTTGCCCTCCGCCTGCATCAGGTTGACCTGGAAAGGCCACGAGCTGGAAGCCACCACGCCTTCGTTGGTGAAGTCATCCATCTGGATGAAGGCGTCATGCCAGTAGCGTCCGATGATCTGGCGCTGCTGCCGGAGCAGGTCCAGGGCAGCGTTGAACTGGTCGCGCTTGAGGGCGTAAGGATCCTCGATCCCCAGCTCTGGCTGGTGATGCATCAGATAAAGCGCAGCATCGGCGACGTAGATCGGACCATCGTAAGCCTGCACACGTCCGCTGTTCGACTGCCCGTCGGGCAAGGTTTACTCTTCGAATACCACGCTCCAGCTGGTCGGCGGCTCGGGGAAGACTTCGGTGTTGTACATCAAAACGTTCGGCCCCCACTGGTAAGGCACACCATAGTGCCTGCCATCCACCGTGTGCCAGGGAGCTTCCTTCAATCGGTCGTCGACGGTATCCCAGCTTGGGATCAGATCGAGGTTGATCTCCTGCACGCGACCTCCGGAAATGAGCCGGTTGCTGGCATCTCCGGAGGCAGTCACAAGGTCGAAGCCGCCCTCGTTCATCAGCGCGACCATCTCATCGGAGGTGGCTGCAACCTTGACTGAGACGCGGCAGCCAGTCTCTTCTTCAAAATCGGTCACCCAGTCGAAGTTCGGGTCAGTCTCGCCGCGCTCGATGTATCCAGCCCAGGCAACGATGGAGACCTCACCTTCTCCCTCTCCAATGGATTGCATGGGGCCTCCCTCCGCTGCCGGCGCTACGGTCGTCCCGGCAGCCCCACCGCAGGCGACTGCCAGAATGCTAAGCAAGGACAGGAAGGCGATCAATTTACCGGGTCGTGTTATGGTTTTCATGATTCTCTCCTCAGGCGAAATTTGTTTTGCACTTGCAAGACACAGGGGTCATGCACAAGCATAATTCGATCGGTTCTTCCTCCCTTCTTCTAAAAGGATTGTCCTGCCCTACCAGGTTGTCCCCCTGGGTGAGGATTTTCTGCGGCATCGTCCGGGGGCAGCCACTGATAGGTATCCTTCAAGATGCGTGGAATGAGCACTGTCCGGGTGTGACGAAGACCAGGGATTTGATGGAGCTGGCGGGTGATGAACTCGTGCATCTCATCGCTGTCCCTGAATATCGCCTGCAGGCTGATGTCCTGGTCCCCGGTCGAGATCGCCAGGTAAGAGACCTGCGGGAAGGACAGGATCGCTTCGACTGCCTGTTCTTGATAACCAACCTCCAATTCGCAGAAGATGTCCACCGCCAAGGTATACCCAAAAGCTGCGGGGTTGACCACCGCTACAGGCTGGATGACCCCCATTCTGATCAGCCGCTGCACGCGGTTGTGAGCAGTCCGGTCGCTGACACCCAACCGCTTTGCGATCTGAGCGCTCGGCAGTCGTGCATCCTGGTTCAGGATCGTGATGATCGCCTTATCCAGCCAGTCTAATTTGGACAATACATATCTCCATTGGACGTTTGGGTAGTATAATCGTTTTTGCCATTTAGTCAATATCTTTCACAATTTTCGTCCGATTCGGCAATATTGTTGGGTAAACGCTTCAGAAAGGCGAAAGCAGCTGTTCTCTGCCTCGGCAAGTGGAGATACAATAAAAGCCTACGGAAGATAGAATTTCTCGGCGGGAGCTCAAAGATAAGGAGCAAGGGAATGGAATACAAACTCTTCGTGGATGGACAATGGGTCGGTGGAGGTGAGCCGCTGGAAGTCCGCAACAAGTACACCCAGGAGATCTTTGCCGTCATCCCAACGGCAGGCCAGGCAGAGGTTGAGGCGGCGATCGCGGCCGCCGAACGCGCTGCGCCAATGATGGCCAGGATGCCTGCCCACCAGCGCAGCGCCATCTTGGCCCGGACAGCCGCCCTCCTGCAGGAGCGCAAGGAAGACATGGCGCGTACGATCGCCACCGAAGCTGGCAAGGCGCTCAAGTACGCCCGAATCGAGGTGGAGCGCGGGATCAGCACATTCACTATCGCGGCCGAGGAGGCCCGCCGGGTGCACGGCGAGACGATCCCCCTGGATGGCGTACCGGCCGGCGAGGGATACTTCGGCTTCTGGACCCGCCGGCCCGTCGGGGTGATCGCCGCTATCAGCCCATTCAATTTCCCACTAAATCTCGTGGCGCACAAAGTCGCACCTGCCATCGCCGCCGGGAACACCGTGGTGCTCAAGCCGGCGAGTACGACACCCGTGACCGCGGTCAAGCTGTGCGAAGTCCTGAGCGAGGCCGGCCTGCCAGCCGGCGCGATCAATCTCGTCGTCGGTCCGGGCTCGACGGTGGGGGAGTGGCTGGTCAGCGATCCGCGCGTGGCGAAAGTCACCTTCACCGGCAGCCCGGCGATCGGCCGTAGGATCACCGCCGTCGCGGGGATCAAGAAGGTCACCCTGGAGCTGGGCAACACCTCGCCCGTGATCATCGCCCCGGATGCCGACCTGGACCTCGTTGCAAAACGCTGCGCAGTGGGCGCTTACTACAACGCGGGTCAGGTGTGCATCTCAGTGCAGCGGATCTACAGTCAGGACGGCATTTTCGAACCGTTCACCGAGAAGTTCGTGGCTGCCAGCCGGGCGATGGTCGTTGGGGACCCGCTGGACGAACGGGTGGACGTGGGACCTATGATCGACCCGGGAGAGGTCGATCGGATCGAATCCTGGGTGGAGGAGGCACAGCTGGGGGGAGCCAAAGTGCTTACCGGCGGGAAGCGGGACGGCGCAGTCTACTGGCCGACGGTCCTCAGCGAGGTCCGTCCGGAGATGAAGGTCGTGTCCCAGGAAGCTTTTGCCCCGGTCGCCTCCGTCATCCCCTACGATGATTTCGAGGAAGCCCTGAGACAGGCAGATGCTACCGAATACGGCCTGCAGGCCTCGGTCTTTACCCGCGACATCAACCGTGTCTTCCAGGCTATCCAGCGCCTGAATTTCGGCGGCGTGATCATCAACGATACCCCCGCCTTTCGCGCCGACCACATGCCTTATGGAGGGAACCGCCAGAGCGGCCTCGGCCGGGAGGGGGTGCGCTTTGCTATCGAGGAGATGACCAACATCCAGATAGTCGCGATCCGGCTGGGATAAATTTCAAAAATAGGAGAAAAAATGCTTAAACTCAATAAATTGTTTGTTTTAATAATTACCGCCGCGATCCTGGTCGCATGCGGCGGCGCTGCGCCACCGCCTGTCTCTTTCACGATCGACATGACCGAATATGCCTTCACCCCCGCCAACCTGCAGCTCAAAGTGGGCCAGGAAGTCACCCTGACCCTGACCAATTCGGGGCAGCTCCAGCACGAGATCATGTTCGGGAGGAATGTGATGATGATGGCGAACCGTCCCGCGGGATACCAGGAGGACATGTTCGCGGCCGGTGGTGTCACCCCCGAAGTCACCCAGGATCTTATGCCGGAAGAAATGGAGGAGAGGCACGCCGGATTCATGGTCGTCGTTCCAATCGGTGGAACGGCAACTGTGAAGTTCAGAGTGACCGAGGGCATGGTCGGCGAGTGGGAGATGGGCTGCTTCGAGCAGGACGGCGTCCACTACGATGCCGGCATGAAGGGTCCGGTTTCGGTCACCCAGTAACAGTGCTATCTGCCTGAGAGGCGATGAAAATGCGAGGCGCACTTGTGATGCCTCGCTTTTTCATGTCCCGGTATATTGTATAATCGGAAGGTTTCTTCGGCAGCCCGGTCAGGAGGCGGCTCAGACTCTACTCCAGGGATATCGCCATCCAGACGCGCCTCTATCCGAGAAACCAGGACTCGCGCCAATGATCTCAACCGTATCCAATCAACGCCGCCTGTTCGGACGATATTCATGGTTGTGGCTGATACTGGCGGTTTTTTTCGCCGGATGCTCACTGTTCAGTGAGCAGGATTCTCCCCCTCAGCCATCCGGGGAAGCGGGCAGGGACACCCCCCTTTTCCCAGACCTGCCTTCCGCGACTCCGGCTTCCCCCCCCACACCGACGACTCCTCCCCGGGTCCTGACCATCTGCCTGGCGAACGAACCAGACACCCTTTATCTCTATGGCGGCGCCTCCCTGGCGCAGAAGCAGGTGCTGGAAGCTCTCTATGATGGGCCGATCGACCGGGTCGGCTATCAGTTCCAGCCGGTCATCCTGGAGAAGCTGCCTGACCTGGCGGATGGAGATGCAGCCCTGGAGCCTGCAGCCGTCGAAGCCGGCGATTGGGTGGTCAACGACGCGGGGGAGCTCGTGCAGCTTGCACTTGGCGAAGTGGTCCGGCCCTCAGGCTGCGCAGCGCCCGAGTGCGCCGTCCCCTGGGATGGGAATCCGCTCGAGATGGACCGGCTTTCTGCCAGCTTCACGATCAAGGAAGGCATCCTCTGGTCGGACGACACCCCGCTGACCGCCGCTGACTCTGTCTTCAGTTACGAATTGGCCCGCCAATGCCGGATAGAAGGCAGTCCCTGCGGAGGCCTGGGCCTCATCACACAGGACCACGGGACTGTGGAGCGCACCGCCAGTTACACCGCCCTGGACGACAGGCGAGTGCGTTGGACCGGCGTTCCGGGCTTCCGCGACCCAAACTACCCGGCCAATTTCTTTATCCCACTCCCGGCCCACCAGCTGGGAGCCCGGTCCCCCGAAAAGCTTTTGTCAGATGAGGCGAGCACTCGTCAGCCTCTTGGTTGGGGGCCGTACCTCCTCGAAAGCTGGGTGCCAGGCGATCACATCCGCCTGCGGTCGAACCCGCTTTTCTTCCGCGCCGGTGAGGGCCTGCCAGCATTCGATGTCCTCATCCTGCGCTTTTTCAGCGGGCAAACCGAACAGCTGGAGAACGCCGTGCTCAGCGGTTCCTGCGACCTGCTCGACCAGTCTGCCAGCCAGAGTTTACTGGCCGAGGATCCCGCTCGGCTGCTCGAGCTCGACCAGGGCGGCTCGATCCAAGCCCTTTTCGTTGCCGGTCCGGTCTGGGAACAGGCGGACTTCGGGATCCGCCCCCTTGCATACGATGACGGTTACCAACCGGCGAATGACCGCCCAGACCTGTTTGGCGACCCGCGGACGCGCCAGGGCATTGCCCTGTGCATGGACCGGCAGCGGGTCACAGCCGAGGTCCTGAACGATCTCTCATCGGTCCCCGCTTCTTACTATCCCTCCGGTCACCCGCTACTCGACCCGGACCTTCCCGTCATTCCCCACGACCCGGCAGCCGGCGCTGATCTGCTGGCTCAGGCTGGCTGGACCGATGCCGACGGCGACCCCACCACCCCGCGCACGGCCCTCGGTGTGTCCGGCGTCCCGGATGGTACGCCGCTCGCTTTCTCTTATCTGGTGTCGGACGCCAGCCAGAGGTTGGCAGCTGCAAATATCCTCGCAGAATCCCTGGCAGAGTGCGGCGTCGCGGTGGATCTTCAACCCGGACCTGCCGTTGAAGTTTACGCCCCGGGACCTGACGGCCCGGTTTTCGGCCGCCGATTCGATATGGCGCAGTTCGCCTGGGAGAGCAGTATCCAGCCTCCCTGCTATCTCTGGTCGTCGCAGCAGGTCCCGGGCGATCCGAATCTGACAGCAGAAGATGGAAGTACGCTCTTCCCCTTTGGTTGGGGCGGGGTAAACGCCAGCGGCTACGCCGATCCCGAATTCGACCAGGCCTGCCAGGCCTCCCTGGAAGCGCTACCCGGCGAGCCAGGGTACATCGAGGCCCACCACCGCGCGCAGGCGCTCTTCGCTGCCGCCCTGCCAGCCATCCCCCTGTACGAACATCTTCGGGTCGTCGTCTCCCGTCCGGATCTGTGCAATTTAGCTTTCGATCCTTCGTCCGCGACTGAATTCTGGAACCTCGAGGCGTTTGACTTTCGAGAGGAATGCCGAAAATAGTCGAAAACCTTGGGGGGTAAGGCCCGGAGTGATTCTGGAGGCTCCCTGATTAAACAGAAGGACACAGATTGAGGCTGAAGTCTGTGTCCTTCTGTTTTATATAAGCCTGGTCTCGAGATAAACGGCGTCAGAGCAGATCGTATCGTAAGTCTCAGGCAGCAGCCTTGGTCCGACTTCCTTCACTCACTTCCGGCTCTTCGATGGAAGCTGCAAGCCCTTCCTTAAATTCCTGGAAGGCACTCCTGAGATCCTCCGCCTTCTCCGAGACCAGTGTCTGTCCCCGCTCCAGCAAGCCTCTGGCGCGCTCCGTGGTCTGTTCGACTGCGCTCGCGCCGCGCGCTTTCAGTTCGGCGCTTTTTTGCTGGATCATTGCGCGGGTCTCCTCACCGCTGCGTGGCGCGGTCAGCAAGGCGAACCCCGCCCCGACCAACCCGCCGAGCAGGATACCGGCCAAGATCGTCCCCGCGTGCCCGTTTCTTTCAGCCATGGCAGTTCTCCTTTCCTGCAAGAGAGTTATTTCTGGATCAATATACTCCGGAAATTTCAGGGATCAATGGGAAATTAGTGCTATAAGAGTTTATTCGTTTCATTCGTTCAACCCCACCTTCTCGAACCTCGCCACCAGCTGCTCCTTCCGCACCATAAGCGGCTCGTCCAAACGCTGCTTCGCCAGCTCGAGGTACTTCGGAATGACTTCGTATCCAACATACCGCCGCTTGAGCCGCTTCGCCACTTTGCTCGTCTGCCCGGAGCCCAGGAAGGGGTCGAGGACGAGGTCTCCCGGGTACGAATACATCCGGATCAGGCGGAAGGGGATTTCCTCCGGGAACGGCGCCGGGTGGTCCAGCATGTTCGGCGGGATAGGCGCAATATGCCAGATATTGTTGGCGACATCCATCTTGAAGACCTGGTCGATGGGGAATCCCGCGGCGGCTTTTTCATTCTCGGCGCGCCCGCGGTAGATCGGTGGACCGGATTTGCGGAACACGAGGATGTATTCGGTCATGATGTTCGGGTAGTAGTATCCAGGGTAAGGGTTCTGGACGGTCACCCCGGCGCGTTTCACCCCCGCCGTGCACTTGTGCCAGACGATATCCTGGTGAAACTCCCACCCGCGTTCCACCAACCGCCCGATCGCGTCAAATGGGACGGGGTAGTGCTTTCCGTTGAGAAGGACCGTCCCGATGACGATGCCGCAGAACCCGCCCGGTCTGGTGACTCTCAGAACTTCGGCGAAAATCCTCCCCAGCCAGTCCAGGTATTCCTGGTAGCCCAAATATCCATCCCTGTAGGCGCGAGTGCGGTAGTAACGTCCGCTGTCGCTGGCGTGGATATCATAATCGATGGCGTTCCAGTACGGGGGGGAAGTGACCGTTAAGGCAACCGAGCCATCTTCCAGCTCGGGCATCGCTTCACTCGAGTGTGGGAAAATTTGATCCATTTTATATCATCCCCTCGCCAAGGCTATTCTCAACGTCCGATCGGGTCTCGGCAATCATAAACCAATCAACTTTCAACTGCAAGGACAGCATCGCCAACCGCTCGCCTGCTTCGGTTTTACGATGGAGGAACATTCCTAAGATATCGTACGCTGACATATCCCCTGATTTGTACTTCCCATATTCGGATCTAAGAATCGCCATACCTCAATCAGAACAAGTGTGCTACAATGTAATCGATAACCGCCGCTCCGATTGTGCAGGAGTTGACGCCCGATGACGATAAATCCAGAGGACACCGTCGTGAGGCTCTGCGTGGAAGGCATGCAGGCGGAAGCGCAGGGCCGGTTCGAGAACGCCCGTACCCTCTTCACCCGGGCCTGGGAACTGAGCGCCGACGATTTCGAAGCCTGCGTGGCTGCCCATTACCTCGCCCGGCACCAGGACAGCCTCCAGGAGATGCTCCGCTGGAACCTGGAAGCCCTGGACCGCGCCAACGCGGTCGAAGACGAACGGATGAAGAGCTTCTATCCGTCGCTCTACCTCAACATCGCCTTCTCTTACGAGATGCTCGACGACCTGGTGGAAGCGCGCCGGTATTACGCCCTGGCCGCGGGCAGCCTTGCCGCCCTCCCTGACGACCCGTACGGCGACATCGTGCGGCATGGGATCGAGGAAGGGCGCAGGCGCACCAGAACGGAATCCGCACCGCGCAGTGCCTGAATCGCAATGGAATTATCCGCCACCCAGCTTGCCCTGATCGAATCTCCCCTCGATTCGAAAGTCTTCCTCGAAGGGCCTGCCGGCGCAGGTAAGACCACCGTCGGCGTCGAGCGCGTGGTCCACCTGATGCAGCAGGGCGTTCGCGGGGAATCGATCCTGGTGCTCGTGCCGCAGCGCAACCTTGCCCTTCCTTACTACCAGGCCTTGAGCAACCCGGGCCTGCTGGCCGGAGGGCGTCCGGAAGTGCTCACCCTCGGGGGTCTTTCGCAGAAAGCCATCGACATCTTCTGGCCCCTGGTCGGGAGGGACGCCGGGTTCTCTCACCCCGATGACCCGCCGGTTCTCCTGAACCTCGAGACCGCACAGTACTACATGGCGCGGGTGGTGCGCCCGCTGCGGGAAATGGGCTACTTCGAAACGGCCGCGATCGACCCAAACCGCCTCTACAGCCAGCTGCTTGATACCCTCAACAAAGCCGCCCTGGTGGGCTTCCCGCACAGTGAGATCGGCGAACGCCTGAGCTCGGCCTGGGTCGGCGAGGCGAGCCAGCTGCGCCTCTACAACGACGTGCAGGAAGCCGCGAATCGCTTCCGGGAATACTGCCTGGCGCACAATCTGCTGGATTTCTCCCTCCAGGTCGAGGTCTTCTTCCACCACCTATGGCCCCAGCCCCTCTGCCGGGATTACCTGTCGCGTATCTACCGCCACCTGGTCTACGACAACCCCGAGGAGGACGTCCCCGTGAATCACGACCTGGTCGGGGAGTGGTTCCCAGAATTCGATTCGGCGTTGTTGATCTACGACTGGGACGCGGGCTACCGCTACTTCCTCGGCGCGGACCCGCACAGCGCTTACCGCCTGAAAGACCTCTGCTCAACCCAGGCGGTGTTCGATGAGTCCTTTGTCATATCGAAAGAATTGCAGGCATTCGCTGCCGGCCTGGGCAGGGCGCTCCGCTGCCCTGCGGAAGTGGAGGCCTCCCCTTACGCGTCGCCCTCCCTCAACAGGGTCGAGCTGCTGGGTCCTACCAGCCCTTCCCAAGCTGAGGACGTCCATGCCGTGCTCGAATTTGAGTACTGCCGGTTCCACCCCCAGATGCTCGATTGGGTGGCGGACAAGGCGGCCAGCCTGGTGCACGACGAAGGCACGCTTCCAGGAGAGATCGCAGTCCTGGCACCTTACATGTCAGACGCCTTGCGCTTCGCCCTGATGGAGCGTCTGGCGCGGCGCGGCGTGCCGGCCCGGTCGCACCGGCCCTCGCGCGCCCTGCGCGACGAGCCGGCTGTCCGCTGCCTGGTTACCCTGGCGATGATCGCCCAGCCGGATTGGGAGATGGCACCGGCCCGCTTCGACGTGGCCTACGCTCTGGTCCAGGCAATCGAAGACCTGGACCTCGTGCGTGCGCAGCTCCTGGCAGAGATCGTCTACCGCCCCCAAAAAGGCCGCCCGCAGCTGACCTCCTTCGACCGCCTCAAGCCAGATGTGCAGGAACGCATCACATACCTGCTCGGCGGTCGCTACGAGAACCTCCGCCTGTGGCTGGAAGACTATTCGCTCAAGCCTTTCGACGAGATCGACTACTTCTTCAGCCGGCTGTTCGGGGAGGTGCTCTCCCAGCCCGGGTACGGCTTCCACCGCGATTACGACGCCGGCGCGGCAGCCGCCAACCTGATCGATTCGGCTCGGCGGTTTCGGCTCGTCACCCAGGGAGCAAGCTGGATCCAGGACGACCCTCAGGAGTCGGGTGAGCTCTCCCTGGGAAAGGAGTATCTCGAGCTGGTGCGCGACGGCGTGGTAGCAGCCCAGTACCTGCGGGGCTGGGAGGTTGGAGACTCTGAAACCCTCCTTCTAGCCCCGGCGTATACCTTCCTGGTCAGCAACCGCCCGGTCGATTACCAGTTCTGGCTGGATGTCGGCGGGCGCGGCTGGACCGAGCGGCTGTACCAGCCGCTGACCCACCCCTACGTGCTCAGCCGCCGCTGGGCTCCCGGCTCCCCCTGGACCGACGTCCAGGAGTTTGAATCCAGCCAGGAGGTCCTCTACCGGGTCGCTCTGGGACTTGCCCGCCGCTGCCGGCGGAAGATCTACGCCGGCCTGAGCGAGCTGGGCGAGAGCGGCTTCGAGCACAGGGGCGCCTTCCTGATGGCCCTCCAGCGCCTCCTGCGGGAGCGCCCGGCCCGTCCATTTCCCTCCGGGCCGCCTGCCTGAGGCGCCTGGAGCGCCTGGCAGCACGCATTACCTGGCTTCCACCGATGTTCGAACCTCGTCCAAAGCAGAAAGAGATCCTTACCTACCGCGGTGGGAAAATGGGCGTCTCCGCTGTGCCTGGCAGCGGCAAGACGCAGATCCTCTCCCTCCTGGCAGCGGAGATCATCTCCAGCAATGAGCTCGGAGACGACCAGGAAGTGCTGGTCGTCACCCTGGTCAACTCGGCGGTGGACAACTTCGCCGCGCGGGTCAGCGCATTCTTGAAGGAATATGACCTGCTGCCGAACCTATACTACCGGGTGCGCACCCTGCACGGGCTGGCGCACGACATCGTCCGCGAGCGGCCCGACCTGGCCGGATTGACGGATGACTTCCAGATCATCGACGAGCGCGCCGCCGACCAGATCCGTGAGGACGCTGCCCTCGCCTGGCTGCGCGCCCATCCCTACGCGCTCGACGAGTACCTGAACCCGGACATGGAGGAGTCGAAAGCCGACTGGGTGCGGCGCGAGCTGCTGCCCGAGCTGGCGAGCAATCTGGCCCTGAGCTTCATCCACACCGCCAAGGACCGCGGCCTGTCGCCGGAAGCTTTGAAAGAGCGCCTGGGCGATCTACCGCTCCCTCTGGCCCGGATGGGCCTGGAGATATTCGCCGATTACCAGCGGGCGCTGGCCTACCGGGGCGCGGTTGACTTCGACGACCTGATCCGGCTGGCGCTGCACAGCCTAAAGCAGGACCTCCTCTATCTGGAGCGCCTGCGCGACAGGTGGCCCTACATCCTGGAAGACGAAGCCCAGGACAGCAGCCGGCTCCAGGAGGAGATCCTCGGTCTGCTGGTCGGACCGCATGGCAACTGGGTCCGGGTCGGCGATCCCAACCAGGCCATCTTCGAAACGTTCACCACCGCCAGCCCCGAGCACCTGCGCCGCTTCCTGGCCGATCCGGATGTCGTGCCGCGCGAAATGCCAAATTCCGGACGCTCGACCCAGAGCATCATCGATCTGGCCAACCGCCTGATCGAGTGGACCCGTGAGCAGCACCCTCAGCCAGAAGTGCGGGATGCCCTGACCCCGCCCCTCATCGAGCCAGCCCCAGCCGGAGATCCCCAACCCAACCCACCGGACGCTCCGGAGAAGGTCCAGCTCTTCGCGCGCCGGCTCACGCCGCTGGAGGAGATCCACGCAGTTGCGGCGTCCCTCGAGCGCTGGCTTCCCGATCACCCGGATGAAACGGTCGCCATCCTGGTGCCGCGCAACCAGCGCGGTTTCGAGCTGGTCGACGAGCTGCGCCGGCGGAAGCTGCCTTATACCGACACTCTGCTGCGCAGCACGACCGCCACCCGCAGCACGGCCGGAGTGCTTGGCACCGTGGTCTCCTGCCTGGCCGATCCTGGCTCAAGAAAAAAGCTGGCGGCGGCCTACCGCGCCTGGCGGGGCGCGGCGACAGATGACGGCGAAGCCCGCGCCCGGACCGAAAGGGTCCTCGGGCTGCTCAAGGGCCTGCGAGACGTCGAAAGCTACCTGTGGCCGCGCGCCGGGGAGGACTGGCTCGCCGGGCTGGACCTGTCCCCGGAAGACAATTGGGTGACCACAGAGCTGGAGACTTTCCGCCGCCTCGTCCAGCGCTGGCAGGGCGCGGCCATCCTGCCGGCCGACCAGCTGATTCTTTCGCTCGCCCAGGACCTGTTCGAGGAACCGGCAGATCTGGCCATCGCGTATAAGCTCGCCTTCCTCCTCCGCCAGGCCAGCCAGGTCCACCAGGACTGGCGGCTGCCCGAATTCACCGAGGAACTGGCGGTGATCGCCCGCAACGAGCGCCGCTTCCTGGGGTTCAGCGAGGACGATATCGGATTCGTTCCAGAGAGACACAAAGGCGAAGCGATCGTCGCCACCATGCACAAGGCCAAGGGTCTCGAGTTCGACCGGGTGTACCTCATGTCGGTCAACAACTACGACTTCCCCTCCGGCGTGGAGGGGGACAGATTCATCTCCGAGCCGTGGTACCTCAGAGACAGCCTGAACCTGGAGGCCGAGGCCCTGGAGCAGCTGGAGGCAGCCCTGTCGCCCGATCCCTACGCCTGGTACGAGGAAGGGCGCGCCTCGCGGCAGGCGCGCCTGGCGTACGTCTCCGAACGGCTGCGCCTGCTCTACGTCGCCATCACCCGCGCCAAAAAGGAACTGATCGTGACCTGGAACAGCGGTCGAGATGGGAACCTGGGCCCGGCCCTGCCGCTGGCGTACCTGATGGGCTACCTGGAGAGGTCGAAGGGCGAAGGGCAAAATAGGGTCGACGGAAGCGGGATTATTGACACCAATGGTTGAAGGCAGATCACTGACAATCTGGCTCGTCAGGTCAGATTGAAACCGTTGAGGAACTGCGCATGAAGACGCTACCCCCCAATTTCCAATTCAGCCAGGGAAGCCTGCAGGACTACGTAGATTGCCGCCGGCGTTTCCAGCTCCGCTACCTGGAAAGGATCGCCTGGCCGGCAGTCGAAGCGGAACCCATCCACGAAAACGAACGCCGCTCCAGGCTGGGCGCCGCCTTCCACCGCCTGGCGCAGCAGCACCTCCTTGGAGTGCCGGCTGCCCGCATCACAGAAATGCTGGCAGGGAGCCGCTCTGCCGGGACCGAGCTGGAGCGCTGGTGGGAGAATTACCTCAGGTTCTCCGGCACGCTCGTCGGCTCTGAGGTTGCAGAGGCCCATCCGCCACGTTTGCTCGTCGAAGCGGTGTTCTCTGCGCCTCTCGGCGATCACCGGTTGGTCGCTAAATTTGACGCAATCCTGTGGCGATTCGGGGATTCCAACTCGTCTTCAAGCTTCAAGGCGACCATTATCGACTGGAAGACCTCCAGGATCCGCCCGGAACGCAGATGGCTGGCGGGCCGTGTCCAGACGAAGGTGTACCCTTTCATCCTGGCGTGCGCCGGCTCAACCTCCGAAAGTCCTGCTGCTGCGAGACTGGCTCCCGATCAGATCGAGATGGTCTACTGGTTCCCGAAATCGCCTCACGACGCAGAGCGGTTTCTCTACAGCCAGGGGCAGTTCGACCAGGACCGGGAATATCTCCAGGACCTGGTCGCGGAGATCGAGCGCCTGGGCGCAGGAGACTACCCTCTCACCTCGCACGAAGAACGCTGCGCCTTCTGCACCTACCGCTCCCTGTGCGACCGCGGCGTGCGGGCCGGCTCCCTGGACCAGATCGCTCTCGAGACGGAGGCTGCCGATGACCTCGAGTTCCGCCTCGATTTCGATCAGATCGCGGAGATTGAGTTCTGAATTCAAGAACTGATAACCCAAAATTTTTAGATGAGGGCGATTGACTGCCTGGAAATTCCCTTCACAAACCTCTGTCCCTCCCGCCCTCCGAACCGCCGTAGGAGGCCATCCACTCGTCGCCGAGACTCTCGTCCGGCGGGAGATCGTCGATCCAGCTGCCGCGCGCGCCTTCCTCGATCCCTCCGCTTACGCCCCCTCCTCGCCGCTCGATCTGCCGGGCATGGAAAAGGCTATCGATCGACTGGTGTGCGCCATCTACGAACGTGAGCCGGTGTGCGTCTGGGGGGACTTCGACGTAGACGGGCAGACTGCCACAGCGCTGCTCGTCTCGACGCTGCGGGAACTGGGGGGCGTCGTCAGCTACCACATCCCTGTCCGTGAAAAGGAGTCCCACGGGGTCAACCTCCCGGTCATGTCCCGGATTATCGAGGAAGGAGTCAGGTTGGTCATCACCTGCGACACGGGCATCCACGCTCACGACGCGGTCCTCTACGCGAAGGAACGAGGGGTGGACGTGATCGTCACCGACCACCACCTCCCGGCGGAGACCCTGCCGGCAGCGCTGTCCGTGGTCAACCCGCACCTGGCCCCGCCCGGCCATCCCGCCGAATCCCTGCCGGGCGTCGGCGTGGCTTACAAGCTGGCGAGCGCGCTGTACCGTGAGATGGGATCCCCGGACGGTGAGACTCAATCCCTCGACCTGGCCGCCCTGGGGATCGTGGCTGACCTTGCGCTGGTGAAAGCGGACACGCGGCACCTGCTGCAACTGGGACTGTCTGCGTTGCGTCGGACGGAGCGACCCGGGCTGCTCGCCATGCTGGAGCTGGCGGAGATCGATCGGGCTGGCCTGACCGAGGAGCACGTGGGCTTCGAGCTTGGCCCGCGCCTGAACGCCCTCGGCCGCCTCTCCGACG
>Ga0073934_10007667_pt1 | contig 14829 bp, 9 predicted proteins | sample LarsenN4metaG_FD_76834 | JGI IMG/M metagenome (GOLD analysis project Ga0073934, IMG submission 76834) | Hot spring sediment bacterial and archeal communities from British Columbia, Canada, to study Microbial Dark Matter (Phase II) - Larsen... ...
GGATTTCCTTCTTAACCTTAGGGATGACTTGAAAGCTGACGGACCGTAGGCTTCGCTCCACCGGAGAGAGAGGGTGGCCCTCTTCCAGGACCTGAACCTCGCGCCCCAGGACGTTTTCCACCTCGATGGATACTGGTTTCAAGCAGGCGTGCCCGATGGACAGGACGCGAATGAAAGTCTCAAATCCTAGGGCCCGTACGAAAATTTTTCCATTCTCTACCGATCTAACGTGTCCGCCTTTCACTTCGACCTGGAGCTCCTGACTTAGGTCTAAAGCCATAATTTTCAGAAGGCAGAGCACAGAAGGCAGAAGGGGTAAGGGCTAGATCTGCCTTCTGTTCTATGCTAGTGCTTAAAATGTCGAACTTGTGTGAAGACCATAGCCATGCCGTGTTCATTGGCTGCCGCAATAACTTCAGGGTCCCGTACGGAGCCCCCCGGCTGGATAATGGCCGTAGCGCCTGCCGCCGCTGCCGCATCGACCCCATCCCGAAATGGAAAAAAAGCATCGGAAGCTACGACCGTTCCTTGAAGGGAGTGGTGCAGCTGCTGGGCCTTCATCACGGCTATTTTAGAGGCATCGACCCGGCTCATCTGGCCGGCACCGATGCCTATCGTCTGGGTTTCCGTAGCATAAACGATACCATTGGACTTGACGTGTTTTACGACTTTCCACGCAAACCGCAACCCCCTCATCTCCTTATCTGTGGGAGAACGCTCCGTGACGACTCTGAGCTTCTCCGGGTCTAAATCCAGAAGATCTTTTTCTTGAATCAGCACGCCTCCTGAAACTTTTTTAAAATCGTATTTTTCCTCCGCAATGGCAGAGAAATCCAAACGGAGGACCCTTAAATTCTTTTTCTCCTGAAGGACGGCCAGCGCTGCCTCCTCAAACTCCGGAGCTATAACAGCTTCTATAAAGGTCGAAACCAGCTCCTGAGCGGTTTCTACATCTACCCGGGCATTCAAAGCCACAATGCCTCCAAAGGCCGAGACAGGGTCACAGGACCGGGCGTTTCGGTAAGCTTCCGGAAGGGATGTCCCCCGGGCCACCCCGCAGGGATTGGTATGTTTAATAATAGCTGCGGCGTAGCCAAGTTCTCCTTGGAGCTGCCTTTTCAGCTCAAACTCCAGAATCAGTTCCAGGGCCGCATTTAGATCGAAAATGTTATTGAACGACAGCTCCTTCCCCTGAAGCTGCTGAGCTTGAGCCAGGGAAGGTCCTTTGACGGTCAGATCTTTATAAAAAGCCGCCGCCTGATGGGGGTTTTCACCATAGCGAAGATCCTGGGCCTTTTCAAAACTCAAGAACCACTGGGGAGGGAACCTCTCCAGATGGGAACCGGTCTGGGGTTCAGGGCTCCCGAAAGGGGAGGGGAGGGTATGGAGATAATTGCTAACGGCGAGGTCGTAAGAAGCGGTATGTGCAAAAGCCTTACAGGCCAGTTTGAATCGGGTTTCCAGGCGGGTCGTCCCGTCCTGCTGCCTGAGCTCCTCCAGGACTTGAAGGTAATCCTCAGGGTCGCAGATCACGGTCACATGCCGATAATTTTTTGCCGCCGCCCGGATCAGCGTAGGCCCTCCGATATCGATGTTCTCTATAGCCTCCTCCAGGGTCACAGACGGCTTTGAAACAGTTTCCCGAAAGGGATATAAATTCACGACGACGAGCTGGATCGGAGAGATCCCATGGGCAGAGATTTCTTGAAGGTGCCGGGGCTCGTCCAGATTCACTAAGAGGCCACCATGGATCCTCGGGTGGAGGGTTTTAACCCTGCCGTTTAAAATTTCTGGAAACCCGGTTAACTCTGAGACCGGCTTCACAGGAAGCCCGGAGTTCTTTAGCAGCTCGGCGGTCCCCCCTGTCGAGATTACCTCAAACCCCATCCCATCCAGGGCCTTCGCAAATTCGGGGATGCCTTGTTTATTGGAGACACTGATCAACGCTTTCTTAGGGGTATTCCTATTCATAGTGTCTATTTAGTATATAGATCTGATGCGAAAACGTCAAGGAAAATACATGGAACTTTAGGGCCGCTGAGGAAATACCCACCCCCCCAAAAATACCTTCAACTCCCTCTTAGCACTTAAAACCGATCCAAATCCTCGTCGCGTTTTGTAAAGCCTTTGAAACGCTCTGAAGAATCTCTCGATCTGATTCGTCGTCTTGGCATGCCTATGGTTCCTCGACTGACCCACGACGCTCCATAACGCTCCCGCTACCCCTATCACTCATCCATACATCGTGCCCCTTTCGCCGATCCCCTGGGACTTTGACTTTATCCCTACTTCCTGTAATAGTTTCGCCATTGGCTGCCTGGATGGCGAATCCTCCCCTTCAACAGCCTCTAGGGCTTCCTCTAAGAGTAGGGGCGCAAGGCCTTGCGCCCCTACGCCTCCTCCCCAAGCCCCTACGCCTCCCCAGGCCTTGCGTCCCTACTTCATGGCGATCCTTAGAGCCAAAAGCCTGGGCTGTCTGTTGATAGGTAGGGGCGCAAGGCTTTGCGCCCCTACTCCCCAAGGAGGCTGCCAGAGTCGTAAGAAGATCATCATCCCTTTCTCGTTCTCCCAACGGTTAGCCGCTTCCCAACGGCCTACTCGCGTTTTCACCACAAAGGTCTTATCTTTACGTTCAACAATTAAATCAGCCATAATTTACCTCCTTTTTGGATTGAAAAGGTTATGTGTCAATTTCGGTAAATGATGGCTTTTTTCGCTTTTGGCAACTCCTTTTTAAAAGAGTCTACGAAAAGAGGCGATTAAACTCAGTAGGAGGTTGAACGTTCTCGGGAAAAGGGACGATGCCTAACCTTTTAATCCACCCCTCGTTCCCAGGCTTTAGCTTCCATAGGGTTGACATAAGGTTTAAACAGCCCCGGAGGGGCGGCCTGTCTATAGCTATGGAAGCTCTAAAAATCCATCTAGCTCCGTGAGGGGCGACCTGTTTTAACTCGTTTCCAGGCTCCGCCTGGGAATGCCTGTTGGGAGGCTCTGCCTCCCCTCCTTGGACATCGAGGCAGAGCCTCTAGGTAAGCGTTCCCAGGCAGAGCCTGGGAACGAGGGAAAAAACAGAACTGCCCGGACTGACTCGTTCCCAGGCGGAGCCAGGCGCTTACGTCAACAGCCTTGTAGTTAAAGCCTGGGAACGAGAAAACAGGGCTACGGACCTAAACGCCAGGCCTAGGAAGAGAGAAAAAAGAGGTTGACTTGGCCTTAATTTAGGGTTAAGTAAATCTTTGATAAGGGGGTGTATTATGCACATCACCGAGACCGGTTCGGGCTTTGGAGATTTAGGTGGTATTTTTCTTCCTTTAGGGATCTTGATCATGGTCCCTGTAGGGATTTATTTTCTTTACACTAAGACGCCCCACCGTAAGCGATTGTTCCGTATAATCGGAGTCCTTTTTCTGCTGCTCACCTTGGGAAGAGGCTACCTCCAAAAGTACTACCTGATTCCGGAGCCGACGATCCCTTTAAGGCAGGCTTACCAATATCTATTCTTTGATAAGAACTGGCCTAAGGAATTTGAGAGGAAACGTCAGGTATATTTACAGGCTCGGGCTTCTCGACCGCGCCTGTATTATTTATACGATTTCGTCCTCAATCCCTTGTGGTATACTTTGTTGATCAGCCTCATCCTCCTTGGGATCTACACCCTCTGGGAAGACTCTAAGAATCTTGAACTGTGATTTTTCGGATTCCATGATGGCCGATGATTAAGTGCGGTTTTTCTAATCGTAGTCCCTCAGTTAATCGTTCACATCACCGTTCAGACACTTACTCATTCAAATCACCGTTCGGGCATTCTCCCCGGTCCTGGGCGCCCGACTATAACCGTTTACCAAATTTATCCAGGAGGAGCTGTCCCCGGGCGGAGCCCTTCGCCAACCCCGTACCCCAAAAATACCCCCAGGATTTCTGCCCTTAACTTAAGGCCATTGAAGGTCGGGAAGGGGGACGGTGACCTGATAGGTAGGGGGATCGGGCGAGGATTTATACATTGACACCTTCCGGGGAGGCGTTTAAATTTAAAAGAGGTATTTTTATAAGTTTTTAAAAAGCTATGGGTTGTATCATATAAGATGAGGTGTTTCATTTATGAACAGGCGCTTAGAGAAAGGATATACCTTTGATGATGTTTTATTAAAGCCTAAAAGATCCTCCATCACTTCCCGGAAGGACGTGGATGTGAGCAGCTATCTTTCTCACCGTATCAGGTTGAACATCCCCATTGTCGCGGCCAATATGGATACCGTCACGGAAGCCGCCATGGCCATTACCATGTCCCGCCTGGGGGCTATGGGGATTATCCATCGTTTTATGAGCATCGAAGAGGAGGCGGAGCAGGTTCGGAGGGTCAAGAGGGCAGAAAGTTTTATTGTAAGCAAACCGGGGGCGTTGGAGCAGGATCGTACCTTGAGGGAGGCCAGAGCCCTCATGGAGGAGTATGGGATTACCAGCGTGATGGTCCTAGATAGGGGAGGGAGGCTCGTAGGGATTCTGACGTCCCGGGATATCCGATTTGAAGAGAATCTGGAGAAGCCCATTTCGGCTCTTATGACGGGGCGGGAGAAGTTGATCACCGCCCCGCCGACCATTACGCTTCCGGAGGCTAAGGGGATCCTGCAAAGATATAAAATTGAAAAATTACCCCTGGTGGACGAAAATGGTTTTTTGAAAGGGCTGATCACCGCCAAGGATATTCTCAAAACGAGCCAGTATCCTTCGGCCCTGAAGGATAACCAGGGCAGGCTTCTGGCGGGGGCGGCCATTGGAGCTGCGGGGGATTATAAAGAAAGGGCCCAGGCCCTGATAGAGGCCGGCGTGGATGTCCTGGTCGTCGATATCGCCCACGGACACCTGGATCTCTGTATCGAGGCGGTTCAAACCCTTAAGAAGATGGTGGACGATAAAATCGACATCGTTGCCGGCAATGTGGCGACGAAGGAAGGGACCCGAGATCTGATCGAAGCCGGCGCCGACGCCGTCAAGGTGGGAGTTGGGCCCGGGGCTGCTTGTGATACGCGACAGGTGGCCGGCGCCGGGGTCCCTCAACTCTCGGCCATTTGGGAGTGTGCGGAGGTCGCCCAGGAGAGGAATATCCCCCTCATCGCAGACGGGGGGATTAAGGACTCGGGAGATATCGCGAAAGCCCTTGCAGCCGGAGCCAGTTCGGTGATGATCGGAAGGCTATTTGCGGGAACGGACGAAAGTCCCGGACAAAGCATTATCCGAAAAGGGCGTCGGTATAAAATCTACCGGGGAATGGCCTCCTTAGCGGCGGCGACCGACCGGGCGCTTCGGGAAGGCTCCACCCGGGTTGAAAATCTGATCAGCATTATTCCGGAAGGGGTTGAAACGGAAATACCTTACCAGGGGAGCGTCGTGGATATCCTCTTCCAGTTGGAAGGAGGACTTCGGTCCGGTATGAGCTACTGCGGAGCGAGAACCATTCCGGAGCTCCGAGAAAAAGCGACCTTCGTTTTAATAACCGATGCCGGGCGGAAGGAAAGCCTCCCCCACGAAATTTAAGCCCTTATGATCTTCGTAGATTTTAAAAAATACCACGATGATATCTTTCGCCTTTGTAAAAAAGTTGTGGAAAGTCGTGAGCCCTTTGATTTTGTGATAGGGATCGCTCGGGGAGGTCTGCCGCCCAGTTTTTTCGTCTCGAAAGCCTTAAAAGCTCCCATCGCCCTGATGATCAGTAAACGCTACCCGGACGAATCCCAAGGACAAACCCCCATCCTCCGAGAACCTATCTTTAGCAAGCACCTGGCGACCCTGAATCGAATGGAAGGACGGGGGATTCTGGTGGACGATCTGGTGGATGGAGGAGAAACTTTAATCTATGGAGTTCAGTACCTTCAAAAGGAATACCCCCAGATTAAGCTAAAGACCGCCGCTTTATATAAAAAAGCCCATTCCAGAATTACGCCCGATTTTTATGTCGAGGAACTCCCCTCCGAATGGGTCACGTTCTTTTACGATGAGGGGGAATTCTGGAATAAAGGATAAGAAAGAAGGGAAGCCGGGGAGAATCTCTCGGTCTCCCTCTCTCTTTTTATCTGTTCGCCTTCATCCTTTCATAGTCCTCCCGGGTATCGATATCCTGGATAACGGCCGAAGAATCTACGGAGACTTCTAAAATGTCCGGGGCATGGGACCGAATAACTTGGTTTAATCCCAGGGGACTGGCGTCGTCGGCCCTTAAAATTTCATCCCGGTACTTCCCATCTAAGAGGATGGGATGCCCGCGCCGGCCTTCGTATTTGGGGATAACGATGCTATGGGTTCCCTGCCGATAGGCCGCGATGAGCCGGTTGATGACCGAGGGAGGGATATGGGGTTGATCTCCCAGGGCAATTAAAAAGGCCCGGGTGGGAGGTTTAAGGGCCCGGACGCCGCACTTAATGGAAGAAAGCATGCCCTGTTTATAGGCCTCGTTCACGACGGGAGTGACGGGCAAATGCGCAATTCTTTCCGACACCCTCTCCCACGCATGCCCCAGGACCACCACCACCTGATCCACCTGGGCGCCCAGTAAATTATGAATGCTCTGCTCGACCAGGGTTTTGTCTCCATAAGGGAGAAGCTGCTTTAACTCCCCCATTCTTCGGGACTCCCCGGCTGCAAGCAAAATAGCTGAGATCAATGGCCCCGAACGGAGGCATGGGAGAGCCTGTTTCCCGCCTCCCGGACCTCCGTACTCCTTTTCTTTTCTGCTCTCCCTCTCCCGTTCTCTTTTGGCCTGGGGTTAGTACATCACCAACCCTGCCGATACGTTAATATCCTGCCCGGTCATGTTCTTCGCCTTATCGGAGGCCAGATAGACCACCAGGTTGGCAATATCCTCCGGCTCTACAAACCGGTTCAGGGGAGACGCCGTTTTAAGCATGGTGGCCATTTCTTCGTAAGACTTCCCAAGGGCTTTTCCCATGGTCGTCATCACGTTATCTAGCCGCTCCCCCGCCGTAGCTCCCGGACAAATCAGGTTGACCGTGACGTTAAAGGGACCCAACTCTACGGCTAACGTCCGATTAAATCCGATTAACCCCATTTTGGAAGTGGTATACGGAGTCCGGTTCTGAAGGGGTCGTTTGCTGCTAATGGAACCGATGTTGATGATACGTCCGCTCTTCTTCGCTTTAAGTATGGGGATGACATGTTTGCAACAAAGGAACGGGCCTCGAACGTTCACGGCCATGGTCTCCTCCCACTCCTCTAAAGTGACATCTTCACACCGGGCTGTGGGCCCGGCTATCCCCGAATTGTTCACCAGAATATCGATGGTTCCAAAGGCTTCTAAGGTCCTCTGGACCATGTTTTTAACGGACGCTTCTTGACTCACATCCGTAGGAACCTTTAAACTGGCCCCTCCGATCTCTTTAATCGCCAGAGCAGTTTCCTCTAACTTGGCTTCGTTGCGAGAAGCCAGGACTACGGAAGCGCCTTCTTTCGCCAGAGCCAGAGAAATGACCCGCCCAATTCCCTGGCTGGCCCCCGTTACAATCGCCACTTTGCCTCTTAGCTCCATGAATGCCTCCTTTTAAGTCATGACTTGGTTTGCTGGGTAAGGTCCTGTCCTCCATCTTTGAATCTTTACTCTACGTAAAAGGCAAAATGTTTCCTTGTCAAGCCTTTAAGTCATCGGCTGAACCCATCCAGGGCCAGACCTTCTCGTCCGCGCCTCGTTCCCAGGCTTTGGCCTGGGAACGTATCTCCTTGAGGCTCTACCTCAGCCCCCTAAGGCGAGGCAGTGCCTGGGAACGAGAAAACGGAGCTACCGATCAAAAGGTTGTACGTAGGAACCCATCTTGGACTGTGATTTCTTTGATTCCACCATGGACTCTGATGAGAGAATTGTACTTAATCCTAGGCCGTCATGGGAGGTTGTATAAATTTTGACCTAACTTCGTAAATTGTACTCCTCTATCGTTTAGATCTTGAATACTTTTGCCAATATAACTGGATTTCTAAAATTTTTGTTAAATTTATTAAAAATAACGTTGACCGTTTGAGGTAAACATGTCAGTATTTAGTATAGGCCAAATTTAGACACCTGAGGCATAAGAAGGTTACCTGAAATAATACTAGAAAATTAAATTATATACTTGAAATAGATTTTTAACTATGATATAGGGTTTCAATCCCATAGAATTTGGAGGCTCGTCGTCCTTTTGGAGTTAGAATAGGTCCTTAATCAATCTCAACTTTAGCTGCAGGTGGAAGTCAAGTTATTACACGAAAGTTGTATAAAGTCCATTACGCCTTAAAAGGGAGCGCTCTTATGGCAAAAAAGAAAAAGGATTTAACCGGTGATGATCGGAGTACAAGTATAAAGAAGGCATCCCCTGGCTCCGAAGTAAATAAAAAAGAAAAGGACTCAGCTCCACCGGCCCCTCTTCCCGATGGAGATAAAGTATCCTCCAAGTCTGAAGACGAAGATAGTTCCTTTCCCATCGTCGGTATAGGCTCTTCGGCCGGAGGTTTGGAAGCGCTTGAGCATTTTTTTGCTAACATGCCTTCTCAGAGTGGGCTAGCGTTTGTCGTTATCCAGCACCTGGATCCTAACTACAAAAGCATGATGGTGGACCTCATCAAAAGGTACACACAAATGCGGGTCCTTCGAGCGCAAGATGGGATGAGGGTCGAGCCGGACACCATCTACCTTAATCCACCCAATAAGGATGTCGCTATATTTCATGGGGTTCTCCAGCTGGTGGAACCTGAGGAAAAGCAGGGGTTCCGGTTTCCCATTGATTTCTTTTTTCGCTCTCTCGCTCAAGACCAGGGCGAAAAGGCGATTTGTATTGTTCTCTCTGGAACCGGAACCGATGGCACTCTGGGCTTGAGGGCGATCAAGGATGCCGGCGGAATGACCATGGCGCAGGATGAAAAGTCCGCCATGTACAGCGGTATGCCGAAGAGTGCGATAGCTACAGGCCTTGTAGATTTCGTCTTGCCGGTGGAGAGGATGCCCCAGGAGCTGCTTAAGTATATAAAACACCCCTATATGGATAGGAGCCAGAAAACCAGCCTTCTTGTCCCTAAAGGGGAAAATACCTTAGATAAGATATTTCTTCTGCTCCGGACCTATACTAAACACGATTTCAGCCATTACAAGCATAACACCATTCGACGACGAATTGAAAGGCGGATGGCCGTCCATCAACTTGAGCGGCTCGAAGATTACGTTCGTTACCTCCAGCAATTCCCCTCTGAGGTAGAGCTACTTTTCCACGACCTTTTAATCGGAGTGACCAATTTTTTCAGAGACCCGGAAGCCTTTGAAGCCCTCAGGCAAAAAGTCATACCCCGGCTGTTTGAAGGTAGGCGCCCGGAGCTTCCCATCCGCGTCTGGGTTCCCGGCTGCTCCACCGGCGAAGAGGCTTATTCCATCGCCATACTTCTCGTGGAGTATATGGTGAACGAGTTAAAACAAAGTTACAAAGTCCAGATGTTCGCCACCGACATCGACAGCCACGCCATTGAATTCGCCCGGACTGCTATTTATCCGGCAAGTATTGTGGTAGATGTACCTCCTGAGCGGCTGAACCGGTTTTTTATCAAAGAGGGTAATACCTATCGGGTCAGTAAACAAATTAGAGAAATTGTCGTTTTTGCCGTCCAGGACCTGATTAAGGATCCTCCCTTCTCGAAGTTAGACTTGATTAGCTGTAGAAACGTGTTGATTTATTTGAGCACCGGTTTGCAGAAAAAAATCTTGCAGTTCTTTCACTACGTTCTCAATCCAGAGGGATTTCTCATTCTGGGAAGCTCCGAGTCCATTGGAGAATTTACAGAGCTTTTCTCCCTTCTAGATAAAAAGTGGAAAATCTTTCAACGCAAAGGACTGCCCCTCCAATCAACCTTAGATTTCCCTAGTTTACAGCCTTTCGGAGAATCTTTAGAGCGCCAAATCGACCCGGAGTCCAAGTCTAGAGAAGTTAGCCTTCGGGAACTTACCGAAAAGACCTTGCTCGATCATTATACGCCGGCTTGTGTGGTTATCAACGAAAACTATGATATCGTTTACTTCCACGGTCGGGTCGGCAAATACTTAGAGCTCCCCTCCGGGGAGCCCACGTTAAATATCTTGAGAATGGCCCGGGAGGATTTGCGTCGGGAGCTCAGGACTTCTATCCATGAAGCCGTCAAACAAAGAGCAACGATCATCCGTGAAGATCTGCAGCTAAGAGACAATAACGCTTTCCGGACCGTTCGCCTATCCATCAAGCCCCTCCCAGACCTAAAGTCCAGGCAGAAGTTGATGCTGGTAGTATTTGAGGAGGTTTCCCCGGCTTCCCCTTCCACGAGCGTTCAGGTACATGAGGAACCGGCAAACCAGACGAACCCCCGCATAGCGGAATTGGAACATGAACTAAGGTCCGTCAAGGAATCCCTCCAGACCACGATCGAGGAGCTGGAGACTTCCAACGAGGAGCTCAGATCCACCAATGAAGAACTGCAGTCGACCAATGAAGAGTTGCAGAGCACGAACGAGGAGCTGGAGACCTCCAAAGAAGAATTACAGTCCATTAATGAAGAGCTGGTCACCGTCAACGCAGAGCTTCAAAAAAAACTGGAGGAATTATCCCAGGCCAACAACGATTTGAACAATTTGCTCAGTAGCACAGAAATTGGAACGATCTTTTTGGATAGTAACCACTGCATCAAGCGGTTTACCCCGAGTATCGCCAAGCTCATTAACTTGATTCCTACGGATATTGGCCGGCCTCTCAGCCACATCTCTGTAAACATCCTGGGTGAAAATATTGTGGAAGAGGTCAAGGAAGTCCTCCAAACCTTGGTTTTTAAGGAAAAAGAAGTACAGACCAGGGAGGGCAACTGGTATTTAATGCGTATTCTGCCGTATCGCACGATGGATAACGTCATCGATGGGGCCGTCATCACGTTCATAAATGTTACGGAGCTTAAAGGGATGAAACTCCAGGCCGAGGCGACCTTGAATTATGCAGAAAATATTCTTCACACCCTCCGAGAACCGTTCGTTGTTTTAGATAAAAATCTACAGATCCTCACAGTAAACCAGGCTTTCTGCCGTACTTTTAATCTAAGAATGGAAGAGGTGACGGGCAGGCCCTTTTACCAGGTAGGAAACGGACAGTGGGACCTTCCGGGATTGAGGACGCTCCTGGAGGAGGCGTTATCCCACAATACGATCGCTGAAGATTACGAAATCGAGCATAACTTTGAGCGGATCGGTTACAAGAAACTCTGCCTGAATGCTCGTAAGATCAAATTCGATGTCAAAGTCGTAGCCAACGAAGAGGAATTTATCCTGCTGTCTATTGAAGATATCACGGACCCGCAGGAATAGCTATGGGGAGATTCCAAGATGTTATAAGCTTTGCGGGCTTATAAGTGAAGTTGAACGCCTCCCTAACCTTAGGGAGTAGGAAGTAGAAAGCAGGGGGAAGTCCCGGTGTGTAGGGAGGTTAAGGGGGATCACCTACTAAATGGATCCAGATACGAAGCATAGCTCAGGAGTGAGAAAAAGCTCATAGCATGCTCTCAACCAAGCTATGGAACCAAAAGATAATCATCTAAAGTTAGAGAAAGCCAGGGCGCTTCGTAAGCGGGCGGAAGAAAAGCTGTGGAGGAAAATGGAAGATCCCGGGGAGCTATCCGTTGAGGAGATCCAACGCCTGGTCCATGAGTTACGGGTTTATCAAATTGAGTTGGAAATGCAGAACGAAGAGCTTCGTACGGCTCAAATTCAATTGGAGGAATCCCGGAACAGATATTCCAATCTTTACGACTTCGCTCCTGTAGGCTACTTTACGTTGGATCAATCCGGGTTCATCCTGGAGGTCAACCTGAAGGGAGCAAGCCAGTTAGGTGTGGAGAAGCGCTTTCTGATTAAAACGCCCTTCCCAAAATACGTTGCCACAGAAGATCAGGATACCTTCTATTTATACTGCAGGAGGGTTTTTGCAGGGGAACCTGGGCAGACCTGCGAAGTTAAAATACTCAATCCCCCCAAGGGCATCCAGTTTTATGCCCAATTGGAGGGCCTCTTAGTTAAGGATCCCGCCGGACAAGAGGTGTGTCGGATTACGGTTATGGATATTACGGAGCGTAAGCGGGTGGAGCAGGCGCTCATCGCAGAAAAAGAGCGCCTTGCGGCCACTTTACGGAGCATTGGAGACGGCGTAATTGTGGCAGATGCCGGGGGCAGGGTGGTTTTAATCAATAACGTGGCGGAAAGGCTGACGGGCTGGACCCAGGAAGCGGCGATGGGCGAACCTCTGCCTGAGGTCTTTTATATCGTCCATGACAAAACCCGGCAGCGCTTAAAGGGCCCTGTGGAAAAGGTCCTGAAAACCGGCGACATGGCTAACCTTGCCGATCCTGCTCTCCTCGTTGCGAAGGATGGGACCGAACGGGTTATCTCCAGCAATTGCACACCCCTTTACGATAAGCAGGGTCACCGGATAGGCACGGTTCTGGTATTTCGAGACATTACGGAAAAGCAAAAAATAGAGGAGGAACGTCTGAGAGCCAGCAAACTTGAATCGATCGGCACCCTGGCCGGAGGTATCGCCCACGATTTCAACAATATCCTCACGATCATCATGGGCCATCTCTCCCTGGCCATGGCGTGTGTAAGTCCCGAGGAGGAGATCTTCAAAAGATTGGCCGTAGCCAAGAAGGCTTCCCTGCGGGCAAAGGATCTCGCCCAGCAACTGCTCACCTTCTCCAGAGGCGGAGCCCCCATAAAGAAAACGACCTCTCTCACGGAGCTCATTAAAGAGTCGGCGGCCTTTGCCTTGAAAGGGTCCAACGTCCGGTGCGAATTTTTCCTCCCGGAGGATCTCTGGCCGGTTGAAGTCGATGCAGTCCAGATGAACCAGGTTATCCATAATCTGGTGCTTAATGCCCAGCAGGCTATGCCAGAAGAGGGCGTCCTCAAAATAAGGGGGGAAAATATTGAAATAGCTGCCAAAGGAAGCTCTCCGCGTCCCCCCCTGCCCGAGGGAAAGTATATAAAGATATCCCTGGAAGATCAAGGGGTTGGCATCTCCCAGGAGCATCTCCCAAAGATATTTGATCCCTATTTTACCACGAAAGAGAAAGGGACCGGCCTCGGGCTTGCGACCACCTATTTCATCATCAAAAGGCACGAAGGCTACATCGATGTAGAATCGGCCTTGGGAGTCGGAACGACCTTCCATATCTATCTTCCGGCTTCCCAAAAACAACTCCTGTCCGAGAAGGATCCAGTAGAAGGCGATTCTAACACCCCCCCAGGGGCCTACGAAGGAAGGATTCTGGTCATGGATGATGAGGAGGCCATCCGGAGTATGCTGGGCCAGATGCTGAATTATATGGGCTATAAGGTCGAGTTTGCCACCAATGGGGAGGAAGCGACCCATTTATACCGGAGGGCTCAAGAAGCCGGACACCCCTTTGACGTCGTGATCCTGGACTTAATCGTTCCAGGGGGAATGGGGGGTCGGAAGACCATTCAGAAATTAAGAGAAATAGATCCTCGGGTCAAGGCCATCGTCTCAAGCGGCTATTCTAACGATCTGGTCCTGGCCGATTTCAGGCGATATGGATTTCAGGGGGTGGTTGCCAAGCCCTATGGAATCGAAGGGTTAAGAAAAATATTGAGCAAAGTTATAAAGGGTATCCGCGAATGACCTTGAAGGGAAGGATTAAATTTAATTTTAGGAGGATATGAAACCATGAGAGAAGGGGGCAGGCAAGGGATGGCGTTGGAAAAGGTCCTAGCCCTTCGTAAACGAGCGGAGGAAAGATTACAGGGAAAGGAAGGTCTGGAAGAGAGAACCACCGAGGACCTTCAACAACTGATCCAGGAACTACAGGTGTATCAGGTAGAGTTGGAAATACAGAACGAAGAGCTTCTTATAACCCAGGCCCAGCTTGAAGAGTCTCGGAACAAGTATTCCGATCTGTATGATTTTGCCCCGATGGGCTACTTTACTTTTGATAAAAGCGGGCTCATCTTGGAGGTTAATCTGACCGGTGCAAGCCAATTGGGGGTAGAAAGGAGCTTCCTGGTCCAAAGGCCGTTCTCATTTTATATGGCTCGTGAATACCAGGAGATATTTCGCGCTCACCGCCAAAAGGTTTTTGAGGAGGGAACGCCCCAGACTTGTGAGATTAAGCTCATCAATAAAAGGCGAGGGATTTCCTTCTACGCGCGATTGAATAGCTTGCTGGTCCAGAATCCCCAAGATCGGGAGGTATGTCGAACCGCCGTCATCGACATTACCGAACGGAAGCGGGCCGAGGAAGAGCGAGACCGGCTTCTGATCCAAGAGCAGGCCGTCCGCGCGGAGGCCGAGGCCGCACAGCGGCGTCTTGCGTTCCTCGCCGAGGCGAGCCGGTTGCTGGCGACTTCCTTCGATTATCAAACCCGCCTGGAAAACCTGGCAGGTCTCGTGGTCCCCCATCTCGCCGATTGGTGTGCTGTGGATATCCTTGAGGAGGATCGATCGTTCCGCCGATTGGCGGTAGCTTATGCGGGCCTGTCCAAGGAGGACCTGGTCCAGGAGCAGCAGAACAGCTACGCCCTGGACGCCAGAGCTCCCTATGGCATATCGAAGGTGCTGCGCACCGGCCAACCGGAGATCTTCCCCGATATTCCCAACCTGCTCGTGGCCACCATTACCTGCGTCGCCGAACGCTCAAAGATCCTATGGCAGGCCGAGCCCATGTCCTACATGTGTGTGCCGCTCCTGACCCACGGTCGGATTCTCGGCGCGATCACGTTTGTGTCGGTAAAGTCTAAACGTTGTTATAACTCCACCGATCTGGCCCTGGCCGAGGACC
>Ga0073934_10007670_pt1 | contig 14823 bp, 10 predicted proteins | sample LarsenN4metaG_FD_76834 | JGI IMG/M metagenome (GOLD analysis project Ga0073934, IMG submission 76834) | Hot spring sediment bacterial and archeal communities from British Columbia, Canada, to study Microbial Dark Matter (Phase II) - Larsen... ...
CGACGACGGCTCACGCACGCGGATGTTGCGAAACCACAGCGGCGTCTTGTGCGCTTGCAGCACGATCGGCCCGGTAGGGTACAGCGGCTTGCCGCGCTCCCAGTGGTTCTCCAGCACGGTGTTGTCGACCACCAGCACGTCGTTGAGCCACACGTCCACGCGGTCGCCGGCCATTCGGATGCGGAACGCGTTCCACTCGCCCACCGGCCGGTCCGCCCGCACCAGCGGCTTGCTCGGGTTGTGCTGGTTGTTGTACAGCCCGCCGGAGCCTTCCGGCCACCGGGCCGCGTCCCAGATCTGCACCTGCGGGCAGCCGCGCAGGTAGACGCCGCTGTCCCCGCCTGGCGCGATCTTCCACTCCAGCGTCAGCTCGACGTCGCCGTAGTCGCGGGCCGTGACGATGCTGTCGCCCTGGCCGTCGAAGGCCAGCACGCCATCCTGCACGCTCCAGTGGGCGCGCATCTTCTCGTCGGCCGCGGCCTGGGCTTTGGCGAGTTCCTCCCTGGTCATCTTCGCCCGCGCCGGCGGCCCGCCGTCGGGTGCGACCAGGCCTTTCCAGCCGGCGAGATCCTTGCCGTTGAACAGCGGGGCCCAATCATTGCGGGCCCGCGGCCCGCCTTTGGGCTTCTCCGGCTTCGCATCCGGCTGCGATGCGCCGCCCTTTGGCGGCGCGAGCGGCGTCGTGTCGCACTTCAGGTCGCCCAGCGCGAACTGGATGCCAGCCAGGTAATGCCGCAGCACCTGCGGGTGCCAGTACATGCCGTGGTTGTGGCCCAGCGAACAGTAGAACACGCGCCCCTGGCCGTGCGTCTTGACCCAGCTCACGGCGAAGTCGCCGTCCTTGCGCTTGATGCCAGGCCTGGTCATGTCCGTCCGCGACGTGTCGAGGGTGAGCAGCACGCGCTGCCGGCTGCGCGCGTACGGGTCGCGGAGCTGGTAGATTTCCTCCTTGAACTCCAGCGGCCGGCCCTCCAGCGGCGCGGCGACCGGGTGCTGCGGATCGTCGATGCGGATCACCACGTCGGTGTCGGAGTTCCACGGGTGCCCGTCGAAATAGCCGCCGATCACCTCCCCGTATGCCGGCCACTGGTAGAAGCAGTCGGTGGCGGCATGGATTCCCACCAACCCTTTTCCGCCGCCCACGAAGTCCAACAGGGCCTTCTTCAGCCGCTCGTCGCGCAGTTCGGCCTCGGTGCGGGCGGCGCCCGGCAAGTCCTTGAGGTCCAGCGGCAGGAACAGCTCGCCGGTCGTGTTGAGCATGCAGACGGCGTCGAAGTGCTTGAGCGTCTCCGGCTCGAAGGATGAGACGGCCTCGCTGTGCACCACCTCGTACGCGCCGGTCCTCTCGCCCATCATCTGGAGCGCCAGCACGCCGGTGGGGATCGACTCGTGCCGGAAGCCGCGCGTGGCGGTGAACAGGAGCAGTTTACGCGACTGGGCGGGCTTGACGAACGGCTGAGTGGGCACGGCGGCGGCGATCTTCTCGGCAGCTCCCGGCGGCTGTGCGAACACAGTTGCCGTGCTCCACAGACAAGCGACCACAGTCCACAGCGGTGCGACGCCAGCAGAGTATGACATGTGTTCCTCCCCGATTCGACGCGATCGTGCAACCGGCGCCATCGTATCGCAGCGGCTGCGGCCGCGAAAGGAACGCGCCGCCAAAGCGGGCCCTCGACTGGGCGTCAACTCAAGCGCTGTGGACGACTGGCCACGTGCCAAAGGGCTGCAGCTCGAAGCCGTGGTCGGTTTGGCGGCCGGCCAGCGCGCCGACTTCGGAATGCGCGCGGCAGTATGCCTCGATCTCGCTGGCGGACATCACCATGCAGGCGGTCGAGATCGCGTCGGAGAGGGCGGCGGAGGGGGCCATGGCCCACGCTCCGGCGGCGATGGCGGCGGGGCGGCCGGTGCGCGGGTCGATGATGTGCGGGCCGTGCAGGAGCGCACCCGAGCCGCTGAGGGCCGCTTCGCGGAGCGTCACGCGACCCAGGGTCGCGGCGTGGTCGAGTGGGTTGCGGATGGCCACCGGCCAGCCGTCGTGGCCGGGCGGGGCGCCGAGCGCGTAGCAGGTGCTCTGGCCGCAGTGCGCCAGCGCGGTGCCGACGCCCCAGTCGCGCAGCAGCTCGACCACGCGGTCGATCGTGTAGCCTTTGCCGATCGCGCCAAGATCCACGACCAGGCCGTTGACCAGTGCGGTGACGCTGTGCGTCGGGCGATCCATGCGGAGCAGGTGCATGCCGCAGGCGCAAGCCGCAGCGGTCGTCGACGCGTTGGCGCCCGTCTGCTCAGTCGATTGCCTGCGACGGACGGCCTCCACCAGCGCCCCGACCGTTACGTCGAACGCGCCGCCGGTGTCGGCGTGGACCCGCGCCGCCAGCACCAGGCAGTCGAACGCGTCGGGGCCGAGGCGGAGCGACTCGCCGGCGGACAGGCGATTGATCCGCGCGATGTCGCTGTGGTCGATGAAGCGGCTCAGCTCGCGCTCCAGCCGGTCCACTTCCGCGAACGCGGTCTGCGCGACCTGTTCCGCATAAGCGGCCGGCTGGTCGGCGATGAACAGCTCAAACGTGCAGGCCATCGCGTGATGGCGGAAACGGCGGACGGAGGCCGCCGATGCGGTCGGCGAAATCGAAATCACAGCCTGGTCCGGTTCGCTCTTCACGGCGGCTGAGCGGGAGGGGCGCTCGCCGGCCGAGACGGGGCGGGCGGTCCGCCCACCGGTCCCGACTGCGTGCGCACGAATGCGTTGTACAAGCCGCGCTCAACGTACACGAGCAGCGGCACGTCCGGCCGCAGACCATAGTAACTCACGTGGTAGTCGCCCCGCAGCCGCGATTCGACGGCGCGGTGCAGATCGAGCGTCGTGATAACCACCGGGGTGGGACCGGCTATCAGCCGGTCGTCGTCCGCCACGCCCTCCCAGTACCCGACCGCCTCCAGCCGGCGTAGATACCACGGCAGCGGCCAGCAGTCGGGGGTGATGACGCGCACCAGCATGCGGCGGCCATCCGGATGCACGGCGGCGAGCTTCTCCAGGTAGGCTGCGAGACGCTCGAGGCCGCGGTGTGGGTGGGCGTACACGTAGGGGTTGCGGTAGTCGTTCACGAAGCGCGCGTCAAGGCTGGTGCGATAGGACTGCACTCCCAGTTGCGCCGCCGCGGCGATCAGCAGCGCCCCGGCCGGTGCCTGGAGAATCGGCCGCTTGAGCCACCGCAACAGCGCGACCGCACCCAGGCCCGCGAGCAGAGTCAGCGGCACAAGAAACTGCACCATCGACCAGGGCGTCTTGTACGGAATGGCCGAGTACACCGCGGTCATGAGCACCGCGTAGACGGCCAGAAAGTGCAGCAGCCGTGGGTCGGCGGCCGCCTCCCCAAGCGCGTGTGGCACAGCCGCCCCCGGCTGTGCGACTGCCCCGGACTGCCCGTAGCCTCGGCCCCCCGTGGTCGACGCAGGCGCGCTGGTAGCGCCGGCCAGGTGCAGCGGCTTTCCTGCGGCGACAGCCGACAGCCCGAGCACCGCGAGCACGACGATCAGCGCCTCACTCCAGGCCGGCCCCGGGGCGGAGTGCGTGTAGAGCAACATGCGCAGGTAGTAGTCCCACGGGTGATCGTGCAGCCCGGCGCCGCCGGCGCGATGCAGATACAACCCGTACGCCCGCAGCGAATCAAGCGGCCCGCAGGGGTTGGTGAAGAACGACGAGTAGAACGACACCGACACGGCAATGGCAGTGAGCAAGGCCGCGCAGCAGTGCATCAGCGGCGACCACGCGCCGCGGACGTCATTCCGAGCTCGCGCGGCGAGCGAGGAATCCTGCCGCGGATGCAGGGCGTCCTGCCTTTCGCGGGTGGTCCCCTCATCGCTTCGCTCCACGGAATGACGGCCGGGCGAGTTGCCGCGCACGCACGCGGCCGTGCGCCCCCACGACCGCCACACCCACGCGCCCGTGCCCGCCGCCATCATCACCCCCAATGCGATGACGCACGTTTCCTTCGTCGCGTGCATCAAGCCCACGCATACGCCACACAACAGCGCCCAGCCGATGCCCGGCGCGCGCACGTACCGCCAGCCGCACGCAATCGCCGCCAGCGTGAAGAACGCCAGCAGCATCTCCTGGATGTAGTAGCGGCTGTAGAAGGCCAGCGCGGGCGAGATCGCGGCCAGCAGCATGGCGCCGAGCGCCGCCGGCCGACCCAGGCCGTCGGCCAGCAGGGCGATGATCGCCACCGCGGCGATGCCGAAGATGGCGGGCACGATGCGGAACGTCGCCGCGCCGGCGTCGCGCCAGTCGCGTGCGCCGCTCAGCCGCATCACCGGCAGCGTGAAGTAATTGAGCGTCGGGCCGTGGTAGTCGTGCGGGTCATAGACATAGCGGCCAGTCGTCCACAGCTCGTTGCACTTGTAGGCGTGGATCGCCTCGTCGCCGTGCATCGGCCGTAGCTCGAGCCGCGGCAGGCGGAAGGCGGCCGCCATGAGCACGACAGCGAGGGTAAGGCGCCTGAACCGACGGCTGGGCATGGGCGGGGTGGTCACATGGGAGGCCCGCGCCTCGGCGATCTCAGGCGGCATACACGATCCGGCCCTTGTGCCTCACGGTGCGCTCAAAGGAGACCGGCAAGGACGCCCGGCGCTCGAATTCTTCGCGGGTGTAGACCTGTACATCCACCGGAACCGGGATTTCGGCCAAGGCACGGTACGCCCGCGCATCCCGCGAGAACGGGTCGAGCGGGCTCTCCTCGACCACGACGAGAAGATCCACGTCGCTGCCGGCCCCGGGCCTGCCGTACGCATACGAGCCGAACAGGTAGATCGCTACCGGCGAGAAGGCGACGCGCAGGCGGCGGATCATCTCCTGCAGTTGTTCTTCCAGCTCAACCGCCGACAAGACCGCCATTGCACCGTCTCCCAGGCTGGCGCCGCAAGCGCCCGCGCCCCGCAGCAGCTCACTGCATGGGCTGACCGTACACCTCGACCTCGGTGTAATGATTCTGGTCGTCCGCCGTGCTGCCGTTGCTGTACAGCCGTATGTAGCGGCCGACCGCCCCGCCGGCGTCGATCAGCTTGCCTTCGTAGGTCTCCCAGTAGGCCTTGTCCTGCCCGACGCCCAGGCCGGCCGAGTTGTCGTGGTCGTTGTCGAACAGCGTGCGCACGCCGCTCACAAAGTCCTTGTCGTCGCTCACCTGCACCACCACGTCGTGGTAGATGCGGGCGCTGATGTGGTAATGCCACACCGCGAGCGCCGCCAGCCGGCACGGCTGCCCCAGGTCGATCTGCACCCACTGCACGCCGGGGCCGAACTCGACGTAACTGCCCTCGCTCGCCTCCTTGTCGCCGTCGGTGATCAGCTTCGCCGCCCCCAGGATGGGGTCGCGGTCGCTGGCTGTCACCGGCTTGCCCCTGGACAGCAGCGTCGTGCCCTTGGGCACCGGCAATGGCGGACGCGGGCCTTTACGCGGCGGCTCGAGGTTGATGCCCGGCGGGGCGTGCTTGGGCGTACCTTTGAAGGCCGGCCGCGGGAGTTGCAGTTCCAGCGATACCGTGTCGCCAGCCGGTTTGACGGCCGGCTCAGGCCCGGCTCCCGCAGGCGGCTTTTCATCGGCGCCGCCGGCCGGCTCCCCCTGCTGCGCCAGCGCGGCCAACGCCAGCACGGTAACTGTCAGTCCGCACGCCGTCAGATGCAACGCTCTCATTCTCCAGGCACCCCGTTCCCCCGTTCACTTCGATCCGCTGCTGCGCGGCGCCAGGGTATACACGAGCGCGGCGACGATCAGGCCGATCGAGCTGGCGCGATGGCCCGCGTACAGTCGCTCCTGAAGAGCATACCCGAAAAGCGGCGTCATCGCCGCCAGGATCGTGACCGTCGTGAGCAGCCCCAAAACGAGCGTGAGCGAACCGGCCATGTTCCGCACGCGGCTCCAGCGCGCCTCACCGGCGCCCCGGCCGCAAAGCGCAAGCAGCGTGGCGATCGGCAGCCCGACGACGAACAGCGGCGTGGCGAGCATGTGCGCGAACAGCAGCCAACCGCGCATATGCCCCAGCGCCAGCCAGCCCACGAAGCCGGTGACCGCCAGCACCGCCACGCCGAGCATGACCACGCCCAGCAGCGCGACCTCGATTGCCGAACGCCCGCGCGTGGCAGCGGGCATTGCTACGCCCGTGGCGCCGCCGGACACCGCCCAACGCGCTGCGCCGACGAACAGTCCAGCGCACAACGCAGCCACCGAAAGCCAGCTCACACACGCGAACGGCGTGCGCGCTGCAACTAGCGCTGCCCAGCCGCGCGCCAGGCGCGGATCGGCGTCCTGCAATTGGTACATAAGCTCGATCGGCGGCGCCGGCTGTTCGGCCGGTGCTGTCTGCCCGGCCGGTGCCGGCGGCCCGGCGGTGGCGGTCTGTGCCGCCGGGGCCACATGGCCAAAGAACAGCGGCGCTTCCGTCTCATGGCAGTCGGTGCAGCCGCGGACGCCCAACGACTGCGCCGCCGGTCGCACGTCGTGCGCCAGCGGCCAGAGGTACGGGCGGGCGGCGGCGTGGTCGATGGTCTCGGTCGAGCCGCCGGCCGTGCGGCGCGTCACGCGGTGGTCGTGCACGTACACGGGCTGGCCGCCTTCCGGCACGCGCGCCGCAAGCTGCGTCAGCAGCATGGTCACGTCGTCCGGCGTAAGCGGGCGGGCCGGCTCGTCGGTCTTGCGCTTGGCACGCGAGCCGGCCTTGCCCAGCGCGCTGCGAAGCAGCGACAGCGGCAGCGGCTCGATCCGGTCGCCCCGCAACACGCCGAAGAACGCCGGCCACAACAGCCGGTGCGGGGCGATCCTGTCCTCCGCATCGCGGGCGAAGATCGGCTCAACGATCAGCGGCAGATCGTCGTCGCGGCGTTCCTTGCTGGGCAGGCCGAGCGCGTGAGCCATCGAGGTCTGCACGCGCTGTGCGAACTCCTCGGGCCACGGGCCGGAGTGACAGGCGGTGCACGTGAGCCTGTCGAAGTGCAGCGTCGGGATGCCACGATGCTGTGGGTGCGGCGCGCCGTATTGGCCCCCGAGGCTCTCCTCCGTGTTGATGCCTCGCGTGTTGATAAGCGCTACCGTGACGCCTCCTTCCCCCCATCGCACCCGCCGTCGAGATTCCTCATAAGCCGCACGCTCCTCTCGTCCCCACACGTCCGCGGCGCCCAGATGGCAGCCCTGGCAGGTGAGTGCCTTCCGGGGAGGATCGCTCCACCCCTCGCTCTCATAGCCACGGACGATTGCGTGGCCGATGTCGTTGCGGTGGCAGTCGGTGCAGACCATACCCGACGCGAGGTGCACGTCCGTCTGTGTCTGCCAGCGCAGCGGCGCGGCCGCACCCACCGTGCGCGTGCTGTGGCAAAACAGGCACCGGGCAGCCTCCGGGCGGCGCGTCAGGTTGAAGAACACGCGACCGTCCGGGTCGAAGCGCGCCCGGTCATACACGACCGTCAGCGACTGCTCCGGCCGGTCGGGGCTGGGCGGAACGGCCGGGTCCCAGTCGTCCGGCAGCTTCCGCGCCTCGCCGCGAATAACGGCCAGCCCCAGCGCCGCGGTCGGCGCCCAGCGGAAGTTCTGCCTCTCGATCTGCCGGGCGGCCTCGGCCGGGTCGTGCGTCTGGTCGGCCGAGTGGCAGAACAGGCAGTCGATCTGGAGCGCGCCGGAGACGTTCCAACGGGCAGCCTGCGCCGCCGCGCGATCAACCGAAGATGTACGGTCTCGCGCGGAAGGCTCGGCGGGAGCCTCGCCCTCCCGGTCTGGCAGCCCCAGCGACGGGTCGCCCAGCCCGCCGCCGGGCATGTGCCGGCCGAATTCCAGAATGAAGTCCCAGGGACTGAGGCCGAGCTGCTCGGGCGTGAACGTGCCGGGCCAGGCGCGGGCGGAGAGCGGAATCTGCGTGCCGAGGGCCGGGGCAGTCAGGATCCACGGCTCGCCGGGCCGGCCGGGTCGGACGGGCGAGACGCCCGTGCCACCCTGCTCCAGACCGGCGTTGAAGTGCCAGCCGTGCATGACGCGGCCAACCTCGTGGCACTTTCCGCAGGTGGTGATCGGCGAGTAGGGACGGGCCGGCTCGTCGTCGGGGTTGATGGCCTGGCCGTCGTGGTCATAGAGCGTCAGACGGTGCACGTACGGCGACTCCGCACCGCTGCGAAGGAGCTGCGCCGCCTCGGCCGCACGGCGCGGCTCGTCAACCGCGGTCGGCGGCTGCATCCGGGCCCGCAGGATCAGCGATGCGCTGATTACAGCGACCGCGAATGCGATCAACCTGCGCGGGAGACTGCGCATTCGGATTACTCGTAGCGCAGCGCCGTGGCGGGAGAGATGCGTGCGGCGCGCCAGGCCGGCAGCAGCGCGCCCAGCACGCTCAGCAGCAGCGCCACGGCCAGCGCTTGTACAAACGGCACCGCGTCGAACACCGGCTCGACGAACTGCCGCGTGAACGGCAACACGGTCGTGAGCTGCGCCAGCCCGATGCCCAGCACGCTGCCGATGACGCACGCCACCAGCCCCACGCCGGCGGCCTCGAGCACGATCATGGCGATGATCCGTCGCCGCGACCAGCCCACCGCCCGCAGCACGCCGATCTGCCGCGTACGCTCCAGCACGGACATCCACATCGTGTTGGCGACGATGACGCTGCCGATGATCAGCACGACCAGGGAGACGGCGGCCACCAGCCCGTTGGCGACCTGCAGCCCCTCGTCCACCTTGCTGTATTCGCTGGCGCTCGTGACCGCGGCCAGGTCGGGGTTCTCGCGCTCGATGCGGTCGGCCACGTCCGCCGCGCTGGCCCCCGGCTTCAAGAAGAGCTGGAACAGCGTCACCTGCCCGTCCTTGCCGCTCATCTCCTGCAGCGTCGGCAGGCTGACCACCACGCCGCCGTTGAGGATCGCGACGTCGCTGTGAAAGACGCCGACCACGTGGAACTCGCGTCCGCCCAGCACCATCGGGTCGCCGACGTCCCGCTTGAGGATCTTGGCCGCGATCGAGCCGACGACGATCTCGTCCTCGGCCTGCGGACGCCGGCCGCGCACCAGGTTCTCGCGCCGCGACGTGATGTAGTTCATGTCGTCGAAGCGCATGCCGACCGTGACGCAGAAGCGCAGGTGGCCGCTGGGCAGCGCGTGCGACAGCGCCCCGACCGCCCGCTCGACCTGCGGGATCCGCATCAGCCGGGCGCGGGTCCGCTCCTCGTCCAAGGCGCTGAAGATATCGGCCGTGACGTTGGCCTGATAGACCATCATGTCGCCGCCGTGCAGGTGGATGCTGGTCTCGATCGAGCGCCACAACCCGCGAACGATACAGGTCAGCGAGACGATCGCCACCACGCCCACCGCCACGCCCAGCGTGGTGAGTGCCGTGCGCATGGGCCGGCGTGCCAGTGTGTGGACCGTCATGCCCAGAAACGTGAGCGGAGCCGAGCCTGCGAACATGCCGCGGATTCTACGGGCCGCTCCGCCTCGCGACAGCGCACGCGGGCGGGCCCTTCGGCGCGCACCGCGCAGAACGTCGCCCGGGCGCCTTCGGCGCGAGGCCAGACGTGTGCCCGGGCAAAGACTCGGCCCCACTTGGTGTGCGCGGTCAAGTCCGCGATAATGCGCGCCCGAAGCTGGAGACGTGGAGATAGCTGATGTTGCCGCCGTATCGACCGGAGCCGTACGTCAACTTCGCTGAGCCGGAGCCGCGCGAGAAGATGATCGCGGCCCTGCGCGACGTCCGCGCCCAGCTTGGTCGCACGTACCCGCTCCGCATCGGCGACCGCCGCATCGAGACCGGCAAGACGTTCGCCTCCGCCATGCCGGCCAGCAGCAGGACCGTGGTCGGGAACGTCGTCAGGGCGACGCGCGACCAGGCCGAGCAGGCCATTCAGACGGCACTGGCGGCGTTCAAGACCTGGAGCCGCGTCGAGCCGGAGACCCGCGCTCGCGTCCTGTTCAAGGCCGCCGCCATCATGCGCCGCCGCCTCTATGAGCTGGCCGCGTGGGAGTGCTTTGAGGTCTCCAAGAGCTGGATCGAGGCCTACGCCGACGTGTGCGAAGCGATCGATTTCCTCGACTTCTACGGCCGCGAGATGATCCGCCTGGGCGGCCCACAGCCGGTCACGCCCTACCCGGGCGAGGACAACGAGCTGCGCTACATTCCGCTGGGCGTGGGCGTCGTCATCCCGCCCTGGAACTTCCCGCTGGCGATCTGCTGCGGCATGACCAGCGCCGCACTGGTGACCGGCAACACCGTGGTGCTCAAGCCGGCCAGCACGTCGCCGGTGATCGCCGCCAAGATGGCCGAAATCTTCGAGGAAGCCGGCCTGCCGGCGGGCGTGCTGAACTTCTGCCCCGGCTCGGGCGGGGAGATCGGCGATTACCTGGTCGAGCACCCGAAGACGCGGTTTGTGGCGTTCACCGGCTCGAAGGAGGTGGGGCTGCGCATCTTCAGCAAGTGTTCGCAGATCGCCCCGGGGCAGATTTGGCTGAAGCGCTCGATCCTGGAGATGGGCGGCAAGGACTGCATCGTCGTGGACGAGACGGCCGACCTGGACGCGGCGGCCGAAGGCATCGTCGTGTCGGCGTTCGGGTTCCAGGGGCAGAAGTGCAGCGCGTGCTCGCGGGTCATCCTGCACCAGGACGTTTACGACCAGGTGCTGGAGCGCGTGGTCGATCGGGCCCGGACGCTGACCATCGGCGACACGAGCGAAGAGAACTTCTACCTGGGGGCGGTGATCGACGAAGCTGCGTACAAGAAGATCAACGAGTACATCACGATCGGCCGCAAGGAGGGCCGGCTGGTGCTGGGCGAGGGGAGTGCGGGCGTCCCCGCCCGCGGCCCGGGCAGTCCGAGCCGGGCCGTCCCCGGCCCGGACATCGGCTGGTTCATCCCGCCCGCGATCATCGCCGACGTCGACCGCAAGGCCCGCATCGCGTGCGAGGAAATCTTCGGCCCTGTGCTGGCGGTGCTCAAGGCCCGCGACTTCGACGACGCGCTGGACATCGCCAACGGCACCGAGTACGGGCTGACCGGCGCGCTCTACTCGCGCGACCGCTTCCGCCTGGAACGCGCCCGCCGCGAGTTCCACGTCGGCAACCTGTACCTCAACCGCAAGTGCACGGGGGCGCTGGTGGACGTGCAGCCCTTCGGCGGGTTCAACATGTCCGGCACCGACAGCAAAGCCGGCGGCCGCGACTACCTGCTGCTGTTCCTGCAGGGCAAGTCGATCAGCGAGCGGTTGTAGCCACCCGACGGCTCGCATCGAGGGTCTCGACCCGCCGTGTTCCTGGCCTCATGCGCCCGTTCCAACACCCTATGTCGCCGGTGCAGTCTCGCGGGGGCAAAAACGTCGAGTATCGGGACGAACGGCGCTGATTTCGGCCGCCCGGATGAACCGCGCGTGCCGCGCGGCGCTCGTGGACCTGCCACGCGGCCGGGTGGGGGAGCCTGGCCGGTCCGATCGACTGCCGTTCGCCGGCCCATGGACCCGGCGGTACAATCGCACCCGGACGCGTCGGCGGGGGGTCCGCTGTTAACGTCCACGGCGGGAGCACAACGATGAGGCGCACAAAGATCACGATTGTCGGGGCGGGCAATGTCGGGGCCACATGCGCTCACTGGGCCGCGGCCAAGGAGCTGGGGGACATCGTTCTGGTGGACATCATCGAAGGCATGCCGCAGGGCAAGGCCCTGGACCTGGCCCAGGCCGCCCCGGTCGAGGGCTTCGACTGCCGCATCGTCGGCGACAACGGCTACGACGAGACTGCGGACAGCGAGGTGGTCATCATCACCTCCGGCGTGCCGCGCAAGCCGGGCATGAGCCGCGACGACCTGCTGGCGACCAACGTCAAGATCGTGGCCGAGGTGGCGGGCAAAGTGGCCGAGACCAGCCCCAATGCCGTGCTGGTCGTCGTCTCAAACCCGCTGGACGCAATGGTCTACACCGCGTGGAAGGTCTCGGGTTTCCCGACGCAGCGGATCATGGGGCAGGCCGGCGTACTCGACGTGGCCCGCTACCGCACGTTCATCGCGATGGAGGTCGGCTGCAGCGTCGAGGACGTCAGCGCCCTGCTGCTGGGCGGCCATGGCGACGATATGGTCCCGCTGCCCCGCTTTACCAGCGTGGGCGGCATCCCGGTCACGCAGCTCGTGCCCGCCGGGCGACTGGAAGAAATCGTCACCCGCACGCGCAACGGCGGGGCGGAGATCGTCAGCCTGCTGAAGACCGGCAGCGCGTATTACGCCCCGGCGGCGGCTACCATCGCGATGGTCGAGTCCATCGTGCGCGACAAGAAGCGCGTGCTGCCGTGTGCGGCGTACTGCGACGAGGAGTACGGCGTGGGCGGCTGCTTCGTCGGCGTGCCGTGCATCCTGGGCAGCGGCGGCGTCGAGAAGGTGCTGGAGGTGGAGCTGGACGCGCGCGAGAAGGCGATGTTCCAGTCCAGCGTCGAGCACGTCAAAGAGCTGTGCAAAGCGGCCGAGAGGCTGCTGCCGAAGTAAGGTCGTTCCGGCCGATTGTCACCCCTTGAGCGGGCCAAGTCCGGACTCGTCGAACGTGGCCGGGAGCTGCGATAGCTACCGCGCCGCTTCTTTTTGTCTTTTCCTTTCAGGCCTGCCGACCCGAATCTCGCACGAAGGGGTGAACGGACGAGACGAGGCCGGTCGGCCGCGTGAAACGGTGTGAATCGCTGCGGGTGCGGCGGCGTTTCCGGCGGCGGCGGGCGTTGCATAGTCCAGGGGAGATGTGTCATGGTCGGTGCGATTGCTCAGTTGCTCTCACTGATCGGTGCGTTCGGGACGACCGGCGGGGCGTACGACCTCAACGGCGACGGCGTGGTCAACCTGGTGGATCTGGCCATCGCGTTGTCGAAGTGGTTCTAGACCAGACGGACAAGACCAGCGGGAGGCGGACGGCGGTCATGGCGACGCCGTCCTCCTCCCTTGCCGGGCGCCCACAGCGCTCAGCCCGTGCGGACGTACGTCGGGACGCCAGGCTCCGGCACAGTTCCGACCCAGCCCGCTGACCCACACGCGGCCGCCTGCTCGGGCGCCCGGCGCCTTTTCCCCAGCCCTGGCCACAAACCCCGACGGCAATCGCGGAACGCAGCCGCAGCCGCAGCCGCAGCCGGCCGGACATCTTGGCTCTTGCCCGACCAGGGTCTGACGACGCGTCTTACCCGCACGGCTGGCCGTAGGCCGCCAGCATGAGCGTCAGGTCTTCCAGCCCGGTCACGCCGTCGTGGTTGATGTCGCCGATGCAGCTCGGGCCCGTGCAACCATAGTTCGCCAGCAGCAGGCTCACATCCTCCAGGCCCACCGCCCCGTCCCCGTTGAGGTCCTCGTCGCAGCCGGGGCAGAGGTTGTTCCGCGCATTGGCGAAGGCCCCCACGTCTACACGCGTGCCATAGTTCGGGCAGCCGAAGGAGCAGTGCGTCACGACCGCGATGATCTCGTTGTTGCGCATCAGCGGCGACCCGGAGTTGCCGCCGCGAACATCAGCGTTGTACTCGTACCAGGTGGACGTTCGGGCCGTGATCGACCCCCCCGGGCTGCGGCGCTGCGTCTGCGAGACAGTGCAGGTGAAGTCCACGCCGTAGCCGAATACGTCGACCGGATTCCCGACACTGCCCACCGTGGTCGCGATCGGCCGGAACTGGCCATACCGCTCGAAGATCTTCTGGCCCAGGTTGTTCGTGCCCGTCCGCAGCACGGCCCAGTCCGCTCCCACGCCGTTGTTCTGCTGCTGCGTCTGGATCACCGGGAACTGGTCGGCGACGGGCGGGTTCTGGGGAGTGCAGTTAGCAGACGTGTTCGGCACGCGGAACTGGGCCACCAGTCCGCCCGTCATGCAGTGCCCGGCCGAGATCAGGCAGCTCCCCGTGTTGAAGACCGAGCTGGAGCAGCCGACCGGCATCAGCCGGCCGACCCAGTCTTCGCTGGAGGCCGTGCGGTCGTCGGTGCCGCAGATGCCGCACTGCCCCGATCCGCCGCGCACAGCGCCCTCGGGCACGCGCTCGAAGGCGATGCGCTCCACGGCGATGCGGTTCGCAGTCGTGCCCGGCGCCGCCACCAGCTCCAGCAGCAGCGTGTCGCCGTTGAGGTACGCGCTGGAGTTGCTCCACATGGCCAGGCCGGCCGCGTCCAGCTCCTGCACTTCCTCGTCCAGCAGCGACGTCACACGCACGGTGCTGCCCGGCGCCAGGGCGACCTCGCCGAAGTACACGCGGATCCACGCCGCCCCATCCAGCGAGACCACGTCGCCCAGCGGCAACGGCTCGGCGCCGGCGTTGTCCAGCGGACCGATGGTCAGCGGATACTCGACGTACTCGCCCATGGGATTGTCCAGCGTGGACTGGCCGTAGGTCGGCAGCGGCAGCGCAAGGCCGACCGCCAGCGTGATGAACGACGCCTGCAACCTGATTCGTGTCATGGCCCCGTGCTCTCCTCTTGTGAACAAGGTGAATGCCTGCCCGCAGAATCCGACGACGACAGCGGCGGTCTGCGGCGCCCAGGCCGGCTCGGCCACGCGACTATAGCGGCTGCCGCCGCGCGCCGGCAATAGGAACTGCGCCGCTGCTCCCTGCTGTGCCCGGAGAGGGCACGAGTGCTACGTCACGTTTGCTCCTTCGGGTGGGGTGGCACGATCAAGCGAAGCTTGGCCGTGGTCGTGCCGCGAGACACGACCTGGCTGCGCCAGACCGTGCCAACCGAGAACTTGAGCGTGACGGGGACTAACGACCGGAGTTGCCCACCGGCTCGCGGGCCGGGCGCGGGCGCTCCGCTGTCGCCACAGGCGGCTCGAACACCAGCGGCTCGCGGTAGTCCGCGTACGCCCGGCACA
>Ga0073934_10007671_pt1 | contig 14822 bp, 13 predicted proteins | sample LarsenN4metaG_FD_76834 | JGI IMG/M metagenome (GOLD analysis project Ga0073934, IMG submission 76834) | Hot spring sediment bacterial and archeal communities from British Columbia, Canada, to study Microbial Dark Matter (Phase II) - Larsen... ...
ATCTTGGCATGCAGCACGCTGCTCAGCGATTCGCCCGCTACACGGGTAATCGTTCTTTCCACAGGCGAGACCGGTTGCTGCAGGCTGCTGGCAAGAATGACGTAAACGTTCTGATCGCGCGACGAGACCGGAGGCGACTTGCTCGATTCCACGCCGAGCATGGACGGATGCAGGAACAAGGCCGCTGTCGTGCCGCCGTCCACATGCAATTCGGTGTGACGATTGCCGTTGACTTCGACATGAATCGGCACGGAGGGCAACAGCGGCGGGACGGCCGCGGATGCGAGCAGGATTTTGCGAAAGAGCTTCAATTTATCCGGATCGTCTCCCGATGCAATCGCGCCCATGTCCCAAACGACGAGCTTTTTCGTGTCCAAATTGGTCGTGCCGACGTACAGACGTCGACCGTTTTCGTGTTCCTGAGCGATTTCGTCCAGCAATTCGTCGGTTACGAGCTCGTTGAGCCGTCGTTGCAACGGCGCCGAATCGGCGAGAGAATCGGACCAGAGCAAGGCAGGCAGGCTTCGGCGACGGTAGATGTCGCGACCCCGCAGGCGGCTATTATGCACGAGAATATCGTCGTAGTCCGAACCGAGGAATGCAAACGGGGCGATGATGGCGCCGATGCTGATGCCAGTAACCACGTCAAAGACCGGTCGATCGCCGCGCTCCGACCAGCCAGCCAACACACCGGCTGTGTAGGTCCCGTTGGCCCCGCCGCCGGAAAGGACGAGCATATTCCTGGGCCGATATTGGACTGCACGCACAGACGAATTCTTGGGCGGTTCACGCCGGGTCGAGGTCGCGCCGGTTTCCACGAGTCGTGCGGGGTCATGGATTCGAAGAGGCGGGTATTTTCGCACGCCGGTGCATCCTGTTCCGATCAAGGACGCGGCAATCAGCAAAGGAAAAGAGAGCGATCTGAACAAAGTTTTTCCATCCTTGAATCGAGGGGTTGCCGACGCTTATCACTTTGTCTGCACTGGAATTTTTACCGGCGGCGGTTGCATGGCTTGCTCCGTCGATTGCGGAGTCGTTTCGGGCTTGACGTCCAACACGACCAAACCTGCTGCCAATGCCAATAACAAGTACGTAATGCCGGTTGCCCAATATGACTTCGATGCAAACTTCAAGGCACTGCCCGCGAACTGATTCAACTTCGGCTTCAGTCCGCGGAAATCCACCGCACAGATTTCGTCAAGCAATAGGTGCGAAAAGAAGCCGATGGTGATTCCCACGGCAAGGAACAGCCGCGGCCGGATTGAGTCGGTCTTGTACATCAGGAACGTAGCCAGGCCGGCAAGGAGCATCGCTGGAATGCTGTGGAACATGCCTCGATGTACCGTCAACCGTTTGAATAACCAAGCGGCGCCATACCGTATGACGACGAATGTGGCCGCAAGCAGAACCAGGATTTGCTCGACTTCGAGCCCGGCTCGAGCAAATCTTCTGAGCAGAATCAAAGGTACAAAGATCGCCGCCAGGCCAAACATTTCGCGAACGGGTACGCCGCTATCCGAATCCAGGTCCGGCAACATTCCGCCAACGGCGGTGATGGCCGTGGCGAGTGCTGCGGTTCCCCAATCGAGTCCCAGCTGCCAATACGAAAGTGCGCCGTAGGTAATTCCTAACGTAGCCGAGAAAGCCAAGTGTCCCCGAAAGCTAGCCATAAGTTATTCCTTGCCAAGCAGTTACTGTCATCCGCCAGAACGGGAAGACACTGCAGCAAATTGGACGGGAAACTAGCGTCTCGCCTTCGAAATGGCAACGCCAAAGATGATGTGACTTGGCCTGGATTCCACCGAAGTGAGCAAGACAGGAGTTCCGATTACATCGATTTTCTCGTAGATACTGACTTTACATTCATTATGTACATAAATATACTAGTAGATGATCCGTTCATCAGCAGGGTGAATGCCGATGTCGAACCGGTTGATATCTCAGACCTTGTTGCAGGTTGCTCGTTCACTTGGGCGCGAGCGGAACCTTTACCGCCAACGGGCATATCGACAGGCCGCGCTAATGATCCAAGGATTGGACGAGCCCGTTTCAGAGATCATCAAGACAAAAGGGCGTTTTGCATTGGCCGTCATACCGGGCATCGGCGACCACATTGCTTACACAATCGACATGCTGTTGAAGACCGGCAAAGTCATAATGTGGTCCGAGCGTTCGCAGGCTGCGGTCGCGTAGTCGCCGCTCCAATCGCCAATCCGATTCAGCAAGTATCTGCCCCGATTTGCGCGCCGGCGTCGTCGTCATACAACGAATCCACCGAGGTCAATTCATGCTGAAAGTGGTTCGCGATTTTCTGTCGATGGTTCGCTTCAGCCACACGCTTTTTGCGTTGCCGTTCGCGTTGCTCAGTGCCCTGCTGGCTTGGCAGGATGTGCCATTCCGCTGGCAGCATCTCGTCGGGATCTTGCTTTGCATGGTTTTTGCGCGAAGCGCTGCGATGGCATTTAACCGGATCGTAGACAAGGATATCGACGCACGGAATCCGCGCACTCAGAATCGACATCTGGTCACCGGGGTCTTGTCCGTGCGAGCGGTCTGGCTGTTCACCCTCGTTGCGTGCGTTGGATTTGGCGTTTCAACACTCTTATTCTTGCCTAACTATTGGCCGATCGCATTGAGTGGTCCGGTTCTGATATTCATCGGCGCCTACTCATGGACCAAGCGCTTTACTTCGCTTGCTCATTTCTGGCTCGGCGCATCACTGATGCTGGCGCCTGTGGCTGCCTGGATTGCCATCCGCGGCTTCGATGCGATGGCGACGCCGCTGTTGCTTGGGGGCGCTGTGCTGTTCTGGGTCGCTGGATTTGACATCCTGTACGCTTGCCAAGACGCCGAGTTTGATCGCCATTCTCGGCTTCACAGCATACCGGCACGAATGGGAGTTGCTGCGGCGCTTCGCCTCGCGGCTGTCTGTCATTTGTGCATGTGGGGCTTGCTCGTTTTGCTGTTAATTGTCAGTCCGCACATGAATTGGATCTTTGCTGCCGGCCTCGTCGCTCTCGCGGGTCTCCTGATCTATGAACATGCAATCGTGAAACCCACCGACTTGACGAGAGTAAATCGCGCGTTTTTTCAGGTCAACGCCGTTGTCAGCATCGGCATGTTGATACTTGGATTGGTTCAGATTGTCGTCAAACTCTAGGCGGTTTCGATCTCATTTACAGGATGCGTGATTTTCAAATTACTCTTGGTCCCATTCACACTGTTGCCGTTTCCGTCGGAGCGGCTAACGCTTTTCGACCGTGCATCAATCTGTTCCCAGTCGATGATCACGCGCCCGCCCTGCGACTTGTGCAGAGTCTCCCAGCGATTCAACTCTTCTCTACACGCGTTGTCAAAGAAGGTCGCATGATCAATATTGACTACGAGCTCGGTGTCGGGTTGCACACAGCTCAATTTCTCCAGCAGGTACGGCAATCGAACAAACGTCGCTGCCCCAATGAGGTGCATGGTCGTGCGTTTCTTTTCGAGTTCCTCGACCAGGCGAATCTCGAGATGAGTGAACGTCCAGAGCAATTTGACGGCAGAAAGAACGAAGCCAACGATGACACCGGTCAATAAATCGAACGTGACAATGCCGATCATTGTGGTGGCGTAAATGGCGAATTCAAATCTGCCCGATTTCCAGATTTTTTTGATCTCATGTGTTTTGACGACCAGCGTGTAGCCGGTGTAGACCAGAATAGCCGCGAGTGCAGCAGTCGGGATCATTCGAAGCAGACTGGGGAATAGTGACACGAATAACAGGAGCCAGAGTCCATGAAGAATGGCTGACACACGTGACTTGGCGCCGGCGTTCACGTTGGTCGCGCTTCGGACGATGACTCCGGTCATGGGCAGGGCGCCGCAAAGACCGCAGATGGTGTTGCCGACTCCTTGAGCGATCAGTTCCTTGTCGTATTTGGTTCGTGGCCCGTTGTGCATGCCATCGACGGCAGTCGCACAAAGCAGTGTCTCCGCACTGGCGATCAGTGCCACGATGGCGCCCATCTTCCAAATCGATGCGGTTTGCAGCAGCTCCAGACTGGTGGAATTCGGGAAATGCAGGGCGCCAATCAAATTGTCCGGCAACCTCACATACTGAATTTCAAATCGAGACGCCTGCGCGATGATCGTTCCCACCAGTACTGCCACCAATGGCGCTGGTACGGATTGAAGGATTCGAAAAAGTTTTGATTTCTTGGTTGTGCTGTCTTGCTTCCTTTTTCCGAATATCAATCGCCAGGCGATCAAAGAGACCAGCGTTGCCACGCCAATGCCGGCGGCGAGATGATGATTGCGATCGCCTTGGGGCACGATTCCTTTGTAAATCGCTTCCGGCAAGGCGATGATGTTGGCTATTCCCGAAGAGCGCGACTGATCGTCCACCATGATATGAAACTGCCCGGCCAGAATGAGCACGCCGATGCCGGCAAGCATGCCTTCAATGACTGCGGGCGAAACAGCACGAAACCACATGCCGAGCCGCAGAATGCCTGCAGCTATCTGGATCACACCGGCGATCAGCACGGCAAGGCCCAACGCTATGATCGCGTTTTCGCCGTGCTCCTTGACGATTCCGGCCGCGAGCACGATAAGGCCTGCGGCAGGCCCGCTGACCTGAAGCGGACTGCCGGAAATCATGCCGACAATCACGCCGCCGACAATGCCGGTGACGAGTCCTGCAGCCGGCGGCAGACCGCACGCAATGGCAATGCCGAGACACAATGGAAGGGCTACCAAAAACACAACGACCGAGGATGGCACGTCGTGAACAAGCACCGACTTCCAATTGAAGCCGAGAAATCCTTTGCTGCTTGGATCATTCATGACTCAATCGGCTCGCTAAACATACTTAATAGTCAAGGTTCAATTAGAGTTTTCAGCTAGGATGCTACTTGGCGTCGGCAGTTTCCGATCGCGCCGCCGGCGCAGTCGCGCCTTGTCCGTTGGCTTCGAGCGTATCCAGGGCATTTGAGCGCCGAGCGTGATGAAAAACAGCGGAGCTGGCAGGCTGCGGCAAATGAGACGTCTGATCCTGATCGGTGTCCATCTCGCCACTGAGGTTGACGAACTGCCCTCGCTCAGGATCGAACCAGAAGACTTCGCCGGAGGCGATCTTGTAGACCCAGCCATGCAGCTTCAGACAGCCGCCGGCAAGGCCGGAAGCGACCACTGGATGCGTTCGTAGGTTTTCGAGTTGGACGAGCACGTTTTCTTCAACTGTCACCGTTAGGCGCGCTTCGCCAGTCACTTGCGGGTATCTGTCTTGCACGATCCGCTGCGTGGCATCGGCGTGGCTAAGCCATTTCGCGACCCGCGGCATCCTTGTAGTCGCATCTGGTTCAAGGATGCCCTTCATCGCCCCACATTGCGTATGGCCGCAAATAATGATGTCCTTTACCTTCAGCGCGCTGACGGCATATTCGATCGCAGCTTCTTCGGCGCCGCCGTTGGAGGCACCATACGGTGGAATGAGATTGCCGACATTGCGAACGATGAATAGTTCGCCCGGCTCGGTCTGCGTAATCAGATTTGGATTAATGCGCGAATCCGAACAGGTGATGAACAACGCCTGTGGGTTTTGCCCATGCTCGAGATTCGCGAAGAACTCGCGATTGGACCGGAAGATCGTTTTTTGAAACGAATGGACGCCTTGAACTAACTTTTGCATCGAGCCATCTCCTGTGCTGAAAGGAAACCATGTGCCTCGAGCGCAGCACCGCGATTGGCGATTCCAATCGAAGCAGGAAGCGCTACTTCAAGAATCAGCAGAGGCTTTGGACTAGCAAATGAGGGGAGTGCCCAGGCCATTTTGTAGAAAAATTAGCGACAGCCTGGGAACGTAGTGATCGAACAAAAAGGCCTCATAACTCGATCGCCGCATTGCAGAGGCCCGGCAAAGCGAACGAGGTCCACATCGGTGCCCTGCCCCATCGTGCGATGTTTCGAGATCAACTTCGCGGCGTGGTTCGACAACTTCCGAGCCGGTTCGCTCGGGCGAGGTCTCTTCCTCTTCGTTCGGCGCCGTGCTCTGGGTCGAAAAAGGTGAGGACGCAGCAGAAAAAAGCGCCGCCGCAGAGACGACAGGATTGATCAGCAGCATCGATAATGCGCAGCTGATTCCCGTGACCCAATGAAGCGTCTTTCGGGTGTATTGCCTCGGACCCATGTTCACGCGAGCCGTTCCTAAGTTCAACCTGTCAGGTTGTAGCGGCCGTAGACTTTTCCTACCTTGACCGGTCAATTGGGTCAAGGAGTCTTCGGAGTATTCGATGATGATTAATTTAGATTTTACGGTTTTTTGGGTTGGAATGAAAAGTCGGGGTGACAGGATTCGAACCTGCGACTTCGTGGTCCCAAACCACGCGCTCTAGCCAGGCTGAGCTACACCCCGAAATGGTGTTAGAATTATATGACTTTGCTGCCGCAAGTTCGGTTCACCCGGAATTGCCGCGAAGCACTTCCACTAGCCGTTCAAAGTCATCGTTCGAATCGAATGTCAAAACGATCTGGCCCTTGTCTTTCGATCTTACTTTGATTTCTACCCGTAACGCTAGTTTCTGGCGCAGTTCGTCTTCGAGTGACTGAACATGAGCTGTTCGCTCAGCCCCGGATTTTTCCTTTGGCGCTCCCAGGTTTTGGTCCGCCCGCTGTTGGCGAAGCAGCGACTCCAGCGCATGTACCGATAGCGCTTTGGAAATCACTTCCTTGGCCAAAACCACCTGTTGAACATGATCTGAGAGGCCTTTCAGCACTTTAGCGTGACCCAGGGATAGTTGACCTACTCGCACCAAGTCCTGCACCTCGGCTGCCAGGTTCAACAGGTTCACAAGATTGCTGATGGTGGATCGGTCCATTCCCAAACGCTGGGCGAGCACTTCCTGAGTAACGCCATATTTCTCCAAATAGTCCTTGAATCCGTGAGCCTTTTCAATCGGGTTCAGATCGCTGCGTTGAATATTTTCGACGAGAGCTGCCTCAAGCAGCTGCTGGTCGTCCAATTCACGAACAAAAACCGGGACCTCACTCAGGCCGGCTCGCTGAGCGGCTCGTAGGCGCCGCTCTCCGGCGATCAGCTGATAAAACTCACCCGCCGAACGAACCAGAAGAGGCGTCAAGACACCGTGGTTCTTGATGCTCTCGGCAAGCTGATTCAGTTCGTCCTCGTCAAACGACTTACGTGGCTGAAACGGGTTTGGCTGGATCTTACTGATTGGCACCATCGATGATCCAGCCAGAGATATCGGGCCTTCGCTTCCGACGATTGCTGACCCGGCATTGTTAAACAGCGCTTCCAACCCGCGTCCAAGTCTTGGTTTTACGATCATGTTCCGCCTCGTTCGATCTGCGAAAGTCAACCACCAAGGTTGAGATCGGTCGTGCTCCGTCCGCGCAGTTGGTTCGCCAATATCGTACCCGATTCTGTGCGTCAACAACAAAAGAATTCCAACACGGTTCTACGTGGAACTAGAAACAGTGTTACTATGTTCCATGTAGAACAGTTTAGGACGATTCTTGTTCCATGTGGAACATAAATAGATGATGGCGGAAAGTTGGCCTTTTCATGAATCGATTTTTTGGTTTAGATTCCGCCTGTCGATGCCGGAACCATCGACAACTAGGACCCATGGCTGGGTCCGACCGAGAAGAGGTACCGATGAACGGATTCGTCCCGATTGCCCCACTGCGTTTTTCTTCATGTCTTTGCTCTTACAGTCCGTGTCGGCCTTCCTACCGGCTCCCGTCCTGACTCGCTGATGTCCGTCGATCGATGTGAATGAGCTCGGTGTTCGAGACCTATCAAAGGCGCTCGGCCTGAGCTCCTGAGTTCGCAAATGCGCTAACCGCAGGATATGCGCCTATCGCAAGGCGCTGAAAGAAGCGTGCTGCGCACAGGCATCGCGACCAGGGCTGATTCCCACCCCAAAACCCTCACGGGAAGGATCATGCCCGTATGAATCGTTTACCAATTCTGTTTCGTTGTGATGGTCTCAACGATGTTGGCTACGAGGCCTTTTATCAATGCTTGACCTTCGCTGCGGCATTGCAGCGACGCCGCCGACCGACTTATTTTCTAAGCACTCTTCGTCCCGATACGCTCATTGGCGCCGTCCAGCGCGGCGGCAACAACTGGCGCTCGGCGGAATTTCAAACCGGATCGAGTGAAGATCTGGATGCCACGCTTCGGACGATTCGAGAACTCCAGGCGGCTGCGGTAGTGGTGGCTCATCCACACATTAGCGCCGATTACCTTTCAGAATTGTCCAAGTCCGGAGCGTTGCTAATCGTGTTCAACTCGCTACCCGGAGGTCGGTTTCCCAAGGGACTGTTGGTAAACCCGTTGCTGGGACCATCCCGGGACAGTTACCTCTTTGATTACGGCTGTCAGGTTTTGATGGGCGCGAGATATTCGTTGGTTCGGCCATTCATACGTCGTATGCGCCCAGTTCGAGCTCAGGAGCCGCCAGCCCCATTCCGTGTTCTGTTGGCGTTAGGAGATGACGATTCGCGATCGCAGAACGTCCAACGTTGCCGTGAGCTCCTGGCAATCACGCGCATTGAGAAAATTGACGTCGCACTGCGTCCGCATGCTGAGGCTATGCCGGAACTGCTTGCACTAAAGGAAGAGCATCCAGACCGGCTAGACGTTGTGGTGGAGCCAGCCGACATATCGCTGCGAGTCGGTCGATGCCATGCTGCAGTGACTAGCGGGGACGGATGGTCGTTGGAGTTGGCGTGTGTTGGCGTCCCGCAACTTCTGTTGGTTCAGTCTCCGCATCATCTACTTAACGCCCAGCGCCTTGACGACGAAGGTGCTGCTATCAATCTCGGCGACTGCGTATCCGTATCCGCCTCCCAATTCCGGCAGGCGATTCAACAGTTGCTGTCGGAACCACGCGAACGGGCGCTGATGTCTCGAAATGGGCGCAAGCTTATTGATGGTCGCGGCCCCGATCGGCTTGTCAACGCACTCGAGATCATGTTGGCTCAGCCGCAACGGGCGGCAGAAGTCGAGCGGATCGCGGCGTAGCCGAGTGTTTCTGTCCGGCGCAACAGCGTGGTGCCTAGTGGGGCCACGCTGTTTTTCTTTTCCCTATACTGGCAGCGCCGGCCATCGTCGGAGATTGCAATGACCAAAGAAGAAGTGTCAGCCGTTCTGGAGGAAATTGGGACGCTGCTGGAGCTCAAGGGCGAAAGTCCGTTTCGATGCAACGCTTATCGCAATGGTGCACGTGCCATTCAACAACTCGAAGGAAATCTGAAGGAGTATGTGGAGGCTGGCAGGCTCGGCGACATTCCGGGAATCGGCGATACGCTTCGCGAGAAAATCACTGTTTTGGTCACTACCGGCCGATTGCCGTTCCACGAGGAACTCAAGGCTTCGTTGCCGCCCGCACTGGTGCAGATGCTGCGAATTCCAGGTTTGGGGCCAAAGAAGATCAAGCAGCTTTACGACACGCTGAAAATCACCGATATCGAGTCTCTGCGCCTAGCTTGCCAGACCGGGCAAGTAGCGGCTCTCAAAGGCTTCGGCGTTAAATCGCAGCAGAAGATCCTGGAGGGCATTCAGTTTCTGGGACAAGTCGGAAATCGGGTGCGAATCGACCAAGCGTTGCCGATTGGTATTTCGCTATTGGAGAGAATCCGTCTTATTCCCGGCGTCATTCGCGCCGAGCTTTGCGGATCCCTGCGACGCCGGCGCGAAACGGCGAAGGACATCGATATACTTGCGAGCGCTGCCGATCCGATTCCGGTCATGCAAGCTTTTGTGCGAATGCCAGAAGTTGTGCAGGTCGTCGGCCAGGGCGACACGAAATCCAGCGTGGTCGTTCAGAAGTACATTGGCAGCGAACGAATCACCTTGAACGCCGACCTGCGTGTCGTGGCGGACGAGCAATTTCCATTCGCGCTTCACTACTTTACCGGCAGCAAGGAGCACAACATCCGCGTTCGCCAACGCGCGATCGACCGCGGATTCAGGCTGAACGAATACGAGCTTGCCGCTTCTGATCGCAAAGTACATTGCAGAGACGAAAGTGAGCTCTTCGCGGCACTGGACCTCCACTGGATTCCGCCGGAGCTACGCGAGGATACTGGCGAGATCGACGCGGCAACCAGAGTCGCCGGCCAGACTGAAAACCGATTGCCGACGCTCATTGAAGCGGCCGACATTCGCGGCGTGTTTCATAACCATTCCACCTGGAGCGACGGTGTCAACACGATCGAGGAAATGGCTCGAGGTGCGATAGAATTGGGCTTCGAGTACCTGGGCATCGCAGACCACTCCCAGTCACTCTCGATTGCCAATGGACTGAGCCCTGCCCGACTTCATGCGCAACTGGAGGAGATCGATGCGTTGAATGAAAAGCTCGCACCGTTTCGCATTTTCAAAGGAAGCGAAGTAGACATCCTGCCCGATGGGTCGCTCGATTTTCCGGATGATGTGATTGACGCTCTCGATTACGTGGTGGCAAGCGTTCACACCCATTTTCAAATGCCCGTCGAGGAAATGACGAATCGAATCATCCGCGCCATGCAGCATCCTAAAGTCACAATGCTCGGGCATGCAACCGGCCGACTCCTGCTTCGGCGTGAAGGGTATCGAGTCGATCTCGACCGTGTACTCGAAGCCGTAGCCGCGGCGGGCAAAATGATCGAGATCAACGCACAGCCAATGCGACTGGACCTGGACTGGGTTTATTGCAAGCGCGCCAAGTCGCTTGACATTGCTCTCGTGATCAACCCGGACGCACATCGCGTCGCGGAGTTGGAATTCTTCCGTTTTGGCGTCGATGTTGCTCGCCGAGGGTGGCTCGAGAAGAGTGATGTGTTGAACACGAGCTCGTTCGAAGAGGTGCGCGTGCGGCTTCGCGAGCGCTGCACCTAGAGCATTTGAATGAGTGGGCTTTGGCCATGACCAAGAAGGCCGTGCAACGTAGTGTGAGGCGCGGCGGTCCCGCCGGTGCCAGCGAATGCTCGCCGAGATTGCTGACGACGACGGATCACGCCCTGTATTTCGGGTGTTTCTCCAAATACTTTTGCACTCGATCCGTACGAGTTACGGAGTCTGCAAGAAACCGCACCGCCTCCACCAGGCGGTCATCCGGCTCGGCACAACTGAATCGAAGATAGCCCTGACCAGCGGCGCCAAAACACTCGCCACCGAGACATGCCACTCCCTTCCGATCGTCGGCTCCCTCCAGCAAGAACATGGCCAGGCCGTGCGAGCGAATCGTTAGGCGATTGCAAATCTCCTGCACATTGGGAAACACGTAAAAGGTCCCTGCAGGCATCAGCACTTTTACGCCCTCGATCCTCTTCAACTCGTCGACCAACAACTCAACCTTCTTTTGAAAGAGCGACATGGTGCGATCGCGCTCGGTGGCGTCATTCTGCAAAGCCGCCTGCCCGGCTTTCTGCACGATTGGCGGCACACATGACAACGAGGTGTTGATCATCTTGCCGATCACATCGATGATTTTCGGATGACTGACTGCGTAACCCAACCGCCACCCGCTCATGCTATAGGACTTGCTGAACGTGTAGGCGGCCACGCATTGCTCCAGCATCCCGGGTTCGGCGAGGATCGTTCGGTGGCGGCCCTCCCACACCATGTGACAATACGGTTCGTCGCTAAAAAGCGCGATTGGGCGGCCACGAATAATGTCGGCGATCGCCCGAAGATCCTCCGCGGTCGCCACTCCACCGGTTGGATTGTGCGGTGAATTGAGAAAGATCGCCTTGGCCTTCGGCTCCTGTTTGACAAAGCGCTCCACATCATTCAAATTTGGACGAAAGTGATTCTCCTGCCGGAGCGGCGAGAAGACCGGGTGGGCGCCGCGACGCAAAACGTTCGGCTCAAAGGTTGGAAATTGGGGGCTGAACAACAGAACCGCATCGCCGGGATCGACAAATGCCTCACAGAAGAATTGCTCGAACACCTTCGCGCCCGAGCCAACAACGACGTGCTCGGGGGTGATCGAGACGCCGAACTCGCGGGCGTAATTCTCGGCAATCGTTGCACGAAACTCGGGCAAGCCTTGGGACGGGCAGTAATGAGTGGCGCCTGAGTCGATCGCGGCTTTGCCCGCCGCCAAGGCGGACTTTGTGCTCGGGAACGGGCTGTCGCCGATCTGCAGCTCGATTACGTCCTTTCCTGCAGCCTTCAGTTTCTTCGCAACTGCGAGAACATCGAACGCGGTTTCACTGGTCAAGCCTTGCGCAAATCGGCTGAAAGGCAACATCATTTCGAGCCCATGGGAGAGATTCAGAAAATATACAACTTACAGAAAATCCGCGAAATGCCGAATGGGCGCGGGATTAAATTATCAAATATGTCAATATGAATTACGTTTTACTTTGTTGAGATCGCGCGCGAAAGTGGCTGAATCACGTTCGGCACAATCACGCCGTCCACCATCTCCTGGCAGACGCGTCGCTGATTATGGAACGACTCTCGGAACGTTTTGAACGGCTGCTTGCCCCAGTATTGCCGGATGGTGAAGTAGACCGAAATCGGCGCTTCGGGAAATTGGCCGGTGCGGATTTGATACGCGCTCGTGCGCGTTTCGACGTTTAGCCTGGCTTGGAGCCTGCAGAATTCATCCAATGCGAGCATCAGAGTGGGTTCATAATGAATGACCCGGTTGGTGGGCGACTGGAGCAAGCTCTCCAGCGAGCTGCCCACGCCCAATGCCTCCGCGACGACCTCGTCATGATTCCCGGCATAAAGAAACTCGAACGTGAACATCACATCCAGCGATTCCACGTCAAGTCCCGAAATATCCAGATGATAGGGCGCCGTTTCGAGCACGTGTTCTGCGGAAATCGCGAATTCTTCGACACTGTGTGGGTTGACGTAACCAAAACATAGGCGGCGAGATTCCAGCGTCACCCAGCGATGTGTGCCGCTTTCCCGTTCTTCCTCCAGCACAAAGTCGCCATTGTCTCGCCGATCGAAGTCGTTGAAGCGAGGATAAGCACGTTGCAGGCTTTCAAAGAAATGAAGCACCGTCTCGCGTCGATTGGGCAGGTCCATCTTGGTAGTCAAAAATATACTTGCGCCGAAATCGTCGCAAAGCGCGCTGTATTCACTCATGGCTGCTCCTTCCCGGCGCAGACCGGCCTGGGCCACCGGCGGCTCTATTCATTCATTCTTCGCAAAGAAGGCGCAGAATACAAGTCCGGCGGCACCTCGACCGCTCGCTCGTACGTTGTGCTCTTAATAATGCGGCGTAAAAACCTCGACCGTCGTTTGGGATGCGACGGTCGAGGCCACGGGATCCGGCACTGGAGGTTGAGGCGCTCAGGCAATCCGAGCGACTCTCGCGGGAGCCGGAACTTTCAAGGAGTTTTGCTGCACCCAACGACCGGCATCGGGGGCGCCTTGCCAGCGTTGCAGAGAAATCGACTGGACGTGTTCGCGCTCTTCTTCGTCGAGCAGTTCCAGAAATGCTTGAACGTAACCCGCGCGGACTTGGGTTGATGAACGCCCGAGAAACAACAGCGCTTCGGGACGATCGTCAAACACCGCAATTGCGCGCCAGCCTTGGGGTTTCGCTTCCGTGTAGATAATCATGGTCAGACCCTCCGTGGTCACTTGGAAAAAGGGAGGAATTGAGGCAAATGGTGACGATTGCGCGGGCAATTGTCAAGCAAAAAAGCGAGGAAATTTATCTTCCGCGATAAGTAATCCGGCCGCGTGTCAAATCATAGGGCGAAATTTCGACCTTGACCCGGTCACCGGGAATGATGCGGATGAAGTTCTTGCGCATCCGGCCGGCGACATGAGCGATCACCTCATGCCCGTTATCCAAGGCGACACGAAACTGAGTATTCGCCAGTGCCTCCGTGACTTTTCCTTCAACTTCAATGGCTTCTTCTTTTGCCATTCGTCCTTTTCCTCCGCAGAGTCAAAGATTGCTTACGGAAATATTGTAGCAGGCCATCGAAAAAACGACGACCGGGACGGGCGAAGCCCTCCCGGTCGCGATCTCCTTCGATGTGCTCATGCACAAGCGTTATGATCTACCCTTGGCCACGACGGCCGTAGCCGCCGCCTCCGCCGCCATATCCACCCCCGCCGCCGCCGTAGCCTCCGCCCCCGTATCCGCCTCCGCTGCGAGGGGGCCGGGGTTCGCGCGGCCTGGCCTCGTTGACGGTCAAAGGCCTGCCCTGGAACATAAAACCGTTCAACGCTTGAATTGCTTTTTGGGCCTCTTCATCGTTGGACATTTCGACGAATCCGAAACCGCGCGAGCGATTCGTTTCGCGATCCACCATCACCTGGGCGCTTTTGACGGTGCCGTGCTGCTGGAACAGGGCCAGCAAGTCCTCGTTTGTGCACTGCCACGCAAGATTACCGACATAAAGATTCTTCGCCATCTGCCTAACCAGACCTTTGAGAATTGGGGAGCGGCGAGGACCATCCCGCACCGCGACGAGCATGATACGTCCTTGTCAATCCGGTTGGAAGCAGAAAATAGCCGGAATTCCGAAATTCTTGGATTGATGAAAAGGAAGCGAAAGTCGGTGGAAGCAAGGTTTTGCAGCGACCACAGCCATCAATCAACATTGGTTCAATCGAGTCGAAAACCGAACTGCGGAGCTCATTTCCATGCATATGCAAGACCGCGGTACTGAGTACTCGGTTCGGAGTACTCAGTACCGCTGGAGCCCAAATCAAGACAACGCTTCGAGTGATCGGCTTTGATTACGCGATCAGCAAAAAGGTCGGGCTTTGCCGTCGAACCCAAATTGCTTTGATGGCCGGAATGCTATTCCACGATTGCGAGGATGTCGTCCTCGGTCATGATCAGGTA
>Ga0073934_10007673_pt1 | contig 14822 bp, 14 predicted proteins | sample LarsenN4metaG_FD_76834 | JGI IMG/M metagenome (GOLD analysis project Ga0073934, IMG submission 76834) | Hot spring sediment bacterial and archeal communities from British Columbia, Canada, to study Microbial Dark Matter (Phase II) - Larsen... ...
ATTTAGTAGGTGGGAGTAGATTTAACTCGTTCCCAGGCAGTGCCTGGGAACGAGAGTTCAGGACAAAAAAATTATGCATCATCTACTAAATTGATACAGACTCCTTATATCAAAACTTCAGTTTAATTTGATAATGCTAAAAGCTGAGATACACAGATACGTGCCTATTGACATAATTACAAGGTGTGTTAGTTTTTTCTAAAAGGTTTAGGACTGCCTCCATCGTAGAGAGAAAAGTCATCAACCAGAGAGGAAATAAGTGAAATCGGTCAACTTGATAAGCTGGGACAATTTGTCTTTTGGGCAGGAAATATTCTGCGTTACGTGCGGCCAATTCAGCAGCCAGATTAAAGTTGTGACGGAATACGAAAAGGAGCCTACCATCACCGTTCGTTGTGCCTGCGGAGCGGAAGCGCTACTTTATCGTTGCGATACCCCGGGATGCGACTCCTATGTGTTGGGTGGGGACGGATACGCAATCTGCCAGCACTGTCAGGGCAGGGCGTCAAAATCAACTTAATCGATCTGGATCATAGCCTTACGAAGGTTCGAGATAGAGGATGAAGTTTTCTTCCTCTGCTTGGGAGGGAGGTGAGTCTGTAGAACTTCTGTTTAACTTCGTTGTGACCCTGCTGTATGGCATGTTAGCGGCTGGATTTATTCTGATTCTCGGAATTATTTTTTGTTCTCTTATCTTTATTATAAGTGATAGATGGGCCTGGTATGAGAGCGGAGTCTGGTCCATCCTATTTGCCTTGATAGGGATTATCCTGATCTACCTGGACATAACCAAACTCCATAGCCAAGGCGTCTTGTCGGGTGTGGGCGCTATTCTCACACTAATTAGCCTGTCTTACTGGACCATGAAGAGATAGGGCCACGAAACAGGGATGGGTGGGTCGTGGCCCAGACGTTTTTTTATAACCATGAATCGCCGTCAATTCATTAAAAAAATAGCCCGGGCGGTGGTAGGGGCGCGCAGTGGTGCGCCCCTACTTTGTCCCCTCTTCCGACCCTCCCAGGCCCACGCCACAAGTACGGGCAACCTGGGAGATCGCTCCTCCCTGAGTATGCTGACCTGGAGCCATTTTGTCCCCGCCGCCGATGAAAAGTTGAGGGAACAGGCGGTTAAATTTGCCCAGGCCCAGGAGGTCCTGGTTCGGGTAGATACAGTGCCATATTCACAAATTCCTGTTAAGTTGGCCGCGGAAGTTCACGCCCAGGCCGGGCACGATATCGTTATCATGGCCGATTCTTCCCCCTGGCTCTACCGTGAGCATTTAGTGGATGTGGATGAGGTCATCGAGGATTTAGGGGAAAAACAAGGGGGGTGGTATCCCTTTACCCAAGAGAGCGCTTTCGTAATAGACTCCTGGAAGGCGGTTCCCTGGTACTGGCAGGCCTTTCCGGGGTTGTATCGAGAGGACCTCTTTGGGCAGGCCGGACTCCCGACCCCCCAGAGTTGGGAGGACGTTTTAAATGCCGGGCGAATCTTGAAACAGCAAGGCCATCCTGTGGGGATTGCCATCAGCCAGACTAACGATGCCTACTATACCTTCTGGTCGATCCTCTGGTCCTTTGGGGGTAAGGTCCTGGAGGCGGATGGAAAAACGCTGGCTCTGAATTCCCCGGAAACGGAAGCCGCGCTCAGGTACTACCAAAACTTATTCCGGGAGGCGATGGACCCTGAGGTTCTCTCCTGGGACGATGCCGGCAACAACCGGTTCCTGCTCTCCGGAAAAGGCTCTTGGATCCAGAATCCTATCAGCCCTTATTTAATGGCCGTAGGAAAGAAGATGGCCATTGCCGATAAGATTGGAATCCATCCGGCGCCTGCAGGACCGGCTGGAAAACATGTAGAACTTCCCGTGGTCGGTCTGGGGATCTGGAAATTCTCGAAAAATCAACAGCTAGCCAAAGCCTTTATCCAGTATCTGCTGCAACCTGAAAACTATTCTGCGTGGATCGTGGCCGGCAACGGAAATAATCTCGCGCCTCTACGGGCTTATGAGAATCATCCCATCTGGGCCGAACACCCCAAGCTTAAGATTCTACCCGGGGAAGCCCCATTCGGCCATGCCTTGGGCTGGCCTTCGCCGCCAAATCCGTACATCCAACGGATGAACGACCTGTACATCCTCCCCAACATGGCCGCCAAAGCGGTCACCGGAACGCCGATCCAAACCGCTATAGCCTGGGCAGAGGAGCAGATTAGAAAAATCTTAGGGAGTTAATCCGCTCCTGGAACCCTTTGGCCTGCGCGGATTTTCATCTATTACCTTTCACAAGTCCTTAGGCGACAGGCGCCCGACCACTCGAAAGGTCCCGTGACCCTGGGGGGCCAGAACGATCAGTTCGCCCTGGGCCGGGAAGAGCCCGGTCAGGGCGCTAATGTTCACCTGGTGGGTTACCAGGACCAGATTACCCTCTGCGGGCCGCTCCCCAACGAGCTGTCGAACCGCCTGGGTCTGTTCGGCTTCCCGGCTCCGATCCTTGAAAAAGGAGTTAAGGGGAGGCCAGGGTTCCACGGTGCCAAATGCCAGGCGGGCTGTTTCCAGGCACCGACACCATTGGCTGGATAACACCCGCCCAATCGGGATACCGCGAGCCCGAAAAGCCTCTCCAACGCGCCGAGCCTCGTCCCGGCCTTCTGATGACAGGTTCCGCTGTGTCGCACAGTCCTCGAGTCGGAACCCCGGTGGATCTCCTACGCCGGGATCGGTGGCGGCATGTCGCATCAACACAACTTGCCCTCCACCCTTCAGGAGGGCCCAGAGCGTATCGCTCTCGGCGGCCCAGGCTGACCCGCCGGGCAGCACAAAAAACCCTGCCAGTACGAAGATCAGGCTGGATAGGATTCGCCTGACAAGGACTAAGTAGCGCTGGGAGTTTTCAATCATTTCTCTTCCTCTCCTTTTTTAAAAAATGAAAAAGCCTGAAAGTACGTGTCCTCGACCACTTTCAGGCTTTTGGAAACCGGTCAGTTTCAGATTATCTTTCTTTAGCTTGGGGCCACCTGAGATTCTCCGGAGAGAAAGTCGCACGATCTAGCATTTGACCCTCTATCGTGACGTTCTTCTTCTGCTCGGCGGAGAGTTTCGGTAGATCAGCCAGGGCAGCGGTTTCCTGTAAGAGGATCAACTGGCCATCCTGGGTCTTTACGATATGGGCGCCGTGACCCTCCCCTCCGGGACAGACCCCCGGTTCGAGTTTAACCCCTTCTGCCGTGGGCAATACACAATAGACATGTCCCTGGATCGTCTGCTTCTCCTCCGCCGCCAGGGCGGCCGCCGCCGTAAAAATCAAAAGAACAACCATCGTGCTCGATATAACCTGTTTAAGACTGGGTCTCATTATCTACCTCCCATTTACGCAAGAATAAAAGGCTGAAAATAACTCCATGGAGTTATTCCCCTTCGTTAAGTTCTTCGCGCTCATCTTTTTCTTTTTAATGATCCGAAACCTGGGTTGACATTTTGTCTAAAATTTGAAGAACGTTAAAGACGCTATACTGCGGCCCGGACCCCGACCTCATCGAGGTGTTGCAGCAAATCGGCGGGGTCCTGGTAGACCCGATATGCGCCGGCCCGTTCGAGTTCGTCCTGGCCATATCCCCCTGAAAGCAGACCTACGCCGAGGGCCCTGGCCCGGCGGGCAGCCAAGAGATCCCAGACGCTGTCCCCCACGACGACCGACGCGCTGATCTGCACGTTAAGGCGCTCGGCAGCAGCCAGGAACAGATCTGGATCGGGCTTGGCGTGGTGCACCTGATCCCTTGTAATTACAGGGGCTTCGGGACCTACCCCAAGGACCTCCAGGGTGGGACGGGCACTCTCCAGTCGCCCACTGGTTGCGATCGCCCAGGGCACCCCGGCTCGGGATAGATAGGCCAGGAGCTCCCGGGCGCCGGGAAGTGGACGGACCTGCGGCACCAGCCGTGCGTAAGCTTCCGCATGGAGTTGCTGGAGATGCGTCACCTCCTCGGCAGTCACCTGCCGTCCGGTCTCTCGTAAGAGGGCATTCAACAACAATCCCCCGCTCATCCCGATCCGACGATGGATACGCCATACTGCCAGCTCAATGCCCGCCCTTTCGAGGGCCTCCCGCCATGCCAGAACGTGTTGGTAAACGCTATCCACCAGCGTGCCGTCTAAATCGAACAAGAAGGCAGGCCCCTCTCTGGGGGTCTCTTCGCCCGGGGAGTTCTTCCCCGCTGGGCGAGGGATAGAATAGCCTATCTCAGGTTGACGCATGCAGATCCTCCCGCTAAGTGCTGTTTCTTCGTGGGCATACATTTTAGACTTCCTTGGAACTCCAAAGAAAGCAAACCTTATACCAGCGTAGAGAAGAAGCGTGGCCGTGGCAACCACCTTTTAAAATACCCAGGGGGTTCTGAGACTGGCCCCCACTTTCGTTGACATTTTGTCTAACGCTGACCTACCGCCGTTCTCCTCGTTATGCGCCCCTGACAGGGGCGCTGTACAAAAAAATAGATGTAAAAAAACTAAGAAAAAAAGCTAAAAACTCAAATAAGCCCCCATAAATTTGCATAAATAGTTTTCCAGGAGGGTTATTTAATTTTTTTTTAAACTTGATTTTATCCGGGACGAGTCCTATCTTGAGGGTAGCTGTTAGCACTCAATTTAAAAGAGTGCTAACAAAAGAGTTTCCTGAAAACCAATGCCTAAAAGCCAAAATCTAACCTAACCAGAACTGAAAAGGAGGTTTAGAGTATGACGATTCGTCCGTTGCACGACCGTGTTTTGATCAAGAGGATCGAGGAAAAAGAGGTCAAAAGAGGGGGCATTATCATCCCGGATACCGCTAAGGAGAAACCCCAGGAAGGGGAAGTTATCGCCGTAGGTAAGGGAAGGATTATGGAAGATGGGAAAGTTCAGCCCCTCGAGGTGAAAGTAGGTAACAAGGTCTTGTTCGGTAAATATGCCGGCACGGAGGTAAAGTTAGATGATACCGAATACCTCATCATGCGAGAGGAAGATATTTTAGGGATCATCGAATAGAAAGGAAAGCTCTTTCTCCTGATTAAGAGGTGGCCTGTGGGAAACCACAGGCTATTTTTTTACCCTCTTCAACCTTTCCTCCGCGCGCAGGGGGAGAACGGGCGTTTCCGGCGAAGCAAAGGGCGTGAAACTGTTTATTTTTTTGCGCGGCTATTTTGATAGGGAGGCATCAGGTCCCTCCCGGGAGGACCTGGGAGGGTCGTGTAAAATCCCTTGACAATATGCAGGCAACTTTATTAAACTCTGTACCAGCAGTTCTTAGATAAACTCAACGGATAGGCCTCTATGGGACGTTCCTTTGCCCGGGTACCTCCGCTCGGCCCCATTATTTTGTGAAAACTTCTAGTCCCCTCTCCCACAACGTTATGGGAAAGAGCGAGTGATAACGATGATGAAAGATTATGTAATAGGTATTGATTTAGGAGGAACTAATTTGCGCGTAGCAGCCATCACCCAGCAAGGGGATGTGTTGGAGAAATCGGAGCGCGAGTCTGAAGTTTATAAAGGGCGAGAAAAAGTTGTTGAGCTCCTCTTAAAGGAATTGGAAGCAATTCGAAGATCCCTCGAGGGGAAGGGAATGCAGCTTTCTGGAGTTGGACTTGGGGTTCCCGGAATTATTAACCTGAAGGAAGGTATCGTCGTTCAATCCCCCAATTTTCCAGATTGGAATGAGTTTCCCCTTAAGGGCTACTTAGAGAGCCGGTTAGATGTCCCCTTCTGGATAGAAAATGATGCTAACGCAGCGGCTCTGGGGGAGTTGTGGATGGGAGCCGGCAAGGGGAGTACCCATTTCTGTTGTATTACCCTGGGAACCGGCGTGGGAAGCGGTATTATTGTGGATGGCAAAGTTCTCCATGGTATAGATGGTATGGCTGGAGAGGCCGGCCATGTAATCGTGGACCCGGAGGGACCTCCCTGCGGGTGCGGAGGTCGGGGATGTCTAGAAGCCTATGCTTCGGCCACCGGCCTCGCCCGAATGGCAAAAGAAGCTTTAGCGCGAGGTGCTTTTCAGCAATTCTCTTCTCCGTCTCGCACCGGAGCATCCGAGATGGCAGGGACTGGGGATGGGATCCAGAAAGGCCAACTGACGGCGGAAACCCTTCATGCCCTGGCAAAAGAAGGAGATCCGGATGCCCGGCAAATTTTCATCCAAATGGGTCGGTACCTGGGAATCGGACTGACGAATCTCCTTCAGCTTTTTAACATGGAACTGATCCTTTTAGGAGGAGGGGTCGCCGATTCCTGGGACTATTTTATCCATGAAACCCAAAATCAGATCCAGGCTCGGGCGTATCGGGCGCTGGCCAGGCGCGTTAAAATTCAAAAGGCCCTTTGTGGGCGGGAGGCCGGAATACTCGGGGCCGCCTACGTTGCGCTCCAGGGGCTCAAAGAGCTAGAACAAAGGCGGCGGCTCAGGGACGAGCGGCCTTGGGGGAATTGGACTTTGCTCGATGAGGGAACGACTTACAAAGTAAAACGGTTAGAGGTCAAACCCGGTCAGCGCCTGAGTCTACAAAAGCATCGACATCGAGCGGAACACTGGGTCGTCGTGGAAGAGGGCACAGCCCACGTGACCGTCGACGGGGATCAGCGGGAACTCCGTCCCAACGAGTATATTTTTGTTCCCCAGGGGGGAGTCCACCGTATTACCAACCCCGGATCAAAGTCTGTCGTTATCATCGAAGTTCAATACGGAACCTATTTGGGAGAGGACGATATCCTCAGACTGCAGGATGATTATGGGAGAGCCACCTGAAGGATGAAGGATCAAGGATGAAGGATCAAGGATAAATGCAGCACCGGTTTATCCTTCGTCCTTGACCCGTGTGGGGATGAGAGAACATGTCTACGTCGTAATTATGGCCGGTGGAAAGGGGGAGCGTTTCTGGCCCTTGAGCACTCCTAAGGAGCCCAAGCCGTTTCTCGAAATCCTTGGGTCCAGGACCATGATTCAGCAAACCGTCGACCGGGTTTTACCCTGGGTTCCGCCCACACAAATCCTTGTGGTCTTAGGAAAAGAGCATCTGGCTCTGGCCCGGGAGCAACTCTCCCACCTTCCTGCCCGGAATTTTATCGTGGAGCCGATGGGGCGGGACACGGCAGCCTGCATCGGACTGGCTTCCCTTCAAGTAGAAAAGCAAGACTCAGAGGCCGTTATGGTCGTCATCCCTTCGGATCACTATATCCCGGATTCGGATAAATTTTTAAACACGCTTTTTACCGCCGTTGAAGCCGCTCAGCAGGGGTCCTATGTCCTGACCTTAGGGATCAGGCCCACCCGGCCTGAGACCGGTTACGGGTATATTTTAATTGGAGATCGTAAAATGACCCTCCGCGACCAGGAGGTTTTTCATGTAAAGAAATTCGTAGAAAAACCCGATCTCCCCACCGCAACGAAATATGTGGAAGAGGGGCGCTATTATTGGAATAGCGGGATGTTTGTATGGCGGAATAAAACGATCCAAAACCTTTTGAATCTCCATCTGCCTGCCCTATGGCAGGGCCTGGAACGGATCAAACCCCATCTGGGAAACCCAGAAGAAGAGGAGGTCCTCAAGAGGGAATTCCAGCAATTTCAGAGGATTTCCATCGATTTTGGTGTGCTGGAAAAAGCTTCTGACGTTTTAATGATCCCAGCCGATTTTCGTTGGGATGATGTGGGCACCTGGAAAGCTTTAGATCGCGTCCTTCCTGCGGACGCCGATGGAAATATCGTTGTAGGTCAGCATCTAGGCGTCGATACCCGGGGTTGTATCATCTACGCAAAAGATACTTTTATCTCCACCTTCGGAATCTCTGACCTCGTGATCGTAAGCTACCAGGGCAAAACCTTGATATGCCATAAAGAGGCGGCCCCAGATCTAAAAAAACTTCTCCAACGCCTGTAAGACCGCGCAAGAATCGGTACCGGGCCAATTCCTGAAGGGTCGCCCCGGCTCTACTTGACGAAAGAATTTTTAGCTTTTATATTAACGTTAGCAGATGAGGTCAATTGGGAGGGCTAGAAGAGGATGGAAGCTATGAGTACTCTTGAGAAGGATAAATGGATAAAAATAGCGATCACTTTATTTTTTGGTGGAAGCTTCCTATTTTTACTTTATTTACTCATCACGGATTTTTTAAAAGTGTATCCTTTCCCTTGGTAGGAGTGAAACCACTTCTGTAGCGGGAGACCGCGTCTCTCCTTACCTTCTATAACCTATAACCGGCGTCTTTAAATATGGCTTTTTTAAAAAAGAACTTCACTAAAGCACTGCTCGTTCATAATGCCTATAAGGTGAAAGATGGTTATCGCCAGAGGGTTCTCTGTTCCTTTGCTCTGGAATGTGATATAGATGAACAGATCCAGTTGTGTAAGGAACGTATTAAAACGGTCGACGTAGACTGGGACAGAATAAAGGGTGAGTTAGAGCTTATGACTAAACTAGAGAGAGAAAGAAAAAATGCCAAGACCAAGCAAGATATTAAAGCCATTTCCCATAAACTGATTTTAAAAGTTCGGTCTCTGGAGCTTTCCGCAGAGGAGAAGCAAAAATACGTGAAAAGTCTCTTAAACTTTATCGAGGAGACTTCTGAAGACGATAATAAGCCGATCCTTTTGAACAACTTGGATTAAATAGATGGATGAGTAGTAAACATCTAGAACTAGAGAAGGTCCTCACCTCTCATCATGGTGAAAACCATGCTATTATCCTCCAAGACTTTCCTGACTCCGATGCCATTGCTTCCGCCTTTACCCACCAACTGATAAGCCTCCAGTACAACATCACCGCCGATATCTATTATGGGGGAAAAATTAATAACCAGCAGGATATCGTCCTCGTTAAACTCTTGGATATCGAGCTGATTCGCTACTCGGAGACCCTGGACTTCTCTAAATACGACCACAGTGTGTTCATTAATACCCAGGGAGCCACGGCAACCCTGGCGCGGGTTTTAGAAGAAAGCAAGCTTAAACCCCTGCTGATCGTAGATCATCATGAAGAAGCAAGTACTATTACCGCCGAGTTCTACGATATCAGGCGGACCTCTTCGACCTCCACGATTTATGCCGATTACCTGAAAAAGGGTCTATTGAAGCTGGAACGATCCAACCCAACCCATATTAAATGCGCCACCGCCCTCATGTACGGAATTATGTGTAAAACCGATCGATATATCTGGGCTAAGGAAGAAGACTTTCTGGCAGCGGCCTTCCTGAGTAATACGGCAGATCCTAGCCTGCTGGAGGAAATTGTCAATCAATCGCGCTCCAAAAAGGTGATGGATGTGATCCAGAAGGCCTTAGAAAACAGGGTCATTAAATATAACTATAGCATTTCGGGGATCGGTTACTTGCGCGCGGAGGACCGCAACGCCATCCATGAGGCCGCAGACTTTCTTCTGACTGAAGAAAACGTCCATACGGCCATCGTTTACGCCATCTTGATTAACGGGCATCGGGAAGTCCTGAGCGGCTCGTTCAGAACGACCAAGCTCACCCTGGACCCGGATGATTTCCTCCGTGATGCCTTTGGGCGAGGGGAGATCGAAGTTTACTACGAAGGAAAAAGTCAAAAAGTTCGTGGCTTTGAAATTCCTATTTTTTTCCTGGCCGGCACGGGCGACGAAGACTACAATGCTCTAAAATGGCGGGTTTACGATATGCAGGTTAAACAAAAGCTCTTCAACAAAATAGGGGTTTCTAAAGAACCGGAGAAAGCGTAGAGGGGGCTGAAAGAAGGGGGAGGGGGGAAGGTTGGAGGGGGAAGGTTGGAGGGGGAAGATGGATGAAACGTTAAAAGCCAAAGTCGGTCAGATGTTCATGGTAGGGTTTGAAGGCGAAGGACCCTCCGACCCTCTCCTTCGCCTAATTCAGGAGTATCATATAGGTGGGATTGTCTTGTTCGGTCGAAACGTACAGACGCCCGCGCAGGTAAAGGAGCTTATCGAACAGCTTCAGGGCTGTGCCCGCCGGGCAGGAGCGAACTTACCCCTTCTGGTAGCCATAGATCAAGAAGGCGGGATCGTCACTCGGTTGACCCGGGGATTTACCATCTTTCCAGGCAATATGGCTTTGGGGGCTATCGATTCCGAAGAGCTTGCCGGGCGGGTCGGTGAGGTCATGGCGCGAGAGATGGTTGCCATGGGCATTAATATGAATCTGGCTCCTGTCTTAGATATCCATACCCGCAAAGAAAATCCCGGAGTTGGCGTACGGGCCTATGGAGATACGCCCGGATTGGTGGCAAGGATGGGCGTGGCGGTCCTTAAAGCCTACCAGAGATCCGGAATTATCGCTACGGCGAAGCATTTTCCCGGAATAGGAGACGCGGACGCGGATACGCATCTGGGTCTCCCCTCCATCTCCCATTCCCGAGAACGTCTGGCCTCGGTGGAGCTCTATCCGTTTGTAGCAGCTATTCAGGCCGGCGTTAAAGCCATCATGACCTCCCACGTCTGTTTTCCCGCACTTGAACCTGATCCCCAACTCCCCGCGACCCTCTCTCGGAGCATCACCGAAACGCTTTTGCGAAGAGACCTTGGCTTTGAGGGCGTGGTGGTGACCGATGATCTGGAGATGGGGGCGATCCTCAAGCATTTTAACCTGGCAGAGGCTGTCGTTAGGGCTGTGGAGGCGGGCGCAGATCTTCTGCTGATTTGCCGGGATTATCAGAGACAGATAGAAGGGCTTGAAGGACTTTACCGGGCTGTCGAAACCGGGCGCATCCAGAAGGATCGGCTCTCCGCCTCTTTCCAAAGGATTTTAAATGTGAAACGGGAGCTCTCCCTGACTCCAAAATCCCAGCCCTCCACCGGCGAGGCGATCCAACGCGTAGGAACGGTCGGGCATAGAAAGATGGCCTACGAAGTGGCTAGAAGGGCTGTAACCCTGGTCCGTGACCGGGAAGGATTAATCCCCCTGAACCTTTCCCGGCACCGCCCGCTGGGGGCGTTCTACCCTAAAGTATTTTCCCTCACCCAGGTCGAGGAAGGCCCTCAACCGGTTACCCTTCTCAGCGAGCTCCGCCAACGCTACCCCAACGCCCTGGGATTTGAATTTGATACAGAGCCCTCCCCTGACCAGATACGAGCCGCCTGCTCCGTCGGTAAGGAGGTAGATCTTATCGTGATCGCCTCTTACAATAGCCATCTTAAACCCCTACAGAAACAACTCATCCAAGGGTTAACCACCCTCCATAAGCCCATGGTCCTGATGGCCCTACGAAATCCTTACGATATCGGAGAATTTCCGGAAATTGGAACCTGCCTGGCTCTGTACGATTACCATAAGGCCTCTATAGTCGCGGGCGTTCAAGTCCTGTTAGGGGACGTCCAGGCCGAAGGCGCCCTGCCCTGCAGGTTATAGTCTCCCTACGATGCCTAGCCCTTTCGTCCGCGCCGCGTTCCCAGGCTTTAGCCTGGGAACGAGAGAACAGAGCCGCGGCTCAAAAGGTTATACTTCGTAAATTTCGAAATAGAGCGAGATTCCTGAAAAATATCCTTGCCTTCCCTCGAACTGATCTGATACTTATTGATCATGGGCCTCCGCTTGGGAGAGGCCCCTCTTCGCGTTGGGGAGGTTTGCGCGTTTATATGCCCTTATGAAGTACGTGCTGGATGCTTTAAGAGACATTTACCGAAAGGTCGGTTTTAATCTCATCGGGGTGGCCTCGGCAGAGGAGTATGACGCCAAAGCCCCGCCCGGAGCTCCTCGTCTTCGGGAGGTGCTCCCGGAGGCCAGTACGGTCTTCCTCGTAGGAAATGGAGGGTCTGCGTTTTGGTCTCATTACAAGGCTTTTCTCCGGGAAAATCCAGAATTTGAACGGGGACGGGCGGACCCCTTCGACGACTACACCGCCCTCGTCCTGTCGGAAGGGGAAAAATTACTCCGAGGGGCCGGATTTAATACCCGGAGCATTTACCCCTTCGTACGGGAGAAGGTCTGGTTCTCGTTTCAGCATATGGCCGTTCTGGCCGGCTTGGGTCAAATAGGTAAACACGGAGTCCTCATTCATCCCGAGTACGGACCCTGGATCTCCTTCCGGGGGGCCCTGCTGACAGATATTCCCTTTAGCCTTTTGACCGGTTCAGGAGCCCCGTTTGGGCCTTCCAACCGGGACTTTGACCCCTGTACAGGCTGCCCGGCTCCCTGTATGACCGCATGCCCGGGCAGCGCGGTGACGACGACCGGCTTTCACCTTTCCCGATGCGTGGAGACGAAACTCGTCCACGCTGCCTGCCGGTGGACCTGCCTGGCCAGGTTTCATTGCGTTTACGGGGTGCAGCACCGATTTCACGAGGCGGAGTTGAAGTTGCACGCCAGGTTTACCCCCGAGCACGCCAGGGAAGTATCTTCTCATTTGTCAAAGTCGAAGCCAGATTAATTTAGCTGAATCTTTGCGGAGAGCCCCTGAGCCCGTTTACTGCAGACCAGCAGATCTTCATACCGGAGCGTTATCGGATCTACGTTGACCGCGATGGCGTCCTGGCCTTTTCGGGTCACTTCCTCCATAAACAAGATGATTTTATCCCCTTTGAGGGGACCGAACATCATTAAATTTTGGAACTTTCCGGAGGCCCCGGTGGCATCGATATAGTTCTGAAGCTTCCCGGGGGAGGTAAAGGCTAAGAGAATCTCAAACCCCAGGACTTTATCCCTGAGACAAATGGGCCTGGATTCCCGATCAAACAAAAACCAGAGGCCCGTTTCATCGTATCGGCGGATTAGGTCTTCCCACGGTTTGTACAGCATACGGAATCCCTTAATCGATCCAGTCCGCTATGAAAATGTTGGTTTCCCCCTTAACTTTTCCGTTTCGGTTCGAGGCAAAGACCAGCTTTTTCCCATCGGGACTAAACATAGGGAAGCCATCAAAGGCCTCGTGATAGGTGACGCGCTCCAGAGAGGTGCCGTCTAGATTCACGAGATACAAATCGAAGTTGCGTCCCCCGGGATCGTGGAGGTTCGAGGCGAAGATGATCCGTTTTCCATCTGGATGGAAATAAGGCGCAAAGTTGGCGGCGCCATTGTGGGTGACCTGTCGTTGCTGAGATCCATCGGCATCCATCACAAAGAGCTCCATCCGGGAGGGCTTAACCAGGTTCTGGGAGAGCAAATCTTTGTACTCCGCGAGCTCTTTGGGATCCTCGGGATGGTAAGCCCGGTAAACGATCTTCGAGCTATCGTAGGAAAAGAAAGCCCCTCCGTCGTAACCTGGGGTATAGGTCAGGCGCCGGACGCCGGTTCCGTCCGGATTCATCGTATAAATCTCCAGATTCCCATCTCGCAAGGAGGTGAAAACGATTTTCTTTCCATCGGGAGAAATCGTCGCTTCGGCGTCGTATCCGGGCGTGTCGGTCAATCGGACCAGGTTGGACCCATCCAGGTCTGCGCTGAAAATGTCATAAGAGGGATATAAGGCCCAGACGTAGCCTCGTGCGAAACTAGGGCGCGGAGGGCACGCTTTCCCATCCAGATGGGTGGAGGAATAGAGGATTCGTGGAAGACCCGGAAAGAAGTAGGAACAGGTGGTTCTCCCAAAACCCGTGCTGACCAAACGGACGTCGGTGCCGTCCACGTTCATGGTAAAAATCTGATCGCAGGCGTAAGCCTCCCGCGTGGATTGGAAGATCAGCCGGCTTCCATCTGAAGAAAAATAGGCCTCCGCGTTTTCTCCACCGAAGGTCAACTGCTTGAGATGAGCCAGGTGGGTTTCCCGGGGGTCCTGGAGGAGCGCCTCCGTAGCGCTTGAACCCAGGGGAGAAAAGGAGAAAATAAAGATCCAAAGGCCGAAGCCCGCTCCGAGCCCGGTCAGGGAGGTAAAAATCAAAAGGCCAAAGTAAGTCAGCGCGCGCCACATCCTTTACGCTTTTTAAAGGGGTTACGTTATCCTCTTTTCAACGGTTCTACCTACATTACCTATACGGATTTCCCGGCGAGAAGTCAACCTTAATTTTCATCGGGTCTTGGCTCCCGGGCTGACCGCCTTTTCCCCCCGTTCCCCAAGATTTTTCTTGAATTCCCTCTCCTTTTCAGGTATACCCTTTTTTCACTGGCCTTTTAAACCTCTTTTCCTTTTTTATAAGGGGGAAATTTAAAAATGCACAAGAGAGGAGTTTATGCCTAGCCGATCATCTATACTACAAAAACGCTCGCGTTTGGATGTAAAAGCAGTAACTTCTTTGCCGCCTGGGGTGCTGGATCAGTTTAAAGCCAATCAGTTCCCATCCGCGCATCCTCAAGCCTTTTCGGACGCAAATGGCCGTGCCATCCGCGCTACCACCCAGCCCGGTTTTTTATTGTTTGGTCAGTATAAAATGGGGTATCCGGCACAGGGGCTTCAGGCTGTTTTTTATGTGTACATTGATAATAATACGTTTGATGATGCCTATATTTGTATCCTGGACGTTGTGGAAAATAGCCAGCGGGTGATCGCCAAGCAGATCCTGAGCCGGCGCGATTTTCCGGAGGCCGGGAAGCACGTAAAAATAGCCCTTCCCTTTAACGTGACCTCTCAACAAGCCGCTTATGAGTTTCGTGTCTATTACCTGGGCTATGCCTATTTTGCGGTGGATGGGGTGTTCGTGATAGACCCGGCGCTGGTGGGGTTGAATCAGTTGCCGGCCCGGGTAGATGACTCTCCGCAGCCCCCATCCTCCCCACAGCCCGGGTACTGCCAGGGGAATGAATTGCTCTGTATAGATCGATTTGACCCTACAGTGGTAAAGCAAAAGCAAGGGATCTTCCATGGAGGCACTTATGACAACGGGACCTTTACACCTTCTAATGGAGGAGGGATTGAGTTTCAGTTCGCTTTG
>Ga0073934_10007675_pt1 | contig 14818 bp, 9 predicted proteins | sample LarsenN4metaG_FD_76834 | JGI IMG/M metagenome (GOLD analysis project Ga0073934, IMG submission 76834) | Hot spring sediment bacterial and archeal communities from British Columbia, Canada, to study Microbial Dark Matter (Phase II) - Larsen... ...
GCCCCCCCGCCCCCGCCGCCTCCGCCCGAGCCACTCCCTGTGCCGCCTGAGCCCGTTCCCGTCCCGCCGATGCCGGTCCCAGGGGAGCCGGCGGGGCCGGTACCTGTGCCCCCTTCTACTCCCTCGGCAGTGCCCGCAGGAAGCTGGGATGAACCTCTCAGGTTCGGCTCAGGCCCCATCGCGAATTGGCCTCGTGCTTCGCCGACGGGTATGTTGGCCGCCATCTCGGGTGGGCCGGGAATGGGACTCAACACCAACACGCTTCGGTCGTCCATGCCTCCTGCTCCCGAAGGCAGTGCCAGATCCGGAGCGGCTGCCGGTGGCGGGGCTCCCTCAGCTTGAGGCAAATCCACCTTGGGCACGATGGGTTGATACTCGGCCTCCTTGGATGGTTCCGGGGTCGGAGGCGGCAGGGTCAGTTTCGGGTTCTCAATCGGCACCGGGGGCGTTTCCTGCAGGGGCAGGGCGTAGGGCAGGCTGGGCGGGCGAAGGGCCGCGCGCAACTTGGGAGCTTCCGGCGGCCGAACGGCAGGCAGGGACGCCTTATTGACCTTGGGTACGAGGGGTGGCGGCGTAGCTTTGGGAGCCCCACGCGCCAGCTTGACCATGTTGGGCAACGGCAGCGGAACCTTGAGCTCTGGCGGTTTCACCAAGTCCGGCTGAAGGATCGTCTGGATGCGGTTGGTCGGCAGGATGGGACTTGAAACCACAGGTTGCCGGGCCGGATAAACCAAGCCTCCGGTCTTCGGGGCGGGGGCGGGTGATTCGCCGCCACGCTTGGGCGATCCTCCGCCAGATTTTCCGCCCGGTTTGCCTCCACCCTTCTGCCCGCCGCCCAATTCGGGCAGTGTGTAAGTCAGCTTCGTCTCCAGCGGCGCCCAGCGGTCGAATTCGTAGAATTTCCGCTCCGGGCGGAACTTGGGCGGGACCAAAAGCAGGGCAATGATCGCGATTTCATGAAGAAGAAAAGAATAGAGCAATCCCCGGGTGGGAATTTGCCCTCGGGTCGCCTCCGTCAGTCTGTCGATTTGGGGAGTTGTGGCAATCACCAGGCTTGGCCGCGGGCCAAGGCCCATGACCACGTGCAGGTTGGATAGAAAATCCCGAAAAGGTGAAGTGGGCTTCAGCAATTCGAGGGAACGGGAATTCTCGGGCATTGCACTTTCTTCCAAAAGGTCATCTCATTTCTCTGGCGCTACGCTTGCGCCGCCATCCTTCCGGCAAGGCGATGCTGGCCGGGATCCCGCCGTAACTCGCTGGCCTACCGGAGGAGCGAAGCGCGCACGGTGACCACGACGCGGTTCGGGTCGAGGATCATCGAAATCTGACCGTTCCCCCCCAAGGTCATCTGGTCCACGATGATATTACCCACCACGCGAGTCGAAGAGCCCGGGTTCCCCTGGAGGTTCATGAAAGCGTTGTAGTCGGTTGGCCAAGGTTCACAGGTGGGAGAATTCGGGCAGTTGTGAAAGTACATGGTCCCGGCGAGCAACATGGAGCCCCCGCCCTGGAAGTTCGCTTGGCCATTCGGGTCTTTGTTCGCACGGTCCTGAAAGAAAAGCATGCCTCGAATCGGATACTCGGTATCGGTGGCCAAATCGACTGCGACTTCCCCATACGGACCCGAACACGGACCCAATAGCACGTTACCATCCAGCGCAGGTGGGAGTGCCGCAGGGGAGGAAGGATCGGGGATGGGAGCACCCGGGCAGACTGCGGGCGGATTGTTGTTGGGCCCCCCACCCGCTGTAAGGTACGGGTCAAGCGGCAGGTTGAGCCCGCCGGAGTCTTTCAGCCTCGCTCCAGAGTTCGAGTCTATGACCACGGACCCGAACCTTCCGCCTCCCGACCCCGAAAGATAGAATGTGGTTCCCCCGCTGCCGTCTCCTGGCTCGCTGCTGGGCCGGACTATGGAGTTGCTTCGAAGATGGAGCGCGGCGTGACAGTTCCCCTTCGGGCTGGGATTGCATCCGGTACCCGGACTTGAGCAACTGGCAGGTTGATTGTCACCCGTGATGTAGTAAACGCCTGGATCGAAGATTGCCGTTACATTAGTAATTACGATAGGCGAAGTGTACAGCCCCGGGGTGTATCGGACGCATCCAGCCGGATCCGGGCACCCATACTGATGATACGCCGCTGGAATGGTGGGAGGATTGACAACCGCGGGTGGGGGCGGTGGCGGAAGCGATGCATAAGGATCAGGAATGGGGAACGCCGGCGAACGCCACACGCCATTGGCCCCGCCGTTGAACCCGGACATGAAGATGTCGGGACCCGGCCCCGGGCCGCCCCATACCCCGAATTGGCTTCCGTTGAAGAACGGCCCTCCCTTACTCAAATCGACCGCGAGGTTGCCGCCTCCTCCGGTGCAGGCTGTGCCTGGATCGCCGGTCGGACAGCCCGCCGAGTTGGTCGAGCATGCCGCGGTGGCGTTGCTGGAGTTAACCTGGATGCTTTTTGTGGGACCACCAATAATCTCCACGCAGGGGTTGCCGCTCATCTGATAGGAGTGAGGGCAGACAGGGTTCAGCACGATGATGGGGATGGGTGACTTGGATTGAAGCAGCCCGCATTCCGCAAAAGCCCGGACATCGGACGTTCTCTTCCCCGTGATCATCGATGCGAAGGTGAGACCGACTCGGTCCTCGACGTCCACCCGCAAGTAGGGAACTGGAGCTTGGGATGGCGGCGGCGGGTTGACCCCAGGGACTGAACCCGGAAAGCTTACTGAGACCGCATTGGAAGGGGTATCCGGAATCAGGCCGGTGGCATTGTAACCGTTGAACGCTGCATACCGGCAGGGAACAGAAGAGGGAGCGCCGGCACAATCGAACGCGGTTCCGGGTGTGAATCCGGCAGAAGGTGGGGTTCCCCCTTGGGCCAGGAGCAGGACGTCCATGATGCCGGCCTGACAAGCCGCATCGGCAGCCCCCTGGGCCATCTGGCGATGAAACCACAGGTTCGTCATATCCACCGCGAAGCCGACGAAGCCGATGAGGAAAAGCGCCATGGCGATGACCACGAAGATCGTCACCTGACCTCGATCTCCAAACCGATGGACCGTGTCTCGTCGCTGGCTGAATCTCATAGACCTGCCCTTTCTTTCCGAAGTGCGTACTGCCTAGTACACGATCCTCCCTTCGGCCGCTGCTCGCAATTGGGGTCGAATAGGGAGAGCCGTGTAAGGCACAAAGTCGTATGCAACCTCGACCCGAACTCTCGAAGGAGCCTCCGTCGTACCGTCAGGGTATGTGACCGTAACGCCCATAGCCGAAATGTCGTGGAACGAATACCTCGCCCAGTCCTTGACCACGGCAACCACCTTGTCGGCCGCCGGGTCAGGATTGGTGCAGGTTTCCGGCGGGCTGGGGCCGCTGCAATTCATGTTCCCCCCGCCATGCACGATGGCGTAGCGCACGCCTTCCTTCGCCGCGTCGGAAAGGACGTTCATCGTGTGCACCACCATGATGAGTTCCCAGATTCCGAACAGGGTGAACATGATGACAAGAAAGGAAAGGACAAACTCAATCTGAACGGCACCCCTTGTTCGGTGGGCGCAACGAGCGCGACGTGTTCGTTGTGGCCGGCGTCGGTGCGGCATTGGTTTTTACCCTTTGGTCAACCCCCCATCGCCCGCATCGAAACCTGGCGATGGAATCGAAGGTTGGGGACAAGAGTGAGCGGGATGGGACCAGCCGGAGTAGGCAGCTCGAAGGCTGGGATGATCGGCTGAGTCTGATACACCACATCCACGCGATTGAGGATGAAAAACGGGGCTTCGGGATCGGCGGCAGGAGTGAACGTTTCGCTGCCGGGTCCAAACTGCTGACAGTTGGCTCGTGTCGATGTCCCCGTCCCGTTCACCCCGAGAGCTCTGCTACATACTTGAACCCGGGCGTTCGCCGACCCGCTCAGAACCCCCTGCATGTCGCGGTACGTTAGGTAGCTGACCGAAACCTGTGAAGTGGGCGGCCCGGCTGGCGGCAGCGGGATGTTGACCGGCGTCTGTTCCCCTATGATGGAGTACTGCACCCCAGCTCGTGGGGCCGCGGCCAGGTTGACGGCCGCGAAAAAGAAATACCCGAAGTTGATGGCATTGAATGCCAGCAGCAGCAAGATCGGCAGGAGCAAGGCCGTCTCAATGATACTCTGCCCGTGCGTCCGGCCAGGGAGTGACCGTAAAGACGCATGCTTCATGACTGATTCTCCGATTCGATCTCCTGCCGCGCTAGCCCGCAGCAACCTGGTGCGCCCATATTAGGTTCCACTGCTGGCAATGTCAAGCTTCAACCTTCCTGCGCTGGCCTCGCCGCGCTCTCCAGTGCCTCTGCACCCGCGAGCAGCGCGCCACCGCGAAGCCTAGCAAGCTTCGGGGCCACATCCTAGCCGCGGCACGGCTCGAGCGCAATGGCACAGGGGTACCAGTACTGGCTACCGGACCCACTGCTCCGCACTCACGAAGGCAATCGAGCCTCCACTTGCCCACACTGACTGCATCGCGAAGCGTCGCTTAAGATTCGTGATATCGAATTTCCAATTCTCCTCAGTAGATAGTAATGTCTTCTGTTTTCATGCGGTTAGTAGTCGCCATCTTCAAGTCCTGATCCCATCGCAGCCCGCTCCCAAAGCCAGGCCTTGGGGGTAGTGAGATTCCGTCTAATCGCAAGCTTGAACAATGTGGAAATCTTTTCCTGCTAGTGTGCAATTCAGTTCCACTCTGGGTCGAAATGTCGCGGTCACGAATTGACGCACAGTTGCTGAGAGAAGTCCGTGGCGGCACCAGGTTTTTCTGCTTGATTTGTAGACCACCGTAGTCTAGTGTAGCCGCGGAAGGACAGTCGGCGCGGGGTTTGAATGCTGGGGTGAGAACGATTCCAGACACCTGCGGTGGAAAAATGGAGGAAATCGTACCCATAGCTGCCAACAATGGATGCCAAGGCCGATCTCAAGCGATTGTTGATCGTTGACCCGAGTGAACGATTCAGCCTGATGCTCCGAAGCGTCTTGGGGCCTGCGTATTCAGTCGGCTACGTTCCTACCATCGGGCAAGGGATAGCCAAATTGGGTCAAGGGGACGTCGACCTCGTCCTCTTGACGTGGGAATGGCCCAACCACTCGCCCTCGACCAAAGAGGAACGCGAGGAACTGTTAAAGACAGCCGCGGATTTACCTGCGCCGATCCCTGTCGTAGCCCTCACTGGCGACTCGCGTCGGGAGACGGCGATGGAGATCATCAAGCAGGGGGCCTACGATTTTTTTGTCCAGCCGCTCGATGTCCTCGAACTGAAGTTGGTGATTGATCACGCTCACCGTTTGGTCAGTCTGGCCCGCGACCTGGTCGAAGCCCGTGGATTCGCCTCACTAGCCCACCTTGGGGGCCTCATCGGCAACAGCAAGCCCATGCAGAGAGTGTACGACCTTGTCTCGAAGGTCGCGGGTGTTTCCACCACCGTGCTGCTGCGGGGCGAGAGCGGGACGGGCAAGGAAGTGATCTCGCGGGCAATTCACCGTCTAAGCCTGCGAGCCAACAAGCCGTTCATGGCCTTTTCTCCCTCTGCACTTCCGGAGACCTTGATCGAGGATGAGCTCTTCGGCCACGAGAAAGGGGCCTACACGGGTGCGGTGCAAAGCCGGCGTGGTCGCTTCGAAGAGGCTCAGGGGGGCACGGTCTTCATGGACGAAATCGGGGATCTTTCCTTGCCCATGCAGGCCAAGCTGCTGCGCGTATTGCAGGAGCGCTGCTTCGAACGGCTCGGCTCGAGCACGCCGGTGCAGGTGGATATCCGCCTGATTTGCGCCACGAACCGCGATTTGGAGAAGATGGTGCAAGAGGGCACGTTCCGCCAGGACCTCTATTTCCGGATCTCGGTTTTCCGAATTGACCTGCCCCCTTTGCGTGACCGCCGCGACGATATTCCGCTGCTCGCCGAGTACTTCTGTCGCCAGTTTGCCGACCTGCACAAAAAGAACATACGAGGATATACGCCGGGATTCATCAGCGCCCTGGTGCGGTACGACTGGCCGGGTAACGTGCGCGAGTTGCAAAACGTGATCGAACGCAGCCTGATCCTCAGCGAGGGGCCGCAACTGGGAGTGCAGGATCTTCCGCCAGAATTCAAGAACCTGGCGATAGGGACGGAACTCCCCACAGGGTCGTTTCACGACGCGCTGCGCCACTTCAAGCGTGAACTGGTTCTGGGGGCCCTGCGCTCGAGTGCGGGGAATCGTGTGAAAGCTGCGCAGGAGCTGCAAATCAGCCGCTCCTATCTCCATCGTTTGTTGAAACAGCTCAACATTCCGGCTGAGGAGCCGGCGCCGGAGCGGGCTTTTTCCAGCGGGAAGACCTGATGCGTTGATCGCCTGACGCGGATGCATGGGAATGCCGCACCCGGTTTCGGTTCGCTCCCGCAAGGGCAATGGCAAGCCAGTCGTTGGGGGTGCCCCTTTTGCTGCGTGACGCACTGCGCCGAATCTTCTCCTTCCCCATCATGCTGGCCTCCGTCGTCTCCTTCTGGGTGTTCATTGGCGCCGGCTACTCCGTATGGGACGCGGACATCTGGTGGCACCTGCGCAACGCGGAGTACTTGTTCACTCACCTTGCCACGCCGCAAGTGGATCTCTACTCCTACACCACCAACGCCCACCCCTGGATGAACCACGAATGGCTGGCGGAGGTCCCCTACTTCCTGGCCTGGAAAGCCGGCGGGCTGATGGGGATTTATGTGGCTTTCCTCTCCCTGTTGGTAGTGATTTTCCTTGGGATCTTCTATTACGCCGCGCGGCAGAGCAGGAACTTGAAGGCAGCGTTCATCGTCTCCTGCTATTCCGTTTTTCTCGGCGTCGTTTCTTTTGGCCCGCGAACCATCCTCTTCGGCTACGTCTTTCTCCTGATTCTGCTCTTCGTGCTCGCGGAGTTTCGCGCGCGAGGGAGGGCACCCCTATGGGTCATCCCTCCCTTGTTCTGTCTCTGGATCAACACCCATGGCTCCTGGCTGCTGGGGATGATCATATTCGGCATCTATGGGATGTCGGGTCTGGTCGAAGGAAGCTGGGGGCGCATCGAGGCGGTGCGCTGGACACCCCGGCAATTCAAACAACTGCTCGTCACGGCCGGGGCTTCGGTTGCGGCGCTCTTTGTGAATCCCTTCACCTATCGGCTGATTTTCTACCCCTTCAACCTGGCATTTCAGCAGAAGTTGAACATCGGTTACGTGGACGAGTGGGCTTCGGTGGATTTCCACAACGCCCGCGGAAAGGTTGTGCTGATCCTTCTGGCCGCGATTTTCCTCGGAGCGATATTCAGCCGATATCGCTGGAGATTGGAAGAACTGCTGCTTACCGGCTTCGCGCTCTACGCCGGGCTGAAACACATCCGGTTCCTTTTCTTGGCGGCGATCCTTCTGGCGCCGCTCCTCGCGAAGCTGCTCGATATGATCCCACCTTACCGACCGGAGATCGACAAGCCCGCTCTCAATGCGGCCGTCATGGCCGTGTTGCTGGCCATTATGATCCATCGTTTCCCGTCGCAGGAAGAGCTCGCCGCGGCCGTGGCCAAGAGATATCCCACTCAGGCGATTGCTTTCATCCAGAAAAACGGGCTGAAGGGCAACTTTTTCAATCGCTACATGTGGGGTGGCTATATGATCTTCTTCTGCCGGGACGTGAAGACCTTCATTGACGGCCGCACTGACATCTTCGAGTATACGGGCGTCCTCAAAGATTACCTCGACGCCGAGCAACTCCATGGGTCTTTGGAGGTGCTGGACAAATACAAGATCCGGTATGTTCTTCTGTCGCCGGACCTCCCACTGGCTTATCTTCTCAAGCACAACGTTGGGTGGAATCCGATCTACACTGATGAGGTTGCGGTGATCTTTGAGCGGACGACCCCCGCGCTGGCCTCATCTCCCGTCACACTCCCAGCCGGGGGCGCCAACTAAATCATGACGGCGAACACGGAGGCCGGCACATCCGGGAAAAGCATCGTGCTCGGGATTGCGGCACTTGCCCTGGCGGCTTTCTTTGTGGCCCTCCACCTTTCCACCCTTCCCTCCAAGCTCCGCTACCCGGGTGAACTGAACTTCATCGAAGGTATGCCCATGGCGGAGATGATCCATCTTCGCCAAGGCGTGCCCATCTACGCGCCCGCTTCGGCCGAGGGCTACGACGCGACGAACTTCGGCCCGCTTTACTACCTGCTCGGCGCCCGGCTGGTCGACCCCGACCGGCCCGCATACTTTCCGCTGCGCGTTCTGTCGCTGATCGGAACCCTCGGCGCCGCCGTGTGTGCCGGCGTGATGGCCCGGTGGCTCACGGGAAGCTGGCTGGCCGCCGTCATGGCGCCGCTGCTCTTCCTGAGTTACGGCTTTGTGTTTCGCCACGGTGCATCCGCCCGCAGCGACATGGTTGCGCTCTTCCTGGTCTTTGCCGGTTTCGCCCTCGCGCACCGCTTTTGCGCGAGCCGGGCCCTTTTGTGGGCGGCGCCGCTGATGATTGTCGGCTTCTACTACAAACAACAATTCATCGCCGGGCCGATTGCGGTCTTAGTTTTCCTTCTGCTCGAAAAGCGTTTCCGGCTGGCCGCGGCGTTTGCGGCGCTGATGACCGCGGGCGTCCTCTCGATGCTCGCACTCTTCCAATTCGTGATCTTCTCCGGGCAAGCATTCTTGCGGCACTTTGTGTTTTACAACGTCCTCTCATTCACGGATGAAGCGTTCATATCGGGGATTGGTTTCTTCGCGATGATCCTCCTCGTCCCGTTCCTGGTCAGCTTGGAGTTTCTGCGCCTGTTCCCTGACCGGATGCTGAAGTGCTACCTGATTTGTGCTTTCATTCTCAGCCTCATAACCGTGGCCAGGGCGGGAAGTGATACCTACTATTTTCTGGAATGCGTCTTGATTTGCAGCATTCTCTTCTCCGCGCTTTACGCCAAGCGGCTGGCCGAGACCGCGCGCGCGGTCGAACTTCTGGTTCTGCTCATCGTGACGCTATTCGTGGGTCAGTGGTTCAGAACGGCCAGCCCGTCGCCACAGAATTTCCGGGAGGATGCGGTCGTGCAGAAGTACTTGGCCGAACGATTCCCACCGGGGACGCGAGCGCTCAGTTACTACGCAGGAGACATCGTGCGGGCGGGTCTGGCTTTGCCGTTCACAAACCTCTACCACTATAACCAGCTCATCCGCAAAGGCGTGATCAGCGACCGTGAAATGATCGGCTTGCTGGAGAGCCGGCGCTTCCGCCTCGTCGTGCTGGATTTTGATCTCGAGGCGGAGGGGCCAAATTACTACACCGAATACTACATGACGGCGCCGATCCGGGCGGCGATTCAGGCCAACTACCAGTTGTCATCCGCCCTGGAAATGCCCGGCCCGGAAAAGTTACGCGAAGAGGCGAAGTTCTACATCTGGGTGCCGCGGCCCCAAGCCGCAAGCGACGGGTTGGCACCCGGCGCGGCGAAGTAAATCAAGCCATACCACAGTCACGGGCGGCATGACGGATCCCCATCAAACCGAATTGGAAACCCTGCTTATCCCGGGGCGGTCGTGGAAGGAGTGGGGCATCGGGCTGCTGGTGTTTGCTCTGTCGGTGCTCTACCTTTGGCCTTTCCGGGCGGTCTCCGATCTGTTTTGGGATGAAGGGATCGTCTTGCAGGGCGCCCAGCGCATTCTGGAGGGTGAAGTCCTTTATCGAGATTTCTTTTCTTTTTATACGCCCGGGTCCTTTTACTGGATGGCATTGCTCTTCCAGATCTTCGGCAGCTCATATCTGGTCGCTCGAACCCTGCTGCCGATTTATGGTGGCATCTTTTCGCTTTTAACGTATTTGTTGGCGCGGCGCGTCTGCGCTCGATGGAGTGCCCTCCTCGGTGCCTATCTGTTTCTTGTCATCGCGTTGCCCTACCGCTTCCTGCACCTGCACAATTGGGATAGCCTGGTCTTGGCCTATCTGGCGGTCTACTGCGCGGTGCGCTTGGTCGAGACGCCAAGCAACGGGTGGGCTTTCGCGACGGGCACCTTCCTCTCGCTGACCACTCTTTTCGAGCACTCGAAGGGAACCGGGTTGCTGATTGGGTTGGCTCTGGGCTTTGCCATTCTGGCGATAAAGCGTTCGGATAAGGCCCCCATTGATAATGTTCGCTTGCCCGCGCTCACGGCAGGTTTCGTCTGGCCCTTCCTGCCGGTGTTGGCCTACTTCGCCTCGCATCACGCGCTTTCCCAGATGATCGCGGATTGGACCTGGCCGCTGTTTCACTACGGTGAGTCGAACCGACTCCCCTACGGCTGGATCAACCTGAGTTCGCAAGGCTGGGAGGCGCTGTACGGAAGCGGTTCGTTGGGTCATCGCCTGGCTTCCGTGCTGTTGACCAGCCCCTGTTTCATATGGCCGGTGATTCCGGCCTTCGCTCTCGTGTTTCTTATCGTCCACGGGCTCCTGTTGAGGAAAGGAAACGGGGGCGCGAGATCGTCGATGTACTTCGTGATGGTCAGCGCGGGCTGTCTGGGGTTGGTGCTGTCGGCCATTATGACAACGCGGCCCGACGTTCAGCACCTCTTGTTTGCCGGGGCGCCGCTCAGCGTTGTCCTTGCCTGGCTGCTCGAGGCGCGCGGGCTGGCGTCGCGGTTTCTGCAAGAAGCGCGCCCCCTCCTGGTGGCGTACTGCATGGTCTTTTTCACCGCATTCGGATTGACATTCTGGGTTCATGGGCCGCTGGATGCTCCACATCAGCTCGAGACGCGCCGAGGTCTGATCAAGCTCTCCCGCCCCGACGAAGTGATACCGTACTTGACGCGCCATGTGACGGCCGGGGAGAAGATATTTGTTTATCCGCAGCAGCCGTTCTATTACTTTCTGACGGCGGCACGCAATCCCACCGCCCACGATTTCCTGCAACTGGGCATGCATTCGCAGGCGGAGTTTGACGAGGCGCTCGCGCAATTGGCGGCGGACCAAACCAGAATGGTGGTATGGGATCCCGCCTTTAACACCGACACGATTCTGCAAGGCTGGCCCGCCACCCGTTTGGAGATGCTGGCGCAAGACCCCGTCCGGGATTTCCTCCTGGCCCACTATCGGCCTTGCACCACGCTGCGTTCGGTGGATTTCCGTTATGTTGTGCTGGTCAGAAAGGACCTGTCCTGTGAGTAACAGCGAGTCACAGGTGCGAGCGGGGCGACGGGGGAAGGCTCTCCGCGAAGACGAATATTGTGGACGCCAGGCGCGGAAGCTCGGGAGTGTGAATTGATAGAAATCCTGTTCCTGCTCGTCGCCCTTCTGATTGCTTTCCTCTACCCGCGCCTCGGGGCAAGCGGCTTCGAAGCGGTCGAACGAAGACTCGGGAGCTTGGCCCGGCGGCGCGGGTTAGCGGTTCTGACGGTGGGACTAAGCGCCCTCGTGCTGCGCGCGGCCGTCTTGCCACTTTTGGGTATTCCGGAGCCGGAAGTCCACGATGAGTTCAGCTACTTGTTGGCTGCCGACACCTTCCTGCATGGGCGGCTGACGAATCCGACGCACCCGCTGTGGCAACATTTGGAGAGCTTTCACATCCTTGTCCAGCCCACTTACATGTCGATGTATCCGCCGGCACAAGGGCTGGTGCTCGCGGCTGGCAAGTTGATCGGCGGGAACCCTTGGATCGGCGTCTGGTTTTCCGTCGGGGCGATGTGCGCGGCGATCTGCTGGATGCTTCAGGGATGGTTTCCACCGGGATGGGCTCTGCTGGGCGGCATGCTGGCCCTCCTACGCTTCGGGATCCTCGGCTACTGGACCAATTCCTACTGGGGCGGTGCGGTGGCCGCGACGGGTGGCGCACTGTTGCTCGGCGCGTTGCCACGAATTTTGAGGCACGTTCGGATGCGAGACGCGCTCGTCCTGGGATTCGGCCTCATCATCCTGGCCAATAGCCGTCCTTATGAGGGATTTGTTCTCAGCCTGCCGGTGGCCGCAGCACTCCTCTGGTGGCTCATCCGCCGGAAAAAGGCGGGCGTTCGCGACGCCGCTGGGCGACTTGTCCTGCCACTGGTGTTGCCCCTCACGCTCGCTGCGGGATCGATGGGCTACTACTTCTGGCGAGTTACCGGCAATCCATTTCGCATGCCGTATCAGGTGAATCGCCAGACCTACGCGATGGCTCCCGTCTTCCTCTGGCAATCCGAGAGGCCACAGCCGGAGTACCAGCATAAGCTCATACAGGACTTCTACACGAAGTTCGAACGTGACTTATACAGAGAGAACTTGTCGCTTCGCGGGTTGCTTCTCAATAAAACGCTTGCCGCGTTCGTCCTCGTCACATTCTTTTTCGGACCTGTTCTGCTTCTGCCGCTAGTGCTTTTCCCGCGTGCATTGCGTGACCGCCGAATTCGGTTCCTTGTGGTGGCCGGGGCAGTAATGATTGCCGGGCTGGCATTGGAAGTTTACTTCAACCCTCATTACGCCGCCCCTATGACGGGATTGAATCTGGCGCTGGTTATCCAGGCACTGCGCCACCTGCGCGTCTGGCGATGGCGAGGCAGGCCTGCAGGTCAGTTTCTGGCGCGGGCGATTCCGCTCGTCGCGGTCGGTTTCACGGCCACGACGCTCGCGGTGGTGGCTCTCGGTGGCCCGGTCAGGAAGGTTGCTCCGTGGTGGGTGCGGCTGCCGTCGGATTCACGCGGGCGGGAACGGGCACAGGTCCTGGCCCAACTCCGCGAACAGGGAGGGAGCCACCTAGTTGTGGTCCGGTATGCTCCGGACCACGACCCCATGGCGGTTGAATGGGTGTATAACGAGGCGGACATCGACGGTGCAAAAGTTGTCTGGGCGCGCGATATGGGGTCGCTCGACAATCGGAAGCTCCTGCGTTACTTCTCCGGCCGTCGGGTTTGGCTGGCGGAGCCTGACAAGCACCCCCTGCAATTGGTTCCTTACGAGGATTCATTCGGACCGTAGCTGCAGCACGCACTGAAATTGAATACCAACTCAGACCGGAAGGGTCGGGGCAGTGCACGGCCACTCGCAATGCAATCAGAGTTGTGCGCTGAATTCCAGCAACGCGGCGTCTTCAATAGCTTCTTTCAGTTCCCGGATGGTTGGAATTGCAGGTATAAACCGCTCGGCACGACGTCCGAAGGCAGCTCGGAGGAGAATTCGGCGAGGCGAGCTGTAAGGGGTCCCACCTCGCGCGGATCTATTGCGTAGATCGAAACTGTGTCGGAGCCGTTGACGACGTTGTTAAGAATCCGCCACTGTCCGACTCTTGTCCACTCAGCCGGCAGCCCCCCTAGTTTTTCGAACCAGGAATCATAGACGATGGCGATGCGGGCACCGCTATGCGCTGCGAGTCTCGAGATATCTTCCCTGCGATAAATCCTCTGCATTCGCAGGCGGGCGACCGCAGGAGTACCCAATCCCCAAAGGTCCAGGCAATGGATATCCGCAAAGAAGTTGACGGCGCCGATGTCGTTCAGGGCGATTGTGGAATGCTGGTAAGAGCGGCGGATGAAGGCCGCCATTTGATACTGCTGCTCGTATAAGTTGGCGGTGGCCTGGGGTATGTTAGCGAGTGCCGTGGTTCCTCTGATCAGGGAAAAGAAGAGCGAGATCATAAGCAGCAAGGCTGCCCCGATCTTAACGAGCTGAGCTTTCGCTCCTGGATGTGAAGCGGCGGGAACCCCCAGGATTTCAGTCAGGGTACTGAAACGACAAGCAACGACCACAATGCCCAACGCGACCAGGTAAGCTTCGTATCGATAAAACCACCCCACGCGCGCCAATCCGAGGTGCAGGATCCCCACGCCGACGAAGATTCCCGTCATGACCCGTTTTGTGTCCCAGGCCAAGCCGGCGCCGCTTTTCGCCATCCGGTCCAAGAGCAGGGCAAGAATCATGAGGGCAGCCAGGTGCCTGCCCTCCCAGAGATTAGCGAGCCCGTGATGCCAGAGGTCGCCCGCGAGCGAATGGTAATCGGTTGGGGGTGACAAGCCGGCCTTCAAGAGGACCGAGGTGGGCAAGAACGGCCAGCCGTGTAGCTGCGCAATCACTCCGTAAACGACGACGGGCAGAAGTCCCATGGTTGCGAACAGGATTCCCCGCTTGGCCTGCTTGCGCAGGAAGAAGCCCAGCGCAATCACCGCGACCAGAAACATCCCTTCAAACCGCACCGAGGTGAGGAGGGGGGGCCAAGGCCAGGAGGCCGAGGTAGAGTCCGCGGTCTTCACGCGGCTCCCCCGCCGACAAAACGCGAGCTGCGAGCAACGTGGCGGCCAGGACCAGAGCGGTCTGGAGCGTGTGTTCCATGCCACCCGCAACAAGAGTCGGCAAGGGCGTCAGCAGGATGAGGGCGACCAGGGCAACCAGGGTCACTTCAGGCGGTGTCCGGGAAGTACGCTGCGCCCCGTATGCAGCGAACAACGCGAGGCAGGCAAAAACCACGTTCAGGATGAGTGGACTCGACACACTCACGCCTCCCAGCGCGTAAATGAATGCCAGGAGCAGCGTCCATAGTGGCGACGAGGAGGTGGAGGTAAAACCATCGGGGGTGATACCCCATACGCCGTGCTTGGCGAGGTTCTTGGCCATCGCCATGTGGATGTAAGCGTCGTCGAGCGCATAGATCAGGTGGCCTTGAGTCCTGCGCAGAGACGCGGCCTCAAAAGCGGAAAGCGTGGCAAGCAGGACCGCCACCGCCATGAGCAAAGGCCAGTGTTGTTGGGAGAGAACTTCTCTAGCCTCCCAAACCTCTCGATCTCTGCGAAAAGCCCGGTTGTGACTCATCCCTTTTCGTGCCTGTCCAAGCGAAAAAATGTTGAGGGGGGACACCAACCACGGCTTGCAAGGTCCA
>Ga0073934_10007677_pt1 | contig 14816 bp, 16 predicted proteins | sample LarsenN4metaG_FD_76834 | JGI IMG/M metagenome (GOLD analysis project Ga0073934, IMG submission 76834) | Hot spring sediment bacterial and archeal communities from British Columbia, Canada, to study Microbial Dark Matter (Phase II) - Larsen... ...
GCGAACCGCCGGGTACTCATCCTCCCGCCCAGCGCCGCGAACTCGCCCCGAATGCGTTCACCGTGAATCGCCATCGGTCGCCTCCGTCTGCCAGGCCCCGAGGAGCTCCTGCGCCTGGTCGGCGAGGGTCCGGATCGCTCCGGCCAGCTCAGAGAGCCGACACGCCGTCGCGGCCTGACGGAGGGTCCGCTCGGCCTCGAGCAGCAGCAGGTATCCCGGATCCGGGTTCAGGGGCAGCATCGCGGCCTTCGCCAGTGCGTTCGCCCGCACGTGAAGATCGCGGCTTCGCGCCATCGCGTAGATCGCCTGGCGATGCGCCGGTGAGCGTCGGCCCAACGCAGCGAGAATCCCCAGCGCGTCGCGCGGTGGGACCCCCGGCTGGTCGAGGAGCCGCGCGAGATCCCCGTGCTCCTCGGCGGGGAAGGCGTCGAGCGTCGCCCCCGCCTCGAGCGCAGCCGTCTGGCTCCACCCCGGGCGGCGCAGGAACGGGAATCGCTCCGCCAGCGCGACCCGGTGCTCGAGCCGGTGCACGGTGCTCTTCGCCACGCCTCCCGTCTCGGCCAGCGCCCGCTGGGACCCCGCTTGCCGCCCGGCAGGCCGGCCCGGGCCATTTCTGGTCCGGACTGGACCAGAAATCCCTCCCGCCACGGGGACCCGACCTGCCGCCTCCTCCTGCCGGAGCGCCGCGAGCCGCTCGGCCGAGGCTTCGTGGTCGAGGAGTGCCACCCGCTCGACGTTCTCGTGGAGCTCCAGCGCCCGGAGCTCCTCGTCGGTGAGGTCGTCCACGCGCCGGGCCGGGATGGTCGTCCACCCCAGCTGGCGGCAGGCTTCCACGCGCCGGGCCCCCGACACCAGCTCGCCGTCCCCTCGGATCAGGATCGGGTGGACCAGGCCGCGCGTCGCGATGCTCCGACCCAGCCCGTCGAGCGGCCCCAGGGCGTGTCGGCGCCGCACGCCGACGTGGATCTCGTCGATCGGCACGCTTTCGACCGGGGCCTGGCTCACGCGCTCCGCGATCGGGTCCATGGTCAGAGCTCCATGACGTCCGGCTGGCGCTGTCGCCGGCGCCAGCGATGGAGAAGCTTCCGCGTGTTCGGGGGACAGACCGATTCGGCCAGCGCCGCGCGCTCGAGGGGACCCGGGAAGTCCCGGCTCTTCACCTGGCAGAGCACGACATCCGTCCGCCCGATCCCGATGAGATCCCACTCGCCAAGACTTCCCGCCGCGCGGGTCACCCGGTAGCCCGCCGCCTCCAGGAGCGCGCGCGAGCGGTGCTCGAGGCGCGTGCCCTTGGCCTTGGCGTTCATCGCGGACCTCCGTGGCCGGCCTCGTGCGTGTGCTGCACGTCGTGGCGGCCCGTCCCCGGGTCGCCGGTCGGCCGTCCCGCCATCTGCCGCTGCCAGCGCCACAGCCGGAGGGCCGCCAGGAAGTCCTCCAGCGTCACCGTCTCCGGCACCCACTGGACCTCGAAGGCCGGGTCGTCGATGACCTTGGGGAGCCGCACGATGCAGCCCTGAGTGGAGGGCAGGCCCAGACCCGCCGCCGCGTGGCGGTAGGCCACGTTCTGGAGGAACGCTTCCCCGTAAATGGCGCGGCCGGTCTTGATGTCGCCCAGCGTCCGGATCCCCTTGACCTCCGCGAGCCAGTCGAGCGTCCCCGCGTAGCCGCAGCCGAGGCACGCCACCGTCTGCTCCACGGCGAGCGGCCGGAACCCGACCGCGCGCGCCCAGTCCTTCCACGCCTCCACGGCCCACGCCGCGGCGTCGGGCACGGCCGGCTCCGGCCCCACGTCCTTCCCCAGCATCCGCCGCGTGTGCCACTCGATCAGGGCATGGGCGGCCGCGCCGATCGTCGCGGCCCGGGCCTTCTCGCGGTCCGCGGCCTTGACCCCGTCCACCGCCTGAATCACCGCGTCGAGCAGCTGCTCGCTCGTGAGGACCCGGTAGCGGCTCGCCACCTCCAGCATCGCCGTCTCGAACGCCCGCCGCTCCTCCCGCGCGTACCATGGCCCCAAGGCCGGCTTCGCGATCACCGAGAGGATGGTCGTCACGCTCGGCAGCCTTCGCCCGGCGACCGAGTAGAAGCGGGCGTCATCCCGGAGGCGGTCGCGAAGGCGTGTCATCGAGTGCGTCCTCACGGCTCGAAGGGGTCGAGCTCCTCCGGCTTGACCTCCTCCGCCACCCACACCCCGAAGTCCTTGTACTCGCGCCCCGCCTTCGATCGCCGCATCCCCAGGTACTGCACCTTGAGCTCCGTCCCCTCGGGGATCGCCTGGAGGCGCTCGACGAGCGCCGTCGTCACCGCGAACCGCACCAGCCCCTCCGGCGTCTCCAGGGTCCCCACGGCGCCGTACTGCCCGTCGTGGAGCCCGCGCCAGAGGCCCTCCAGGGCCTCGCCCGCCGTCGTCCACTTGTGGAAGTCGCCCCCGCCCCCGATCGATCGCCAGCGCTTCAGGCTCGACATGGCTCGTCCTCCTCCGTGGTGATGCCTGTGGATGTGCGGGCGCGCCGGAGCTCCCCGAGCTGGCGGCCGGTCAGGCTCCCCTCGATCGCCCGCGCCTCATCCAGGCAGGCCTCCAGCCGCCGCCGATAGAGCTCCGCGCGCGCCTGCGTCCGTTCCTGCCGCTGCCGCAGGCGCGCCGCCCGGCCCTCGAGCCGGAGGATCCGTCGGACCTTGCGGGAGCGAATCCGTTGCGTCGTCACCACTCCCCTCCCGGCTCCGCTCACGTCAACCGCAGCGCGAAGCCCGGCGTCACGGTCCCCGGCGGGAGCACCGGCTCCCGCGAAAACGTGATGACGTCCACGCCCCGCTCGCTGAATCGGTGACGGTACGGGAAGAGGAGCGTCGACTCCTCTGTGCTGGCGACCAGGAGCGCGAAGCGCTTCACCGTGCGCCAGAAGGTCGCCGGGCTCAGGTGCACCTCGACGCCGGCCGGCGTCTCCGCCGGCCAGATTCCGAGCACGCTTCCCGCCTCCAGCGGGATCTCGAGCCGCGCGAGGACCGCCCTCAGCTCCTCCCGTTCCATGGGCCCCTCCTCTGCCCCTCGGTGATCTGCACGCCCGCAGTCCTACGGCAAGGAGAGTGCCAGTCGTCCACGCGACGACGGGCGGAGCGCGATCGGAGCGTCGCGGCGCGCAGTTCCCACGCGGTCGCGCGCGTGAGCCGGGATCGTTCCGACGGCTTGTCGCGCCAGGGCTTTCCCAAACCCTTCGGGGCAAGCGCCTTGGGATATGCCAAGACGACGCCCTCGCCGCGCTCACACGCGGCGACGACAGCCGACGCTCATCCCCCACGGAACGCACGAGTTCCAGCATCCCGCCCGTCGTGGCCCGGTCCTTGCCTACACCTGGCGGGTCCAGTGACTCGATCCACCACTCTCACGAGAGGTCGCGATGACGCCTGCCCCCACGGAGCCGCTGACCCGCTTCACGGCCCGCCGAACCTCCGTCGCGCCGCCCGGCTGCCGCGTGATGGTGGCTGCCGCGGGCTGGCGGTGACCGCGGGATGGTGAATCAAACGCTGAGGGCCGTCCCTCCCCCCGGGGTTGTCCCATGAACCCGTTTGATTCTTGGCTGGTGCCCCCGGATAATCACCCCGAGCGGGTGGCGGATAGACGGAGGAGGTCGAGCATGCGCCTATCCGCCCTGTTCGAGGAGTTCACCGCGTACCTCAAAGTGGAAAGGGGGGCCAGCGCGAAGACCGTGGCAACGTACCGAAGGTACTTCGGCTACTTCCAGAGCTACGCCCGGTTGGACATCACCTCCGGGCCGGTCCTCGTGGAGCACTTCACGCCCGAGGTCTGCCGCCAGTACCAATACAGCATGGCCTCGCGGGAGCTCCAGCCGAACAGCGTCCGCGTCCGGTTGGCCGTGCTGGCGAGCTTTGCGAAGTGGGGAGTGCGCTCCGGCAGGCTAGCCCGGAACCCGATGGAGAACGTCGTGCTCCCGAAGAGGAAGGCCAGACTGCCCCGCGTGCCGAGGTGGCAGGTGGTGGAGCGATTCCTGGACAGCTGTCCCAAGCTCAGGGACAAGGCCCTCGTGAGCTTGATGGTCTACGGGGGCTTGAGAAGGGCCGAAGTCGTCGCCCTGAACGTGGGCGACTATGACGCGTCCTTTGGCCTCCGCAAGGTCAGGAGCAAGGGTGGCCACGAGTCGACCGTCCCTCTGCCCGAAGTGGCCCGGAAGGCGATGACCGCGTATCTCAAGAAGGAGCGTCCCGACGCCAAGCCGTCCGAGCCCATGTTCCTCGTCAAGTACAAGTGGCGCGGTGGTGAGGCGAAGATCCGACGGATGGCCGAGCACCGCGTGTGGAAGCTCATCAAGCACCTGGGCAAGCACGCGGGGCTCGAGACGCTGCACCCTCACGCCTTCCGCCACGCCTGCGCCGTCGAGCTCTTGAGGCGCACCAGGAACCTGCGCGCGGTGCAGGAGTACCTCCGCCACCTCGACATCCAGACGACCACGGTCTACACGAAGCTGCTCCCCGAAGAGATGCAGCAGATCGCATCGGTGTTCGACCGGGACGGCAGCGTCCTGGCCGCAGGGGATTTCGTCCCCCCACCGGAGGACGGAAATTCTGGAGCCAAAACGCCTTAAAAATCGAGGTGGTGGCTCCAACGGGATTCGAACCCGTGTTTCGGCCTTGAGAGGGCCGCGTCCTAGGCCGGGCTAGACGATGGAGCCGGCGGCGCTACGACCAGCGGATCGGCGACCGAAAGAGAATTGGCTGGGAGAGGAGGATTCGAACCCCCGCTACGTGGTCCAGAGCCACGCGTCCTACCGCTAGACGATCTCCCAGCGCCCCCGCATTGTAGCGGTGGGCGCGCGGCGAGTCAAGGCAACGCGTCGGCAAAGTCGCCAAAGTCGGCAAGGGTCGCGAAGAGCGACGATCCCCGCGCCTCCGGGTGGCGCCACGCCCCTCTGCTATAATTCGGCTCGGTCTCAGCTACCGTGATCACACCGCGTACGCCGGCGGGCTCGACCGTGCTCCCATCCACCCGGGCCCCGGGGGGCTCCCCAGCATGCACACCTTGGACATCGTCATCTACGCGCTGGCCGCCGTCCTCGTGCTGGCGGCGTATCTCCGTGATCCCGGTCTGCCGGCGGTGGGGCTCAAGGCGGGCTTCGGGTTCCAGCGGATCCTGACCTGGGAGGAGTTGCCGTTCATGGGTGGGCGCTTCGTCCTGGCGCGCGTACTCCCGACCCTGCTGCTCCCGATCGTGGCCGGCTGCATGGTGCGGCTCCTCCATCGCGACTGAGCGCCACGGTGGCGTTCCAGGACCTCCGGGAGTTCGTGGCGCACCTCGAGGCGCGGGGGCAGCTCCGCCGCATCACGGCCTCTGTGTCGCGCGACCTCGAGATCGCCGAGGTCGCCGACCGCGTGGTGAAGGGGCCCGCGGCGCAGAACCATGCGCTCCTCTTCGAGCGGGTCGAGGGCTCCTCCATGCCGCTCCTCATCAACACCTTCGGGACCGAGGCGCGCACGGCGTGGGCGCTGGGCGTGGCGCGCCTGGACGAGCTGGGGGAGCGGCTGCGCCAGCTCCTCGACCTCCGGGTGCCGGGCTCGCTGATCGAGAAGCTCAAGAAGGGCCTCGAGCTCCTCGAGGTGGCGCGGACGGGCCCGAAGCTCGTCCGCAGTGGCCCGTGCCAGGAGGTCGTGGAGACCGCCAACCCGTCGCTCGGGGACATCCCGGCGCTCCGGTGCTGGCCGAAGGACGCGGGACACTACATCACCTTTCCGCTCGTCATCACGCGGGACCCCGTCACGGGACTCCGGAACGTCGGAACCTACCGGCTCCAGGTCTACGACGAGCGCACGCTGGGGATGCACTGGCAGACGCACAAGGGCGGCGCCGAGCACGAGCGCGAGGCGCGGCGGATCGGGCAGACGCGGATCCCCGTGGCGATCGCGCTGGGCGGCGACCCGGTGACCCTGTACACGGGAACGGCGCCGCTTCCGCCGGGGGTCGACGAGCTCATGCTGGCGGGGTGGCTCCGCGGGAAGGGCGTGGAGCTCGTGCGCTGCGTGAGCGTCGACCTCGAGGTGCCGGCCCGCGCCGAGATCGTGCTGGAGGGGTACGTCGACCCCGCGGAGTCGCGGGTCGAGGGGCCCTTCGGCGACCACACGGGCTACTACTCGCTGGCCCATCCCTACCCGGTCTTCCACTTGACGGCGGTGACTCGCCGGCGCCAGCCGCTCTACCCGACAATCATCGTCGGCCGGCCTCCCATGGAGGACTACTGGCTCGGGAAGGCGACCGAGCGGCTGTTCCTCCCGATCATCCGGATGATGCTGCCGGAGATCGTGGACATGAACATGCCGGCCGAGGGCGTCTTCCACAACCTGGTGATCGTCTCCGTGAAGAAGCGCTACCCCGGCCAGGCGCGGAAGGTGATGTACGGGCTCTGGGGGCTCGGGCTCCTCATGCTGGCGAAGACTGTCGTCGTGGTGGACGAGTGGGTCGACGTCCACGACCTCTCGGAGGTGGCCTGGCGGGTCACGAACAACATCGATCCGGCGCGGGACCTGGTGGTCGTGGAGGGCCCGACGGACGACCTGGACCACGCGGCGCTCCGTCACCGCTACGGGGGGAAGCTCGGGATCGACGCGACCGAGAAGCGCCCGCCGCTGGACCGGGTGGAGCAGCCGTGGCCGGAGGAGATCCGGATGACCGAGGAGGTCCGGCAGCGGGTGACCGAGCGGTGGCGCGAGTACGGGCTGGGATGAGCCGCGACACGAGCCCCCCCCGCCGCGCCATGCGAGCGGTGGGGCACTTCCTCGAAGCGATCAAGGTCGAGCACACGGTCTTCGCGCTCCCCTTCGCCTACCTCGGCATGGTGCTCGCCGCGCGCGGGTGGCCGGGGTGGCACGCCTTCCTCTGGATCACGGTGGCGATGGGCGCCGCCCGGACGACGGCGATGGCGGCGAACCGCCTGATCGACCGCCACATCGACGCGCGGAACCCGCGCACGGCGGGTCGCCACCTGCCCCGCGGGCTCCTGCGGCCGCGAGACCTCGTGGTCGCCGCCCTCGCCTCGACGGCGGTCTTCTTCGTCGCGGCCTGGCAGCTCAACCCGCTCTGCCTGGCCCTCGCCCCGGTCGCGCTCGTCTTCCTGGTCGGCTACTCGTACACCAAGTTCTTCACCTGGACGTCCCACTGGATCTTGGGCCTGACCGACGGCGCCGCGGCGGCGGGGGCGTGGATCGCGGTGCGAGGGACGATGGAGCCTCCGGCATGGCTCCTCTGGCTCGCGGTGACGGTTTGGATCGCGGGGTTCGATCTCCTCTACGCCTGCCAGGACGTCGAGTTCGACCGTCGCGAGCGACTCCACGCGGTGCCGGTGCGGTTCGGCATCGCGGCGGCGCTCCGGGCGGCCCGCGTCTCCCACGGCCTCACGGCCGCGGCGCTCGCGGCGGTGGGTTGGGTGCTGAGTCTGGGCGCCGGCTACTGGCTCGGCTGGCTCGTCGTGGTGGGCCTCCTCGTCTACGAGCATTCGCTGGTGTCGGCCGACGACCTCTCGCGCCTCGACCTGGCCTTCTTCAACGTCAACGGCTACATCAGCGTGATCACGTTCCTGGCGGCGCTCGCGGGGCTCTGGTTCTGATGAACCGGAGGGGGCCTCGGCGGCCCCGTCCGGAGCCTCCCCCAGGGGGAAGGTCGCGTCACGGCGGAGCCGCCGCGCAGAGTGGAACGCCGAGGCCGGAAGGCCAGAAGGACTGCCAGAAGAACTGGTAGTGAAGCAGCCGATGCGCGTCGGGCGCAACCCTCGGACCCGGTCAACTCACAGGTTCTGAGCCGCGCCAGGCCGGTGCCCGCACCCTCGCCGCCCTGCGCTTCCGAAAAGGCGATCCGCGTCCGGGACATGTTCGCCCGGATTGCGCCCCGCTACGACCTCATGAACGCCCTCATGACCGCGGGCCGGCACCAGGCCTGGCGGCGGAAGGCGGCGCGGCTCGCGGCGCCGGCGTCGGGGGGGCTGGTCCTCGACCTCGCGACGGGGACCGGGGACTTCGCGCTCGCGTTCCTCGGCGAGACGCGAATCCGCGGTGTCGTCGGCGTCGATTTCGTCGAGGGGATGCTCCGGCTCGGCCGGGAGAAGCTCCGGGGCCGGGAGACACGCGGGAGCCGGGACGCGCGCCGCGTGCACCTGGTCGCCGGAGACGCCTTGGTGCTCCCGTTCCGGGACGCGACGTTCGTGGGCGTCGCCTCGGCGTTCCTCCTCCGCAACCTGGCGGACCTGCCGGCCGGTCTGGCCGAGATGCGGCGGGTGACGGTGCCCGGCGGGGCCGTGGTGGCGCTGGAGATCACCCAGCCTACGCTCCCCGGCTGGCGAGCCGCCTTTCGGCTCTACTTCCACCACGTGGTCCCCCAGGTGGGGGCGCTCGTGGCGGGAGATCGCGCGGCCTACGCCTACCTGCCCGACTCCGTGGATCGCTTCGTCACGCCGCCGGAGCTGGCGCGGCTCATGGGCGAGGCCGGGCTCGTGGACGTGCGCATCGTGCGAATGGGCTTGGGGACGGTGACGATCCACGTGGGGCGTCGCCCCGGCGCCTGATCCCCTCGCACGCGCCTAGCGCGCCTCCTCGCGCGGCGCCGGCGTCTCCTCCCGCGAACCCGGGGGGCGCGGTGCGCCCGGCACGAGGAACGGGACCCCGGGGATCTCCGGGATCCGGAGGAGCGTCCCCACGGCCAGCCGGGGGTTGGGCGGGAGCTCGTCCACCTCCCAGATCACGTCCAACCGCGAGCGGTCGCCGTAGTACCGCTCCGCGATCGAGGCCAGGGTCTCCCGCACGCCCCGGGGGTGCGGCGTGCGGCGCCGACGGGCCGCCCCGACCGCGTCCGACCGCCCGGGCGCCTTGACGCGGGCTGCATCGGCCGCCTACCATGGCGGCGGCGAGGCACCCCGAGACCACCACCTCTCATGAAACCGACTCCCATGAAACCGAGTCGCCCGTCGTGACCCCGGGCTCCCTGGACAGACCCCTTGCCTCGTTCCCCCGCGACCGGACGTGGCTCTTGCCCGCCCTCCAGGCCGTCCAGGCGGAGCGCGGCTGGCTCTCGCTGGCCGACTTGGCTGCTGTCGCCGCCCACTGCCGGGTCCCGAAGAGCGAAGTCTACGGCGTGGCGACGCACTACCCGGAGCTCCGCCTGGCGCCGCGCGGGCAGCACCTCGTCCGGGTGTGCGCCGGCGTCCCGTGCCGCGCGAACGGCGGGCTCGGGCTCCTCGACGCGCTCGGTGGCGCGCTCGGTGTGTTAGCCGGCGGGACGACGGCGGATGGCCGGGTGACCCTCGAGGCGGCGGACTGCTGCTTCGTCTGCGGGGTCGCGCCCGTCGTCGAGGTCGACCACCAGTACCTCAGCGGCCCGAGCGTGGACGCCGTCCTGGCGGCTTGTCAGGACGCGCCTGGCGCGGCCGCCGAGCTCGCAATCCCCCACCCGATCTTCTCGGTTCGCGACGGCGCGACGGGAACCTGCCTGGGCCGGCTCGAGGCCCTGGGGGCGCAGGCCCGGGCGCGGCGGCGGGCAGGGCCGAGGCTTCTCGTCGGCACGGGCTCGTGCGGCCTCGCCCGGGGAGCTGGCGAGACGCTTCGTGCCCTGCGCGTCGCGCTGGCGCGCATGAGCCTGGACGCCGAGGTCCTGGCCGGTGCCTGCAACGGCCTCTGCCATGCCGCCCCGGTTGTCGAGGTCCTCCGCCCGGGCGCCCCGCGGCTCACGGTGGAGCGCGTGACGGCGGACCGCGTCGGCGCGCTGGCCCGTCTCCTCGACGGCGCGATCGATCACGGCCTCTCGGGCGCGGCGTGGAGCGAGACGGCGACAGCCGGACTCCCGCCCGTCGCCATCCATCCCGTCCTGGGCCGGCAGGAGCGGCTCCTCGCGGAGCGCTGGGGCGCCCTCGTGCCCGAGGATCTCGACGACGCCCTCCTGGCCGACACCTACGCGGCCCTCGCCCGCGCGCTGGATGCCGGCGACCCGCGGGCGGTCGTCGATGCGGTGAAGGCGGCCGGGCTCCAGGGGCGGGGCGGTGCCTACTTCCCGGCTGCGGTTAAGTGGGAGGGCTGCCGGCGCGCGGTCGGGGCCCCGAAGTACTTCGTCGTGAACGGCGAGGAGGGCGAGCCCGGGATCTTCAAGGACCGGCACGTGATGGAGGCGGACCCGCACCGGCTCCTCGAAGGCATGCTGCTCGCCGCGTGGGCCGCGGGAGCAACCCGAGGCATCCTCTACATCCACGGCGAGGCGAACCGCTCGGCGGAGCGCTGTGCGGCAGCGGTCGCCCAGGCCAGGGCGGCCGGCCTGCTCGGCCCGCGAGTCCTCGGCAGCGATTTCGGCTTCGAGGTGGAGATCCGGCGCGGGGCCGGCGGCTTCGTCCTCGGGGAGGAGAGCGCCCTCCTCGAGTCCCTCGAGGGGCGACGCGCAATGCCGCGCCCGAAGCCCCCGTTCCCCGTGGACGTGGGCGCCTACGGCAAGCCCACCGTGATCAACAACGTGGAGACGGTGGCGGCGATCCCCGTGATCGTGGGCGGCCGGCCCGCGGCCGCGGCCACCAAGCTCTACGGGCTCTCGGGCCATGTCGCCCGGCCCGGGATCGTCGAGGTCGCGCCGCCGGCGACGCTCCGGCGGCTCGTCTTCGAGCTCGGCGGCGGGCTCGCCAGCGGGCGCCCGCTCGGGGCGGTGGTCATCGGCGGGCCCTCGGGCATCGTGGTGTCGCCCGGCCGCCTCGACACACCGCTGGAGCGTCCCACGCTCTCGCCGGGAACGGGCGGCATCACCGCCCTCGACGACTCCGTCTCGGTGGTCGACGTGGTCCGGACGCTGCTGGCCTTCAACGCCCAGGAGTCGTGCGGGAAGTGTACCCCTTGCCGGGAGGGCACCGCCCGGATGCTCGAGGCCCTGGACCGCCTGTCGGCCGGCACCGGGACCCCGGCGGACCGCGACGCGCTGCGGGAGCTGCCGGAGGTGGTCCAGGTCGCCTCTCTCTGCGGGCTGGGCCAGGCCGCGCCACTGGCGCTCCAGACGGCGGTCGCCGAGTTCCCGGGGGCGTTCGCCTTCCTCCGGAGCCGGGACGCGTCACGCGCGTCCTCGTGACGCCGCGCCGCGCGAGCCCGCCGGTCCCGCGGCCTCCGGGGTCACTTGCTTGCTCCGGCAAGCGGGGTAGAGTAGGGACGTGACGTTGTCGGTGACGATCGACGGCCGTCCGGTGGAACTGCCGGAGGGCGCGACGGTCCTCGACGCGGTCAACCGCCTGGGCCTCGCCCTGCCCCAGCTCTGCAAGGACCCGGATCGACCGCCGCTCGGGGCGTGCCGCACCTGCCTGGTCGAGGTGGAAGGCCAGCGGGGGTTCCCGGCTTCGTGTCACCTGCCGGCGCGGAACGGGATGGCCGTCCGCACGGACGGCCCCGAGGTGGTCCGGATCCGCCGGGCGGTGCTCGACTTGACCCGCTCGATGCTCACGTCAGGCGAGGGCCGCGGCGGCTTCGAGCAGCTCGGGGAGGCGTGCGCCCGGCACGGGCTTGCGGCCCCCTCGTGGGGGCCGCTCCACCGGTCCGCCGTCGACGAGTCGCAGTCGTTCTTCGTCCTGGATCGGGACGCCTGCATCCTCTGCGGGCGCTGCACGGCGGCCTGCGGCGACGTCCAGCTCATCGGGGCGATCAGCCTCCTGGGTCGCGGTCACGCCGAGAAGGTGGGGGTCTTCGGCGACGGGACCATGGCGTCCTCGATCTGCACCTCCTGCGGTCAGTGCGTGGCCACCTGCCCGACGGGGGCGCTCCGTCCCAAGGAGACGCCGGCGCGGATCACCAAGCGCGTGGAGACCACGTGTCCCTACTGCGGCGTCGGCTGCGGGATCGTGAGCGCGGTGCGCGAGGACGGCCGGCTCGCCCTCATGGCGGACGACGTCCCCCGGAATCGCTCCAGCGAGGGGATGCTGTGCGTCAAAGGCCGCTTCGGCACGGGCTTCGTCCACGCGCGGGACCGAGTGCTCCACCCGCTGGTGCGCCGGAGCGGGCGCTGGGCGCCGGCCTCGTGGGACGAAGCCCTTGACGCGGCGGCGGAGGGCCTCGCGCGGAACCGGGGCCGGTTCGGGGCCCTGGCTTCGGCCAAGGCGACGAACGAGGACGGCTACGCGATCCAGAAGTTCTGTCGCGTGGTCATGGACACCAACAACGTCGACCACTGCACGCGGCTCTGCCACTCGCCGTCGGTGGAGGCGATGCTGGTCTCCATGGGCTCCGGGGCCACCTCGAACTCGTACGTCGACTACGAGGAGGCGGGCTGCCTCTTCGTCGTCGGGGCCGACGCCAGCGAGAACCACCCGGTCATCGCCATCCGCTTCCGCCGGGCCGTGGCGCGGGGCGCGCGACTGGTCGTCGCGAACCCGAAGCGGATCGACCTCTGCGACTACGCCGACATCTGGATCCGGCAGCGCCCGGGGACGGACGTGGCCCTCTTCAACGCGATGGCCAAGGTCATCCTGGATGAAGGGCTCTGGGACCGCGACTGGGTGGCCGGGCGGACGGAGGGCTTCGAGGCCTGGCGCGCCTCGGTCGAGTCGTACACGCCCGAGCTGGCCGAGCGCCTCACGGGTGTGCCCGCGCCGGACATCGTCCAGGCGGCGCACTGGTACGCGCGGCCGCCCTTCTCGGGGTCGTGCCTGATCTGGGGCATGGGCATCACCCAGCACACGAACGGCACGGCCAACGCCCACGCCCTCCTCAACCTCGCCCTCCTCACCGGCCAGCTCGGCCGGCCGGGAAACGGCATCTCGCCGCTCCGCGGCCAGAACAACGTGCAGGGGTGCGGGGACGCGGGGTGCATCCCCACGAACCTCCCCGGCTACCAGACCTACGGGGCGGCGACCCTCGACAAGTTCGAAGCCGCCTGGGGCGTCCGGCCGCCGGCCCAGCCGGGCCTCGTCGTGACCGACATGGTCGAGGGATGCCTCACGGGGCAGGTCCGGGCGATGTACGTCGTGGGCGAGAACCCGCTCCTCTCGGAGCCGGACCTCCACCACGCCCGGAAGGCGCTCGGGCAACTCGACTGCCTCGTCGTCCAGGACCTCTTCCTCCACGAGACGGCGGAGCTCGCTCACGTCTTCCTCCCGGCCGCCGCGTTCGCCGAGAAGGAAGGAACGTTCACCAACTCGGAGCGGCGCGTCCAGCGCGTGCGGCGGATCCTCGAGCCGCCGGGCGAAGCCCGACCCGACTGGTGGATCACGGCGGAGCTGGCCCGACGCGTCGCGCGGCGGCGCGGGCTCGAGCCTCGCGGCTTCGACTGGCCGGGCCCGGCCGAGATCTTCGACGAGATGGCGTCGCTCGTGCCCTTCCTCGGCGGCATCTCCCACGCGAGGCTCGACCGGGAGGGCGGCCTCCAGTGGCCGTGCCCGACGCCCGACCATCCGGGCACGCGCGTCCTCCACGCGGCGTCGTTCCCGCGTGGCCGGGGCCGGTTCGTCGCGGTCACGCAGGGCGAGCCCGCGGCCGAGCTGCCGGATCCCGACTACCCGTTCCTCCTGAACACCGGGCGGCTCCTCTATCACTGGCACGGCGGGACGATCACCCGGCGGGTCGGCGGGCTCCTCGAGCTGGCGCCTCGTCTTCAGGTCGCCATCCACCCGGCCGATGCCCGGCGCCTGCACCTCCGCGAGGGAGACCTGGTCCGCGTGGTCTCCCGCCGGGGCGAGCTGGACGGGAGGGCGCACCTGACCGACGCCGTCCGGGCCGGCGAGATCTTCGTCCCCTTCGTCAAGCTGGCGGACTCGGCGGCGAACTTCCTGACGAACTCCGCCTTCGACCCCTCCGCGAAGATCCCCGAGTACAAGGTCTGCGCCGTCCGCGTCGAGCGGCCACTCGGCGGCACCGAGGCCGAGCGGCCCGTCGGCGGGCGCGGTCGCGCCTGAGGCTCGCGTCCCGGCCTCCCCGCCTCCCTGACCGCGCGGCCTGACCCCGGCGCGTTGCGCCTTTCCTAGGCACCTGCCCATCGTTTGGGCACCGCCCGCGCCCCCCCGACCCGCCGCCCGAGGGCCCGCGTCTCGCCGCCCTGCGGAGTTGGCGAGCGCCTGGGGGTCTCCGCGACCGGTGGCACCCGCGTTGCACCGGTGCCGGCCGACGTGGACAAGGAGGCGCGATCGCGATGAAGAAGGTCGAGGCCATCATCAAGCCGTTCAAGCTGGACGAGGTTAAGGAGAGCCTCTCCGCGATCGGCATCCAGGGCATCACCGTGAGCGAGGTGAAGGGCTTCGGGCGGCAGAAGGGTCACACCGAGCTGTATCGCGGCGCCGAGTACGTCGTGGACTTCCTCCCGAAGGTGAAGCTCGAGATCATCGTCCGCGACGAGCAGGTCGCCGACGTGGTGGAGACCATCGAGAAGGCCGCGAAGACAGGGCGCATCGGCGACGGCAAGATCTTCGTGCTCCCGATCGACGAGGTCGTGCGCATCCGGACCGGCGAACGAGGGGCGGACGCGGTCTAGGCAATCCAGCGGTTTCCCACAGAGCTCGTAGGAGGGGCTCGGCATGGCAACTCAGACTCCCAAGGACGTTCTCAAGTTCGCGAAGGACAACAAGGTCGAGATGATCGACCTCAAGTTCCTCGACTTCCTCGGCACGTGGCAGCACTTCGCGATCCCGCCGAGCGAGCTGCGTGAAGATCTGTTCGAGGAGGGCAGCGGCTTCGACGGCTCGTCGATTCGCGGCTGGCAGCCCATCAACGCCTCCGACATGCTCGTCATCCCGGACCCCACGACGGCCGTCCTCGATCCGTTCTGCGAGCTGCCGACGCTCAGCCTGATCTGCAACATCTTGGACCCCGTCACGAAGGAGGAC
>Ga0073934_10007679_pt1 | contig 14813 bp, 15 predicted proteins | sample LarsenN4metaG_FD_76834 | JGI IMG/M metagenome (GOLD analysis project Ga0073934, IMG submission 76834) | Hot spring sediment bacterial and archeal communities from British Columbia, Canada, to study Microbial Dark Matter (Phase II) - Larsen... ...
AACGGCGAGTTCGCTGTGACCCGGCGCGCCGATTTTGCGTACGAGCACAAGATCAAGCGGCGCGCCGAGTCGTTGGGCGACTTCCGCGGCGACCGGGAGCCCTCCGCGCGGCAATGCGTAGACGACGGGATCGAGAGGCTTTAGGCGATCGAGTTCGCGCGCCAGCAAAGCCCCAGCCTCCGCCCTATTTTCAAACCTCGTGACCATGGAATCCCCGGCGAAATGCGCGCGCGCCGCCAAGCTGCTTGCGCCGCTCGCAACTGCAGGAGCGGCTTGCGACGCGCAACGTGCGAATATTGTTCAATCCGTTACGCAGACTCTGGCCTCTTGTCGTGGCGGTATGGCAGATATTCGACAGTCGGCGTTCTTCGAAGCGGCTGCGGATATAAACGCATGAGATCGTAGATCAGGGGCGGCAGATCTGTCGAAATCCGAAGCCCCATGTCGCGCGCTTCCGCAGCGGTAATACCGTAATCGTGCGTCCACCTGCCACTTGTAAGCAACTCCGAGATGCGCTTTCGCGCATCAGCGTCAAAGTGCTCGCTTAGAAGTTCGCATATCGCAGCCTGTAGTTGTCCAATCGCCCGGCGGCTGACGCTTTCAAGGACCAATGTCTTGTCTTCAACCTCCGCGACAGGCTTGCGCTCTACCGCTTCGATGATCGCCGCGGCGGGCGTCCCGTTGATTTGCGGATCGATCGGTCCAAGGACGGCGTGCGGACTTAAGACAATCGAATCCGCGGCGAGGGCGATTAGCGTGCCGCCTGACATTGCGTAATGCGGGACAAAGACCGTCGTCTGGCCGCGATGACCCTTAAGGGCCCTCGCAATCTGCAGGGCCGCAAGCGCGAGACCGCCTGGGGTGTGCAGGATAATGTCCAGCGGCATATCCGGGTCAGTCATCCGGATTGCGTGAATCACTTCCTCGGTGTCACTGAGGCTGATGTACTGAACGATTGGAAATCCGAGGAGCCGCATTGTCTCCTGGCGGTGCGCGAGGAGGATGAGCCTCGACTTTCGCTCGCGCTCGATGGCGATGATCTTTCGACGCCGCAGATATTCGAGGGCGCGCTGCTGAACGAGCGGCTGAATCGATGCAACGAAAAAAAAGAGCAGGATCAGGGCGCCGGCGTCCAAGTCAGCTCCTCTGTGCGAAGTCGATCAGGGCTGGTTTTCGCCGACAAGAATGCATCGTGACCGATTCCGTAAACGCTGCGGCGAGGGCAATCATCGCCGCCCGCGGCGCCGCCGACTGTCGGCGCCATTGCGTCACGGTCGAATGTTCGGTTTCGCATTACGGCTGGCTGTTTAACAGGCCGCGCGATTTCACGTTCCGCCGCCCGACGTACAATCTGCGTGATAGGTCATGAGCCGCAAACCGCAATCTAATCCGACGTTTGAGGTTTCAGCGCCTCATTTGCGATTCCGGCGGCGAGACTGAAGATCCTGGACGCCTCTTCAGCATAGTCCTTGATCGCTGCTGCGACGAAATCGGACTGCGCGCTGAACGCGTCCTCGCCATTTTTCGAGGTCATCAGGAGCCGGGCGCACTCCAGGTCCTTGCGCATCCGCTGGTTGAGGAAATCAGAAAGCTCCTTGTTCATCTGCGCAGCGCCGTCGAAATAGGCGCGCGCCGCGCGGGTAGCGAGCTCCATATTGCGCTTGCTGAAGTTCGCGAATTCCTTTGGCTCAAACAGCGAAGGCATTTCAATCCCGCCCTCAAGACCCTCTGGCCCTTGGTCCGGCGCGCGTCGGCGCGTTTGGGGTTCCGCCATGTCTATCTCCAAAGTTTATGTGAACTGACAATTCATACTCTCTAAAGCCCGGGGCCAATCTGATACAAATCAACTTTTGAGGCGGCTTCGAGCTTCTTTCGATCCTGCGCCGCTTGAGCGGCGTGCGCTGAAGTGTGCGCGGTTCAGCGCGTAAACGCCGCGACGATCAAATACGAGAGCGAGCGCCCCGATTCGGAAGTATCGCGCGAATCTAGAGGAATCATGCGCAAGTGAAACGCGCGCAGGCGCGCGGCCCCAGCCGTTCGGCGCTCGCCTTGGCGTTTGAGGCGGGCTTGGCCGTGGCGGATGGGGTGGGATTCGAACCCACGAGACCCTTGCGGGCCTGCCGGTTTTCAAGACCGGTGCCTTCAACCGCTCGGCCACCCATCCCGCAAGAGCCGGGACGTAGGTGAAGCGCCATCAAATAACAAGGGCTTGGATGCCGGGGCTCACGGCGCGCGTTAACCCGGTTTTGGTTGCGAATCCGGACGAAAAATCGCATAGGCGTTCGATGCGTTTGACTTTCCATAAAGCTGTTGGCGTTCGCCTTTGGCTTGCGGCGGCGCTGCTGGCGCTCGGCGCGTGTTCGACGGTGAATCTCCCGGACGCGCCGAAGACGATCGGCGAACCCGTAAAGCCGAACCCGCACTATAAGGTGGGGGCGCCTTATGTCGTTGACGATCGATGGTACGCGCCAAAAGTCGACGAGCAATATGACGAAATAGGCGTCGCCTCCTGGTATGGCGATGAATTTCACGGCAAGCTGACTGCTAACGGCGAGATATTCGACAAGCGGCGCCTTTCCGCGGCCCATAAAACCTTGCCGATGCCGACGCTCGTCCAAGTCGACAACCTTGAAAACGGCCGAAGCATTCTGGTGCGGGTCAATGATCGCGGCCCGTTTAAGGGTGATCGCATCATAGACTTGTCGCATGCGGCGGCTGACGAGCTCGGATTCGCCGCCACAGGCCTCGCAAGAGTGCGCGTCCGGTATGTCGGCGAAACCAGCCTCGCGGACCTCGCGCCCCTGCCGGGCGAGCGCACGCCGGCGTTGGCGCCCGCCCTGGCGTCAGCCGAACGCCGCGATGATCCGATGGCGACCCTCATCGCGCGCTCGAGCGGCGCTTCGCAGCCGGCGGGCAGGGGCGGGGAGGCGGAGAAGATTTGGGTCGAACTGACGAGGGTTGAAGATCTCAGTGCGCTTTCTCGCATGCGGCTTGACCTTCCCGAGCTTGGGCCGGTGACGGTTCAAGCGGCCGAATCCATGGGAAAGCGGTTCCAATCCTTGCGTGTCGGCCCCTATATCGACGAGACGATGGCGCTCGCGTCGCTGTCACGCGTTAGGGCGGCCGGGTTTAGCGGCGCGCAACTCGTCCGCAGCGCCGGGTTTTAAAAGGTGCTTTCAAGGAGTGATAGGACGCGATCAATGAACGCAATAAAATTTGCAACTCTCGCAGCCTTTGCATCAATCGCCGCGTTCGCCGCGGCCAGAGCCGAAGTGACGACGGCCGCCGCTAACGCAATCATCATGGATTTTGAGACCGGCGCCGTCCTCTATGAGAAGGACGCCGATCGGCCGGTTGGGCCGTCATCCATGAGCAAGCTGATGACGGTCGCAATCGTTTTCGAGAAACTCAAGTCTGGCGAACTTAAGCTGACCGACGAGTTTGCGGTCACGGAAAAAGCGTGGCGCATGCAGGGTTCCAAGATGTGGACCCGCGTCGACACGAAGATCCCGCTTGAGGCGCTGCTCCAGGGGGTCATCGTGCAATCGGGGAACGACGCCTGCATTGTGATTGCCGAGGGCGTATCCGGAACTGAAGAAGCCTTCGCCGATCTCATGACGAAGAAGGCCCGCGAATGGGGGATGAAAAACTCGACATTCGTGAATTCGACCGGCTGGCCGGACGAACACCACAAAATGAGCACGCGGGATCTCGCCCTCCTCGCGCGAAAGATCATCAAGGACTATCCGGATTATTACAAGTACTTCGCCGAGCGCGAATTTACTTGGGAGAAAATCCGCCAGCCGAACCGCAATCCGCTGCTTTTCAGCTTCAAGGGCGCCGACGGCCTCAAGACTGGGCATACGGAGGAAAACGGTTACGGCCTGGTCGGGTCGGCGGTCGTCAACGGCGAGAGGCGGATTATTGTCTTGAACGGACTCGGCTCGGAAAAGGAGCGCGCCGTGGAATCGGAGCGGATGATGCGGATCGCGTTCAACGAATACGCCAAGCGAACGCTTTATGACGCGGGAGACGTTGCGGGCGACGCGCTCGTATTCGCCGGCAAGGACGCGACCGTACCGCTTGTGACGTCGGAACCGATTTCGATGATCATAAACCGCTCCGCCGCCGATAAGGTCGGCGCCAAGATCGTCTACGAGGGGCCGGTGGCCGCGCCGATCGCCGAGGGGCAGCAGATCGGCTACCTCCGCGTTAACGTTGACGGCGGCGATGCGCGCGAGTTTCCGCTTTACGCCGGCAGGGCGGTGAAGGCGATCGGTCCTCTTGGGCGGATCGCGCTTGCGGCAAAGACGCTCATCATGGGCAAGCCGGCGGCGGACGGCGGAGACGCCTCATCGGCTCAATAGATGATCAACAAGAGTCGCGGGTTCTTTATCAGTTTTGAGGGCGTTGACGGCGCAGGAAAGTCGACTCAGATCGGCAAGCTTGCGGATCACCTTCGCGCACGCGGAATAACCGTGCAAGTCACGAGAGAGCCCGGCGGCACCATTAACGCCGAGGCGATCCGTAGGCTGATTGTTGAGGGCGATGCGGAACGCTGGAGCCCGCTTTCGGAAGCGCTGTTGATGTATGCGGCGCGCGCGGACCATCTTGATCGCGTCATAAGGCCTGCCCTTTCCCGAGGCGAAATCGTCATTACGGATCGATTTGCGGACTCGACGGCGGCCTATCAGGGAATTGCCGGCGGTCTCGGCGAGACTGCGGTCCGATCCCTGCATCGGGCCGTCGTCGGCTCTGACGATCCCGACCTGACGCTCATTCTTGACCTTCCCCCGGATGTCGGGCTCGGGCGCACGCAGGACCGCGGCGCCGCTGAGGCCCGGTTTGAAGGCAAGGGCCGGGCGTTTCAGGAGGCGGTGCGGTCCGCGTTTTTGAAGATCGCAAGAGACAACCCCGACCGCTGCGTCATAATTGATGCCGCGAGGGACGAGGCGGCGGTCGCCGCGGACGTTGCGAAGACGGTAGATGAAAGGCTTCAGTCACGCTGATGGCGGGCCTTCTCGACATTGTTCCGCCGCAGGCGCGCGCCAATTTTCTCGCGGCGCCGGGTTTTGAAACGCAACTCGCCCAGCTGTTGAATGCCGGCGCACTTGCGAACGGATGGCTGATTACGGGTGGCGAGGGGGCCGGAAAGGCGACGCTCGCTTACCGGCTCGCCCGCGCGCTCCTCTGGCGACAAAGACCGCTGGATGCCGAAACCCTCGACGTGCCTGAGTCCGCACCTGAATTCGCCCTCGTCGCATCCGGGGGACATCCTGATCTGTTTGTCGCCGCGCGACGCTTCGACGACAAGAAAGAGCGATACGCCACGGAAATCACAGTAGAAACGATTCGAGAGCTCAACCAGTTTCTCAGCTACACGGCGTCGATGGGCGGATGGCGGGTCGCGATCATCGATTCGGCGGAAGATCTTAATCGGAATTCGGCCAACGCCTTGTTGAAGGTGCTTGAAGAGCCGCCCGCCCGGGCGGCTCTGTTCGTGCTTTCTTCGGCGCCTGGGCGTCTGCCTGCGACCGTCCGCTCGAGATGCCGGCGCATCGATCTGCGACCCCTTCCGAACGAGACGATCGCCGTGTTTCTTGAAAGCGAAGGCGTCGTCGAAGGCGGGGACGCGCGAAAGCTCGCCAGCGTCGCCGGCGGGCGGCCCGGATTTGCGCTGGCATTGGCGCTCGGCGACGGCGCCGCCGCCATCGACGCAGTTGGCGATTTCTGGGCTGCCGCGGCGAAGGATGGCGATGTCGGAATTGTCGCCTCGCGACTTGCGGCAAAGGAGGAAGAAGGCGCCTTCGCCCTTTTCCGGACCCTGTTGAACGCGCGTCTTGCCGCCGAAGCGAAATCGCTCGCGGTCCGCGGCCATCCGAAAGCTAGCGCCTTCGTCGACCTTCATGAGCGGCTCAACGCTCTTTTCCGGCGCGCCGAGGCAGTCAATCTCGATCGATACCAAATTCTCCTCGCCGCCGGCCGCGCTTTCGGCGCGGCGATGAGATGACCGCCGATGCTGGTCGACAGTCACGTCAACCTGCATCATGAAAAGTTCGCCGGGGAGGTCGACCGGATCATCGCCGACGCGCGCGCCGCCGGCGTCAGCGCCATGCTTACAATCTCGGACAAGATTTCATCATCTGACGCGATCCGCGCAATCGCTTCCCGATATGAGTGCGTCTGGCGTTCCGTCGGCGCCCATCCGCACTACGCAAGCGATCATCTTGATGTCACCTCCCAAACGCTCGCATCGCTCGCTGTTGAGGAGGACGTCATCGGAATCGGCGAATGCGGCCTCGACTTTCATTACGAGTTCTCGCCGCGCGAAGCGCAGCAACGAGTGTTTGCAGCGCATATTGAGGCGGCGCAGGCGACCGGCCTGCCGCTCATCATCCATGCGCGCGAGGCTGACGACACGATGGGCTCAATGCTGGCGGCCGCCATGGGCAAGCGGCCGTTTGCGCCGCTGCTGCATTGCTACACAGGCTCCCTGCGTCTCGCTGAAGAGGTCGTCGGCATGGGAGGTTATGTCTCATTCTCGGGCATCATCACGTTCAAGAACGCCGATGCGGTGCGGGCCGTCGCGGCAAGAATGCCGCATGACCGCATCATCATCGAGACGGATTGTCCATATCTTGCGCCGGTTCCGCACCGCGGACGGCGTTGCGAGCCGGCGCACCTCGTCCATGTGGCGGACAAGCTTGCCGAGATTCTCGATCGGCCACGCAGCGAAATTGACGACATGACAACCGGAAATTTCTTCAAACTGTTCAAACGCGCGCGCCGTCCGGGAGAGAATTCGTGAGCGGATCATCAGGCGAGGGGCGATTACGGGCGACGATCCTCGGCTGCGGCTCATCCGGGGGAGTGCCGAGGCTCGGCGGCCCGGACGGGCGCGGCGATTGGGGGACATGCGATCCCGCAGAACAGAAGAACCGTCGCCTTCGCTGCTCCCTGTTGGTTGAGCGCTCGCATCCGGCGGCAAACTTTGCGCCCCAATCCGCGACGACTGCAATAATTGACACGTCGCCGGACTTTCGCGCCCAAATGCTCGCCGCCGGCGTTGAACATGTTGACGGCGTGCTTTTCACTCATGATCACGCCGACCAGACGCATGGGATAGACGACCTCAGGGCGTTTGCAATCCGTCGCGGAAAGCGCGTTCCCGTCTGGGTCGACCGCGCGACCGCCGGACGGATTGTCGACCGCTTCCGCTATTGCTTCGAACAGGCGGAAGGCAGCTGGTATCCCGCAATCCTCGAAGAACGCTCGATGCCGCCATACGGACAATCATTTGAGGTGTCGGGACCAGGCGGCCCGATTTCATTCACGCCGTTCCTCCAACAGCACGGACAGGTTTCTTCGCTCGGTTTCAGGATTGGCGATCTTGCGTACTCAAGCGACGTCAATGCGCTTCCGGACGACAGCTTCGACATGCTTGCCGGCGTTAAAATTTGGATTGTCGACGCCCTTCAGATTGCTCCGCACGGCACGCACGCAAACCTCGAAACGACCCTTCGCTGGATCCGCCAAGTGAAGCCTGAGCGTGCAATTCTGACCAATCTTCATATCACGATGGACTATCAGACCCTCCGGACGACGCTTCCGAAAGGCGTCGAGCCGGGGTTTGACGGTCTCCGCATAGCGATTTGACGCAATTTACCGCGACGCTAACCATGCGGCCTTCAAATAGCCGATTGTGTGAGCGAACGGGACGCCAATCGCCGGCGGCAACAAGACCACCGTTAACAGGACGCGCTGCAAAGTCAGGCTGATCAATTTCAGCGATCATATCGTCGAGGGATTTGTGTTTCTGGACTATGGCCAGCGCCTCTCGGATCTTCTTAAAGACGAACGGGCGTTCCTTCCGCTTGAGATCGAGGAGGGCGAAGTCAAGGTCGTCTCCAAAAGGTCCATCATGGAAGTCGAGATCCTCAATGTCTCGAAAAGAGCGGCCGCACAAATCAGCAAGGTAGCGACGTCGTTCAGCTCGTCTCCGGCAGCGCTTACGATATTCTCGGCGTGCCGGTTAATTCAGATGACGCTACGATCCGGCTCCGATATCTCGAACTCAAAGACTCGGTTGCGCCTGAAAAGTTCGAGGCGTTTGCCGCGAACGGCGACCTCTTGCTCGCGGCTGAGCAACTAAGGAGCCGATATCAGGCCGCGTATGATTCGATCATCAATGCGCGCAAGATCGAGGCGATCGCCATCGCTATGCGGGAAAGCCAGGCAAAGCGGCGACGCTTTGGCGATCCGTAAGGGACACCGCGTCGCCCGCATCGTATAATTTGCGACAATACAAATTGTGCGACAAGCTGATTGATAGGTTCGACCGTTGACCGGAACCTCGCGGGTCAACCCCGACAAATGTCCTTTCCCCGACTCCCATGGGGTGATTTCGGCTCGCCAGGGCTGAGAACCCTCAAAGCGCGCCGAACGAACTTCAGACGTTCGATTTGCCGGAAGCGCGCCCGTCCCCGATGCCCCGCCTGTCGCGGCTCTTCAGGCCGGCTTTCGGAACTTCAGCGTCATGCGATCGCTTTCGCCGATCGCTTCCATTTGCGCTTTAAGATCCGGATTGTCGCCGCTCGTCGCCAAGGTCGGCGGCAGGCGCCATACGAAATCCTGCTCCGTCGGCTGGTCCTTCGGGTTCGCGTTGACTTCACTTGAGCCGGCAAACTCGAATCCGGCGGCGGTAAACGCCGCGATGACGGCGTCCTGCTTCAAATAGCCGTTCTCTCCATCCGCCCAAGCGTCGGAATTCGCAGCTGGCGCGCGATGCTGTTCGATGCCGACAATGCCGCCCGGTTTAAGGACATCGTACGTGTCCTTTAGGGCCGCTGTATAAAAACCGCCGTCATCCTCAAGGCGCGCGAAATGATGGAGCGCACGGAACATCAGGACCGCATCCGCCGTTCCTTTCATCTCCTCCGGTAATGATCCGTAGACGAACGCCGAAACTTGCGCGCAGTCTTCCTCGCACCAGCCTGTCGTTCCCGCGGGCCAGTCCGCGGCCCATGTCTTCTGCTTTTCAGGATCCGGCGCGAACTCGCCGAAAAGCGCCCACATCGGGAGGGAATAATCGGCGCCGACGAGTTTTCCATCCCGGCCGAGATAGGGAATGAGGATCTTTGACCACCAGCCGCCGCCTGGCAGAACCTCAACGACCGTCATGCCGGGTTCAATGCCGAAGAACCGCAACGACTCCATCGGGTGGCGATATTGATAGCGGGCCTTTGCGTCGTCGGGCTGCGCCCCTAGAATCCGTTCCAGCCGGGCGTCCGCCGTCTCGACAGCCGGCTCCTCGACCGTTTCCGCTGGCTCGGCCGGCGCCGCCGCCGGCTCCGCCCCTTCCTTCTTCGCACACGCAACTATCGCCAATGCGGCGACGCTCACCCAAAAGAGTCTGCGCATCATTCGCTCCCTTGCCTCGCAGGCCGCCTCCTAATGCAGCGCCTTCACAATCGATTCGCACACTTTCTTGGCGTCGCCGAATAACATCATCGTGTTGTCGCGGAAAAAGAGTTCGTTCTGGACCCCCGCATAGCCGGAGGCCATCGACCGCTTCACGAACAGCACCGTACGCGCGTTCTCGACATCAAGCACCGGCATGCCGTAGATCGGCGAAGCCTTGTCCGTCTTCGCTGCGGGGTTCGTCACATCGTTGGCGCCTATGACAAATGCGACATCAGCGGTGCGGAACTCCGCGTTGATATCCTCCAGTTCGAAGACCTCGTCATAGGGAACCTGCGCTTCGGCGAGAAGGACGTTCATGTGGCCGGGCATGCGGCCCGCGACCGGGTGAATCGCGTATTTCACGTCAACACCCGCCGCCTTTAGCGCATCCGCCATCTCTTTTAGGGAGTGCTGCGCCTGCGCGACCGCCATGCCGTAGCCGGGAACGACAATCACCTTGCCCGCGTTCTTCATGATGAATGCGGCGTCCTCCGCTGAACCCTGCTTGACCGGCCTCGTTTCCTCCCCCCCTGCCCCGGCGACCGCGTCTTCGCCCCCGAAGCCGCCGAGGATGACCGAAATGAATGACCGGCCCATTCCCTTGCACATGATGTAGGAGAGAATGGCGCCGGAAGAGCCGACGAGCGCGCCGGTGATGATGAGCGCCATGTTCTGCAGAGTGAAGCCGATGCCCGCCGCCGCCCAACCGGAATAGGAGTTCAGCATCGAGACGACGACCGGCATGTCGGCGCCGCCGATCGGGATGATTAAGAGGAATCCGAGCGCGAAGGCGGCGAAGGTGAGCGCGGCGAACACGGCGGCGTTCTGCACGCCGGTCATTAATGTGCCGATCATCAGCACAATGAATAGCGCAAGGCCGAGATTGATGAGGTGACGCGCCGGCAGAAGGATCGGCTTCCCGGACATCTTCCCTGCGAGTTTGGCGTAAGCGATGACCGAACCTGAAAATGTGATCGCGCCGATAGCGACGCCGAGCGACATCTCGAGCGCCGACTGCAGGTGGATATCGCCGGGCATGCCGACGCCGAAGGCCCGCGGCGCAAGGAACGCGGCCCATGCGATGAAGACGGCGGCCATGCCGACGAGGCTGTGAAAGAACGCCACGAGCTCCGGCATTTCGGTCATCTTGACCCGTTGCGCGAGCACGGCGCCCGCGCCGCCGCCGATGCCAACCGCCACAATGACATAGAGCCAGGTGAAGAAGCCTTTATCCTGAAGCAGGGTGAGCGTCGTCGCGACAGCGAGCGCCATGCCGAACATGCCGTAGCGGTTCCCCTGCCGCGCCGTTTCAGGCGACGACAAGCCCCTCAATGCGAGGATGAACAGGACGCCGGAAACTACGTAGAGAAGCGGCGGAAGATTTTGCCCCATGGCGGCCTACGCACCCTTCTTCTTGTACATGGCGAGCATGCGCTGCGTGACGAGGAATCCGCCGAAGATGTTGACGCTCGCGAGGGCGACCGCGGCGAAGCCGAAGAGCTTCGCCCAGCCGCCTGCAGGCGACGCCGCAAGGTCGGCGCCGACGGCGATCAGCGCGCCGACAATTACGACGGACGAAATCGCATTCGTAACCGACATCAGCGGCGTGTGGAGAGCCGGCGTTACGGACCACACGACGTAATAGCCGACGAAAATCGCGAGGATGAAAATGGCGAGGAGATAAACCCAGTCGGCGGGACCGCCTGCGACAGCGTCCGCAAGGCTGTGAATCTGATTGATCAGGGAATTGGCTTGCTGGCTCGCTTGCGCGAGGCTTTCGGCGCTCGCGTCGGCGGATTCCGCAGCCTGTTTCAGCGTCGCCGCGGCCTGTTCGACGTTCTTGACGGCTTCTTCGGCGGTCGCTTCCGCGGGTTCTTCAGCCATGAATCACTCCTTTGCGGGGCTCGCCGACCCGGCGGGATTCTGCGGCGCGAATGCCGGATGAATGATTTCGCCGCCGCGCGTCAGCGCGATGCTCTTGATGATTTCGTCGTTCCAATCGACGACGAAGTCCTTCGTCTCCTTGTTCCAGAACGCCGAAACGAAGTTCAGAAGGTTTTTCGCGTATAGACTTGATGCGTCGGTCGCGAGGCGCCCCGGCACATTCTCGAAACCGATAATGATGACGCCGCCGACATCGATCACTTCGCCCCGCCGCGAGAGGGCGACATTGCCGCCCTGCTCGACCGCAAGGTCGACGATGACGGCGCCGGGCGGCATCGACCGCACCATGTCCTCGGTGACGAGACGCGGCGCCGGACGGCCGGGTATCAGGGCCGTCGTGATGACGATGTTCTGTTTCGCGATGTGCTTGCCCACGAATTCGGCCTGACGGCGCTGGAAATCCGCCGACATTTCCTTTGCATAGCCGCCAGCCGTTTCGGCGCCCTTCATCGCTTCTTCGTCAACGGTGACGAAAGCGGCGCCGAGGCTTTCAACCTGTTCCTTGGCCGCCCATCGCACATCGGTCGCGGAGACGACGGCGCCGAGGCGGCGCGCCGTCGCAATAGCCTGCAACCCCGCAACGCCGGCGCCCATGACGAAGATCTTCGCGGGGGCAATTGTTCCCGCGGCGGTCATCATCATCGGGATTGCTCGACCGTAGTAGGCGGCGGCGTCGATCACCGCCTTGTAGCCGGCGAGGTTTGCCTGCGACGAAAGCACGTCCATCGACTGCGCGCGCGTGATGCGCGGCATGAGATCCATCGCGAAAAGTTCGACTCCCGCGCGCGCCGCCGCTTCTAGAATGTCCGCGCTGCCGTGCGGCGACACGATCGCCGCGAGCCTTTGCCCGCGCGCAAGCCGCAAAAGGTCTGCGGCCGCCGGCGCGCGCACGGCTAGAATCAGCTCAGCGCCTGCCGCGGCCTCAGACGAATTGGCGGCGATTGTGGCGGCGGCGTCCTGAAATGCGCTATCGGTGAAGTTGGCCGCCTCGCCGGCGCCGCGCTCGACGACGACACCCGCGCCCATGGCGACGAACTTCTTCACCGTCTCCGGCGATGCGGCGACGCGCGTTTCGCCGGCTCGCGTCTCCTTAAGGACGGCGATCTTCATGATTCCTCCGAGCGCGCTTCAATACGACGATTGCCGCCGCGAGAATACGCCGCAGCGAAGGGAGTGACCGGAGAGGCTAATGAGACGAGAAGAACGTCTTCACAATCCACCAGGCGAGAATATAGACGGCGACGAGCGAAAACGCCGCCGCGCCGATCCCGCCGCGCATCGTGAGCACTGTGAAGAAGGTGGCGAGCGCCATGCAAAACGGCACGCCGACATGGGTCGCTGCGGTCATGATGCCTTTGTAGCTGCGGACGTGCTCTTCGGCGTCCTGTGCCCGCTGCTTGGCTTCATCAACAGTGGTCGCCATCGTTCAAGGCCTCCGTTTCCGATCGAAGGCGCGGCTGCCGCTTCAGCGGGCCGGCGCCCGGATTGGCGCTTTTTCTGGCGGAATTCAGCAGGTTGGGCAAGAGGACAAAGGATTCAGTTCCCCACTCTGACGGGCCAGCAGGAAAGCAGCATCCGCAAGGTCGAAATGAAGCCGATTGGCTGCTCCATCATCAAGTGATGGTGCGTGGCCGGCATGATGACGAATGGCGAGCGGCCCCTCGTCCGGCCGCGCAGGTGATCAAAGCCCTCCCCCGCTGCGAAGGCCGACTTCTGGCCGTAAAGAAACGCCAGCGGGCAGCGCGCCGCCAAAAACAGATCGCGTTCGTAATGGATTTCGAAGTTTCGACCATGCGCCGGGTCGAATTTCCAGGTCCAGCCCGAGTCCCCTTGCGGGCTGGGCGCACGCTGCAGCCCCTCGCGGGCTATATAGTCGACAAGATAATGCTCAGCGCACGGCTGGTTCGGAAGGAAACGGAACCGGGCAATCGGCTCCTCAAGGGTCGCATAGATCCGGTTCGCCTTGATTGGGCTTTTCGGGTCCTGCCGCTTGAGGATCGTGTAACCCTCATCCGGATCCGGCGTGCCGATCGGACTGTCGATGACGACGGCGCCAAGCAGGCGCTCGCCGCGCCGCTCGACCGCCGCGAGCGTGACCCATCCGCCGAAGGAATGACCGACGACGATGGGGCGGCCGCCGTCGGCGGCGCGAGAGGCATCGATCACGGCGAAAAGTTCGTCGACCGTCAGGTCGAGCGAATAGCTCGGCCGCCAATCGCTGTCCCCCATGCCCGACATGTCGAAGGCGACAACGCGGTAATTTTCGGCAAATGATGGCGCAAATGGCCGCCACCAATTCCGGTGGGCGCGGCCGCCATGGACGAAGACGAGGCCGCGCCGCCCTGCTTCGCCCCAAGCGGAGTAACGGATCTTCGCGCCGGATACTTCAACAGCGCCCTCTTCGGACGGCGCGTTTACCGCCTCATTGAACCAGTCCGGCGCCGGCGGCTTTACGCCGCCGAGGCGCTCGATCGGTCGAATGACGTCTTTTCCAGTTTCTTCCATATGCGCTTCCTAGGCGAGGATCATGGTCAACAAAACCCTAATGCGCCGCCGCCGTTGACCCGGAATGATACGCTTTAAAGCGATATTTAACTCCGACTTGGTAGGCCTCGCTTGACGAATTTCAATCTCCACGAGGACCAGATTCCATGACCGCCAAAACGATCCTCATTGTTGACGATGACCCGACGCAGCGCCGCCTTATGCGCGCGGTTTGCGAGAAGGCCGGATATCCGGTGCTGCAGGCGGAATCGGGGGAAGGCGCAATATCCCTCTTGCAAGGCGAACAGGGACAAGACGTCAGCCTCATCATGCTCGACCTCAGAATGCCGGGTCTTGGCGGCATGGAGACGCTGAAGCGCGCCAAAGCCTTTCGCGAAGATGTTCCCGTCATCGTTCTGACCGCGCAAGGCGGAATTGATACAGTCGTCGAGGCGATGCAGAATGGCGCTTCCGACTTCTTCGTAAAGCCCGCTAGCCCGGAACGCGTCATCGTTTCGATCAACAATGCATTGAACCTTACTACGCTCAAGGGCGAAGTCTCGCGCCTCAAACGCAAACGCGACGGCGCGATGGGCTTCAAGGACCTCATTGGGCAAAGCAGCGCGCTGAGGAACGTCGTCCGGATTGGCGAGCGCGCCGCCGCATCCCACATACCGATCCTAATCACGGGCGAGTCCGGCGTCGGCAAGGAAATGATCGCCCGGGCGATCCAAGGCTCGTCCGACCGCGCGGGCCGCCCTTTCGTGACTGTCAATTGCGGCGCCATACCTGAAAATCTTGTTGAGAGCATTCTCTTCGGTCATGAGAAGGGCGCCTTCACGGGCGCACACCAGAAACATGTCGGCAAGTTCCAGGAGGCCGACGGCGGGACGATCTTTCTCGACGAAGTCGGCGAATTGCCG